>WOYI010306926.1_pt1 | contig 11970 bp, 10 predicted proteins | sample 6423411 | NCBI WGS metagenome assembly WOYI01 (sample SAMN13441803, study PRJNA592873) | oil field metagenome | biome: oil field; feature: oil-well bore; material: oil-contaminated soil; isolation source: oil-contaminated soil from oil-well borehole | place: Germany: Wietze | collected 2016-10-18 ... | reverse complement strand
GCCTATTGAAAGGAAGGCATAAAGGGACGAATGGGACGCAAGGTATTACATCGGCAGCTAGCCTTCAACCTAAGTCTGTGGTATTGTATGGAGAGTAGCAGTATACAATTTATCCCGGATGAACGATGAAACCTACAACTCCAACGGATGGTCAGAAAGTGCGCCTGAGCACGCTCGCACCCGGCGGGGGTTGAGCTTCCAAGGTGGGGCCGGGGGTCCTGGCCCGCATCCTGGAGCACTTCCCCAAGCCGATCGATCCTAGACTGCTCGTGGGGATGGAAACGAGCGATGACGCGGCGGTCTACCGCCTAAGGGAAGACCTTGCGCTGATCGCCACGGTGGACTTTTTTCCGCCGCTTTTGGACGACCCATACCTCTTCGGCCAGGTTACGGCGGCCAACGCGCTGTCGGATGTCTACGCGATGGGGGGCGATCCCATCCTTGCGCTCAACGTCGTGGCGTTTCCTTGCAAGGATCTTGGAACCGAAGTGCTCGAGGCGATTCTGAAAGGCGGGTTCGATAAAGTTAAAGAGGCGGGAGCGCTGCTGGTGGGCGGCCATACGATCGAAGACGGCGTGCCGAAGTACGGGCTTTGCGTGATCGGCACGGCTCATCCAGCAAAGACCCTGACAAACAAGGCAGCAAGGCCAAAAGACAGGGTGATCCTAACAAAGCCGCTGGGCAGCGGGATTCTCACCACGGCCCTCAGGCTCGGGCTGATTAAAGAAGCCGACATGCAGGCCATGCTTGAGAGCATGCTTGCGCTCAACGTCAAGGCGAAAGACTGCATGCTAAAAATAGGCGTGAACTCCTGCACGGACATCACGGGCTTTGGCCTTTTGGGCCATGCGCTGGAAATGGCGACGGGTTCGGGGGTTTGCTTAAAGATAGAGGCGAACGCTGTCCCGATCGATCCGCTCGCGCTTAAGTTTGCAGAAGAAGGCGTGTATCCAGGAGGGGCAAAGAGGAACCTTGCTTTCAAGGAGGGCTCCGTGAGCCTTTCGCCCCGAGTGCCAGAACCCCTCAAGTGGCTGCTTGCCGACCCCCAGACCTCGGGCGGGCTTTTGATCAGCGTGCCCGAAGACCGTGCAGAGGCCCTGCTTTCCGGTCTTCATCAAGCGGGGGTTTTGAGTGCCAGGCTTATCGGGAAAGTGCTAGAAGCCCCCAAAGGAACCTTGGTGGTTGCATGAGAGAAACGCCAGACCCGGGCCTTTCCCGGCACATCCCCAAGACCGACCGGCTTTTGGAGCACGATGCTGTCCAAACGATGCTCGAGCGCTACCCAAGGCCCTTAGTGCTCGCGGCCATCCGGGATACGCTCCAAAGCCTGAGGGAAAACTTAGGCTCGGACAGCGTGGACCGCCAGGCCGATCTAGAAGGCCTCGTCGAAGAGGTCGAGCAAAGGCTTGAAGCAAGCGGGTTTCACCTTAAGCGCGTCATCAACGCCACCGGGGTCGTTTTGCACACAAACCTTGGCAGGGCACCGCTCCCATCGCACGCGGCCAAAAGGGTTTTCGAGCTTGCCCAAGGATACTGCAACCTGGAGTTCGAACTTGAATCTGGAAAGCGCGGCAAGCGCGTAAGCCATATCCAACCTCTCTTGACAAGCCTTACGGGCGCCCAAGCGGCGCTTGTCGTGAACAACAACGCGGCCGCCGTCCTTTTGATGCTCTCTGGCCTAGCCAGCGGCAAAGAAGCGGTCATATCGAGGGGCGAGCTCGTCGAGATCGGCGGGTCTTTCCGTATCCCCGAAGTCATGGCCCAGGCGGGCGTCAAGCTCGTCGAAGTCGGCACGACGAACAAAACCTACCTAAAAGACTACGAACGCGCGATCGGCCCCGAGACGGCGGCGCTACTCGAGGTACACCCCTCGAACTTCCGGATTGTTGGCTTTCACCATAGCGTACCCACCCAGGAGCTCGCAGCCCTTGCCCACGAAAGAGGGCTTTTGATGCTCGTGGATTTGGGAAGCGGATGCCTCGTTCCGCTTGGCCCCAAAGGCCTTCCAAGCGAGCCGACCGTTCAAGAAATCGTGGCGGCCGGGGCGGACGTGGTGTGCTTCAGCGGAGATAAGCTCCTTGGAGGGCCTCAGGCCGGCATTGCAGCCGGGAAGCGGGCGATGATCGAGGCCATGGCCAAGCACCCGCTTATGCGGGCGCTTCGTGTGGACAAGCTCATTCTTGGAGCGCTCGAAGCCACGCTTCTGTCCTACCTTGAACCCCAAAAGGCGATACGGGAAATCCCAGCCCTTTCGATGCTCTCCCAAAAGCCGAAGGAGCTCGAAGCTAGGGCCTCGAGGCTTGCCTCGAGCCTCAAGCAAACGCTAGGCGACGCCGTGGAAATTCACGTAGTACCGCTTGAAGGCAAAGTGGGTGGCGGAGCGCTACCCCAAGCCTCCCTGCCCTCCTACGCCATAGGGCTTCAGGTAGCTGGTATGAAGGCCGAGGAGCTCGGAGCCGCGCTGCGTACGGCCAACCCCCCCGTCGTGGGTGTAGAGCGAGAGGGAAGAGTGCTTTTGGACGTGCGGACAATCCTGCCCCAAGAAGAAGACCTCGTTTACAGCGCCCTTGCCGATGTTTTGGGAAGGAGAAGCGAGAATGGGGGCTGAGGACTACGTCATCGTCGGGACTGCGGGCCATATCGATCACGGCAAGACCTGGCTCGTCCAGGCGCTGACGGGCATCGACACGGACAGGCTAAAGGAAGAAAAGGAGCGGGGCATCTCGATCGAGCTTGGGTTTGCTCCGCTTAAGCTTCCTTCCGGCAAAATACTGGGGCTTGTGGACGTGCCCGGCCACGAGCGCTTCATCCGGCAGATGCTGGCTGGCGCCGCCGGCATGGACTTAGGCGTGCTCGTCGTCGCGGCGGACGAAGGCGTCATGCCCCAGACGCTCGAGCATTTGGCGATTTTAGACCTCTTGCATACACAAAAAGGCCTGGTTGTCCTTACAAAGAAAGACCTTGTGGATGATGAATGGCTGAGTATGGTCAAAGACGACCTACGAGGCGCGCTGAAAAGAACCTTCCTTCAAGACGCACCCATCCTCGCCGTATCGGCCAAGACCCGAGAGGGACTGGACGAGCTCCTTGAAGCGCTCGATACGCTCGCTTCCAAAACGACGCCCAAGCCCGAGGGCGGCCCCGTCCGCTTGCCGATTGACAGGGTGTTCACGCTTAAGGGCTTTGGAACGGTCGTTACGGGGACGCTTTGGTCTGGAACACTTAAGCCTGGAATCGAGCTCGTGATCCTTCCAAAGGGAATCAAGGCGCGCATAAGAGGCCTAGAGGTTCACGACCAAAAGGTTGAGAGGGCGCTTGCAGGACAGAGGGTGGCCGTCAATTTAACAGGGGTCGGTACAGAAGAACTCAAAAGGGGAGACGTGCTCGTAACACCGGGCTCTTTTGACGCGGTCCTAAGGCTTGATGTGGCGATCGACCTTCTTGCAGAAGCCAAGCCGCTCAAACAACGCCAGAGGGTACACTTTTACCTGGGCACGGCCGAGGTGCTAGGAAGGGCAGTTCTTTTGGAAGACCAAACGCTCGAACCCGGCAAAAGCGGGCTGGCCAGAATTTTGCTTGAATCACCCGTCGTGGCCGCCCCTAAGGATAGGTTCGTGATCCGGTCGTACTCCCCCATGGTGACGATCGGGGGCGGCGAGGTCGTCCAGCTTGCCGGGGCTCAAACGCGCACCAAGAAGGCCGAGCTTGCCAAAAGCCTGAGGAAAAAGCTCGAAGGCACCTTGGAAGACTTGATCGAGGACGCCCTGGGGAACCTTGAGCTGTTGAGCGAAGAGGCACTCGTACAAAGGCTTGCTCTACCCCAAGAGCAGCTTCCTCAAGCTCTTTTGTCCCTAAAAGGCCTCGAGCAAACGGGTAAAGCGCTCGCTTTCAGCCTCGATGGCAAGCGCTTGTGGGTAGGAGGAGCGGCGCTCGATTGGCTCCGAAGAGGGGTCGTGGAGCTCCTTACGCCATTCCACAAGGCCCACCCCGCAAGGGCCGGAATCTCCAGGGAGCTGATTCGGGAAAAGCTCGGAAAGGGAATCGAACCGAGGGGGTTTGGGATTTTGCTCGAAGCGCTCGAGAGCGGGGGAACCGTCCGACTCAAAGGCGAGTTCGTTGCCCTCGAGGGGTTTTCGCCCGCGCTTCCGGACAAGCTTGCCAAGGCGGGCGAGGTTGCGATCGAGCGGCTTTTGAAGGCTCAATTCCAGCCTCCAAGCTGGGAGGAAGCCCTTGAGGGTCTCGGCTTGAACCGGGACGAAGCGTTCGAGCTGCTCGCCTATTTGCTCGAGCAAGGAGAGTTCATCCGGCTAAAAGAAGACCTCATTCTTCCAAAAGAGACGCTCGAGCGGGCAAAAACGAGGATACAAGAACTCATCCGGCAAAAAGGGCCTGTGGGTGTTGGTGAGTTGCGCGACGCGCTGGGTTCGAGCCGTAAGGTCGTCATTCCGCTTCTGGAGTACTTCGACCGGGTTCGGTTTACCCGGCGCGTCGGGGATGCACGAACGCTCGCGGAAGCCTGAGGCCCCAACCAAATGCGGGGCTTGATCGGACTTGAGCCATCGCCTAGACTAAAGTGGAGTTCGCCATTCGTTCTGGAAGCGGATCGGGCCTGGTGGCCTGCCTGGACTTCAAATCCAGCGGTACCCCATAAAGGTACGGTGGGTTCGATTCCCACACGCTTCCGCCAAATTTTCCAAAGCAAAGGCTTTTTATGGCATCTAAAGGGAGGGGGGAGAGGGCGCGGAGGGGCTGAAAACGCCCCCTCCGCGCAGAACAATTCGGGCTTACATGTAAGGGCAGTTTCCTCCCATGCCCATTCCACCCCCGCCACCCATTCCCATACCTCCGCCCATGCCGCCTTGCGGCCCCTGCGGGCCTTTCTTCGCAAAAGGCGAGGCCGACCCTAGAACCCTTCCGAGCGCAAGCTCAGGGCCTTTTTTGGTGAGCTTTTTGACCATCGCCATCCTCCTTTTTTGGATGAATTTTTCTGAGCCCCTATTTACTTAAAATACACCATTGGTCGTATTATTATCAACAGAAGGCCTGCTGCAAGACGACAACGCCCCCCCTGGATAAGGTACTTCTTCCGAAACGCCAAGAAACGTGGCCACCTCTTCCAAAGGAACGCGCGGGCTCACAAGGCGGTTGGCCTTGAAAGCCGGGTCGGGGTAGCCGATCGCGACGCTCATCACGATTTTCTCTGTCTTGGGGACTTTGGCGACCTCGCGAATCACATCCGGGTAGAGGACGCCCGCGTGCTGGATGCAGGTGCCAAGCCCAAAAGGCAAAGCGGCCAGTGCGATAGCCATCGTTACGCAGCCGACGCTGAAGATGGAAGAAAACGTCGAGATCTCCTCGTCAACCGTGATGACGACGGCGTTGGGGGCCTCGAAAAAGCGCATCATTTTCGAGTACCAAAGCCTCCTGCCTTCCATGTCGTGGCGCTCTATGCCGGCGAGCCCAAAGAGCGCCTTGCCCAGTTCAACCATCCTGCTGCGGTATTTCTGGGGCAGGTTCATCGTCATGTAGGTCGGAAACTCGGGCTCGGGCGCCTTCCCGGACTCAATCTGCTCCATAACCTTGTCCTTTAGCGTCTCGAGCACTTTGCCCCCGAGCACGTAGAACTTCCAGGGCTGGATGTTCTCGGAGGAAGGCGCCCTTACGGCCGCCTCGAGGACCTCCACGATAACCTCCTTGGGAACGGGGGTTGGCAAAAACCCCCGGATGCTCTTTCTTTGGTGCATGGCCTGAACGACGTCCATATCTATAAGCCTACCAGGCGTACACGCTCGCGATAGAGGCCCTCGCGGGGTTCTTGAGTCCAGGGCTTGCAACGTACACGCCAAGAACGAACGTAAGCCGCTTTACGCCCTTAAGATCAACGCTCATCAGCTTGGGCTCGCCCAATTTTAGGCAGGTCGCGCGGGCAAGCTCCTTGCCGTCGCCAAATATTTGGATGGACATCCTCGCCTTGGGGTCCTCCCCCGCCTCGTCTAAGCCCGCCAAAAGGCTGAGCATACTGTAGGGCCTGGCCAAGAGGTATTCGGCAAACCCCTGCCTTGACCCACGGCCTACACTCGTCGGACAGCCGTTCTTAAAGGTCAGTCCAAGCTTCCACGCTCTGCCTTGCAGCCATACCGGCGCCGCCTTTGGGTTTACCTCGAACAGAAAACAGCCTGGCTCCGCCTTCTTAAGAACCTCCCGTACGCTCGAGTCTTTCTTTGCTGCCTCGGTAAAAAAGGGGGCCGTGCCCTTGGGCGGGGTCTTGTAAGGCAACGCATCGGCATGCGGCCCCTTTAAAAAGCATGGCCCGAATATTTCCGGTAAACACCCGAAATCCAAGGCATAGACAGAAGCTGCCGACAACACGGGCGCAACAACGAAGGCAAAGCCCAAAGCCCAGCAACGAAAGAACGTGCTCATACCTACACCCTTCTCGGCAAAATGGGAAATTTGACAAACTTATCCTCGATTAGACGCTTAGCGTCCATGGCCGTACGTGTCTTGAGGAGCGCTTGTATGAACGGGGCTAGGTCGCTCACGCAGGCCTGTTGAATAGCGAGCTTGAGCTTTGGCACAAACTGTGGTGCCACAGAAACCTCCCTTACGCCCATCCCGACTAGAATCTGACAAGCAAGCGCATCGGCGGCCATTTCCCCGCATACGCTCACGGGCTTTATGGCTCGGTTGCAGGCCTTAATCACCTTGTAGATAACCCTCAAAACAGCCGGGTGGTATGGGTCGAACTGGCTGGCCACGCGCTCGTTGTTGCGGTCGACGGCCAAAAAGTATTGGATAAGGTCGTTCGTTCCGATACTGACAAAATCGACGGCGCCTAACAATTCCTCGATCATCAGCGCCGCAGCCGGTATTTCGACCATGATTCCTAATGGAATCTTGGGGTTGAAGGGTTCTCCTTTGGCCCTAAGCTCACCCTTGGCCTCTTCAAGAAGGGACTTCACCTGCTGAACTTCCTCGAGGCTGGAAATCATCGGTAAAAGAATCCTGACGTCCCCTAAGGCGCTCGCCCGCAGAATGGCCCAGAGCTGTGCCTTGAAGAACATGGGCAGGGCAAGCGAAATTCGGATGGCCCGCCAGCCCATAAAAGGGTTGGCCTCGTTCTTGTGGTCAAAAAACGCGATTGTTTTGTCGCCGCCGATGTCGAACGTCCGGATACAAACGGGCTTGGGGGCCATCTTTTGGACAATGTACTGGTAGAGCCCGTATTGCTCTTCTTCATCCGGAAAATGGCGGGCATCCATGAACGAAAGCTCGCTCCGAAAAAGTCCAATCCCGTCGGCCCCAAACTTGATCGCCAAGTCCATATCCGCAGCAACTCCGGCGTTTGCCAAGACGTCGACCTCCACTCCGTCCACCGTTCTTGCCTTGGCGTAGGCTTGCTGGAGCAGCGCCTTTTGGTCTTTCAAATACACACGCTTGGTGTAACGGTACTCCTGCTTCTGCTCTTCGTTGGGCTCTACGATCACCACCCCGTGAATGCCGTCCACGATGAGCTCGTCACCGTCGTGCACGGCGGAAAGTAGCCCCTCGACGTCAATCACCGCCGGAATCTCGAACGACTTCGCCAAAATGATTGCATGCGAGCTGAGCCCGCCAGAACCCGAGACGATTCCGGCCACGGAACGGTTCTCGAGGTCGGCAAGCGAGATGAGACTGATGGGGTCGCACACCAAAATCGCCTGCTCTCTTTTTGGAACCCTCTTGCGCCTCGTGCGCTTGGCGTAGTTCTCCGCAATCCTCCTTGCGATGTCCGACAAATCGGAGAACCGCTCCCTTAGGTAAGAGTCGGGGATCTTCTCGAACACCTGCCGGTACTCCTCGAGCACGGCCTCGAGCGCCTTTGGGACGAGCATGCCTTCTGAAATTTTCTGCTCCACTGCCCCTAGCATGTGCTCATCCTCTAGCAAAAGAAGGGGGGCATGGAACAGCTCTGCCTCTCTTTGGGAAAGCGTCTCGGCAATCGTTTTTTGAATGGCGGACACTTCTTTGAACGTTTCTTGGACGGCCCGCCGGAACCTTGCCGTTTCCCTTTGAGGCTCGTGGTTGACGTTGAGGCGGGCGGGCAGGTAGTGCTCGAATGAGCGAGGCGTAATTACGGCCGCTCTGCCAAAACCCACTCCCTGGGAAGCGGCGATCCCCTTAAGGACGGCATGCCTACTTGGGGGCTCTTTTTCTTCCTTCGGCCCATCCTGAGAGCTTACCTTTCGTTGTGCTACGGTGCCGGGTTCTAAGTAGCGCTCGAACAGCAAGTCGACCAATTCGGCGTTCATGACGACGGAGCCGAGCTGGGAGGCCAGCGTCGTGAACATCTGGACTTCTTCCTCGCTGAAGTCCCGCCCCTCCTTCGTCTGGACGACGAGCACGCCGATCAAGGCGCGCCTTGCAATTAAAGGAACGCCCAAGAAGGCCGAGAAGCGCTCTTCTCGCGTCTGGGGAAAATACTTGAATTTCGGATGATCGAAAGCATTCTTGACGAACACGGGCGCACCTGTTTCGGCGACAAGCCCGACAAGCCCCTCTTTGGGGCGCATCCGAACTTTGCCGATTGCTTCTTTATCCAGCCCCTCTGTAGCTTTCAGCACAAGCTGACGCCTTGATTGGTCTAAGAGGTAGAGCGAGCAGCAATCTACGCCCATGCGCCTTTTGACGAGCCCGACGATCGCGTCTAGCGTCTGGTGAATGTCGTGAGACTTGGAAATTACCTGGGAAATGTCGCTAAGAAGGGTAAGCTCAGGAGATTTCATGAATCACCTTCATCGGCGATAAGGGGAACGAACACACAAGGGACAGTCGGTTTCACGTAAACCTTTCCCGTAGCGCCCTTCGTGACGAGCGTCAGCCACTGGCTCCGCCCCTGACCCAAAGGAAGAACCATCCGGCCCAACGGGGCAAGCTGACCTATGAGCGCTTTGGGAACCTCTTTTGAGCAGGCGCTAAGCACGATCCTGTCGAACGGGGCGGCATCTTCCCAACCCTTGGACCCATCGCCCAGACAAAAGCGCACGTTTTGGATGCCTAGGGCATGCAGCCTACCCTTGGCCAATTCCAACAGCCCTTCGATTCTCTCGATTGTATACACATCTTTTGCTAGGTAGGCCAAAAGCGCCGTCTGATAGCCAGAGCCCGTCCCAACCTCGAAAACGCGGGATTCGGGTGAAACATCTAAATGCTCCAGGCTCAAGGCCACGATATAGGGCTGTGAGATTGTCTGCTCCTCGCCAATCGGAAGGGGCCGGTCTGCATAGGCTTCGCCGACCAAGGATGCGGGCACGAACAGGTGACGAGGCACCTCCAGCATGGCCTTGAGAACCCTTCGGTCGGAGATTCCGCGGTTCTCGAGCTGGCTTTTGACCATGCCCTGTCGTGCTCTCTCGAAATCCATCCCTTACAAGCCCCTTCACCGACGCTGAGGTAAACACCCCTAAAGCCTTTCCTATTATACCTTTAATACCCCAAAACGACACGCCGTCGACAATACTTTTTTTAAACAAAAGTTTTGAGATTAGAGCTTAAGCCAGCCTTCCGCGGGGATCGGCCCCAAGAAGCGAACGAACAAGAAGGTGTCAGAATTTCCTTCGAAGGGTTCCAGCGCCTCCAGCCGGTAGCGGCCGTTACCCAGGGGTTCGAGCCTGGGCTTATAAACAGGCAAAAGGCCTTTATTTAAAACAAACGCATCTATCGTACCAGGCAAAAACGCCGGCACGATCCGCACCTCCAAGCCAGATTCTTTTCGATCAAAGACCATATTCGGCGCCTCCGGAACGGAAAGGCCCCCTCCGCCGAGCCCCAACCCACCCTCGTGGACCGAAGCGGCCAGGGCGAACATGAAACGGAACGCATCGGTGAGCGCTCCGTCGCTTACCTTGTCCAATGTATCCGCCTGAGAGTGGTTGAACCAAGGCACGGTGATCGGTCCCGTCGTAAGGCTTGGAACGCCTGCGTTGTAGAAAGGTACTAGGTTCGAAAGGGACGCCCCGCCGGACCAGGCAAGCCTAAGGAATGCGGGGACGGGAACGCCGCCGGAGGCGCCAAAGAGCGTTTGGGAGAACGCATCGAAAAAGAGCCTGGGCGCAGAAAAGGTGGAAGATGTAAACCCCTTGGGCGATACGACCGCTTGCTCTAGGTTGAGAAAAGCCTTGATGGGAAGGCGGTTTTCGATTACGAGCGTCTGGAGCGCCCTGTAGGCGCCAAGCAGTCCGACCTCTTCTGCGTCCAAAAACAAGAACCCGAAGTTCGCTTGAGGATAGGCCCGCTTCAGCGCACCTGCAAGCTCGAGGAGCAGCGCCACGGAGGCACAATCGTCGGTTGCGCCTTCAAACCAGGTATCGAAATGGGCTGCAAGAAACACAAGAGGCGCAAGCCCTGGATTTTGTTGGCTAAAAGCATAAAGGTTTTCCCCTAAGGCAGGCTCGGTTGCTGGCTCGATCATGACATGCGCGAAAACGTCCTCTTTGCCAAGCCGCCCAAGCAAAGGGGCGATTGCGTCAAGCGGCATGCTGAGCGCAGGGATACTTTCTTTTTGAACGCCGTCGAAGGCAAACCCCACGGACGAAGCAAACGGGTATGCGGGACAACCCGTGTGGCTAAACACAATCGCCGCGGATCCCTCATGGATCGCCCGCTGATAGGCGACAGAAACCTCATTGAACGACTCGATCGGAGCTAGCGCGATCGCGCCCCTAAGGAACCGGGAAGTGTCCGAAGTGCCTTCAAGAAGGCGTACTGGAAAACGCCCCACAAGCCCGCTTGAATACGCAAACGTTTCATGCGTAACATCTCGCCCTTCTATGGTTAAGGAGTCGCTCTTCGGCCGGTAAGCCAAAAACTGGAACGCGTCGGTTTGAACAGAGAAGCCTAGGGTCTCAAGCTGCTGTTTAAGAAAGCCCCTTACCTCCGAAAGGCCCTCGGACCCCGCTCGCTTCTGTTTGAAGGCGACGAGCCTTTCGGTATGCGCCCGTATTGCCTCAAGCGGAACCGTAGGCTGGGGACGGGCAGGGCCTAGGGACTGGGTCGCGCCAACCCCCTTCACGGACCCTGAATAGGCCAGCGCCAGCGGAACGGACCCGAGCGCCTGGAGCGCTCTTCTTCTCGAGATGTTCAATCGATCCCCCTTATTTAATGTCAATCCTACGTTATAGTATAGATGATTACAGCCAAAACAAACGAAGGGGGCCTTCGATGTGCACAACTTGCGGATGCAGTGAGCCCGGACCGATTCCAGCGAGCGAGAAATCGCCCGGTTCGGCGACGTCTCGCAATATCGGCGTTTCTTTGCTTGCCGCCAACGACAAACAGGCCGAACACGTTCGGAGCCATTTTACCCGGCATGGGACGCTCGCGATCAATTTGATGAGCGCGCCAGGGTCGGGTAAGACCGCGCTGATCGAGCGAACGCTCGAAATGACCCAGGGGAAGCTCAAGATTGGGGTGTTGGCAGGAGACCTGGAAACCCAAAGGGATGCCGAAAGAGTCCAGGCCAAAGGGGCGCTCGCCAAGGCGATCACAACGGGCCAAGCCTGCCATCTGGATGCGTTCATGGTCGAAAAGGCCCTTGAAGACCTCCCTCACGAGGCGCTCGATCTTTTGTTCATCGAGAACGTGGGTAATTTGGTCTGCCCCTCTCTCTATGACGTGGGCGCGCATGTAAACGTCGTCCTTTTGAGCGTAACCGAGGGCGAAGACAAGCCGCTTAAGTACCCTCTCGTCTTCCGGGCGGCAGAGCTTCTCGTTGTCAGCAAGACAGACCTCCTGCCCTACCTTGCCTTCGATGCCTCCAAGGCCAAGACTTGGGCGCAAGAAATCAACCCAGGCATCCGCATCCTTGAATTATCGGCCAAGACGCTTTATGGGTTCGAAGGCTGGACAAACTTCCTCTTTGAGCGCATAGAAGCCCTCCGGATAAAACATGCCGGCCTAGGTCTTGAATAGGCCAGAGTCGGGCAAGCAGAC
>WOYI011144549.1_pt1 | contig 11972 bp, 9 predicted proteins | sample 6423411 | NCBI WGS metagenome assembly WOYI01 (sample SAMN13441803, study PRJNA592873) | oil field metagenome | biome: oil field; feature: oil-well bore; material: oil-contaminated soil; isolation source: oil-contaminated soil from oil-well borehole | place: Germany: Wietze | collected 2016-10-18 ... | reverse complement strand
TGGAACAATGCTTATGAAGATTTTGGCAGTTGACCCGGGTGATGCGCGCATCGGCCTGGCTATCAGTGATGAAGATGGCATGATTTCCCGCCCACTGACCACGCTCAAACATATATCCCGTCCGGAAAACGCCGCCCGGATCGCCGCATTAGCACAGGAGCAGGGTTGCAGTCTTATCGTTGTAGGTACACCGCTTGACTCTGAGGGTCTTGTTGGCCCTCGAGCTCGCGCATCTCTCAAGCTTGTGGACGCCCTTCGCTCAATATCAACAATTCCGGTAGAAACCTGGGACGAATCCGGATCAAGCCAAGAAGCTGATCAACTGGTCCTGGCTCTTGGCACCAGCCGCAAAAAACGCGCGGCTCCTAAAGATGCCCTGGCTGCGGCCATCATTCTACAGGATTTTTTAGATGCAAGAAGAGCCGAAAATGATGTCCCAAAGTAAGAAAGTCCTCCCAGTGCTTATTTTGCTGGTGCTTGCCTTAATTGGGTCAATCCTCTTCTTCAGCTGGAGACTGCGCTCAAGTTCAGAAGAATTGGGGTACGGCTCTATAGACGGGAATCTAAATCTCATTCAAAAGGTGCGTTATTCCGTTCAAATCTATCTGGCCAGGGAAAGTCTTATCAACGAAAAGACACCTTCTGACTTGAAATCCACACTGGAGATCCAGTCCGGAGAAACGGTTCAATCCGTCTGCAACCGCCTTAACTTGCTGCATCCAAATCTGGACTCGAAGTTGTGCCGCAATTACCTGGTTTATCGAGGACTCGACCGAAAAGTTGAACCCGGTTCGTACTCCATTCCTGCAGGCTCTCCCGCCTTCCAGGTTTTTCAGTACATATCCGACCCGACGAATCGTAACCGCAGTCTTTTTATCTATCCTGGATGGCGCATTGAAGAAATTGCCGCAGCGATCCAGATGCTGGGTTTGAAAGGGATGCCGGCGGCAGGTTTGCTTGAAAAATTGAAAGCACCGGACCTGAAGGTTAGGGATGAGCTTCAATTAGAATCAGGCCAAAGCCTGGAAGGCTACCTTCTACCGGGAGAGTACATTTTTGAGCCAAATGCCAGCTCGGACGAGCTGATTTGGCAACTGACAATGCCAATCCGCGGGCTTCTCCAGAGCGGTAAACTGCAATCCAAAGCCCAGGTACAAGGGTTGACAACACACGAAGTACTAACACTGGCATCGATTATCCAGCGTGAATCCTTACAGTCGAAAGAAATGCCCAGGATAGCCTCAGTATTTTACAACCGCCTTGCACAGGGGATGCCGCTGCAAACCGATCCCACCGTGCAATATGCTATTGGATACGACCAAGATTCAGCTTCCTGGTGGAAACCTGTGCTCTCAATGGCTGATTTGCAAACAAATTCAATTTATAATACGTATCAGGTATATGGTCTGCCCCCAGCCCCGATTTCTTCTCCAAGCCTTGATGCCATTCAGGCAGTGCTTGATCCGGAAAACACAGACTTTATTTACTTTCGGGCGAAGTGCGACAGCAGCGGCTTGCATGATTTTTCAGTGACCTATCAGGAACACCTAGATAAGGCTTGTCCATAAAAGGAGAAAAATGATCACATTGGGAATTGATATCGGTGGGTCAGCAACAAAAGGTGCCCTGGTTGATACAGCCACTGGCCAGCTTATTTCTGAACGCATACGCTTCGAAACCGAACTCATGGCCAAGCCCAAGCAAGTGATTAATTGCATATACAAGATCTGCAAAGAGCTCAAGTATGAAGGTCCGATCGGCGCAGGTTATCCGGGAATCGTCAAAAACAGCATCTCGCTAACGGCAGCCAACATGCATAAGCAATGGATCAACGCTAATGTCGCGGAGATGATTAAAGCCCAAACCGGCCAGGAAGCTTATGTCCTCAACGACGCGGATGCTGCCGGACTGGCCGAAATGCGTTTCGGCTCACCGGAAGCATGGAAGTACCCGGTCGTGATGTTTCTTACTGTTGGCACGGGTATCGGGTCGGCTGTGTTTGTCAAAGGTCAACTGATGCCAAATACCGAATTCGGACACCTCAAGGTGAGGGGCAAAGACGCAGAACATCGCGCTTCCGATGCCGTCCGCCAAAAAGACCATCTCTCATGGAAGCGTTGGGCTGAAAAGTTTACTGAAGTGCTCAGATGGTACGAATTTCTACTTAACCCCGATCTCTTCATCCTTGGCGGAGGTATATCCTCGCGTTTCGACCAATACGCAAAACACCTGAATATTGATACGAGGATAATTCCTGCCAAGCTGGAAAATTTGGCCGGCATTATTGGAGCAGCAATGGCTGCCCAGGAAAACTTAACCAAATAGAAAGCTAAAGTTGCACTGCCAGGTAGCCTGGCCCAGTTTCAAAGAAGTCCCGGTTGCGCTGAATGGCATCAGAGAGGTCAACTTGCTCATCTTCGAGCAAGATTCTGCAGTAATCCAAATGCACTGGGGCTCCTTCATAGGTTACGCAATCATGCGGTGTGTTATATCCAGGCATATCCCTGGTTCCATTAAGAATTTCACCACCCATGGCAATGAAATTATTTGGCACTTCTTTTAGCGGAAAGATCGCTCCATAGGGGCATTCAGCGATGCAAGCCCCGCAATCAATACAGGTGTTGGGGTCAATGTAAAATTGCGGCCATTCGTCCTGTGGACTGCCGGGGACGATACATGCCACAGGGCAGGAAACAACGCAACCTGCATCCCGCAGGCATAGACTTGTAATCACATGAGTCATAAATTCTCCATATTCCTGTTAAAGCTAAACCTGGAAGAGCATCAATTTGTGCCTGATTTGCAATAGGTTAATGCGGCTTGACTGAATCGGATTGCTCCTGCTCCAATTGGCGTGTATAAGCTAATTTTTGTTCTTGAGGCAAGCGTGCGTAAGTGAAATTCAAATCTTTCAGTCTTTCTGCAAGCTCGTTGTTCATATCTCCCGCTGCCATCCGCCAGGACCAGTTACCTGTTTGAGAACCGGGTAAATTCATCCTGGCTTCCGCACCCAGACCCAGGAGGTCCTGCATCGGTGCAACCACATTCATGGCTACAGACGCCCATAATGCCCGCATCATCGGCCAGGCAATGGAGCCTTTGGGGGCATTCAGGTACTTACGGCACCAGGCTTGCTCCCGGGGGGAGGCCTGATCGTACCAACCCTGGGCCGTATTGTTGTCATGAGAGCCCGTGTATGCAAAGCAGTTCACAGGGTAATTGTGAGGCAGAAAGTCATCATCCGGGTCGCCTGTAAAACCAAATTGCAAGATTTTCATGCCCGGCAAGCCAAAGCCGTCTCGCAGAGCTTTGACGTCATCCGTAATTACACCCAGATCTTCTGCGATAATCGGTAATTTGCCAAATTTCTTTTGGAAGGCTGTAAATAGTTCTTTAGCCGGGCCGGGAATCCATTTGCCCTGGATGGCTGTTTCATTACCGAATGGAACGTGCCAGGCTGCGGCAAAACCTCTGAAGTGATCCAACCGAACCAAATCGACCAGCTTGAGAACCGCGGATAAGCGTTCAATCCACCACGAAAAACCCTGCCTTTGGTGCACAGGCCACTTATAAAGGGGGTTACCCCAAAGCTGGCCAGTAGCTGAGAAATAATCCGGCGGAACCCCAGCGACCATAGTGGGTTTGAGGTCCGCATCCATGAGAAATAGTTCAGGGTGTGTCCAGGCATCAGCACTGTCCATGGCGATGACAAAAGGCATATCGCCGATTATCTGAATGCCATTTGTGTTTGCGTAGGCACGCAAGCTTTTCCATTGCCTGAAGAAAAGGAATTGGTTGAACTTGTGGCGGATGATATCCTGTGCATGGTTGACCTGGAAAGCTTTCAGGGTCCGTGATTTGCGTTTTTTAAGTTTGGAATCCCAGGTAATCCATGGAGCGCCATCTTGATTTTCTTTAATCGCCATGAAAAGGGCATAATCTTCCAACCAGCTTTTTTCCATCTCCAAAAATGACTGGAACTCAAGATTAAGTCTCTCAGATTTCGCACTAACAAAGTTGTTAAATGCTTTTTCGAGAATCTCATTTTTCCATATAATGGTTGGACCAAAATCAATTTTTCCCTTTGGGAAACTGGGTCTATGGCGCAGGTCTTTCTCTGAAAGCAAACCCTCATCCACCAATATTTCGGGGCTGACGAGTAGAGGGTTACCAGCGAAAGCCGAAAAACACTGATAAGGGGAATCACCATATCCGGTTGGCCCAAGCGGGAGAATCTGCCAATACCGTGTCCCGCTGAGTTTTAGAAAATCGACCCATCGATAGGCTTCAGGGCCAAGGTCGCCTACCCCAAATCTGCCCGGAAAACTGGTCGGATGGAGTAAAATCCCGGAATTACGCTCACTTGGCATGGCTCTTCCTTTCAGGTCTAGGTGCTTTCCATAATGACTGATAGACTGCCAGGTATTCTCTGGCCGAGATAGACCAGGAGAAATTTTTCTCCATGGCGTTGATTTGCAGTTTCTTCCAGAGAGGCTTTTTCATAAATACCTTGAGTGCTTTTTGCATCTCCCGGCGGAGTGCTTTAGTGGTGGCTTCTTTAAAAAGAAAACCTGTTGCAGCTGCTGGATGCTCTGAATAATCAATAATGGTGTCTTTCAGACCACCCACCGCATGCGCCAGTGGTAAATTTCCATAACGCATGGAAATCATTTGCGATAAACCGCAGGGTTCATAGAGGGAAGGCATCAGTAAAATATCTGCCCCGGCATATAACTTGCGGGCTAAGCTATCATCGAAACGAATAAAGCAGGCTACTTTTTCAGGATACTCCTCAGCCAATTCAGTTGCCTGAGTTTCCAGGTCTGGTGCACCTGTGCCCAGTAAAACAAATTGCCAATCCAGTTTCGCCATCTTGCTGATGGCATCCAATGCCAGGTCGATACCTTTTTGGTTATCAAGGCGGCTGACGATACTGAAAATCGGGATTTTTGGATCCGGTTTAAAGCCAGCCAATTCCTGAAGCGCTCGTTTACAGGCGGCCTTGCCATCCAAATCAGAGCTGGAGTAACCCGCGGCGATATTTTTGTCAGTTTCCGGGTTGTAGGATTCTGTATCGATGCCATTGACAATACCAGTTAATTTGTCTCCGAGCGTCTGCATGAATTCGGATAAGCCCGAACCGAACGGTTCTGTCAGAATCTCTTCCGCGTAACCCTTGGAAACAGCCACAACTTTATCGGCTGATGCCAATCCCATCGCGAGGGGGGTATAGCGTGCCCAGCCAGGCAATTTCCGGCTGGTACTCGGTTTTATCCCCAGGCTCTTCATGGCAGCTTGTGAACCCCAGCCGTTGTAAGGCATGTTGTGTACTGTTAACAGTCCCTTGCATCCAGCAAAAAACGGGTCTGTTTTCCGAATTGCTTTCAATAAATGCAAGGATACTGCCGTGTGCCAATCATTCGCGTGCAAGACGTCGAATTTCCAATCCAGAAGCCTGGCAGCTTCCAGTACAGCCATTGAAAAGCTCATATACTTCATGGCGTCGTCTGCAGGTTTCCCACTGTAAACACAGGGGGCCTTATCAATATACTCGTTCGAGACCAGGTAAATAGGAATCTCGGCTTCTTCAAAAATGGAAAGTCGACAGGGGATCTGCCCAGTGGGAATTGCAAGGTTAAAACTACCCAATTCCCGGGTTTTCAAGGGTTTTTTCTGCAGAACTTGGTGATAAGGCAAAATTACCCGCATATCGATATTCGATGGATTGAGGTCTTTTATCGCCTTTGGCAGTACACCAGCTACATCCCCCAATCCACCAATCTTGATCAGTGGGGAAGCCTCAGCTGCCACCATCAAGACTCTCATATCGGTTTTATTTTTCATCTTTGGGCTTTCTCAATCAGGCTGACGTAATCTTCATGAATATGGACCTTATTCGCCAAGCCGAGTTTATCGAGTAGTTCTGCAACCATGGCTGCCTTTTTATCGGCATCCTGCTTGGACCAAGTACGGCTCTTGATCTCAATAAAGTGACCAATATCAGGTCGGATCAACTTGTCGAAATTGACGAAGAATTCCTCTTCCTTATAGCGAATCAGGTAACGCAAACGATTTTTCTCAATTTCAAGCACCGAACTTGGTTTGAAGTATTCATTATAGAATCGCAGAGAGTGTGAAGCAGGGGCTAGATAGCGGCTGCGGGAGAGCAGAATTTCCTCGTCGAAACTTTCGTTTTCTGATCCAATCAACGTCAATCTTGAACGTACGTTGGTGATTTTCCCATTCTCATCAATGAACTCATCTTCCCGATAGCGCAAACGTCCCTGGCTTGGGTCTTCAAAGCTAAAGTAGCTATCGAATTCATGATAGTGCCGCACGCGCACAATTTCAATTTCGGGAATAAAGAGTGCTTTTTCGATTTCATCCAGGTCATCTACTCTCACCTTGGATTGCACTTCAAACGATTCCATTTCGGCGGCTCCGCCGATAGCGATAAGTTTGGAGATGACTGACTCTTCACGGCCTTTCAAGAAATTGTCAATTTTGACAGCAAGCACTTGGGCTTCCTGAAGCGCGGCCTTCTCATCAATGGTCATCAACTGCTTATCCTGCATCAGCCACTTGCCTTCAACCATCACATCACGCACATCAGCAGCCTTTGCAGCATAAATTAGCTGGGCATAAATTCCATTCGGATCCCTTCGAAATCTAGGAGAATTGTGCACCAAGTCAACTTCAACGGTAATTAAATCAGCCCGCTTGCCGGCTTCCAGTGATCCGGTAATGTCAGCGATATGCATGGCGCGCGCCCCTTGAATGGTCACCATCTCAAGCGCTTGCCTGGCAGGCAGGGCAGTGGGATCTCCTGAATGCGCCTTAGCGACAAAACTGGCTAATCTGATTTCTTCGAACATGTCCAGATCGTTGTTGGAAGCCGTTCCATCCGTTCCCACGCCAACATTGCAGCCCAGTTCCAGCATTCTCTTTATCGGCGCAAAACCAGATGCCAATTTGAGGTTTGATGAAGGGTTATGGGCAATACCCACGTTGTAATGCAGCATGGTGCGGATTTCACCTTCATCCACGTAAACACAATGAGCAGCCAGCAATTTGACATCCAGCATGCCCAGTTTTTTGATATAAGGCACAACCGGCATTCCCTCGGCATTACGCAGGGTTTCCACTTCGGAGGATGTTTCCGCAACATGGAAATGGATGGGAACATCGTATTGTTTGGCCATTTTGGCACAAGCCATAAGTACCTCGGCAGGGCAGGTATAGACTGCGTGCGGGGCAATGGCCGGTACAATCAGTGGGTGACCTTTCCATTTCTTGATCAGGGCCTCGCAAAGAGCCAGAGAATCTTCGTATGATTTGGCGTCAGGGGCTGGGAATTTCATGACTGTCTGGCCAGCCCAGGCTCGCATGCCAACTTCTGCGGTTGTTTCGGCAATTGCGTCTTCGAAGTAGTACATGTCCGCGAACGCGGTCACACCCGAGCGGATCATTTCGGCACAGGCCAGTTTTGTTCCTAACCTCACGAATTCGGGGGTCACGAATTCACGTTCTACTGGCATCATATAACCCATCAACCATACATCCAGGCGCAAATCATCCGCCAGGCCACGTAGCAGGGTCATCGGTACATGTGTGTGTGTATTGATAATACCTGGCATCAGAACTTTACCCTGGCAGTCCACTAAATGGGCAGCTTCAAAGCCATTTAATATCTCAGTCTCAGGTCCAACTGCAACAATCAGATTGTCCTTAACCGCCACAGCGCCTGGTTCAAATATGCGAAATTCTTTGTCCATGGTAAGGACAACGGCATTGTGGAGAATTGTGTCAACATTTGGCATATTCTCTCCTTTCAATTTACAGATTAACCAAATTCATTTTTTTCCTTAGCAGATCCAAAGCGGTATTGACACCCCAAAGCCTGGCATCGCCCATCGGCCCGCCATAGGACCTTTCAGTTTCCGAATAACCTTTGCCATCAAAATAGGTCAGCAAAATATCTGACTTGCTCTCATTTTCGCGCACGCGAATGCCCAAAATGAAATCTGCAGTTTTCTGGTCGCTGATATCCTTCATAAGGGTTTTCAAACTCTCGTTAGAAGGTTCCATACCCATGGCCTGACCGATAGTAAGCTCGGGAGCTAGTGGATTGAGCCGGGTAAACAACTCTGAGTCTGTGCCATACTCAATAATCGCCAGGCGTTTTCCTAATGCCAATAAACCGGCTGCCACAACGGATTCCAACGAGGTCTCGTCCTCACCGTAAATAAAGGGCTTCAGTTTCTCCCTGACAATCTCAAGAACAGGCTTGATCATTTGCTCCGCTTCTGCCTGGGAACTGGCCTTAGCTGTGATTCGGATATCAGTCTGCCCGGGATGAGCCAACAGGCCAACGGTTGGGTTCTTCAGCTTTTCCAGATCCCCAACCAACTCATCGATGGCCGATTCACCTTTTCCGACTGTGTGCACAACGACAGCTTTTATAACCGATTCCTGAAGTTTGTAGCGGCGTTTCAGGTAGCCTAAAACGAAGTTATTGAGTAAATGTTCCATTTCTTTTGGAACACCTGGCAGTGAGATAGTGGTCTTTGCTCCCAATTCATATATAAAAGCCGGGGCGGTGCCTACTGGATTGCTGATGACTAAGGCACCTTCCGGTACAAAAGCCTGTCGTTTATTGTTTTCAGTCGGCATGAGCCCGTAACGCGTGAATCGTTCAAGGATCTCATCCCACAACTCTGATTTATACTCGAGAGGCACATTGAACACATCTGCAATGGCTTGCCGGGTTGGATCGTCAACAGTTGGTCCAAGACCCCCGGTTGTAATGACAAAATCGGAACGCATCAAGGCCTCCTGTAACGTAGCTGTGATGCGGGCGGCATTATCCCCAACCGAAGTGATACGATAGATATCCACCCCAATATCCCGCAGGGCTCTGGCGATGTAGCGTGAGTTTGTATCGTTTATCTCCCCTAATAGCAATTCTGTCCCGATTGTTACGATTTCTGCAGTCGCCATTCTTCCTCCAACAGGATGGCTCAATTTTATACCATTCGATGAGTTTTTCCCATCATGAGATATTTCTGCGAGATCTACTTTGGTTATACTTTAGGAATGATGAAATCAGATGCCCTTCATAACAAATCGCTGGGTACGCAAGGTGAAACTCTGGCGGCTAATTATTTGGCAGCCAGGGGCTACAAAATTCTCGAACGCAACTTTCGGGCTGGGCATCAGGAACTTGACATAATTGCTGAGCATTCAGATATCCTGCATTTCGTGGAAGTAAAAACACGGCGGGCAGTCCAATTTGGGCTTGGAGAGGATGCGGTACACAAGCGGAAATTAGGAAGTCTTCTAAAGGCAATCGATGCCTACCTTGCCAGATTTGAAAAGGAACCTGAATGGCAGCTCGATTTGATCGTGGTCGAGCTGTGGAAAAATGGCCAGCCCCAGTTCTTCCACTATGAATCATTAGGACCCGCCGATGGTAGCTAACTTACCCAAATTAGTGATGGTTGTCGGGCCGACCGCGTCAGGCAAAAGCGGGCTAGCGGTTCAGATTGCAGAAGCCCTGGATGGAGAAATCATTTCAGCGGATTCGCGCAGTTTTTATCAGGAGCTCAATATTGGGGTTGCCAAACCTGATCGCGGTGAACGTAATCGCATACCTCACCACCTGGTGGATGTCACATCAATCGACCAGCCCTGGAGTCTTGGCGAATTCCAAAAAGCAAGCATGGATTCGATCAGGTTTATCCATTCCAAAGGTAAATTGCCGATTTTGGTAGGTGGAACCGGTCAGTATTTACGCTCTATAACCCAAGGTTGGCAAGTTCCTGAGCAAGTGGGGGATGAGCGGTTGCGTATAGCTATAGGTGAGTGGGGTGATTCACTGGGCTTTGATGTGTTGCACGAAAAACTTCTGCTATTGGACCCGGAAGCCGCAAAATCCATCGACTATCGCAATCACCGCCGGGTTATCCGAGCTTTTGAAGTACTATTTTTGAGCGGTAGGCGGTTTTCAGAGTTGAAACGTTCCGGCAGATCACCCTACGACTCGTTTTCAATCGGAATTGAATGGCCACGTGAAGAACTGTATGCCCGAGCAGATGAACGCATTCAGGGTATGTTTGAAGCCGGCTTGGTAGCTGAAGTTCACGATTTGGTAGCGGCAGGCAAAGCAGCCCAACTGCGCCGTATTGGTGTAATCGGCTACACAGAAGTTTTGGATTATCTTAGTGGAGAGATCAGCCTGGATGAATGCATCCAGCTCATTCGAAGGAATACCCGCAAGTTTATACGGCACCAGGCGAACTGGTTCAAACCTAACGATCCTGCTATTCATTGGTTTAAAGCAAATGACCCAGAACTGCTTCAAAAAATTCTGGGTCAAATTCAAAACTGGTTATTTGACTGAGTTTGTTTCCATTTTTAGGAAAACGCGCTCCTTTAAGTTAGTTCACGATCTAGGCTCCAGAACTCTGCTGCAATTGCGGTATTCCTTGATTCTTTTTGACTGGAGTTGGGAAGATTTGTTCAAATTGCTCGCGACTCAGGGTTTCCACTTCCAACAATTTTTCGGCTACCTCAATAAGCTTTGCCTTATGCATCGTGAGAATTCGGGAGGCTTCATCATAAGCATTGGTGACCAGCGTCTGCACTTCGCGGTCAATTCTTTCAGCTACTGATTCTGAATAATCTCTTTGTTCGCTAATTTCGCGGCCTAAAAAGACCATTTCATCCTGTTGTCCGAAGACCCTCGGGCCGAGATCTGTGCTCATGCCAAGGCGGGTAATCATTTTGCGAGCCAACTTGGTTACGTTCTCGATATCGTTCGAAGCACCAGAAGTTATATCATCAAAAATCAAAGCTTCTGCTGCCCGGCCGCCTAATAAACCAACCATTTGTGCAATAATTTTCTTGCGTGAATCAAGCATGCGGTCTTCCTCGGGTAAGGAGATCGTGTAACAACCAGCCATACCACGAGAGATGATCGATACCTTTTGGACAGGATCACCTTCAGGCAAAGTACTGATGACGATGGCATGCCCGGCTTCGTGATAGGCAATGATGCGCTTTTCACCGGGATTAATCAGGCGATTTTTGCGCTCTGGGCCAGCGATAACGCGTTCAATGGCTTCTTCAATTTCAGTTTGTTCAATTACTTTCTTGTTGCGGCGGGCGGCAAGAATTGCGGCCTCATTAATCAGGTTTTCGAGGTCCGCGCCGACAAATCCTGGGGTTGCCCTGGCGATAATTTGCAGGTCCACATTGGATGCCAGGGGTTTTCCTTTGGCATGCACTTTGAGAATTTCAAAACGGCCATTCATGTCAGGGCGGTCCAAGGTAACACGGCGGTCAAAACGACCAGGGCGCAAAAGCGCTGGGTCCAAGATATCCGGGCGGTTGGTCGCAGCGATAACTATTACATTAGTATCTGTGTTAAAGCCGTCCATTTCAACCAACATTTGATTGAGCGTCTGCTCGCGTTCATCATGGCTGCCGCCCAAACCCGTTCCGCGTTGACGGCCAACAGCATCAATTTCATCAACAAAAACGATACAGGGTGAATGTTTTTTAGCCTGGTCAAAGAGATCCCTCACACGGCTGGCACCAACCCCAACGAACATTTCCACAAATTCCGAACCAGAAATGGAGAAGAAGGGTACACCAGCTTCACCAGAGACAGCCTTGGCCATCAAGGTTTTACCAGTACCGGGGGCACCAATCAGCAAAACACCTTTTGGAATTCTAGCGCCCAAAGCGATAAATTTCTGAGGTTCTTTTAGAAATTCAACAATTTCCGCAAGTTCACCTTTGGCTTCATCAACCCCTGCAACATCAGCAAAGGTAACGGTTGGATGTTCGCCCGTCAGCATCTTGGCTTTGGATTTGCCAAAAGACATGGCCGCGTTATTCGAGCCTTGTGCCTGACGGATAAAGAAGTAGAAAAGCCCTCCCATAAAGATAAATGGGAGGATGTAGCC
>WOYI011114113.1_pt1 | contig 11980 bp, 10 predicted proteins | sample 6423411 | NCBI WGS metagenome assembly WOYI01 (sample SAMN13441803, study PRJNA592873) | oil field metagenome | biome: oil field; feature: oil-well bore; material: oil-contaminated soil; isolation source: oil-contaminated soil from oil-well borehole | place: Germany: Wietze | collected 2016-10-18 ... | reverse complement strand
TGGAGTTCGCGAAGCTCGGCTTCTCGGTCAAGGAGATGATCGGCGGCTATGAGTACTGGGTGCGCGAAGGACAGCCCACCGAGAACGATGCGGGCACGCTGCCCCGCACGTTCGACGCACAGGTGATGGTGGTGGGCGCGCCCATCAGCAGCTGAAGCCTGCAGACGCACATAGGCAGTCGGCGCTCGCGCGCCGACTGCCTATGTGCGTTCTGAGTGATCTCAGCGCGCGAAGTATCCGCGGTAGTACTCGTAGACCCAGCCGACAATCGCGACAACGAATACGGCCAGGCCGATCGGAAACAGCCAGGCACCGACCGCGAGACCCAGCAGGGCGACCGCGGCTGAAAAGGCCAGCACGATCGGCCACCACGACCACGGGCTGAATTCTCCGAGCTCGGGGTCGCCGTCGTCGATATCCGAGGTCAGCACGTCCTCGGGCAGCTCACCGCCCTGCGCGTGGTGCACGCGTCCGACATAGAACGCGATCAGCGCAGACATGAGGCACGTGAACAGCAACGCGACCGAACCAACCCACTCGATCGCGTTCACGATTGGCAGCTGCGGGTAGGCGAGGATGTTCCACGTGGTGTACACCACCGCCATCAGCAGAAAGAACCCGGACAGCAGCCACCACAAGCCCGTGTTGGTACGCACCTACTTCACCTCTCCCGTCTCAGCGTCGACGACCGGAGCGGCTGGCGCATCCTTCACGGGACCCACTCCGACCGGCACACCGGCTTCCGGGTGATTCAGATCGAACGCCGGGCGCTCACTGCGGATCCGCGGGATCGAGGTGAAGTTGTGGCGAGGCGGCGGGCAGGAGGTCGCCCACTCGAGCGACCCGCCGTAACCCCATGGGTCGTTGACCGTGACCTTGGGCGCCTTGCGCGCGGTTATCCACACGTTGAACAGGAACGGAATCATCGAGGCGCCGAGGATCATGGCACCGATTGTCGAGACCTGATTCTCCCAGGTCCAGCCATCAGCGGTCGAGTAGTCCGCGTAGCGACGAGCCATGCCGTCCACACCCAGCCAGTGCTGGACGAGGAACGTCATGTGGAAGCCGATGAACAGCATCCAGAAGTGGATCATGCCGAGGCGCTCGTTCAGCATCCGTCCGGTGAACTTCGGCCACCAGAAGTAGAAGCCCGCGAACATCGCGAACACCACCGTGCCGAACACCACGTAGTGGAAGTGCGCGACCACGAAGTACGAGTCCGACAGCTGGAAGTCCAACGGGGGCGATGCGAGGATCACGCCGGTCAGCCCGCCGAAAACGAATGACACCAGGAAGCCGAGTGCGAACATCATCGGCGTCTCGAAAGTGATCGACCCCCGCCACATCGTGCCGATCCAGTTGAAGATCTTCACCCCGGTCGGCACTGCGATCAGCATCGTCATCAGCGCGAAGAAGGGCAGCAGCACGGCTCCGGTGACGTACATGTGGTGCGCCCAGACGGCAACCGAGAGTGCGGCGATCGCGATCGTCGCGTAGATGAGGGTCTTATAGCCGAAGATCGGCTTGCGGCTGAAGACCGGGAAGATCTCAGAGACGATGCCGAAGAACGGCAGCGCGATGATGTACACCTCCGGGTGCCCGAAGAACCAGAACAGGTGCTGCCAGAGCAGAACTCCGCCATTGGCCGGGTCGTAGATGTGCGCGCCGAGGATGCGGTCGGCGGCAGCGGCGAAGATCGCGGCGGCCAGCACCGGGAACGCCATCAGGATCAGGATGCCGGTGACCAGGGTGTTCCAGGAGAAGATCGGCATGCGCCACATCGTCATTCCGGGGGCGCGCATCGTGATGATCGTGGTGATGAAGTTCACGGCGCCGAGGATCGTGCCGAAACCGCTCATGCCGAGGCCGAGCATCCAGAGGTTGCCTCCGACGCCGGGCGAGAAGCTCGCGTTGGCCAGCGGCTGATAGGCGAACCATCCGAACGCGGCCGCACCCTGCGGGGTGAGGAAACCGGCGACGGCGATCGTCGAGCCGAACAGGAACAGCCAGAACGCGAAGGCGTTCAGACGCGGGAACGCGACGTCGGGGGCGCCGATCTGCAGCGGCATGATCACGTTGGCGAAGCCGGCGAACAGCGGCGTCGCGAACATCAGCAGCATGATCGTGCCGTGCATCGTGAACAGCTGGTTGTACTGCTCCTTTGTCGGGATGATCTGCATGCCCGGCTCGAAGAGCTCGGCACGCATGATCAGAGCCATGACTCCGCCGAGCATGAAGAACAGCACAGACGAGATCAGGTAGAGGTAGCCGATCGTCTTGTGGTCAGTGGAGGTGATCCACTTGACGACGATGTTGCCCTTCTGCTCGACCCGCGAAGAGCTGAGCAGCGCCGCCTGGCGCGGAGGAAGAGTCGTCGGGCGACCCGGAGTCTCCTCCTGCAGTGGAATCGTGGTCGCCATGATCACTCGTCTCCTTCGGGGCTCGCGCCCGTGCCGGGCTCGTTCTGCAGCCTGTCGTATGCGTCGTTGATATCGCCCGTCTGGCCGGCATCCTTCAGCGTGGCGAGGTAGTCCTCGTACTCCGCTTCACTGACGACCTTGACGTTGAAGAGCATCGCGGAGTGGTACTCGCCGCAGAGTTCGGCGCACTTGCCTGCGTAGGTGCCCTCGCGGGTCGGAGTGAACGACCAGTAGTTGTCGCGCCCGATGTACATGTCCTTCTTGTACAGGAAGTCGATGACCCAGAACGAGTGGATGACATCGCGCGACTGCAGCAGGATCTTCACCGACTTGTCGACGGGAAGGTACAGCGTCGGCAGCTTCTCCTGATCGATGTCGCCGTTCGGGGCGGGCTGCGCCTGCACGCCCATCGACCAGACGGCGTCCGCGCCGTCTTCGTCTTCTCCGTTGTACTGGAAGTCCCACGCCCACTGCTTGCCGATCGCGGTGATCGACACGTCGGGGTCTTCCGTCTGAGTCTCGAGGATCGTCTGATCACGCGCGGTGAAGGCGAAGAAGCCGATGACGAGGATGAGCGGCACGATCGTGTAGAAGATCTCGATCGGCATGTTGTAGCGCAACTGCACCGGCAAACCGACCTGGCCCTTGCGGCGGCGGTAGGCGATCGCCGCCCAGCCCATGAGGCCCCAGGTGATCACGCCGACGGCGAGCAGGACGATCCACGAGTTGACCCAGAGCCCGGCGACCATATCGGTGCGGTTCGTGGCAGGCGTGCCATCCTCGACGAAGCCGGGAAGGTATCCGTGCAACTCCGTTGGGGTGCATCCGGCGAGAATGACAGCCGTGGCGATCCCGACAGGGAGAACAGCCCAGCGGAGGCGGCTTTTCGGGGGCACGGTGCACCTTTCCGGGTCGCGAATGTGACATCGCCAGTCTAGGGCAACCTCCCAACGGATTCAGGCCATCCGCTCAGGTTGCGCGTGGTTTCAGGGATGTGAGATCGGGCCCGGACACTCTGATGAGAGGCCGGGCCCGATGCCGAAAATGCGGTCCGATCAGTGGAAGCTGTCGCCGCAGGCACAGCTGCCGGCGGCGTTCGGGTTGTCGATCGTGAAGCCCTGCTCCGAAATCGTGTCCTTGAAGTCGATCTTCGCGCCGTCGAGGTAGGGGACGCTCATGTCGTCGACGATGACCTCCACACCACCGAAGTCGACGGTCTTGTCTCCGTCGAGGTAGCGCTCGTCGAAGTACAGCTGGTAGATCAGTCCGCTGCACCCACCGGGCTGGACGGCCACGCGCAGTCGCAGGTCGTCACGACCCTCCTGCTCGAGCAGGCTCTTGATCTTCAGAGCGGCGGCATCGGTCAGGCCGACGCCGTGTTCACGAGTCGGCTCGTCAACAAGCGTCGCCGCGAGAACGGACTGGTCGGTCGACAGCGCAACGTCGGTCATGGCACTCCTCCTGGTGAGCCGCCTGCGCGGCGGATGGCTTCGATTCTACGCCCGACCATCCCGGCGTGGCTCCTGTTTCGGCGTGTCCGTCAGTCGCCCGCTCGCGCGTCGAGCTTCTCGAGCAGCAGCGCCTCGGCGAGGACGGCGTTGCGGAAGGTCTCCACGTGCAGTGACTCGTTCGGGCTGTGCGCCCTCGAGTGCGGATCTTCGACGCCCGTCACCAGGATCTGCGCCCCCGGGAACTCGCGGACGAGGTCGGCGATGAACGGGATCGAGCCTCCGACGCCGATCTCCACGGGCTCGACGCCGTACGCCTCGTGCATCGCCTCCAAGGCGGCGCCGACCGCCCAGCCGCTGTTGTCCACCAGGAAGGCGTCTCCGTGGTCCTGCTCGCTGAAGGTCAGCTGCGCCCCGAACGGGGCGTGCGCCCGCAGGTGCATCTCGATCGCGGAATACGCCTCCCGCGCCGACTGGCCAGGGGCGATGCGTGCACTGATCACGACGCCGATCTCAGGGCTCAGTGTGTTCGACGCGTTCGTCACACTCGGCGCGTCGATCCCCGTCACGGTGATGGCCGGCTTGTTCCAAATGCGGCTGAGGATCGTTCCCCGACCGATCGGACTGACGCCCGCGGGAAGCCCCGCCTCGTCACGCAGCGTCTCCTCGCTGTAGGCGGGGGTCTCGGCATCCCGCTCCGCGAGTCCTGCGACGGCGACCGCGCCGTCCGCGTCCCACAGCGTGGCGAGCAGCTTCACCGTGGCCATCATCGCGTCGGGCACCGCTCCCCCGAACATGCCGGAGTGCGATGCGTGCTCCAGCGTGCGCACTCGCAGCGTGAAGCGCGTGTTTCCGCGCAGCGACACGGTCAGCGCGGGCGTGCGGGCGTCCCAGTTGCCTGAATCTGCGACGACGATCACGTCGGCGCGCAGCGCGTCGGCGTTGTCGGCGAGGAACTGCGCGAACGACCGCGAGCCCGCTTCCTCCTCGCCCTCGATGAACAGCGCGACGCCGAGGTCGAAGTCCGCGCCGAGCGCTTCCTTCAACGCCCGCAGCGCAGCGATGTGGGCCATGACGCCGGCCTTGTCGTCGGCGGCGCCACGGCCGTACAGTCGCCCGTCGCGGACGGTCGGCTCGAACGGCGCGGACTCCCACAGCGACTCGTCGCCTACCGGCTGCACGTCGTGGTGCGCATAGAGGAGGATCGTAGGCCGGCCGTTGCGTGCGGCGCGCGAGGCGAGAACGGCAGGCTGGCCGATCTCGTCGGACCCGGGGATCGCGGCGCGACGGATCTCGACCGTCTCGAACAGGCCGAGCTCTTCGACCAGGGTGGCCACGGCCGCGGCGCTGCGCTGCACTTCGGTCGTGTCGAATCCCGGAAACGCGATCGACGGGATGCGGACGAGGGTGCCGAGGTCCGCGAGGGCGGCGGGAATGCCGGATGCCGCGGCATCGCGCACAGCATCCTGACGGGTGAGCTCAGTGTTCATGCGGGTAATCTTAAGGTGCTTCCCCTTCGAGACACCGAGGTTCCATCGTGGCCAAATCACCCGCAGCTCCCGTCCCCGCCGACATTCCGGCCGATGCGACGACCGGGGGCAAAGGCCGAGCCACACCCACGCGCGCCGAGCAGGAGGCCGCTCGCAGGCGCCCGCTGGTGGCCGACACGAAGGAAGCCAAGGCGCGCGCCAAGTCCGAGCTGGCCGCGCAGCGTGAGAAGGCCCGCCTCGGAATGGCGGCGGGAGACGACAAGTATCTGCCGGTGCGCGACAAGGGGCCGCAGCGCAAGTTCGTGCGCGACTTCATCGACTCGGGCTGGCACCTCGGCGAGGCCGTCATGCCGGCGATGGTGCTCGTGATCCTCGCGACGTTCGTCCCCGTTCCCTCGGTCCAGTACTACTCGTTCATCGGACTGTGGATCTTCATCCTGTTCGTGATCGGCGACATGATCATCTCGTCGATCCGCATCAAGCAGGCCGCGCGCAAGAAGTTCGGTGCCGAGCGGATCGAGAAGGGTCTGGGCTGGTACGGCGCGATGCGCATCATCCAGATGCGGTTCATGCGCCTTCCCAAGCCGCAGGTCAAACGCGGGCAGCTCAAGGTCGAGTAGGCGCGCCGGCGCGGTATCGAGATCGGCGCGTCATTTCGTGAGCCCGCGGTTGATCTGCCGAGCCCAGAGGGGTCCACGGTAGAGGAACGAGGTGTAGCCCTGCACCAGGGTCGCGCCGGAGTCGAGCCGCTCGCGCACGTCGGCGGGCGTCTCGACGCCGCCTGCCGAAATGACGGCGAACTCCGCGGGCACGGTCGCGCGGACCAGTTTCAGGACCTCTAACGCGCGGCTCTTCAGCGGGGCGCCCGACAGCCCGCCTGCCCCCGCTGCGGCGATGACCGCGGGGTCGGTGCGCAGCCCTTCGCGGGAGATCGTCGTGTTCGTGGCGATGAGACCCGCCAGCCCGAGCTCGACCGCAAGGAGCGAGATCTCCCGCACCTCGTCGTCGGTGAGGTCGGGAGCGATTTTGACGAGAAGCGGGGTGCGCCCCGCGGCATCCCGCACCGCCTCCAGCAGGGGCCGGAGCGTCTCGACGGCCTGCAGTCCGCGCAGGCCGGGGGTGTTCGGCGATGACACGTTCACGACAAGATAGTCGGCCAGTGGCGCGAGGAGCGCCGCGCTGCGGACGTAGTCGGCTGTCGCGTCGGCGACCTCCACTACGCGGCTCTTGCCGATGTTCACCCCGATCACCGCTCGCCTGGGTCGGCGGCGCAGCTTCTCGAGCCGCGCGGCCGCCGCCTCGGCGCCGTGGTTGTTGAAGCCCATCCTGTTGATCACGGCGCGGTCGGGAACGAGTCGGAAGAGTCTCGGTCGAGGGTTGCCCTCCTGCGGGATCGCCGTGATCGTCCCCACCTCGACATGACCGAAGCCGAGCGCATGCAGCCCCGTCGCCGCGCGCACGTCCTTGTCGAATCCGGCGGCGATTCCGAAGGGCGAATCGAACGTCAGGCCCAGCGCCGAGGTCCGCAGCGATGGGGCCGGGCGGGTGAGCGCCCGGGCCGCCCACGAGAACGGGGCGACACCCAGCAGCCGGATGACGATCATCGCCGCGTGATGCGCGGCCTCGGGATCCATGCGCGAGAGCACGGTCCGAAACAGGAGAGCATACATCTCCCCCAGGCTATCGGCTCGGCCGCGGGCCTCAGGAGATCGGGCGCAGGCTCAGGATTCAGCCGCTATCGCATCTTCGGCGTCGGCGAGCGGGTGGTCGGCGCGCAGCTGGCCGATCGCGGACTCGAAGTCCTCCAGCGAGTCGAACGCCTGGTAGACACTCGCGAAGCGGAGGTAGGCGACTTCGTCGAGCTCGCGCAGCGGGCCGAGGATCGCCAGGCCGATCTCGTTCGTGTCGACCTGCGACGACCCGGTCTGGCGCACGGACTCCTCGACCTGCTGCGCCAGCACCGCGAGGTCGCCCTCCGTCACGGGCCTGCCCTGGCAGGCTTTGCGCACGCCGGACATGACCTTCTCGCGGCTGAAAGGCTCGATGACACCCGAACGCTTGATCACGTTGAGACTGGCGGTCTCGATCGTCGAGAACCGCCCTCCGCATTCGGGGCACTGGCGACGACGGCGGATGCTGAGACCATCATCACTGGTGCGCGAATCGATGACGCGCGAGTCGGGATGACGGCAGAACGGGCAATGCATGGCCTGGACAGACTACGCCGGGAATCCGGCAGCCGCCTCGAAGCGGGCCTGGACGGCCTCGCCGTGAGCCGGGAGGTCTTCGGCTTGGGCGAGTGTCACGACGGCTTCGCGCACCTGCGCCAGCGCCACGCGGTCGTACTCGATGACCTGCTGCGGGCGCAGGAAGGTCGCCGCCGACAGCCCTGCGGCATAGCGGGCCTGTCCGCCGGTCGGCAGCACATGGTTGCTGCCGGCGAGGTAGTCGCCCAGGCTCACGGGCGAATCAGGTCCGACGAAGACGGCGCCGGCGTGCACGAAGGCTGCCGCATCAGGTTCGGCCAGGTGAAGCTCGAGGTGTTCGGGTGCGTAGGCATTGCTGAACGCGGTCGCGGCGGCCAGGTCGTCCACCAGCACGATGGCCGACTGCGGCCCGGCCAGTGCCGTCGCCACACGTTCGGCGTGCCGCGTCGCGGCCACCCGTGGCGCGATCTCGCTCGAGACGGCCGCGGCCAGGGCGGGCGATGCGGTCACCAGCACGGCCGAGGCCTGCTCGTCATGCTCGGCCTGGCTGATCAGGTCGGCGGCGACCAGTCGCGGATCGGCGCTGTCATCGGCGACGATGAGGATCTCGGTGGCGCCGGCTTCGGCATCCGTCCCCACGACCCCAGCAACGGCGCGCTTGGCTGCCGCGACGAAGTTGTTGCCCGGCCCCGTCACGACGTCGACCGGATCGAGTGCGAGGCTCTCGATGCCGTAGGCGAATGCGCCGATCGCTCCCGCCCCGCCCATCGCGTAGACCTCGTCGACACCGAGCAGTCGTGCGGCGGCGAGGATCACCGGGTGCACCCGCCCGCCGTGCGCACGCTGCGGGGGCGAGGCAAGAGCCACCTCGGAGACACCTGCGACCTGGGCGGGAACGACGTTCATGACGACGCTGGAGGGATAGACGGCTTTGCCGCCGGGCACATACAGCCCGACCCGGCGCACCGGCTGCCACCGCTGGTGCACGCGTGCTCCGGGCGCGAGCTCGGTGACCGTCGCGGGCGGCACCTGCGCCGCGGATGCGCGGCGAACGCGGGCGATCGCCTCTTCGAGTGCGGCGCGAACGCGCGGGTCGAGACCGGCCAGTGCGTCGTCGAGGTGTGCGGCGGGCACGCGGATGTCGTGCCCGACCGCGCCGTCGAAGCGCTCGGCCTGCTCGCGGATCGCGTGCTCACCGCGAGCGGCGACGTCGGCGACCAGGCTCGCAGCCGTGGCGAGCGCCTCGGCGCGGGCCGCGGTTGCGCGGGGCACGGCCGCCAGGAGTTCTGCCGGCGAGTGCGCGCGACCACGCAGATCGATCGTGCGGAGCATGTCTTTACGCTATCGCGACGCAGAGACGCGGCTCAGCCGCGCGTCACGCCCGTCACATCGTGCAGATATCCGACGCGGCCATCCTCGTGGCGCACCACGAAGACATCGCCGCGGTCTTCGAGCACCAGAGCCCATGCGGTGCGACCGACCCGGAAGATCGGCACGCCGCGGTCGTCGACGACGTCGCGCTCCTCGGGCGCGAGCGCCCAGAACGCCTGATGGGCCGACTGCGGATGCGGCTCTGGCTCGGCGGGCTCGATCGTGTCGCGGGTCTGGGCGGCCGCCCAGGCGTCCGGGGCGGCCGGGGTCGGCTCCCGGTACGCCTGGTCGCCGTAGGAGGGCACCGGGTAGGTGTCGGACTGCCCGGTCGGACCGTGCGCGGCGGCGGCGAACGCTGCCCCGTCGGTCTCGTCGGCGACCGGGCGAGGCGGTCGCGGGGGGCGGGCCGAGACGGCGCGAATGGGGCGGGCGTTGCGATGCGCCACGATCTCGCGACGGCCGACGAAGTCCTCGCGGAGGGTGGGGATCAACGGCGCGAAGACGGTCAGCACGACACCGGCGAGCATGAGGAAGAACTCCACCCACACCACCCAGTCGTAGACCCAGATCTTGGTCTCGATCGCTACCACGATCGTGCGCCACAGCAGGGTGAGCCAGACCGCGGCGGAGACCGAGAAGGCGACCGACGCGAACTGATCGATGCCGAGCGATCCGACTCGCCGAATGCCGTCGGGCGAGAAGCGCCGCAGGATGATGAGGAAGATCGCGACGGTCGGCACGCCGATCGTCAGGATCCAGTCCAGCCCGTTGGTCCAGACCGAGCCGCCGAACAGCAGCTGGGCCATCGCCCGCTCGCCCGCCACGGAGAAGAACGACACCACGAACGCGATCAGCCAGACGCCGACCAGGGCGACTTCACGCACCGAGAACGGACCCACGCCATACTGCGGACGATCTTCGGATTCGGTATCGGCGACGGTCGCGTCGACCTCTTGCTGATCGTTCGCTCGCTCGTCAGTCACGATGACCCCTTCCTTCCGCTTCCACGGTGCGCACCGTCCTGATACTACCGGCGGCTCATGAGATGCCGCTGAGACCGGCGCCAACAGGGACGCGTCATCGTCGCCTCTCCGAAATCTCGATCGGATGCCTCAACCGAGGCACTGCGGTCCCAGCAGACCCTTCAATTCGCCGTACAGGTCCGCCGTGACGCGCACCGGGTGCGGCACGTCGAAGACCTTCGCAACCGACCCCGCGTGCAGTTTCACGGTGACCTCGGTCTCTCCCCGATGGCGCTCAAGCGTCTGGAGCAGCTCTTCGATCGTCGCCTCGCTGGCCCGCCGCTCGGGCATGACGAGCACGAGCGGGCCGGAGGCGTCCAACGAGCCCAGGTCGGGCGAGAGAGCCGACACCGCATGCAGGTTGAGCCCGTCGTCGCGCCGCGAGATGCGGCCGCGGACGACGAGGATCGAATCCGCTTTCAGCATCGACTGGAACTCGGTGTAGGTCTTGCCCATGAACATGACCGTCACCTCGCCGTTGAAGTCCTCGACGGTGATCAGGCCGTAGGGATTGCCGTTGGATTTGGCGACGCGGTGCTGGACGCTCGTGACGAGCCCGGCGACGGTCACCTGGTCGCCGTCGTTCAGATCCTCCGAGGCGAGCAGGTCGTAGATGCTGATCGACGCGTGCTTGGCCAGCGCGATCTCCAGGCCCGCGAGCGGATGGTCAGACACGTACAGCCCAAGCATCTCGCGCTCGAAGGCGAGCTTGTCCTTCTTGGTCCACTCCGGCCGTTCGGGCACCTTGGCCGGCAGCGGCTCTTCGGTCTCGTCGTACAGGCTGTCGAAGTCGAAGCCGATCGCGCCGGTCGCGGCCTTGCGTTTGACCTCTACGGCGGCCTCGGTGGCGTCCTCGTGGATCTCCATGAGTGCGCGGCGGGTCGAGCCGAGCGAGTCGAACGCGCCGGCTTTGATGAGCGACTCGACCGTCCTCTTGTTCGCGACGTGCACGGGGACTTTGGCGAGGAAGTCATGGAACGACTCGAACGGCGCGTCGTGCCGCGCGTCGACGATCGAATCGACCACGTTCGTGCCCACGTTGCGCACCGCACCGAGGCCGAAGCGGATGTCTTCTCCGACGGCCGCGAAGTAGCGGATCGACTGTCCCACGTCGGGAGGCAGCACCTTGATGCCCATCCGACGGCATTCGTTGAGGTAGACGGCGAGCTTGTCCTTCGCGTCGCCGACGCTTGTGAGCAGGGCCGCCATGTACTCCGCCGGAAAGTGGGCCTTCAGGTATGCGGTCCAGTAGGCGATGAGTCCATAGGCTGCCGTGTGCGCTTTGTTGAATGCGTAGTCGGCGAACGACTCGAGCACCTTCCACAGGGCGTTCTGCGCGGCAGGGCTGTAGCCGTTCACGGTCATGCCGCCGAAGAAGTCCTCCTGCTGCTTGTCCAGTTCGGACTTCTTCTTCTTGCCCATCGCACGGCGGAGGATGTCGGCCTGGCCGAGGCTGAAGCCGGCGAGCTTCTGCGCGGCCGCCATCACCTGCTCCTGGTAGACGATCAGGCCGTAGGTGGTCCCCAGCACGTCGGCCAGCGGAGCCTCGAGCTCGGGGTGGATCGGCTCGATCTGTTGCAGCCCGTTCTTGCGCAGGGCGTAGTTCGTGTGCGAATTGACACCCATCGGTCCGGGCCGATACAGGGCGAGCACGGCCGAGATGTCCTCGAAGTTGTCGGGCTTCATCAGCCGCAGCAGGCTGCGCATCGGGCCGCCGTCGAGCTGGAAGACGCCGAGCGTATCGCCGCGGGCGAGGAGCTCGTACGAGGCCGGGTCGTCGAGTGCGAGGTCTTCGAGCACGAGCTTCTCTCCGCGGTTGGCGGCGATGTTATCGAGCGCATCGTCGATGATCGTGAGGTTGCGCAGCCCGAGGAAGTCCATCTTGATCAGGCCGAGCGACTCGCAGGCGGGATAGTCGAACTGCGTGACGATCTGGCCGTCCTGCTCGCGCTTCATGATCGGGATGATGTCGATCAGCGGTTCGCTCGACATGATCACGCCGGCGGCGTGCACGCCCCACTG
>WOYI010508134.1_pt1 | contig 11987 bp, 11 predicted proteins | sample 6423411 | NCBI WGS metagenome assembly WOYI01 (sample SAMN13441803, study PRJNA592873) | oil field metagenome | biome: oil field; feature: oil-well bore; material: oil-contaminated soil; isolation source: oil-contaminated soil from oil-well borehole | place: Germany: Wietze | collected 2016-10-18 ... | reverse complement strand
GCGTGATGGCACGGGCGGCCCTGATCATGGTGCCCATTGTTCTGGCTTATACCGCCTGGTCTTACTGGATCTTCCGCAAACGCGTTTCAACCAAGGTGGAAGACCTGAAGTACTAGGTTTTTCTGGTCGAAGTAAAGGGATCCCAAACGGGATCCCTTTTTTCTTCATATTTCAGTAGCCTAATTTGACATGTTCGCTTAAAATTATCCGTAATTAGAACCGGAGGAAATTATGCACAGCAAAAAGATCATCAGCACCGAGCAAGCCCCCCAAGCCCTTGGCCCTTATTCTATGGCCATCCAGGCAGGCAGTTTTATTTACACGTCCGGTCAATTGGGTTTGGATCCTTCTACCAACACACTGGCAGAGGGCGGAGTGGAAGCAGAAACCCGCCAGGCACTCAAGAATTTAAAGGCAGTGCTGGAGGCTGGCAGTTCCAGTTTGGATCTGGTGGTCAAGACCACCGTTTTCTTGCGCGATATCAACGACTTTGCCAAAATGAATGCCGTTTATGCGGAGTTCTTTCCCACCAATTGCCCGGCACGTTCTGCGGTACAGGTGGCGGCATTGCCCAGGAACGGTGCCGTCGAGATCGAAGTTGTGGCGTTGATCCATAAAGATTAGTTTTCATCCCTACTGGAAAACCTGTTGAGTCCACGCGTTTCGCTGATCATCCCTTGCTACAACGAAGAGAAAACGATCACTCAGTTGCTTGAGTCGATCCTGGCACAGACGTACCCATTGGCTGAAATTGAAGTGATCGTGGCAGATGGGCTTTCAACCGATGCCACCCGGGCACAGATTGCGCTCTTTCAATTGGCTCATCCGCAATTGGATCTGAAGGTGATCGATAACCCCAGGCGCATCATCCCGGCGGGGTTGAACCTGGCCATTCAGGCTGCCAGCGCTGACCTGATCATGCGGATGGACGCACATACCATTCCAGCGCCTGATTATGTAGCCAGGAGCATCGCCGATTTTGATGCCGGCAAAGGTGAAGATATCGGCGGCGTGATCGATATCCGCCCCGGCAGCGACACCTGGATCGGCAGAAGCATTGCTGTGGCCACTCGCCATCCGCTTGGTGTGGGAGATGCCAAATACCGGTGGGCAACCAGTGCCGGTTACGCAGAAACGGTTGCCTTCGGTCTGTATGCAAAAACTACCTTTGATAAACTCGGCCTTTACAATGAAGAGCTGCTCGTAAATGAGGATTATGAAATGAACGCTCGTTTGCGTGCGTCTGGTGGGCGTATCTGGATCAACCCGGAGATCCGCTCTACATATTATTCCCGTCCAGATTTAAGCTCGCTGGCAAGGCAATACTTTACTTACGGATTTTACAAGTTCCGTATGCTCAAGAAATACCCGCAAACCCTACGCTGGCGCCAGGCGCTACCGCCCCTTTTTGTTTTTGGTATTTTGATGTTATTATTATTGTCCGTCTTCTGGTGGTTCGCCAGGGTCGTCTTTCTCAGTGTCACAGCAGCGTATTTATTCATTTTGGTCGCGGGTTGTAGTCAAGAGGCTTTTAAACAGAAGTCGCCTGAGTTGCTGTTCGGAATTCCGCTGGCCATCATGACCATGCATTTTTCCTGGGGAAGCGGTTTTTGGTGGAGCGTCATTACCGGTTTCAAAAAGGGTAACCATGTCGGTTGAGAGAATCAATTCAAAAAGTCAGTGGCGCATACGTGTGCGGGAACGCCGGTTCATTCTACTATTCGGTGATCTCTTTGTAACGTATTTGTCAATATTCATCGCCCTGGTTACCTGGGCTCAAAAAGATTGGCTCAATTTTTCAGGCGCCTTCCTTATTCAGCGTGCGCCTTTTTGGTTTTACTTGCTGCCGTTCCTGTGGATCTTCATCATGATGGACCTGTACGATATCCGCAGAGCCAGCCGCAGAAAAGATACCCTGGGTGGCGTGGCCACCGCGGCCATCATCAGCTTGTTCATCTATATGGTCTTGTTTTTCATCTCTGACCCCAATTCACTACCGCGCCGTGGTGTGCTTATCTTCGTGATCTGTGCTACCTTTCTCACAATCGCCTGGCGGTTCTTGTATATTCGTGTCTTCACCGCACCCATCTTTATGCGTCGCGCATTGATCATCGGTGCCGGGAAGGCGGGTTCTTCCCTGGCCAAAATGATCAACGAGGTGCTGCCTTCTCCCTATCAGATCGTCGGTTATATCGACGATGATCCTGCCAAAGAGGGGTTGTCTATTGAAGGGTTTACAGTGCTTGGTCCAAGCCAGGACCTTTTAAAGATCATCGCTGAGCGGGATATTTCTGACCTCATCTTTAGTATCTCTGGCGAAGTCAACGATGATCTTTTCCGGAATATCATCACTGCTGAAGAACAGGGCATTGAGGTTACTTCTTTGCCAGTGGCTTACGAAGAACTTTTTGGGCGGGTGCCTATTTTTTTGCTTCAATCCGATTGGATCTTGCGATCCTTTTTTGATGAATTACACACGACCAGTTTTTATGAGACCCTCAAGCGGCTGATGGACATTCTCGGTGCTTTGATCGGTCTCTTGTTCCTGATAGTATTGTTCCCTTTGATCGCGCTGATCATCGTGCTGGATAGCGGCTTTCCGATCTTCTATCAACAACCGCGGGTCGGTAAAAACGGATTGCCTTATAAGATCTACAAATTTCGTACAATGGTGCGTGATGCAGAAAAAAATGGCGCCCGTACGGCGACACAGAACGATGCTCGCATCACACCTGCGGGCCGTTGGCTGCGAAAATCGCACCTGGATGAGTTGCCCCAGGTGTTCAACATTCTCAAAGGGGAAATGAGCCTGGTTGGACCACGATCTGAGCAGATCGAATTGGTCAACCAGTTCCAAAAGCATATTCCTTTTTACCGTGCCCGTTTGTTCGTCTCCCCGGGTCTTACTGGCTGGGCGCAGATCAATCAACGTTACGCCACCACCGTGGAAGACACAGCGGTGAAGATCGAATACGACCTTTATTACATTAAACATCGCAGTTTGATGTTGGATTTGACCATTTTGATCCGGACCATAGGGGCAGTGATCGGATTTAAAGGACTCTAGGCATGAAAATTAACACCACGGTGCGTAACCGCTATCTGCTTTTACTGGATCTGATCTTGATCGCCGCTTCCGTTTTTGGTTCTTATGCGTTGCGGTTTGAACTGGGTGAACAGTTTTACTTCTATCTACCTTCGGCTTACTGGATGTTGGGCGCGGCACTGATAACCAAGCCGATCGTCTATTATTTCTTCGGTTTATACCGACGTCTTTGGTCCTACGCCAGTACCCAGGAACTAAAACTCATCACATTTGCCGTCACAACAGGATCTGTGATCTTGTCACTGGAAATGATCATTTTTGCAGCAATGAAGGTTTTCAACGGCTTTTCGCGCGGTATTCTGATCATAGATTGGATCTTATCTATCCTTTTGGTGGGCGGCTTTCGCTTTACCCTGCGCATTATCAACGATAGCCAAACTTCGGCCGATATTCACAAAAAATCGATTGGTGCAAAACGCGCACTCATCATCGGGGCTGGTGACGCTGGCGCTATGGTGGTGAAGGAATTGCAAAAAAACCGGGAATTGAACCTCATCCCGGTGGGCTTTTTGGATGATAACCCCGTCAAGATCAAACAGCAAATTCACGGCATTCCGGTTGTAGGTGCGCTTTCTGATATTGGACGGGTGTTGGACCACAAAGAGATCGACGAAGTGATCATTGCCATCCCAAGTGCCGGGGGCAAGATTATCCGCATGGTGGCAGATGTTTGCCGTTTAAAGGGAATTCCCTTCAGAACCATGCCGGGTATTTACGAGCTATTAGGGGGTAAGGTCAGCGTCAGCCGGCTTCGTGATGTAGATATTGCTGACCTGCTGCGCCGTCAGCCCACCTATATGAAAGGCGAGTTGGTGGGGTCAGTTATCAGTGGCCGCATGGTGATGGTGACCGGCGCAGGCGGATCCATTGGTCGCGAGTTATGCCGGCAGATCGCTCGTTGGAATCCATCTGGCATCATTTTACTGGGTCACGGGGAGAACAGTATTTTTGAAACCTGGTTGGAGATCCAGGAGGGGTATCCCTCATTGCCCATCTTCCCGGTGATCGCCGATATTCGAGATTTTTCTCGCATTTCAAGCGTGTTCAAGAAATTCCGTCCAGAAGTGGTTTTCCATGCTGCGGCCCATAAACATGTGCCGCTGATGGAAATGAATGTGGATGAAGCAGTAAGTAATAATGTATTGGGTACTCGAAACGTTGCCAGAGCCTGTGAAGAGAATGGCACCGGACGGCTGGTGATGATCTCGACCGATAAAGCCATTCGGCCGGCGAACATCATGGGAGCTTCCAAGCGCTTTGCAGAAATGATCGTGCTGGATACCGCACACAGAACCAATAAGCCGTACTGTGTGGTGCGTTTTGGTAATGTTCTGGGCAGCCGCGGAAGTGTGGTGCCCCTGTTTAAACGTCAGATTGCCAGGGGGGGACCTGTCACAATCACCCACCCGGATATGCGCCGTTACTTTATGACCATCCCAGAAGCTGTCTTTCTGGTTCTGCAGGCTGCCGGGATGAGCCATTGCGGAGAGACTTTTGTTCTCAATATGGGGCAGCAGGTACGCATTTTGGACCTGGCAGAAGACCTGATCCGCCTTTCCGGCCTGGAACCAGGCAAGGATATTGATATTGTTTTTACGGGCATCCGTCCAGGTGAAAAACTGAGCGAGGACCTGTGGGAAGAAGGCAATCAGTTCGCGCCTACCCAACACCCCGATATTTACCAATTTGACGACCCCGCCAATTTGAGAGGCGCAGAATTGAGTACTAAAGTAGAAGCTATTTTAGATCTTGCCAGATCAGGCAAGGTGAATGAAATCATCGCTTTGGTGGATGAGACCATCCCTGGTTCAGCCATTGCCAGTACTCCGCCTCCAGAATTAACCTCCATTGATCAGTCATGAAATGTTCTCTAAAAGAATGGAATGAATTTCTTGCCGCTCACCCCGATTCACATATATTGCAATCGGGTGCCTGGGGAGAATTAAAGTCGTACTACGGCTGGAAGGTAGAGCATCTCCGTACTGAAGATTGCGGCGCTCAGATACTCTTCCGAACTTTGCCGGCAGGATTCACGGTGGGATACATTCCCAAGGGACCCGTTGGCACCCATTGGGAAAAATTGATCCCCGAGATCGACCAGGTGGGGCGGGAATACCACGCCATCTTCTTAAAATTGGAACCGGACGACTGGGGCGAGACCTGCCATGAATATGATTTTGAAGGCAATGGTTGGAAACGCACCCGTCCCATTCAACCGCGCCGCACTATCATCATCAATATAGCTGGCAGTGAAGAAGAAATCCTGGCTGAGATGAAACAAAAGACCCGCTATAACATCCGCCTGGCTGAAAAAAAAGAGATCAAGATCGCCACTTCCACAGATGTGAAAAAATTCCATGAAATGCTGGTGGTCACCGGTAAACGGGATGGGATCAATGCTCACGCGCTTTCTTACTATCAGAAAGCGTATGAACTTTTCCACCAGGAAGGCAAGTGCGAGATCTTTTTTGCCTATTTTGAAGATCAACCCATCGCAGCCATCATGGTTTTTGCCTCTGGGAAAATGGCCTGGTACATGTACGGAGCTTCTACCGAAGTGGAGCGTAACCGCATGCCCACTTACTTGTTGCAATGGGAAGCGATTCGCTGGGCCAAGGCTAGAGGCTGTGAGTTTTATGACTTGTGGGGCATCCCGGATGTGGATGAAGAGGAATTGGAGAAAGCCTTTGCCCTCAAAAAGAGTCACGACGGCCTGTGGGGCGTATACCGCTTCAAGCGCGGCTTTGGCGGCAAGGTGATGCGATCGGCAGGCGCCTATGACCGTATCTACTATCCGGCCATTTATGACATTTATTCAAAGATCATGACGTTGCGCGGACGGCAGGAGGACTGATTTGCCTCATTTCTGCCTGATGTGCGGTACCCAATTGCAGATCGAAGAGATTGAATCACGACCGCGGGAAGTTTGTCCGGCTTGTGGCTGGATCCATTACCTTCAATTAAAGGTCAGTGCCGGTTGCTGTGTGGAGAAAGACGGCAAGTTATTGCTGGTGCAGCGCGGCTTTGAGCCTTTTAAAGGTGCCTGGCATATGCCGGCTGGCTATGTGGAGGTGGACGAACTGCCCGCTCTGGCCGCAGAACGTGAGACCCGTGAAGAAAGCGGTCTTGTGGTGAAAGCCGAACGCCTATTGGGGGCTTATTTTTACGATGACGATCCACGCGGCAATGGCGTGGTCATTCTTTATAAAGTACAAATTCTGGATGGGCATCTGTCTGCCTCCAACGAAACCCTGGCGGCACGCTTTTTTAGCCCGCAAGAATTAAGCGGTTTACCCCTGGCAGGGATTAGTGCCGAAGCTTCCATTCAGGATTGGTTGAACGGAAAGTAAAAATCGCATGGAATTGTTGAAGCTGGACGAAAACTGGAATCAGACCATTTCGGCATTGCCGGGAGCTCATCTGCTGCAAACTTCCCAATGGGCGGAGGTGAAGGCCGAGGTAGGCTGGCAGGCATATCCACTTATTTGGCGCGAAGCGGATGGAGAGGTGGGCGCGGCTGCCCTGCTGCTGATCCGATCCATACGGCTGCTGGGTGTGGGTCCAAGGGTGGCGGTCGCCTACATTCCGCGGGGCCCCCTGCTCAATTGGGCAAATGAGACGCTGCGTAAACTGGTTTTTGCCGATCTGCTGACCTTTACTCGTAAACAAGGCTGCCTGTTCTTGAAGATCGACCCCGAACTGCGTTTGGGTACGGGTGTGCCCGGCTGTGAAGACGCCTGGGAAGACCCGGTGGGGCAGGCGGTATTACAGGAGATGAAAGGCTCTGGCTGGCATTTTTCTTCCAGCCAGGTTCAATTCCGCAACACGGCCACATTGGACTTGAAAGGCACAGAAGAAGACTGGCTCAAGCGCATGAAGCAAAAGACCCGCTATAACCTGCGCCTGGCCCAAAAGAGCGGCATGGTTGTGCGCGTAGCCAATGAGTCAGAATTGCCGCAGGTTTACAAAATGTACGCGGAAACCTCAGTACGTGATGGTTTTGTCATCCGTTCGGAAGCTTATTATTTGGGGGTTTGGCAGAAATTCATGCGGGCGGGCATGATGTCGCCGCTGGTGGCTGAATTTGATGGGCAGTTAGTGGCAGGACTGATGCTCTTCTACTTTGGTAAAAATGCCTGGTACCTGCACGGAATGTCCACCGCGCTGCATCGTGAAAAGATGCCCAATTATTACCTGCAATGGGAGGCAATGCGTCTGGCCGTCTCTCGGGGCTGTGAGACCTATGATCTTTGGGGGGCTCCAGACACCTTTGATGGTGAAGATACCATGTCCGGCGTATTCCGCTTCAAAGAAGGGTTGGGGGCCAGGGTACTGCGCACCTGTGGTGCCTGGGATTATGTGATCCATCCGTTAGGGTACTTTCTCTACGAAAAAGTACTTCCACAGATCCTCAATGTACTGCGTCTTGCCCGCAAGCAGGAAACCCGCCAGGAGTTGGGGGAGTAAGAAAAATTCACGCGAATATATCTTTTAAAAACCAAAAAGCTCCATGCAATTGATTCAATCTGAATGAGTAACTTGGTGTAACTGGTGGGTTAGTTTTTGGGTGCAGGTTTACCCTGCTTGGTGAAGAAACCCCAGATACCACGCTTCTCTGCTGAGACTGAACTCCTTGCCATAGTATAATTTGACCACTGGTAGAATTATGCTATGAATATTGATATTGCAATGACAATTAATGTGTTGCTGGTCTTTATTGGTATTGGGTTGATCGCGTGCCTGGTACTGGCCTTTCGCGCCATCCGCGTGGGGAGGGGCTTGCAATTCTTTAAAAAGCGTCAAAATCTTGTTACCCAGGGTTGGCGGCTCATCTTTTTAGCGGTTTTCCTGGCTATATTTGCGGGTATTCTGGCTCGCTTTGGGGAACCCGTGGCGTACCGCTATTTTCCGCCCTCTCCCACCGTTACCCGCACCCCCACCATCACCCTGACGCCTACCATTACGCCTACACTCAAAGACACGCTGACCCCCACCATCACGCTCACGCTGGCGCAGACCTACACGCCCAGCCTACCCACAGAGGCTATTGCTACTATCCAAACGCCTATTGGGCCAGATGCGTCCGCGGTATTCAGCCAGATCACTTTTTCCACCACAGTGGAAGATGGAGTGGTCACCAAGCCGGTCACCTCCTTTGATGTGGGTGTGACACATATCTTTGGCGGATTCTCGTACGATAAGATGGTCACCGGTGTGCAGTGGACGGCCGTCTGGCTGTATGAAGGCAAGGTGATCTTCCTGGAAACCAAGCCCTGGAATTACACTCCCGGCGGATATGGTTACACGGATTGTCAGTTACCCGCCGCTGAATGGCTACCGGGCGAATACGAGGTTCAGATCTTTGTGGGCTCCACCTGGAAATCTTCTGGGCGCTTCACTATCAACGGGACTGCCCCTGCTGCCGGGATCGCCACTACCACTCCGCCGCCGGGTACGCTTGTGGTTCCTCCCACGCCAAGCCCTTCGCCATCCCCAACTTTGGCTCCTCAATAGTTATCCAAACAAGGACCTTATGGAAACAAGAAATCCTTTGTATCTCTCCGTTTTAAGAATTGCCCGTCCTTTTGAACTTCTGGCAGGACTTTTTACCTATACACTGGGGCTGGGTATCGTCAATTACCTGGGCAAGAACATCAACTGGACCACAGCCATTTTGGGTTCGGTATTGGTCTTGCTTTTTCTATTGGTCAAGAACTTTCTCTCTGCCTATTACTCCTTCCCAGACGCCATCCCTGCGCCGATTTTGGGCAAACGGGCTCAGGAAGAGGAAGCCGATTTTGTAGAAACCAAGAGCCTGCCGCGCTCCCTGCTGATGCAAATCGGGTTGGTAGGGCTGGCCTTTGGAGCAGCCATTACTGTGCTCCTGATGGTGAAACAGGCCATTAACTATAATGAATTGATTCTGTTGGGGCTAAACCTCTCCTTGGTGTTTGTGGCGGTTGTTCCGCCCTTGCGGTTGGAAAAGCTGGGGTACAGTGAACTTATCGAAGCCCTCCTGGTTGCCAATCTCTTCCCCATGCAGGCATTTTTGCTGCAACAATCAGAGCCGCATGCGTTGCTGCTCATGACCACTCTACCGCTGACCTTTTTGTACATTGCCTTACGCATTGCGATCTCTCTTGAATATTTCTCCTTCGACCTGAAACATGGTGCGGGATCCCTCATCGGAAAATTGGGTTGGCAGGCTGGCATGACCCTGCACAATCTTTCCATTCTGGTCGCCTTTTTACTGGCGGGCGTGTTTGTGCTCCTTAAATTGCCCTGGGGGTTGGCATGGCCGTTTTTCCTGACGCTGCCGTTGGGGATATTCCAGATCGTACAGATCCAGCGCATTAGCGATGGGAACAAACCATTCTGGCAACTCTTGCGCATCAACGCCTGGGCGACCTTTCTGGTGGGTGTTTATTTGTTTACCATTACCTTGTGGATCCGTTAACCGATGCCAGAATTTCTAAAACTCGCCAATGCCGATGAAGCCAGGCAACTCCTTTATAAGGCCATGCAGGGAGCTGCTCTCAAAAGCGAGCTGATTCCCAGTACTCAGGCTGCCGGCCGCTATTTGATGGAAGAGGTTATTGCAGATGAGTTTCTGCCTCCCTTCACACGCAGTTCCATGGATGGCTATGCAGTGAAGGCCAAAGACACGCACAGTGCCAGTGAAAGATTCCCGATCTATCTGAAGATCATCGCTGAAGTGCCCATGGGTGCCGCTCCGCAATTTACTTTAGACCCTGGTCAGGCGGCGCTCATCCATACAGGGGGCATGCTTCCAGAAGGGGCAGACGCTGTGGTAATTTTGGAGTTGTCTCATAAGACCTCTGCCAACGGGTTGGAAGTTTACAAGGCTGTTGCCGCCGGCGAGAACGCCATCTTCAAAGGGGAAGATGTAAAGCCAGGTCAGATGGTTCTGACGGCCGGAAGGCGCATCCGCCCGGCTGAGATTGGTGGGTTACTGGCTTTGGGCAAAATGCATGTCGAGGTGGCAGCCCGTCCGCGTGTTGCGTTGCTTTCCAGTGGCGATGAAGTGATCCCCCCGCAACAGAGCCCCCAGATCGGCCAGGTACGCGATGTGAACGGTGGCATGCTGGCAGCACTGATCGAATCGGAAGGGGGAATTGCGGTCAGCTACCCCATTCTGCCGGACAACTGGGAAAAAATCTCTGCTGTAATCCGTCAGGCGTATCAGGAGAATGACGTCGTGGTGATCTCTGCCGGCTCTTCGGCCAGCCCGCGCGATATGACGGCCGAAGCGATCCGTCAACTGGGAGAACCGGGTGTGTTGGTGCACGGCATTAATATCCGACCTGGCAAACCCACCATTCTGGCGTATTGCAATGGCAAGCCGGTCATCGGCCTGCCCGGCAATCCGGTAAGTGCCATGGTGATCGCGCATTTCTTTGTGCGGCCAGTGATCCGCTGGATGCAGGGCGGCAGCCAATACCTGGCTACTCCCACGTTGAAAGCCCGGTTGGAGTTGAATTATGCCCCCCAATCTGGACGGGATGAATGGATTCCGGTGCAGATCGAACGCAAAGGATCCGATTACATTGCCCGACCGGTGTTCTTTAAAAGCAATTTGATCTTCCAACTGGCAGGCGCGGATGGGTTGGTTTACATCCCCAGCAATCTCCATGCTCTGGAAGCTGGCACGCAAGTGGATGTAGTGGCCTTGTAACCTGGAGACGAAACTGAAATTGTGGAAGAGTAGATCCTGTACTTTGAATGTTCTTGTTCGAAGCTTTTTTATACTTACTGCCTGTGGTGGTTTGGGCAGTACAGGGTCGGCGCCCTTTAGCTCCTTCTTCAAGGCCTTTCCGATGCCTACAGCCCATCCTGCTGTCACCTTATTTCCCCTTTCAATACCTCCAACACGCTTGCTTACCAGCTGAGCCAGCCTTCACTTCCCCCCCCCGGAACTGGTGCAGCTGGAGGCTGGAAAGACCCTGGATATGCCGATCTTGTTCCACCATCACATCCGCGATGAAGGACCGCGCAACCGTTAATATGTTTTTCACTTGGCTTTTTATGAGCAAAAGCAGTGGTTATCTGACCACGGGTACAAGTCGATCGCCATCCAACAACTCTCTGACCTCATCTTCAACGGTGGGCAAATTCCCAATAAACCAGTGGACATCTTCTCTGATCAGGGTGGCGAGTTGGTCAAAGCCGGCAACAGGGTTCTGACACCTGTATTTGCGGGACCCTTGGTTAATATAGTGGAATTTTGCCGGAAAACGTCAGCAGCCAGGATATAAAGGATTTTACCCATTTGGGCGTGGAGTCTGCGGTCGCATCCTGTCGGGCTGATTGCAGTGGCCATTGGAGCGTCTGTACAGGTTCTGGATCAGATTTTATTCCGCTTTTTGATGAATCCTATCAGTTGGTGGTTCCCGAAACATCCGTGCAGGATCCGCTGCTTGGACGGCTTTTGATTTGATGCAAGAGCCTCGTTAGACAGAGTCCATTCTTTCCGTTCCCGGCTATTAGGTCAACCGTATGGGTTGTGTTACTGGCTCGCTTTTGAAAGCAAAAATTAGTATAATTGGATATGAATAGGAGGATTCTATGTATCTTTCAGAAAATTCTATCGCGCCAGATTTTGAACTGGCTGATGAAACCGGAAAGTTCCACAAACTTTCTGATTATCGCGGGAAGTATGTCTTGTTGTACTTTTATCCCAAAGATGATACTCCGGGCTGTACCACTGAAGCCTGCAGCTTCCGGGATGCGTTTGCCGATTACTCCAAAGCTGGAGTGACGATCTTAGGCATAAGTGGTGATTCAGTGAAATCACATTTAAAGTTCAAAGAGAAATATCATCTGCCCTTCAACTTGCTCTCAGATGAAGAGCACAAGGTGT
>WOYI010898530.1_pt1 | contig 11990 bp, 6 predicted proteins | sample 6423411 | NCBI WGS metagenome assembly WOYI01 (sample SAMN13441803, study PRJNA592873) | oil field metagenome | biome: oil field; feature: oil-well bore; material: oil-contaminated soil; isolation source: oil-contaminated soil from oil-well borehole | place: Germany: Wietze | collected 2016-10-18 ... | reverse complement strand
CTGCAATTCAGGGGCGGGTTGCTTGGGGTGGAGGAAGTCCGACAGGCTGCTAGCGTCATGAGAGGGGGAAGTGCTTGTCCGTCTTGGGGCGTCAGGCCGTCTATGTTGCTTTGATCCAAACGGAAACCAGTGAGTTGGTTCATTTGGTTGCCGTAGGCCATCATTTGTTCGGTTGTCCATTGATCTTTGGGGAGGGTGTCCAGCCCTTGCGGGGTCAAAGGCGCGGGGTCAAAGGGGGCAGCATCGGATTTATTTTGAAATGGATTCATGCATGCACGCTATCCCGTCCTTGCAGTGGTGGCAATATGCCAAAGTATCTATGCCCGGCCTATATATCCAAACGACCGCTTCTGGCCGATAGCCGCCCCCACTCACTCCCCCGCCGGCAACCGAATCATGTACTGTCCCGACTTCTCATCCCTCACCAACACCACCAACTTGTGCTTCTGCGCATCCTCCATCAATTCCTTGAATGAACGGTAGCCATAGTAGGTTTCGGTGAAGCCGGGTTTGCGGCGTTGCATGGTGGGCTTGACCATGGAACCCCATAGTTTTTCGTCGGAGCCGCGTTCGGAGATGAGGCCTTCGACGGTCTCGACCAGAAACTCCATGGCTTCCTGTTTCTTGTCGTCGTCGCTCTTTGCAGCAGCGGGTTTAGCGACTTCGACTTTGGCTTTGGCGGGAGCTTTCTTGGCGGCCTGTTTCTTCTTGGCTTCCTGCACGCGCACGAGGTCGTCGTAGAAGATGAATTCGTCGCAGTTGGCGCTGAGCAGGTCGGAAGTTGAATCCTTCACGCCGATGCCGATCACGTATTTATTGTTCTCGCGCAGTTTGGAGACCAGCGGCGAGAAATCAGAGTCGCCGCTGATGATGACGAAGGTGTCGACGTGGGATTTGGTGTAGCAAAGGTCGAGCGCATCGACGACCAGGCGAATGTCGGCAGAGTTCTTGCCGCTTTGCCGCACATGGGGGATCTCGATCAGTTCGAAGGAGGCTTCGTGCATGGGCGCTTTGAATTCTTTGTATCGCTCCCAGTCGCAATAGGCTTTCTTGACCACGATGCTGCCTTTGAGCAGCAGGCGTTCCAGCACTTTCTTGATATCGAACTGCGCATATTTAGCGTCGCGCACTCCTAAAGCCACGTTCTCGAAATCGCAGAACAGGGCCATGTTGGTGATCTCGGGTTGGTTTGCCATCACTGCCTCCTTAAGCGGTTCGATGGCGAGAGCTTACACCACCTTGCCGGGGTTCATCAGACCGTGGGGATCGAGCGTACGCTTGATGTTGCGCATCAGTTGCAGCTCCAGTGCGCTCTTGTAGTGGGTGACTTCTTCGCGCTTGAGTTGGCCAAGGCCGTGTTCGGCGCTGATGCTGCCGTCCAGTCCGGCGACGACTTGATAGACGATGCGATTGACGTCGTGTTCGTGCTGCTTGATGAAGGCATCGTTGTGCGCGGCAACGAGCATGGAGATGTTGTAGTGGATGTTGCCGTCACCCATGTGGCCGAAGGCGACGATGCGGATGCCTTCAAACGCGGCGCGCAGTGCTGCACTGGCATCGGCTATAAATTCGGCCACGCGGCTGACGGGTACGGACACGTCATGTTTGATGCTGATGCCTTCGGCCTTTTGTGCTTCGGCGATGTTCTTGCGCAGCTTCCACCAGCGTTCGGCATGCGCTTCGTCGCTGGTGATGTCGAATGCGACCACGCCGTCGAAATCCTGCAAGGCTGTACGCAGCGCATCTTCCAGCGGGGCGGACAGGACATTGCTCAACTTGGTGATGATCAGCCATTCGTGCTTTGCCGCGAAGGGCTCGTGTGTATCGTCGATATGTTTGAACACCAGCTCGAGACAGGAACGCGAGATGAGCTCGAAGCCGCTGATGGTGTCGCCGCAGCTGGCGCGCAGATGCGCGAGCAGTGCGACGCCCGCTGCCGGGTCGCGCACGGCGATGCATGCCGTCGCCGTTGCACGCGGGCGCGGGAACAGTTTCAGCACAGCGGCAGTGATGATGCCCAGCGTGCCTTCCGCACCGATGAACAGATGCTTGAGGTCATAGCCGGTGTTGTCTTTGCGCAGGCGACGCAGGCCGTGCCAGATGTTGCCGTCCGGCAACACCACTTCCAGTCCCAGCACCAGATCGCGCGCGTTGCCGTAGCGCAATACGCCGATGCCGCCCGCGTTGGTGGACAGGTTGCCGCCGATCTCGCAGTGCGGCGCGATGGCGGTGAGGCCGAGCGGGAACAATCTATCCGCCCGCTCCGCCGCCTCGTACAGCGAGGCCAGTTTGCAGCCCGCCTCCACGGTCATGGTGTAATTGGTGGCATCCACTTCGCGGATACGGCGCATGCGCGACAGGTTGATGATGATCTGCGGCGTGCCATCCGCCAGCGGCACCGATGCACCGCACAAGCTGGTGTTGCCGCCTTGCGGCACGATGGCGATGCGCTGCGCCGCGCACAGTTTCACGACTTTGGAAACCTGCTGCGTGTCGGCGGGAAAGACGACTGCGATGGCCTTGCCCTGATAGCGGTCGCGCCAGTCCTTGCAATACTCGTCGCTCGCCGCTCCCGTCAAAACGGCATCGCCGCCTGTTATGGCGGCGATGCGCGCAAGCAGTGTTTGTTCAAGACTCACCTTGCGTCAGCGGGCGGGGATGCAGGGTGATTCTTGCGCAGCGGCGGGATCCACATCTGGTACAGCGAGGTAAAGATCATGATGGTCGCCGCAAGACTGTAGCCAAAGCCGCCGATGATCACAAACCATGCAAAGCCGGGGTTCAGCTTGGTCAACCACCAGGCCAGTACGTCGATGATCAGGAATGCGAAAGGCACCGAGATCAGGATGGCCTTGTGCAACGGCGCGATGCCTGTGGCGTAAGTGAATATCCAGCCGATGAAGAAGAAGATGAAAGAGATGCCGAACAAATGGATGTGCGACACGCGTGTCATGGTGGCCATCGGCTGCCCCTCGTCGACTGCCAACACTTTCTTCATTTCTGCAGGATTGCTTAGATCAGGGATCGTAGAAATGTTGGCATGGCACGGTGAACAGTATTGATCGACATCCATGGAGATGCGGTTGTCCCATTGTTCCGGAGAAGCGCCTGTCTCGGCCCATTTGATCATCGCCATGCGCACTTCCGGCGGTGCATTGTCTTTCATCGAGCCGTTCAACTTGGCGACCAGCTTGGAACCCTCATCGCGCTTGCCGTAATAGCTGTAGACGATATCGTCGACAGACAGACCGATCTTCCCGTCCGCCATGCCATGCGTCAGCATGATTTGAGCGCCCGCGAACAACAACCCCAGCCCCACAACCAGCAGGTATCCGCTGAATAATGTTTTAAGGGGAAGTGCCACGTTGGAGAGTGTGAAACGCTGGATTTCCATTTTCTGCTCCATTCAATTGATGGCGCGCATTATAGCGCCTATTTTAGTAGGGACTTATATAGCCCTGACGGGTCATTTTCAATATTCCATCGGATCGACATCCAGAGACCAGCGTATTTTTTGCGATGGCAGAGTGTCCAGCCCGGGTTTCCAAATCCTTAAAAACGCTTGCAGCGTTTTACGCGCATCGCTTTGTACTAGCAACTGGGCACGGTGATGATTGGCACGTTTGGGCATGGCTGCCGGCACCACGCCGTAAATCTCGACTTCAGATCGGAGCTGCTCGGCACACTCCCGCGCCTGATGCAGGAATTTCATGACCAACTGTTCTTGTAAACTTTCCGCACTCAGCAAAGCCTGGAACGCGAACGGCGGCAGCCCCGCCAGGCTGCGTTCCGCCAACAATGTCTTTGCCCAGACTTCGTAGTCGTGGGCGCGCAGTGCCTGGAACAGCGGATGGTTGGGGAAGGCGGATTGCACGAGCACCTCCCCGGCCTTGTCCGCGCGCCCGGCACGTCCGCCAACCTGAGTCAGTTGCGCGAACATTTTTTCCGAAGCGCGAAAGTCCGCGCTGTACAGTGCGCCGTCCGGGCTGATCACGCCGACCAGTGTCAGGTTGGGAAAGTCATGGCCCTTGGCCAGCATCTGCGTGCCGATCAAAATGTCCGCCTCGCCGTCATGTATCTGCTTGCGCATGGCGCTCCACGCGCCTTTGTTGCGCGTGCTGTCCCGGTCCACACGCAGGATGCGCGCCTGCGGGAAACGACGCTGCAATGTTTCTTCCAGTCGTTGCGTACCGATACCGACCGGCTTGAGATCGACATCGCCACAGGTGGGGCAGGCATGCGGCACACGCTGTTGAAAGCCGCAGTGATGACAACGCAGGCTGCGGTCCTTCAGATGCAGCACCAGTTTGCCAACGCATTTCTTGCACTCGGATAACCAGCCGCAGGCACCGCACATCAGCACCGGCGAATAGCCGCGCCGGTTGATGAAGATCAGGCTTTGTTCCTTGCGCTGCAGCCTGGCTTCGATGGCCGTCAGCAATGGCTCGCTCAAACCCTCCTGCAGCGGCAGCTTGGTGATGTCCATGCAACGCACGACGGGCAGGCTGGCCGGTTGCACGGCGCGGTGCGTGAGTTTGAGCAAACGATAGCGTCCGCTCTGTGCGTTGTGCCAGCTTTCCAGCGACGGCGTGGCAGAGCCCAACACGATAGGCACGCCGCGCTGGCTGGCGCGGAAGATGGCCACATCGCGCGCCGAGTAGCGCAAGCCGTCCTGCTGCTTGAACGAAGGGTCGTGTTCCTCATCCACCAGGATCAGGCCCAGCCTGGGCAACGGCGTGAACACGGCCAGTCGCGTACCGAGCACGATGCGCGCTTCGCCGGATTGCGCCTTGAGCCAGTTTTGCGCACGCTCGCCGTCGGCCAAGCCGCTGTGCAGACTGACCAGATCGACGTTCGGGAAGCGGCTGCGGAAATAATTCTCCAGTTGCGGGGTCAGGTTGATCTCGGGCACCAGCAACAACACTTGCCCGCCGCGCTGCAACATCTCGTGCATGAGATGTACGTAGACCTCGGTCTTGCCGCTGCCGGTGATGCCGTGCAGCAGGAAGCATCCATAAGCTTGTTGCTGTGTGACAGCGTCCACTGCTTGTTGCTGCTCGTCGGTGAGCGCATGCGCATCGTGGAAGGTGTGCGTGCTGCGCGGCACGGGCGCGCAAACCTCAACCCAGCCGGCTTCCAGCAGTAGCTTCAGCGCGGCAGGCGCGCTGGCCGACAGGTTGCGCAGCTGCGCGCCGCTGAGCGGCGCTTCGCGCAAGGCCTGCAGGATGCGCTGCTGCACCACACGTCGTTTGGGCAGTGTCGCCACATCGAGTGCCCTGCCGTCCACACTTAATGTGTAGTCCAGAGCCTGTTTGAGCTTGACCGGCTCCAGTGAGCGCAAGCGCGTGGGCAAGGCAGACAGCACCGTCATGCCCAGAGGGAAGTGGTAGTAGTCGCTGCAGAAGCGCAGCAGGGTCAGCATGTCCTGCGGCAGAGGCGGCACGTCGTCCAGCACTTGCGTTACCGGTTTGATGCGCGCGTCAGCCAGATCGGAGCTTTCTGCCCATTCCATCGCGATGCCCAGCACCTGTTTGCGGCCAAACGGCACAAGTACGCGCTGGCCGATCTCGATCTGCATTGCTTCGCTTGCGAAGTAGTCGAAAAGGGTTGACAAGGGCACGTCGAGCGCGACGCGGATGATGGACATTTTATGCAGATTCTTTCCGGTATTTTGTCTGAAGTTTAGCGAACCCTATTGAGCAATATAGCGTTTTTTTATTGTCCACATTTCCTGTGGATAACAATGTGGACAACCATGCTTGAAGTGCGCTAACTGCAAACAGTGTATACAGTTTTCCCCCGCCGCACATTTTCGAAGCAGTTTGTTACTGCGTTAATTTTCAGTGACTTACATCAAAAATGCAAAAGGCCATGGATGCTGCCCCCCATGGCCTTTCAGTTTTGGACGCCTGTTCATAAAGCGGCGTCTGTCAAGCGTTTTCTAGTGATATTTCTTGCTGAGTTCGTGCACGGCCTGCACCAGTGCGGCAGCGTTCTCCGGGTCGGTGTGCTGCGAAATACCGTGGCCCAGATTGAACACATGTCCGCTGCCGAAACCGAAGCTGGACAACACCTTCTCCACCTCGTTGCGGATCACTTCCGGCGTGGCGAACAGCACGGTCGGATCGAGGTTGCCTTGCAGCGCGACCTTGTGGCCGACCTTCTGGCGCGCCACGCCGATGTCCATGGTCCAGTCCAGGCCGACGGCATCGCAACCGATGTCGGCGATGCTCTCGATCCACAGTCCGCCGCCCTTGGTGAACACGATGGACGGGATACGCACACCGTCTTTTTCCTTGATCAGGCCATCCACGATGCGCTGGATATAGGCCAGCGAGAATTCGTGGAAAGCGGCGTGCGACAGAGCGCCGCCCCAGGAGTCGAAGATCATCACGGCCTGCGCGCCGGCTTCGATCTGCGCATTGAGGTAAGCGGTCACTGCCTGCGCGGTCACATTGAGGATGTGATGCATCAGCTTGGGTTCTTTGTACATCAAGGTCTTCACCTTGGCGTAATCGCTGCTGCTGCCGCCTTCCACCATGTAGCAACCGAGCGTCCACGGGCTACCGGAGAAGCCGATCAGCGGCACGCTGCCATCCAGGGACTTGCGGATCTGCGACACGGCATCGGTCACATATTTCAATTCAGTTCCGATATCAGGCGCTTGCAGCGCCATGATGTCAGCTTCGGTCTCCAGCGGACGCTCGAACTTCGGACCTTCGCCTTCCGAGAAATACAGACCCAGACCCATCGCGTCGGGTACGGTCAGGATGTCGGAGAACAGGATGGCGGCATCCAGCGGGAAACGGTCCAGCGGCTGCAACGTCACTTCAGTGGCAAAGTCTGGGCTTTTGCACAGACCCATGAAGCTGCCGGCCTGGCGACGCGTCGCGCGGTATTCCGGCAGGTAACGACCGGCCTGACGCATCATCCACAGCGGCGTGTATTCGGTAGGCTGGCGCAGCAGCGCGCGCAGGAAGGTGTCGTTCTTTACTTTGAAGTTCATATAAAACCCTTAAAAAAACTTTCCCGCAGATTACTCAGATCCAACAGATTTTCATCTGCGCAAATCTGAGTAATTTGCGGGGAAAAAGTTGTTAGCGCGGCAAAACCGACGAGCCCATCAGGAACTCATCCACCGCGCGCGCCGCCTGACGGCCTTCGCGGATCGCCCACACCACCAGCGATTGACCGCGACGCATGTCGCCCGCCGCGAACACTTTCTTGACGCTGGTCTGGTAGCACTTGTCGCCTTCGGCGGTCGCCAGCACATTGCCGCGGCCATCCTTCGCCACACCGAATGCATCCAGCACCTGCGCCAGCGGATTGGTAAAGCCCATGGCGAGGAACACGTGGTCGGCCTTCAGTTCGAAATCGCTACCTGAGACTTCAACCATCTTGCCGTCCTTGAACTCGACGCGCACGCACTTCAAAGCTTTCAGTACGCCGTTCTCGCCGATGAATTCCTTGGTCGAAATGGCCCAATCGCGCTCGCAACCTTCGTCGTGCGAACTGGAAGTGCGCAGCTTGAGCGGCCAGTTCGGCCAGGTCAGCGACTTATTCTCCTGCTCCGGCGCGCGCGGCATCACTTCGATCTGCGTGACCGATGCGGCACCGTGACGGTTGGACGTGCCGACGCAGTCGGAGCCGGTATCGCCGCCGCCGATGACGACCACATGCTTGCCCGCGACGTTGATCGGGTTCTTCGCATCGCCCATCACCCGCGACACGTTACTGGCGGAGACGGCCGATTGCGGGAGCGTGTGATTAGAGGCCATTCCCGCCCCGGAAGCTTCACTACGCCGTGTCATGGCCTCTACTTCCTTGTTCTGCGCGATCAGGAATTCCAGCGCGAAATGCACGCCGGACAGTTCGCGTCCTGGTACCGGCAGGTCGCGCGGCTGCTCGGCACCGCCCGCCAGGATCACCGCATCGAAATCCTTCTTCAGTGCAGCCGGGCTGATGACTTTCTTCGCATCATTGACGATGCCTTTGCCCGGCAATTCCTTGCCGATGAAGGTGTTGGTCTGGAACTTCACGCCTTCGGCAGCGAGTTGCGCCATGCGCCAGTCGATCAGACGCTTGTCCAGCTTGAAGTCGGGGATGCCGTAACGCATCAAACCACCGATGTGGCTGTTCTTCTCGAACACGGTCACGGCATGGCCGACGCGCACCAGTTGCTGCGCGGCAGCCAATCCGGCAGGGCCGGAACCGACCACGGCAATCTTCTTGCCGGTACGCTTCCTGGCGCGTTGCGGCACGACCCAGCCGTTCTCGCCAGCCTTGTCGATGATGGCGTGCTCGATGGACTTGATACCGACCGCGTCGTTGTTGATGTTCAGCGTGCAGGCCGCTTCGCACGGTGCGGGACAGATGCGTCCGGTCACTTCCGGGAAGTTGTTGGTGGAATGCAGCACTTCGATAGCCTGCTTCCAGTCGCCGCGATACACCAGATCGTTCCAGTCCGGAATGATGTTGTTGACCGGGCAGCCGTTGTTGCAGAACGGAATGCCGCAATCCATGCAACGTGCGCCTTGCTGGCTTGCTTCCGCGTCGGTCAGATGTGCGACGAACTCCTGATAGTGCTTCAGACGCTGCTCTACCGGTGCGTAGCCTTCGCTGACGCGCTTGAATTCCTTGAATCCGGTTGGCTTGCCCATTATGCGGCCTCCTTCTGCTGCAGCGCAGCAATCTCAAGCAACGCCCGACGATATTCGGTCGGCATGACCTTCACGAACTTGGGCAGATACTGCGCCCAGTTATCCAAAATCAACTTGGCGCGCGTGCTGCCGGTGTAGCGCAAGTGCTTCTCGATCTTGCCGCGCAACGCTGCCTCGTCCGCCTTGTTGAGATGGTTGAAGTGCACCCGTCCGTGCGCTTCGACTTCGCCTGTCTCGCTAGCTGCGGCTTCTTCCGGGACGCCCTCCAACTGCACCATGGACATGTTGCAGCGATGTTCGAAGGTGCCGTCTTCATCCAGCACGTAAGCCACACCGCCGGACATACCGGCAGCGAAGTTGCGTCCGGTCGAACCCAGTACCACCACCATACCGCCGGTCATGTATTCGCAGCCGTGGTCACCCACGCCTTCGACCACGGCGATCGCGCCGGAATTGCGCACCGCGAAACGCTCGCCCGCCACGCCGCGGAAGAACACCTCACCCGCCGTCGCACCGTACAGCACGGTGTTGCCGACGATGATATTGTCTTCAGCGACCAACTTGCTGTCGTCGGACGGTTTGACGATGATGCGACCGCCGCACAGGCCCTTTCCCACGTAGTCGTTGCCTTCGCCTTCCAACTGCAAAGTCACGCCGTGTGCGAGGAAGGCACCGAAGCTTTGTCCCGCTGTACCCAGCAGCTTCACGCGGATGGTGTCGTCCGGCAGGCCGGCATTGCCATGGCGCTTGGCCACTTCGTGCGACAGCATGGCGCCGACGCTGCGATTGACGTTGCAAATCATTGTTTCGATGGTGACCACGCGCTTCGCATCCAAAGCCTCTTTGGATTGGGCAATGAGATCGTTGTCGAGTGCTTTTTCCAGTTCGTGATCCTGCACTTCAGCCTGACGGCGTGCCACTTCGGCAGCAACCTTGGGCTGGTGGAACACCTTGCTGAAATCCAGGCCCTTGGCTTTCCAGTGCTTGATGCCTTTGCGCTTGTCGAGCAGATCGCTGCGGCCGATCAGGTCTTCGAATTTGCGCACGCCCATCTGCGCCATCAACTCGCGCACTTCTTCGGCGACGAAGAAGAAATAGTTCACCAAGTGTTCCGGCTGGCCGGTGAATTTCTTGCGCAGTTCCGGATCCTGTGTGGCGACGCCGACCGGGCAGGTGTTGAGGTGACACTTGCGCATCATGATGCAGCCCTCGACCACCAGCGGCGCGGTAGCGAAACCGAATTCATCGGCACCGAGCAATGCGCCGATCAGCACGTCGCGGCCGGTCTTGATCTGACCGTCGACTTGCAGACCGATACGGCCGCGCAGCTTGTTCAGCACCAGCGTCTGTTGCGCTTCGGCCAGACCCAGTTCCCACGACGTGCCCGCGTGCTTCACGGAAGACAGCGGCGAAGCGCCGGTGCCGCCGTCGAAACCGGAGATCACAATGTGGTCGGCCTTGGCTTTGGATACACCTGCAGCCACGGTACCGACACCAACTTCGGATACCAGCTTCACCGAGACGGAAGCGCTCGGATTCGAGTTCTTCAGGTCATGGATGAGCTGCGCCAAGTCTTCGATGGAATAGATGTCGTGGTGCGGTGGCGGCGAGATGAGACCGACACCGGGCACCGAGTGACGCAGTTTGCCGATGTATTCGGAAACCTTGCCGCCGGGCAACTGGCCGCCTTCGCCGGGCTTTGCGCCCTGCGCCATCTTGATCTGGATCTGGTCGGCGCTGGACAGGTATTCAGCCGTGACGCCAAAGCGGCCCGATGCGACCTGTTTGATGCGCGAGCGTAGCGAGTCACCCGCTTTCATGGTCTGGTCGGCCTCGATGCGGCCCTTGCCGATGATCTCGGACAGCTTTTCGCCGCCGTGCAAGGTCTTGAAGCGGTTGGCGTCTTCGCCGCCTTCACCGGTATTGGACTTGCCGCCGATGCGGTTCATCGCGATCGCCAGCGTGGTGTGTGCCTCGGTGGAGATGGAACCCAGTGACATTGCGCCGGTGGCGAAGCGTTTGACGATGTCTTTGGCAGATTCCACTTCATCCAGCGGTACCGGCTTGCCTGCGGACTTGATTTCGAACAGGCCGCGCAATGTCATTTGGCGCTCGGTCTGGTCGTTGATCAGCTTGGCGTATTCCTTGTATGTCGCGTAATTGTTGGAGCGCGTCGAGTGCTGCAGCTTGGCGATGGAATTCGGCGTCCAGGTGTGCTCTTCGCCACGCGCGCGGTAGGCATATTCGCCGCCCGCATCCAGCATGTTGGCCAGCACCGGATTGTTACCGAATGCCGCGACGTGAGTGCGCACGGCTTCTTCCGCCACTTCCTTGAGGCCGATACCTTCGATCTGTGTCGCCGTGCCGGGGAAGTAGCTTTCAATGAATTCGCTGTTGAGGCCAATTGCTTCGAAGATCTGCGAACCGCAATAGGATTGATAGGTCGAGATGCCCATCTTGGACATCACCTTCAGCAGGCCTTTGTTGATCGCTTTGATAAAGCGCTTGTGCCCTTCTTTTGCCGTCACGCCGGCAGGCAGATCGAAGGACGAGATGCTGTCGAACGCCAACCACGGATAGACCGCCTCCGCACCGTAACCAGCCAGCAATGCGAAGTGATGCACTTCGCGCGCCGAACCGGTCTCCACGACCAGACCGGTGCTGGTGCGCAGACCTTCACGCACGAGATGATGGTGTACTGCGGCGGTTGCCAGCAAAGCGGGGATCGCCACGCGCTTGTCCGACATCGCGCGATCAGACAGGATCAGCACGTTGTAGCCGGCAGCCACTGCTTTATCGGCTTCCTTGAACAGCGCCTTGATCGCCGCCTCGCAACCCGCCGCGCCGTTCTTCACCGGATAGGTGATATTCAGCGTTTTGGATTTGTAGTTGCCCTTGGTGAGCTTGTCGATGTTGTGCAGCTTGGCGGCATCTTCGTGCGACAGCACGGGCTGGTGCACTTCCAGACGCGGCGCCGGCTTGGTTTCGTCCACACCCAGCAGGTTCGGTTTGGAACCGATGAACGACGTCAGCGACATCACGATCTCTTCGCGGATCGGGTCGATCGGCGGATTGGTCACCTGCGCGAACAGTTGCTGGAAGTAGTTGTACAGCACCTTGCTGCGGACGGACAGCACCGGCAATGCGGCATCGCTGCCCATGGAACCTGTCGGCTCCTCACCGGCCGTCGACATCGGCAGCATGATGAACTTGAGGTCTTCCTGCGTATAACCAAACGCCTGTTGCGTATCCAGCAAGCTGACGCTGCCGACCTGTTTGTTGGCGACGGCGGGCAGATCATCCAATAAGTAGCGCGATTGCTCGATCCAC
>WOYI010877895.1_pt1 | contig 11993 bp, 13 predicted proteins | sample 6423411 | NCBI WGS metagenome assembly WOYI01 (sample SAMN13441803, study PRJNA592873) | oil field metagenome | biome: oil field; feature: oil-well bore; material: oil-contaminated soil; isolation source: oil-contaminated soil from oil-well borehole | place: Germany: Wietze | collected 2016-10-18 ... | reverse complement strand
CCACCAAGTACATGGCGGAACACGTGATGCTCGCGGCGGCGCGCTACGGCATCGGCGCCATCGCAGTGCGGTTCGGCAACGTCCTCGGCAGCCGGGGGAGCGTGGTCCCCATCTTCGAGGAGCAGCTCAGGCGCGGCGGCCCCATCAAGGTCACCGACCCCGCCGTGACGCGCTACTTCATGACGATCCCCGAGGCCGCACGGCTCGTGCTGCAGGCGCAGGCGATGAGCTCCGGTGGCGACATCTTCATCCTCGACATGGGCGAGCCGGTGAAGATCACCGACCTCGCGCAGCGCATGATCGTGCTCTCGGGCGTGCCCACGCACATCGAGTTCACGGGCCTGCGGCCGGGCGAGAAGATGCACGAGACGCTGGTGCACGCGGATGGCGCGCTGCTGGACACGGACTCGCCGGCCGTGAAGCAGCTCAACTTGCTCCCGCGCGTGGCGTCCGACTTCTCAGACGCGGTGCACGACCTGCTCGTGCACGCCCGCCACGGTGACGACACCGAGACGCGCGCCCTGCTCGCGGAGCTCTCCGGCGCGTGCTTCGGCGAGCCGGACGATAGCGGCGAGTGCTTCGAGCCTGAGCTGGAGTGGTAGGGGCGGCGGTTCAGGTTCGGTTAACCTTCTCGCGATAGTCTCCTCGGTGGTGCTCGCGAGCGTCGTTCGCCTGCCCAACCGTCGAGAGGAGCCATAACGCTTGACGCATGACGCGTTGCGTTATACTCTAGCCATGATCAAGTCGTTTGCAGATGCGGAGACCGAGAAGGTGTTTCAACGGCAGTTCTCTCGGAAGCTGCCCGGTGACATTCAGTCGGTTGCCTTGCGGAAGTTGCGCATGCTCGAGAACGCACACTCGATCAACGACCTGCGAAGCCCTCCTGCCAACAGGCTTGAGAAGCTGAGTGCGGACCGCGCGGGCCAGCACAGCATCCGCATCAACAACACATGGCGCGTCTGCTTCGTCTGGCAGGACGGTGACGCGTTCGACGTAGAGATCGTGGACTACCACTGAGACGAGGCCGACCATGACAGCCCCCAAGCTCGCACCGGTGCACCCTGGCGAGGTTCTGCTCGAGGAGTTCCTGAAGCCGCTCGAGCTCAGCCAGAACAGGTTGGCGCTCAGGATCAGCGTGCCCCCTCGGCGCATCAATGAGATCGTCCTCGGCAAGCGCCGTATCACTGCAGAGACCGCGCTGCGCCTCGCGCGCTATTTCGACACGACACCCCAGTTCTGGCTGGGACTGCAGGCCGACTACGACCTGGATGTTGCCGCAGACGCGCTGGGCGAGCGACTGGACCGCGAGGTTCACCAGCACGCGGTCTCGCGCAGCGCCTGATCATGCGCTTCGGCGCGCGCGTTGGCGGTCGGAATGTCCGCGCACTATCCCAAGAAGGGTATCTTTATGCCCCCGTTCCATTTGAAGTTCGAGGTGAGACGGTAGAAGTCGAGGGCGTCCCGCACGGAGTGTGCTTGGCGTGCGGTGAGGTCTATCTCTCACTTGAAGCTGCTGACCAGCTCCAGAGCGCGACGGCCGATCGCCTGATGCGACTGATCAGACTGATGCCGGAGTTGGCCGGCGTTCTGTCAAGCGGGGAGCTCTACTCGTCCGGGCCCACACGCGGTGCGTCGGGTGAGCAGATGCGGGCGTAGGGACGTAGGGGGCCGTACCAGGGTGGAAAGGGCGCGTGCGACCCGCGGGATGTGCCGGTGCCATGACGGGCTGTGGCGGTCACCGCGTCAGGACGACTACAATGCTCCAGGTAGAACGCACGCAGAGCAGGCGACGTGGGGAGAGACATGTTCCGTGACAAGACGCTGCTCGTAACGGGTGGCACCGGAAGCTTCGGCCACGCCGTTGTGGATCGCTTCCTGAACACCGATATCGGGGAGATCCGCGTCTTCTCCCGCGATGAGCTCAAGCAAGACGACATGCGGCACCACTACCAGCATGTCTCGCCGGAGTCGAGCGACAAGATCAAGTTCTACATCGGCGACGTGCGCGACCTCCAGTCGATCACCAACGCCATGCATGATGTGGACTACGTGTTCCACGCCGCAGCGCTCAAGCAGGTGCCGTCGTGCGAGTTCTTCCCGATGGAGGCCGTGAAGACCAACGTCCTCGGGACCGAGAACATGCTCACCGCCGCGATCAGGGCTGGCGTGCAGAAGGTGATCTGCCTTTCCACCGACAAGGCGGCGTATCCCATCAACGCCATGGGCACCAGCAAGGCGATGATGGAGAAGGTCTACCGGGCGAAGTCGCACACCACCGACCAGACGCTCATCTGCGGCACCCGGTACGGCAACGTGCTGTGTTCCCGTGGCTCCGTGGTCCCGCTGTTCATCGAGCAGATCAAGGCGGGTCTGCCGCTCACGGTCACGGATCCGACCATGACCCGCTTCCTCATGACGCTTGAAGAGGCGGTGGAGCTCGTTCTGTACGCGTTCGAGAACGCGCAGACGGGCGACCTGATGGTGCAGAAGGCGCCTGCCTCCACCATCGGCGATCTGGCCACGGCGGTCATCGAGCTCTTCGGTTCCGGCACCGAGGTCAGGAACATCGGCATCCGCCACGGCGAGAAGGCCTACGAGACGCTGCTGACCTTCGAGGAGCGCTCGAGCGCGTACGACCTTGGCGGGTACTTCCGCGTTCCGGCGGACAAGCGCGATCTCAACTACGACAAGTACTTCACCGAGGGCCTGGGCTACCGGCCGGACAACGGGGGAGCCACCTACGAGGAGTACACATCGCGCAACACCGAGCAGCTGAGCGTCGAGCAGATCAAAGAGAAGCTCCTCGCCCTGCCGTACGTCCAGACGGAGCTTGCCGCCTGGAAGGCAGCGCGATGAAGGTCCTCGTCACCGGTTCGGCGGGCTTCGTGGGCAAGAACCTCGTTGCGCGGCTCGGAAGCGACGAGTGTCCGGACGTCTCGGAGGTGCTCGAGTTCGACCGCGGCACCGGCGATGCGCTTCTCGAGGGCTACGCGGCCACGGCCGACTTCGTCTTCCACCTTGCCGGGGTCAACCGGCCCAAGGACCCTGCGGAGTTCATCGAGGGCAACGTGGACCTCACCACGCGGCTCTTGGCCGTGCTGAGCGAGCACAACCGGTGCCCGGTGCTGCTCTCTTCGTCCACGCAGGCAGCACTCGACAATCCGTACGGCGCGAGCAAGAAGACCGCTGAAGACGCCGTGCTCGGCTACGGGCGCGAGACCGGCGCGGATGCGTACGTGTACCGGCTGCCGGGCGTGTTCGGCAAGTGGTGCCGGCCCAACTACAACAGCGTTGTGGCCACGTTCTGCCACAACATCGCGCACGACCTGCCCATCGTGATCAGCGATCGCTCCACGCAGATCACGCTGGCCTACATCGACGACGTGGTGCGCGAGTTCGTCCGCGCGATGGGGGGCATGGCGAACCGCCTCGATACCGGCTACTGCGCGGTGCCGGTGGTCCACAGCTCCACGCTCGGAGACATCGTGGACCTGCTGGGCGGCTTCAGGGACAGCCGCACGACTCTTGCGGTGCCGCAGATGGACGACGCGTTCACCAAGAAGCTCTACAGCACGTACCTGAGCTACCTGCCCGAAGACGCCTTCGGCTATCCGCTCACCATGCACACCGATGAGCGCGGCAGCTTCACCGAGATCATCCGCACCGCCGATCGCGGTCAGTTCTCGGTGAACGTCATCAAGCCCGGCGTCACCAAGGGCGATCACTGGCACAACACCAAGACCGAGAAGTTCGTGGTGGTGAGCGGTGAGGGCATCGTGCGCTTCCGCAAGGTGGGGGAGACGCACGTGATCGAGTACCGCGTTTCGGGCGAGGCGATCCAGGTGATCGACATCCCGCCGGGGTACACGCACAACATCGAGAACCTCGGCGAGGGCGATATGGTGGCATTCATGTGGGGAAACGAGTGCTTCAACCCCGACGAGCCTGACACGTACTTCCTCACCGTCTGAAACGGGAGCTCATACATGAACAAGCTCAAACTGATGACGATCGTGGGTACGCGGCCGGAGATCATCCGGCTCTCGTCGGTCATCAAGGCGTGCGACACGTACTTCGATCATGTGCTCGTGCACACCGGGCAGAACTGGGACCACGCGCTGAGCCAGGTGTTCTTCGATGACTTCGAGCTGCGCGCGCCAGACTACTACCTCGAGGCTGCCGGCGGCTCGCTCGGGGAGACGATGGGCGCCATCATCGCCAGGTCCTATGAGGTCCTCGAGAAGGAGCGGCCGGACGCGCTCCTCGTGCTGGGCGACACCAACTCGGCGCTCTCGGCGATTCCTGCGAAGCGGCTGAAGATCCCGATCTTCCACATGGAGGCGGGCAACCGCTGCTGGGACTGGAACGTGCCGGAGATGACCAACCGCACCATCGTGGACCACATCGCCGACATCAACCTCCCGTACACGGAGAACTCGCGCCGCTACCTCCTCTCGGAGGGCATCGACGGCAAGACCGTCTTCGTGACCGGCTCGCCCATGCGCGAGGTGCTGCGTGACATGGAAGACAAGATCGAGGCGAGCGGCGTGCTGGCAGAGCTGGAGCTGGAGCCGCGGGGCTACATCCTGCTCTCGGCGCACCGCGAGGAGAACATCGATGACGAGGTCGCGTTCCTGTCGCTCATGGAGGCCGTGAACCACATCGCTGCGGCCTACGCGATGCCGGTGCTGTACTCGGTGCATCCGCGCAGCCGCACGTTCATCGAGGCCCGCGGGTTCGCGTTCCACCCCCTCGTGCGGATGCACGAGCCGTTCGGGTTCTCCGACTACGTGAAGCTTCAGCAGAATGCGTACTGCGTGCTCTCGGACAGCGGCACACTTTCGGAGGAAAGCGCGATGCTCGGGTTCCCTGGCGTGCTGATCCGCACGTCAACGGAGCGCCCGGAGGCACTCGATGCCGGGACCGTGGTCATCGGCGGCATCACGGGGCCGGATATCGAGCAGGCGCTCGAACTCGCCGTGGCGATGTCCGATGCCGGCGAGGAGGTGGGCGCGGTGGCCGACTACGAGGACACGGCGGTCTCCACCAAAGTCGTGAAGGTCATCCAGAGCTACGCCAAGATCGTGGACACCACGACCTGGAGGAAGTAGCGGCCGGCCGTGACGATCCCGGAAGACCGCGTCTGACCTGCTGCCGCGCGTGCTTCGAGCCAGAGCTGGAGCGGGAATAGGGCAAGACGGCTCTGGCGCGAAACTAGCCAACACCCGGTGCCGTGCTCAAGATGACCACTATCCAACGCTACTCGGCACTTCGCCTGGCGCACCATGACGAAGCATCGCTCGTAGCAGGGAAGGTGTGCGCAGTATTGATGCGCGAGTGGCTCAAGGGTCGCGGATGGACCGAATGAGAGGAGGCGGACGACAAGCACTGCCGCTGGTCACGCGCCCGCGATGTCAGCAGCGAGGGTATGGTGAGACTGGTAGCGCGTCGTGACGATCGAGGAACTCAAGCGCGAGGCGCGATGCGGAGATGGCCTCCGGCAAGGTGAAGCCGATTCCGATGGATGTCGCTTTTGCTGAGTTGCGTGCATCACGCTGATGGCGCGCTGATGGACACCGGCTCGCCGGCCGTGAAGCAGCTGAACCTGCTGCCGCGCGCGGCCCCGCGACGGTTCATGTTCGGTTTACCTTCTCGCGGTAGTCTCTGTCCTGGTGACAACCGCAACTCGCTTTGGCTATACTCGGTATAGCCCGAGGAGGTGCGCGATGATCACGCGGATTCAGAAGTGGGGCAACAGCCAGGGCATCCGGATCGGCAAGGAGCTGCTTCAGGCGATGACGCTCGAAGTGGGGGACACTGTCGAAGTATCGGTCGGGGATGGCGCACTCGTCGTCACGCCGGCCCGTCGCGTGCGCGGCGGCGTTCGGCTTGAGGATCTGGTTGCTGCCATATCCCCGGATACTGAGACGGTCGAGGTTGACTGGGGCGCGCCGTCAGGAACCGAGGTGTGGTAGATGTCCGGCTACGTGCCGCGTAAGGGCGACTTGATCACACTCAGCTTCGATCCGCAGACGGGACACGAACAGCAGGGAAGGCGACCGGCGCTCGTAGTGAGCAACGACTTGTTCAACCGCGGCACGGGTCTATGCATGGTCTGCCCGGTCACGCGTACCGCGCGTCAGCATCCCTTCCACGTGCCGGTACCCGAGGGTGGGCGCATCACGGGGGTGGTGATGAGCGAGCAGCTGAAGTCGCTGGACTACCGTGCACGCGATGCTCGGCACGTCGACGCCGCCCCGCAGGAGCTGCTCGACGAGGTGCTCGCGATCCTGGATGCGGTCCTGTACTGACGCAGGCTGGCCGGTTGGCGTATTCCCTTGCACCAAATAGCGCACGGTGCTAGTTTTAGGTGAGGCGAGCCCCTCTCGCTCGAGAGACGAGAGGGGATCACTATGTCCGGTGGTGTACGCGAGCGAGACTACCCTGCATATCCGCTCGATGAAGTGCAGGCTGCGTTCGCCGCCGGGCGCTTCCAGGCTACTCGGCGTGTGCAGCGACATTTGGAGCACCGTGGTTGGCGGATTGAGACGGTCCAACGATGCTTCTGCAACCTGCGTCCTCGAGACTTCTACAAGTCACAGGCCCACCGGACGGAGCCCGGGCTTTGGCTAGACATCTACAAGCCGCTTCACAACAGTGAACGACTGTACGTGAAGTACACGCCATTGGGTGACGGTATGCGCTACATCGCTCTCTCATTCTGCGGCGATGGCGAACAGCACTAGGGAGGTATGCACATGAGGATTCCGCAGGCCGAGGCCTTCTGCGCCGAATGTGGCGCTCGCTCTGTGCGCACGTGCACTGACGCCATTCCCGTCGAGATGCGAGAGGGGACATACCTCGTTGCTGGATTCGAGCACCGACACTGTGACGCGTGCGGCGAGGACTACATCCCCGCAGAGCACGTCGACGCGATCATGGACGCAGCGGTTGCCATTGCGCGCGCCGACCTCGGTCGCCTCACCTCCGATGAGATCCACGAGCTTCGGCACTCACTCGGCTTGAGGCAGACCGACCTCGAGCAGCAGCTCGGCGTGAGCGCCGGCACGGTTGGGCGGTGGGAGCGCGGGGAGGTGCTGCAGAGCCACATGGCCGACAACTTCATGCGGCTGCTGTGGGCGCACCCGGGGTTGACCGCGGAGTCGGGGCTGGTGGCTCATGAGAAGCGGGGCCCGTACCGCAAGCGGAAGTGAAGCCCGCGCCGCAGTTGGCGTACCATGGGAGAGTCGGTACCGCGGGGTCGTTCGCGACCCTCACGCAGGGGGGATACGCACAATGCGCATCATCGTGATCGTGGGCGCGCGCCCGAACTTCATCAAGGTGGGCCCGCTCATGCCCGCACTTGCCGCGGCGGGGATCGACGCCCGCCTCGCGCACACCGGCCAGCACTACGACGCGCTCATGAGCGACGTCTTCTTCAACGATCTCTCGATCCCCGAGCCCGCGTGGTTCCTCGGCGTGGGCAGCGGCACGCACGCCGTGCAGACCGGCAGCGCGATGGTGAAGCTCGAGGAGCTGTTCTCCGCCGAGCAACCTGATGCCGTGCTGGTGGTGGGCGACGTGAACTCCACGCTCGCCGGCGCGCTCGCCGCCTCCAAGATCCACATCCCGGTGATCCACCTTGAAGCCGGCTTGCGTTCGCGCGACATGTCGATGCCCGAGGAGGTCAACCGTCTCGTGACCGATCAGCTCTCGTCGATGCTGCTCACGCCGGTGGTGGAGGCGGGGGAGAACCTCGAGAGCGAGGGGGTCGACCCGCGGCGCATCCACTTCGTGGGCAACATCATGGCCGAGAGCGTGCTGCGCAACCTCTCTCGCATCGAGGGCCGTGAGGTGGCGGCACGAGGGGACCTGCCCGACGGGGGCTATGTGCTCGCCACGATCCATCGGCCGGAGAACACCGACCACCCCGAGCGCCTCGCCGCTATCGCAGCGGCGCTTTCGGCGTCGCCGCTGCCGGTGCTCTTCCCGGTGCATCCGCGCACGCGCCCGCTGCTCGCTTCGGTGGGCCTCGGCGAGCCGGGTTCGCCCGTGCGGCTCGTGGATCCCGTGGGCTACCTCGACATGCTCGAGCTCCAGCGCGCCGCGGCCGCGATCGTCACCGACTCGGGGGGCGTGCAGGAGGAGGCGTGCATGCTCCACACACCGTGTGTGACGGTACGCCGCAACACCGAGCGCGAGATCACCGTGCGCGTGGGTGCCAATCGCCTCGCATCCGCCGAGATGCCCGCGATCACCGCCGCGCTCGACGAGGCGCTCGCGAGCGACCGCTCCTGGGCGGTTCCCGAGCGCTGGGACCTTTCCGTGGCCGAGCGCACCGTGGCGGCCCTCCAGGGCGGCATCCTGCCCCTGCAAGGTTGCTAGCCGCAACTCTCTTGCGCGCGCCTCGTTGAACTCCCGTATAGGTCCGGCTGAACCGCCGGCGGTACGCTCGCGCCCGCACGACTGCGTTTTTGTGAAGTATTACCGTGAGAGGTAATATCCGGCGCCCACGCCTGCGGATCGAGTGACAGACGTCTGGATCGACGAGGAGCTTGCTGGTGAGGCCGTGACCTACCGTCTGGCGTCCGGCCGCGAGGGATTCGTGCACATCGAGATGGCGCTCGACTACAATCGCGAGCCGTCATACATGCGGGACCTGTTGCTCCACAAGCTCACCGTCGAGGCACTCGCTCACCTGGAATCGAGTGGCCTTTCAAAGCGCGAGGTGCTTCGTCGCCTTGGCACATCGCCGGCGCAGCTCTACCGGCTGCTCGATCCGGCGGACTACCGCAAATCTGTCGACAAGATGCTGGAGCTGTTGAGCGTGCTCGGCTGCGATGTGGACCTGTCGGTGCGGTCGCGGAGCGCGTAGGACCAGCGCAGGCACCGCTCATCGCCCACTTTCAACCTTTGGCTCATGTTTCGCTTCTGGCTGTCCGATAACCACCTTGACGCCTATCTACGGATAGCTGGGGGATGCATGTCGGAGGACGTCCATCGTTCGAACATGTCCGCTGATGACCTGTCGGCGCTCTTAGCCGTCAGTCTGTCGTTGGCGGATTCGCTCGACGCCGGTGTGGTACACCAGACCGCCGTCGATGCGGCCGTGCGCGTCCTCGGGGCGGACACCGGCGCACTCTACGCGCTCGTCGGCGATCACCTCGAGTTGCGTGCTACCACCCTGCCGCTCATACCCCCCGTCACCGACGACCTGCGTGTGCTGCTCATCGCGCAGCATCCGCACATCGCCAGGGCGCTCAGCACGAACGAGCCGATGACGGTCGCCGACATCCGTATGGCCAAGGATGTGCGCTCGTCGGTTCGCATCGCCACCGAGCTGCGGAAGATGCGCTCGGTCATCTACCTGCCGCTGGTGGCGAAGGGCACGCCCGAGGGTGTCATCATCGCGTCCACCTGCGGACGGATGACGGAGTTCGACGACCATACGCTCGACGTCGGCCGTACGCTAGCGGCGCAGGTCGCACTCGCGCTGCAGAACGCGCGGTTGCTCGCCGAGGCGCAGGCCACCGCCGATGAGCTGCGCGAGACCTACGATGCCACCCTCGAGGGCTGGTCCGAGGCGTTCGAGATGCGCTACGGGGGGACGGCCGGCCGCACCACGCGCGCGGCGGAACTCGCATGCGACATGGCCCGCGAACTCGGGATCCCGGCCGGCGAGATCCCCCACGTCCGCCGCGGCGCCCTGCTGCACGACATCGGCAAGATGGCGGTGCCGGACGAGATACTCAAGAAGCCCGGTCCGCTGACCGACGAGGAGTGGGCGGTCATTCGCTCGCACCCGGTGTTCGCACACGAGTTCCTGTCGCGCATCGGCTATCTCGGCGGTGCGGCGATCGACATCCCGCGCTACCACCATGAGCGCTGGGACGGCACCGGCTATCCCAACGGCCTTCGCGGCACGAAGATCCCGCTGGCGGCACGCATCTACGCGGTGATCGATGTGTACGACGCGCTCACCTCTGACCGTCCGTTCCGCAAGGCGTGGTCGCCGAGAGAGGCGATGGCGCACATCCTCGGGCAAGCCGGCACGCACTTCGACCCGGTGGTAGTGGCGGCGTTTGCCGAGCGCGTGGATGCGCTGCTCGAGACGGGTAACTAGCTTTCGTAGGGCGCGGATCGATATACCGGGGGAACCATGCTGGATGAGGTAGTGACCACGCTCACGCAGCGCGACGATGTGTCCGCACTGCTCAAGGTCAGCCTCGCACTCTCGGAGTCTCTCGATCTGGACGTGGTCATGCAGACCGCCATCGATGCCGCCGTGGAGATCCTCGGCCTCGACACCGGCGCGATCTATCTCATCCGTGGCGACGAACTCGTCCTCGGCGCCACCACGCCCGAGCTCCCGCCCGACTTTCCCGCTGAGTTGCGCATCGCGCCGATGGCCGAGCATCACACCATCATCCGGTCGCTCACCGACCGCGCGCCGATCATGGCATCGGACGTGGAGGCGCTGGGACTCTCGGATGCCGAGCGCGGCGCCGTCGAAGCGCGCGAGCTCACGTCGGTGATGTACATCCCCTTGCTCCTGGAGGGTGTGGCCGAGGGCGTGATGCTCGTGGGCACGCAGGGCCGCGTGATCGACTTCGCCGCGCACGACGCGAACCTGTGCCGCACGCTCTCGGCACAGGTGGCGCTGGCGGTGCAGAACGCGAAGCTCCACGAGGCGGCCAGGGAGGCGGCCGAGGAGCTGTCGAGCGCGTATGAGGCCACACTCGAGGGCTGGTCACTCGCGCTCGAGATGCGCGATCAGGAGACGCTCGGCCACACCAAGCGGGCGGCGCGGCTCGCCTGCGAGCTTGCCGGGGCGCTCGGCGTGTCCGAGGAGGACATGCGGCACATGCGCCGCGGTGCGCTGCTCCACGACATCGGCAAGATGGTCGTGCCGGACGCCGTCTTGCACAAACCCGGACCGCTGAACGATGCCGAGTGGGCGCTGATGCGGGCCCATCCCGTGGTGGCGCAGGAGTTCCTCTCGCGCATCGAGTACCTGCGACCAGCGCTCGACATCCCGTACTGCCACCACGAGCGGTGGGACGGCAGCGGCTACCCGCGCGGCCTCAAGGGCACTGCCATCCCCCTCGCCGCACGCATCTTCGCGGTGATCGACGTGTACGACGCGCTCACGTCGGACCGCCCGTACCGCTCCGCATGGACGCCGGAGGCGGCGCTCGAGCACATCGTCAACCAGGCGGGCAGGCACTTCGACCCGGCCGTGGTTGAGATCTTCGCCGCGCGAGCGGACGAGTTCGCCGAGCTGCTGCACTGATATCGGTGTCGCCTATCGGCAGCCGGATGCTCCGTATACTGGCACGAGCGTTCACAACTCGTTATCCTTCTCGCAATACGTTCGTAGCGTTGGGTTGTCATCATCTGGCGATGGCGATCTGTCACAGGCACCCGGGTTCGCCGGGACGGCGAGTTGCCCGGGGCCGGTACGTGCCCAGAGACCAACGGAGGGTGGCTGGCTATGAAACGCGTTGCAGCAGTGATGGCACTGGTACTCATGCTCGCTCTGGTGCTGCCGGGGTGTGCCGCGGATGAGGGCACTGAAGGCGGCACGGAGACCACCGGGTCGGAAGACACCATCATCATCGGTTCGGCGTTGTGCCAGACCGGCATTCAGGCCCCGCTCGACGAGCCCGCACTCCGCGGCGCTCAGCTTGCGGTGGACGTCCTGAATGAGAACGGCGGCATCCTTGGCAAGCAGGTCGAGCTCCGCGCCATGGACGGCCAGAGCGACCCGGTGACCGTTGGTAACGTTGCCAAGCAGCTCATCGCCGAGGGCGCCGTTGCGATCATCGCCCCCAGCGACTTCGACTTCGGTGGGCCGGCCTCCCGTGAGGCCCAGAGCGCCGGCATGGTGGGCATCTCGCCGTGCGCCTCGTCGCCGCTGTATGGCTCCGCCGCGCTTGGTGACAAGCAGTTCACGATGTCGATGTGGAACACCACCATGGGCGCCGTGATGG
>WOYI010207415.1_pt1 | contig 11995 bp, 10 predicted proteins | sample 6423411 | NCBI WGS metagenome assembly WOYI01 (sample SAMN13441803, study PRJNA592873) | oil field metagenome | biome: oil field; feature: oil-well bore; material: oil-contaminated soil; isolation source: oil-contaminated soil from oil-well borehole | place: Germany: Wietze | collected 2016-10-18 ... | reverse complement strand
CAGTTATGAATTTAGGGGATTTGAGCGCGAGGGGCAGACGGACAACGGGACGCAGGGATACTTTAAGTTTAACCTGTATTTGGTGGAAGAGGTTACGGACTATGGGAATAATGGGGACACATATATAAGCGGAAGTGCGAACGAGGTGGATGGGAGTGAGCGGATCTGGCAGCGGGCGGAGAAGCTTTCGCGGAGGCTTAAGCAGCAGCGGATTGGGACGGAGCGGATCGAGGTGTATCCGATGGACGGCGATGCGGGGCGTGATTTAGTGGCAGCAAAGCTGGAAGTGGCGTGCAGGTATCGTTATTAGGGGTGAAAAGGATGAATGAATTTGAGGCACTCACGCGGCGGATCGTAGACGGGTATAGGAAGAAGCTGGACTATATGGGGAATCATCTAAAGGGGCAATTGATCAAAGAGGCGAGCAAGCGCAAGATACGTGCTAAAGGTGACTTTATCAACAACATGAGCTATGAAGTGAGCGAGACGGAGGCGGGATTGGTGCTGCGGTTGGGCAGCCGGGTGGATCATGCGAAGTATGTATTAGGGGGGAAGGTACCGAGTTGGACGCCGATGGAGCCGCTAATGGATTGGATAAAGGTAAGGAAGATAGTCTGGTGGGAAGGTAATAGGAAAGTGAAAGAGAAGGAGATAGCGTTTTTGATAGCGCGCAAGCACAGCCGGGAAGGGATAGACGCGCGTAACATCGTGCAGGATGTGGTAGACAGCCGCGAGGGCTGGATTCGGAGGCAATTGGCGAGTATGGGAGGAGAAAGATGAGAGTGATGAAGATAGCGGGACAGCGTTGTGGCTACGTGAGTATAGACGAGCTGATGGAAGGATATAAGGGAGAGGCAATAGCGCGGGGGAAAGAGGCGCAGGTGATGATATTGGCGAAGAGTGCAGCAGAGGAGAGTGAGCTAAAGCGAGTGATAAGCCAGAAAGGGATAATACCGCCGGTGAATATGCTGCGGATGCTGCAGCTGATGGACATAGACGGGTATCACAGCGGGGCCTGCAATGCTATTGCGGATGGAGCGATAATGCACGTACGGTGTAAGAACGGGAATGTGGCGGACTGGATAGTGAAGAGCCAGAATCAGATGAATCTGACGCGGCTGCTGCGGAGCTGCGTTTTGCATTTACAGGCGTGTGGGAATGGATTTATGCTGAAGCTACGGGATCGCCAGGGTCAATGGGTTGGTTTGGAGCTGCTACTTCCGCAGGAGATAGAGATCAAGCATAATGTAGATGATAACGGATTTTTGCGGCCGAACTATGTGCAGATCCGTGACTCAAAGCAACTGCCACTTTTGAATCGGGATGTGATACACATCAAGAAGCCGACATATAAGAGCAGTGTGTGGGGATTAAGTTCGCTCCCGGTGGCGCAGGGGATCGAGACCTTGAAAGAGATTAAAGCGTTGGATTATAACAACTTTAGGAATGGGCTATTGATAGACTATTTTATTTTGGTAAATGGGGGTAGTTTGAACGAGGGTGAGAGTGATGAGGAAGGAGTATATAGCCGGATAGAAGAGATGCTGATGGAGGCAAAGGGAACGCGTGGGGGTCACAGTTCGATACTTTTGGAGAGTGATGATTCGGGAGTGAAGATAGATCTTGTTCCTCTGCGGCAGGGGACGCGGGATGGAGATTTTCAAGCACTGAAGAGTGACATACGGGACGAGATGTTGGCGTATCACAGGGTTCCTAAGCGGATAATAGCGCAGGCGACAGCGGGTCAGCTGGGGGGAGACAACAACAGTGACATGATTCTCTTTCACCATATGGTACTAAAGCCGATCCAGGATGATATTGCGGAGCATCTGAGTGAGGAATTTGCCGAGGAATATGGCTGGCAGGTTGATAATGAGGACTGGGATTTTGGCGACTTGCCGGGTGTATTTGAGAGTGCAGAGGAGAAGGCGTTTAAGCTTTGAGGGAGAATTAAAGATTTTGAAAGGGGGTAAGTTTTAGTAATGGACAGAGTAAGTAAGCTGGAGAAAATAGTAAACAAAGGGCTGTGTGACAGCTGAGAAAGATATAAGGAGAGTAGGAAGATGGGTATCTTCAAGAGTGGACAGAAGGTGATCCGTAAGAGTGAGCTTATGGATGTAGAAGTAGAGCTGATATCTTTGCTATTTGACGATGTAAAGCCGGCGAATGGCAAGGGGTATCTGGTAAAGATGCGAGACGGCAAGGACGTGAAGATGTCTCTCATGGGCAGCAGCATGAAATACAAGGCGGCAGACAAAGATAAGGGTCTGGTTTATGTAACGATCATGGAGCCGGGGGTGAAAGACGCGCATGGCGACACCTATAGTGTGGATACGGTGCGTAAGGCGATGGAAAAAGCTGCAGAGCGGAACATATTCCGAGCCTTTGACAAGAATCACGACATGCAGGTAATCGACGATGTAGTGATGGTGGAGAGTTTCCAGCTAACGAAGGCAGATGAGCGATTTCCGGACGCCAAAGCGGGCAGTTGGGTAGGAGTTTTGAAATTCAAGAAAGACAGCGAGAGCTGGCGGAAGGTGAAGGAAGGTAAGTTCAACGGAGTAAGCATCTTTGGCAGGGCCAAGGAAGGCGATGCTGGCGACGAAGAGAAGGCCACAGCGAAGGCATTAGTAGGCGAGCTGCGGCAGCTTGCGGAGGAGCTTAAGGCCTCCGGTGAGGAAGCAGCGGCGGAGAAGCTAACGGCGAAACTAAGCGAGCATGAGCCGGACGAGGAGAAGGCAGAAGACGTGATGAAAGCAATGCGGGGGATACTGACGGAGATAGGCGAGAGCATCAAGCGCGCAGTGAGCCCGACGATAAAAGAAGAGGGAAAGGAAATGGCAACGGTGAAGAAGAGCATGATAGGGATTGAGGTAGCGATAGATCCGGGCAAGAAGGAGCTTTACAAGAGTTTTGCGAGTCTGGACAGCGGGAAATCGATGTCTCTATTTACGGACAGTCTGGGTAAGCAATTTATTGACCAGACATTGCAGGATCCTGATGATGACACTTTGAGTGATCTGACGATCGCGCCGATCACGCGGCGGGGTAAGATCGACAAGGGTCTGATCGAGGACGTGATATTGTATAACACGGATGATGATGCGCGTGAGATGCTGGATCACAGTCACAGTGATCTGGGGTTTGATCCGCAGGAATTGGATGCAGATATAAGCCTGAAAGAGAGCACAGCGGAGGACTATCGGGACTCAATGGGAGTGCAGGAATTTGGTGCTTACATGAATGCGAAGGTAGTAGGCGGAGTGAAGCAGGCAGTACGCCGGATCATCTTCCGGGGAGACCGGAGCGGGAGTGCAGCGATCAAGGCGATCGATGGATATTTCACAAAAGCTGAGACGAATGGAGACGTGGAGGCAATCGACGGCAAGGGAGTATTGGGTAAGATCGACAATGCGATGTTGAGCTTTAGCGAGGAGACCTTGCAGTATAAGGACAAATTTGTGATCTATCTAACGGCGAGTGATCGAGAGGCATTGATGCAGATGCGTAATGTGGACTTGAGCGATCAGGGTCGTTTGGTGCGCGACAAGGACATGCTGTATTTGGATGGGGTGCCGGTGAAGAGCCGTCCATTGCCCAGTGGGCATATGATCATTGGAATGCCGAAGTTTTTGGTGGTAGGTTACATCAACGATGCGAAGCTGAAGCTGGAGCATAGCGGCAGTGATCACAGATACCATTGGTATCCGCGGATCACGGTGGACGTGAACTACGTGCGGGGTGGCTATGTAAAATTCTTTAAGTTTGTTTCGAATCAGCCACCGGTAGCGAGCAACGTGATGATCAGTGAAGACGGTTTGAATACCGGAGACGTGCTTGAGGGCTTGTATGATTATCATGACAGCTATGGCGACAAGGAAGGCAGCAGCAGCTACCGCTGGTTGAGTGCGGCGACGGTGGACGGCAGCTATAGTGCGATCAGCGGTGCTACCGGCCGGAGCTACGAGATTCAGGAAGGTGACGCAACGAAGTACATCAAGTTTGAAGTGACTGTGAAGGATGAGAACGGCGTTAGTGGCACAGCGGTGGTATCTGAAGCGGTAGGACCCTGCACGAACGAGTGAGGGTAGACAGGTCAGCGGTGAGCCGGGGGAGAAAGATCTTCCGGCTTGCCGTGAAAAAAGAATGAAGGAGAGATAAAATGGCACAGGAATTGACAAAGCCGGGTCTGGTAGCGGAGGAATTGACGCTGGAAGACCTGATAGACGGGATGGAAGGCGGACATGCCTATATATCGGAAGGGGCAGGATTTGAGGATGAGGCAAGCATGGCGAGTTCATTGGCGGATCAGTCAGCAGTAGCCACGCTATTGGCAGCAAGTTTTGATGAATTTGGCACCTTCCAAGAAGAGGCATGGGACATACAAAGTAAGGTGGAGCTGAAGAAGACCTATCACTTTGTGAAGCAGGGGAAGCGGACTACAACGATAACCATGGGTTTGGCGGGCTTGAACAGCAAGTCCAAGAGCTGGCTGGAGAATAAGCTAAACCGCAATCCTCACACGATCATAATCCAGAGTATGGACAAGGATAAACTCTTAGTATTCAACGGTCTGAAGTGGGTGATGGAATGGAGCAACAAGGTGGACGATTGGTTTAACGTGACCGTAAAGACAGAGTTTAGCGGGACGACGAAGAACAAAGTGGTGATGCTGGAGTGTCCGGAAGGGACAGTGGGCTAAGGCAGAGGCGGGGCCTGCGAGGTCCCGCCGATTCTACTATCATGCGGTAAGCTGCCGCATCTACAATGGAAAGAGCAGCAACAGGATAAAATTGGAGGCATAAAGTGGCGTGTGAGAAAGAGAAGGAATTTGACAAGGTATTTAAAGAGATCTACGGTAACGGCTCGGAAGGGATGAAGGATAAGTTGGTGAGGTTGGAGTCGAATCTGAAGTTGAACACCTGGTTGACTGCGTTGGTAGCCGGCGGGGTGATAAGTGCAGTGATAAAAGTACTATTTGGGTAAGATAAATGCCGAGAGCGAAGCGTAACTACAGGGTGATTCGGGCATTAGCGCATAAGGCCTGGCGCGAGGGCGAGCATGACTTGGAGAAGCTGGCGGACAGTTTTAATGTGGGAGTACGCACAATCGAGAAATGGAAGCGCGAGGACGATTGGCAGAATGCGGAGGTGACGTTAGTAGAATTACAAGCGCGGGTGGAGCGATTGATACTGGAAGCAGAGTGTGTAGCTTTGGAGGATTACATCAAGGATCCTGAGAACAAAGAGAAGCAGAGCTTGGTGAACATGATCAAGCATCATAAGGAGCAATTTGCACCGAGCAAGGAGCTGAACCAGTATGTAATCAAGTTTATGCAGGGGGTGGTAGACTTTTCGATTGAGAACGGATTGGAGGTCTTGCGAGAGCAATTTCAGGAGCATGGACGCGAGATAGCGGATTATTTGAGGGTGAGCAATAATGGGTAGATTTACCAAAGAGCAACTGAAACACATAGACAATATACTGCGGCGGAGACCGAGTGTAAAGCCATTTATTGGAGATACGCCCCAGCAGAAGCAGCAGCGTAAGGCAGCGGTTTCACGCAGGGATTGGAGGGGTTTCAGTACATTTTGCACGACCTATCTTCCGCACTTATTTAGTCAGGATTTTCACGCAGATCACAAGCTGATGTTTGAAGAGGTGAGCAAGAACGAGCACGGGATCACGATAATAACGGGCTACCGGGGATTGGGGAAGACCACATTAATGGGGATAGCATACAGTTTGTGGATGATCTGCACGGATCAGGCGCAATATGTGATACACAGTGCGGCATTAGAGCCGAAGGCGGTAAAGCGCAGCCGATACATATGGAATGAGCTGATGAATAATGCGAGGATCCGTTGGGACTATCCGAAGATGGAGCCGACAGACAGCAATTATAAGAGCTATCACCTGGCCAAAGGTTATATGGTAGAGAGCGCCACGATAGATCGAGATATCCGTGGGGATATAAATCCACAGACGGGTAAGCGTCCCGACTTGATCGTATATGACGATATAGACCGGAGCAGTAACCGGGGGAATGCCAGGATAGGTAGAGAGCGCCGGGATAAGATCAAGGGAGACGGTTTGGGCGCCTTGCCACCACAGGGCGGGCGGATTGTGGTATTGGGTAACGAGACGCACAAGAACTATGCCATTTCGCAATTTGCCGAGGAGATGGATCCGGCAAATAAGCGGGGTCACATCCGTCAGGATCGGAAGAGCTTTTTGCGGTTTTCCGTGGAGGATAAGCAGGGCAAGAGCAGATGGCCGGAGCAGTATAGCGCGGCGGATTTGGCGAACTTGAAGCGGCAGATGGGGCTCAGCACGTATCAGCGCGAGATGCTGGGCATGAAGGTGAGCGACGGAACAATCTTTAAGTATGAGTGGTTTAAGTATTGGGTAAGATTACCCGCGAAGTATAAGGAAGTCTGGATGTATGCGGATCCGAGCTGGGGCGAGAAGGGCTGCTACAAGGCGATTGTCATAATCGGACTGGGAGTGGACGGCAAGTATTACATGATAGACTTATGGGCGGATCAATGCAGTAACATACTCTTTTATGAGCGGTATGTACAAATGCACATGATGACAATGCGGCTGAAAGGGCGAAGCGCTTTTGAGACAGTGTATGGTCAGCATAAGCATTTGAAAGACATGGATGAGTATTGTGTGAGAGAGGGGCTGAACCCGATCTCACATTGGATCAAGCGGATCAACACAAAGCAATCGAAATCAAGTAGAATAGAGGCATTGGATACCGTGATAGAGAGCGGTAGCCTGCTATTTTGTAAGAATGAATATACAGAAGATTTATTGAGCCAGTTTTTGGATTATCCGGACGGATATGACGACATCCCGGATGCGGTGGCAGGCTGTATGGAGCGATTTAGCGGTTACAGCAAGCGTCAGGTGCGGGTGCGGAAGCTGGTTTATTAGCAAGAAGAAGGAGAAACGAGATGAAACGCTGGATTGTAATGATCGTATTGGCAGTGGTGCTGGCAATGCCCTTGATGGCTGGAGAAGTATCAGGAGGCTTTGAGGGTTTTTGGTTAGGCGAATTTATGACAGGTGTATATGCGGCTGTGGGAGCGATAATAGTCGTATTTGTGGGCAGGAAGTATTTGAATAAGAGCTGGGTGTTTGAAGACACTCATGAGGCTTTTAAGCGGTATATTCGAATGATACTAAATGCAAGCAGTAAGAGTGGAGCAGAGCAGGAACAATATTTGAGGCATGAGGCTCAGAAGATACCGGAAAATATACAAACGGTAGTGAGCAAGAAGCTGAAGTGCAAGCCAACCGAGGCAGTGCAAGAGGTATATGACAGGCTAACAGAGGATGCCAGGAGCGAAGGAGTAGAAGATGGTTCGAGCTGGCTAAAGCAGATGGTAAGTGGCTTAGGACAAGCGGCAGTAGGCGGTTTGGCCAGGAGTTTGGCGAGCGGGCTTTTGAAGAAGCTGTGATCGAAATGAGCAGGAGTATCGGCGGTGTAAGAGCCGCCGATACGGGACAAGCGGCTTCCACACTAATTCAAGGAGATAAGAGATGAGAGTATATACAAACATCAAGACATTAGCGAAGGTAGAGCGACTTTTGGCGGAACTGGGCGTATTGGATGCATTGTATGGCAAAGATACGGAAGGTAAGGAGAAAGTGGGGCTGGATGGACTTTTACAGGGGCTTTTACATGGTGGTAAGCTACAGGAATTGATGCAGATAATCACGCGGGAGAATGAGATAGACTTTGAGGAGATGGACCTCTCTGAGATCAGGGAGATACTATCAAGTTTTTTTACCGGTATCTTGGCGTTCTTGCCCGATGTAATGAGGGCAAACGTGGAAAGGGCATTTCGCATGGGGGCAAGCAAGGACGGCACGGAGATACCTTTCTGAGGTACATCTGGGTGTTGAAGCGAATGGGGCTATGGGATGAAGAGATGGAGCTGGACGAGGCAGAGCGAATGATGAAATGGACTGAGGATCTTGAGCGCAGACAAAGGTAAAGGGAGATACGAAGATGGCAGATAGTTTAAAGATGGTATTATCGATAGACACACGGGCAGCGAAGGAATCGTTGAAGCTGATCCGTGATTACTTTAGTGATCTGCGCAATCTACTGAAAGATCCACAGGAATATGAGCTTGCGACGAAAGAGGCGGAGGGCAAGCTGGACGCTTTGGAAGCGCAGATGGATGCGCTGAGCGACGTGGAAGTAAGCATAGATGCAGACAGCAGTGAAGCTGAGGCTGCGGCGGGAGAGGCAGAAGAGGCGATTGAGGAAGTACCGGAAGAGCATCATACGCAGTTTGGCGGGGATGGTGGCGGACTGGACGGGATAATAGGTCAACTGCGGGATGGATTTGACGGGTTGACCAGCAGTTTGGCACAATATGGTCTGGCACTAAGCGGAGTGGTGCAGGCATATGGTATGCTAAAAGGTGCGATGGGTGGATTGATAAGCGCCAGTAATCAGCAGGAAATGGCGGAGACGAGACTTACGGCATCGCTTGAGCAGCGGGGCATGGCAGCGAAGGACTATGTAAACCAATTGAAGGCCTTGGCATCTGAGGTACAGGGAGTGACCACCATCGGTGACGAGACGTCATTGGAACTGATGAATACAGCTATACAAATGGGGATAGGCTTTGATGACATGCAGGAGAGTCTGCAGGGGGCGATCGGCTTGACTAAGGCATTCAGTGGAGCCGGGTTGACGATGGAGACAGCGATTAAGGGTATAGCATTGGCGCAGGAAGGGGAGTATTCGCAATTGCAGCGATATATTCCGGCACTGAGGAGTGCAGAGACAGAAACCGAGAAGATGACGATTCTGAAGGAAGCTATGGCCAATGGATTTGAACTGGCGAAAGCGGAGGCGGAAAGTGGAGCTGGGGCATTGGAGCAGTATCAGAACATAGTTGGTGACTTGAAGGAAGACATAGGAGCAATTATCAAGACGGCATTGGTGCCGATGGTAAAAGCCCTGGGAGCGGTAGTCAGCTGGTTAAGAGAAAACAAAGAGATAATAGTGGCACTTGGTGCCAGTGTGGTGGCCTATATGGGATATCTGGTAGCGTTAAACATCAAACTTGTGATTTTGACGGCACAGCAGGTGGCCTATAACGTGGCAGCGGCAGTAGGCAATGCCTTGGTGGGTAATTATGCTGGAATAGCTTTGGCAGCAGCGGCAGCGGCCGGAGTGTATCTGGTGTCGACCAGGAAATCTACTGATGCGGTGAAAGAAGCCAATGGAGCGGTGGATGCACATAACAAGACGCTTGGTGTACAGGCTGGGAAACTGAGAGAAGCAAGAGCTGAAGCCGAAGCCTATGTGAAGTCTTTGGACTATGCGCAAGCCAAAGAGGAGCTGCGAGGGCTGAGGCAGGAATTGGATAAGCTTCATGAGGAACGACCGCGCTTAGCGGGAGCAGAGCTTGATATTGGGGAATTTGATGCTGAGGCATTTGACGCCCAGATGGATAAGATAGCAGAATATAACCAGAAGAGCATGGAGCTGAGGCTGAAGATCTCTGCTTATGAAGAGGAGATTCGGAACAGGGATTTGGAGGCTGTGAAGGAGTTTTATGCGGAGAAAGAGAGGCTGGAAAGAGAAGCGAGTTTGAGTGGTCTGGAGCTGAGCAGGTATCGTCTGGAGAGAGCAGAAGCGGAGTACAATGCCTTGGGCAAGCTGGACGCAGATAACGTAGAGAGAAAGAAACAGTTATATGCTCAGATAGTACAATATCGGCAAGAAGTGGCGGAAGCTGAAGTGGCGATAGAAGAGGAGACAGAGCGGGATAGCTTTGCGGCGAGAAGGCAAGCCATGGTGCAGCATTATGCGAATCTTTCGGATATATCCGCGAGCAACTTTGAAGAAATGGCGGCGGAATTTGAGAGCTATCTGGAAGATGTTAAGGAGCATTACGGCGAGGAGAGCGACGAGTATCAAAAAGAACAAAATGAACTGGATAGCATCTTGCAGGCAAGTCTGGAGAAGCGTAAGCTGGACATGGTGCAGCATTATGCAAATCTTTCAGAGCTATCAGCGATCAGTTATAAGGATATGGTGGCGGAATTTGAGAGCTATCTGGAAGATGTGAAGGAGCACTACGGCGAGGAGAGCGAGGAATACCAACGGACACAGAATGAGCTGAGCAATATCCAGAGGGCGACACACATGCGGATGATCCAGGAGAAGGGGACATTTGTAAGCCGGATAGCGGCAATGGAGCGGGATAAGAATCAGCAGATATTGGCGGACAGGGAGCGGCTCTTGGAAGAAGCGAAGCGGCTGTATGGCGAGGAAAGCGAAGAATACAGGCAATATGCGGAGATAATCACCAAGAATAGTGCGGAGAAGGCGCTACAGCGGTATGCTGACCAGGAAGAGAGCTTGGCGGAGCAACTGGCAGTGGTGGAAGAGTATTTTGATGCACATAGAGAGATGTTGATAGAGGCAGGATATACGGAGGAGCAGATAGTACAGGCGCAGGAAGATGCGAAGGCTCGGATTCGCAAGACTGCTATGCAGAAGAGCCTGGCAGAGCAGCAACAACTGTCAAACGGGGTATCCGGGATATATGGTAATCTGAGTAAGGCAATAACAGGAGAGAGCAAGAAGAGCTTTGAGACGCGGAAGGCATTGGCGATCGTGCAGGGGATGATAGACACGTATTCTGCGGCATTGGCGGCGTATGCATCGATGGCGAAATTTGGGCCGGTATTAGCGGCAGCGGCTGCAGCAGCGGCGGTGGCAGCTGGGCTGGCGAACGTGAAGAACATTGAGAAGCAGGAGTATGAGCCGCCGAAGTATGGAGATGGAGGCTGGGTCAAAGGGCGATCTCACGCGAAAGGTGGGACGATCATTGAAGCAGAAGAGGGTGAGTATATCATTAACAAAGAGCAGGCGAGTAAATACAGTCCACTTTTGGAGCAGATAAATAACAAAAAGAATCTTAACAAGTTGGACAAAGGCCTTTTGGCGGAGATCGGAGATAATATAGATCTCGGCAAATACTTTTTTGGGTTTTGGGGTGCGTTGTCGCACGGTAGACTGGTGAGCAAAGGCAGCAAATACGCAGCCGGGGGTCTATTGATGGGCCGTAGTCATGCTGAAGGCGGGACGATCATTGAGGCAGAAGGAGGAGAGTATATAACTAAGAAGAGCCGGGTGAAAGAGCTGGGCGCGGGATTATTTAACTTTTTGAACAGTGCACCATTGGCACAGGTGAAAGAGGCATTGGGAGGGATGAGGTTTCCGGAGATACCGACACCTACACTGCCCAGGGCGGTATATGCTGACGGGGGTATGGTGAGCTATGGTAGTACTGATTTATTGCAGGAAATTAGATGGTTGCGGAAAGACTTGCAAGAGAAGGAATTTGTAAATGAGGTTCATATAAATCCGGATAAAGTTATTGAGAATGCAGATGATATACTGATAAACTCTAAAAACGTAAAGGGCGAGATACGCCGCGGTGGAGCACATGTATAAAGTACGATTGACGATCGCTGGAGAAGCTAAGCTATATGGGGTAAACAATGGTTTGCTGGATGTAAACTTGTCAGCCTTAAGTGTAGCAGAAGTGAATGATTTTCTCCTGGAGCCGCAGCGAGTTGAGATTGATTTGCTTGAGGATGAGTGGCTGATTAATCACTTGATTGAGATAGAAGATCCGGGGATTGGGCTGTGTGAAGTTATCAGCAGGACTGAAGAAGTTGTGTTTAAGGGTTTTTTGGATGAAGACAATGTCCGTGTGGACGCAGTTAATGAACAGGTCAGGATGACAGGATACTCATTTTTTCAATTGCTGGTAAAACACGGAGATATAGATTTGGCAGACATAGTCCCGTACACAGAAAAAACAATCAATCTGGGGCGATTACTGGAATTGATGCAAGGTTATATTTTAGATGAGACAGGGATTAATATAAACATAGAGCAAGACTACGAAAATATCATAATTGACAGAGAGCTGGAATTATG
>WOYI011419110.1_pt1 | contig 11998 bp, 11 predicted proteins | sample 6423411 | NCBI WGS metagenome assembly WOYI01 (sample SAMN13441803, study PRJNA592873) | oil field metagenome | biome: oil field; feature: oil-well bore; material: oil-contaminated soil; isolation source: oil-contaminated soil from oil-well borehole | place: Germany: Wietze | collected 2016-10-18 ... | reverse complement strand
CGGCGACTGATTATCGGCAACGACCACCTCGAACATACAGGTATTTGAGCTACCATAAATATCGCGGAGGTGGTATCTTACAAAAGTCGTCCCTTCGTTGAAGACATAGGGACCGATTTGATTTACGCCTGCAGAAGGCGACTGTGCATTGGTAGCCCCTTCCATGGTCCAGGTAAGTGAGGTAATCAGGTGATTTGGATCCTGTATATTCAGACCGGAAGTAATGAGCGCATCGCAGGAATTGAGGTCGGTATAGGTTGAAATATTTTCCGGACAGGCAATGCCCGTGGTATCGTCGATGGCGGCATTGTGCCCGGAGATTGTGTTGTAAGTTGTTACGCTGTTTCCTGACAAATAACCGCTATCAGAAACCCTGGCTTCTTGCCCAAAAGCACACACAAGGCCTGCTTTTACAGAAACGGGTCCTATAAGTAACGATAAAAGAACTATCATGGAAATAGCTAATTTACCGGTTAGGTTATTTGTTTGTTTAGCCAAGTTTACTCTTTTGGTTTAGTGGTCAGAAACCTGCGTTTCCCCACACTTTGCTCGTTTCGGAGTTCAAAAGTTTTGACTTTCGCCAGGTTTCCCGGGTCAGTGAGTTGAATTTTTGCACCTCGGAAAACGAGTAAATTCTTCCCGGGATTTCCTTCAACCGTTTGGTTTGTTTGTTTTTCATTTCTCTCTCTTTTTAAAGGTTTGTTAATTCACGTTTATCTCATCAGAAGTACCTCGATCTTAAGTAACTGCGTCCAAAAAAGTCAATGTCGTAACCGAGCGTAAATTCGAAGGTCCCGTTCTGATAAGGATTTATTTCGTTTATGGTAACGTCCATGGCAAAGCCTACGCGTAAATTGTTGCTGAACATCCAGTTACCGGTAACACACACTGCAGATCCTGTTCTCCACATCACTCCCATCCAAAGCTTTTCCCTGATCATAAAATTGGCAGCTACATCGGCCTGCAAGGGAGATCCCCAGGTAGCACGTACTAAAATTGTTGGTTTGAAAACCAGGTAGTTGAAAGGGTCGATAGGCATCACATAACCGCCATTCAGGTACAAGGTCCGCACTTCGGCGCTGGTAGAATAGTTATGAAAGTTCTCTTTCAGGTCGTTTTCGATGAGCTTGGGCGCCGCAACCCCGACATAGAAATTTTCCTGGTACAGGAAGAACCCAATCCCAAAATTGGGCAGAAACTTTAGGTCAACATCTTCATCAAAAGCACGATCGTATTGATTATCAGGATAAAGTTCGTATTGCGTAAGTGGATTTTTATAGTTCACAAAACCAAACTTCACCCCCATCCGCAGCCGTATTTTACGGGAAAGGTACACTTCGTAAGCATAGTCTGCCAGAACGCTCAAACGGTTTTCCAGCCCGAATTTGTCGTTCATAATATTAAGGCCAACGCCTACTGCGTCGTTTTTCAAGGGTGAATGAAATGATACTGATTCAGTGAGCGGCGAGCGGTTTATGCCGGCCCACTGTTTTCTTACCAAGGCGGTGAATCCGATTTTCTCCCACATACCTGCATAAGCCGGGTTGATCACCTGCCCATTGTACATGTATGAAGTTAAAATGGGTTCTTGTTGCGCACCACAATAGTGGAATATTAGCAAGACAAAAACTCCTAATACAACAATTCTTTTAATGACGATACCTATTTTTCTCTCGTTACAACACGTCCAAACTACAAATAATTATCAACAATCACAATCAAATCCGAGAGAAAAAGATATCCACAAAAGCCTTGTGCTCACTGAATAGTACGTGTTTTATTGTTGATTGTTCCCAATATGGGAATTGTTAATAACTTTGTTGTACACAATAAACAATTAATTCTATGCGTAAGCCCCGGTTCAATCTCACAGAAATTTGATAAACATACTATTACGAAGATGAACCATAAAATATTGTATTATGATAATAATTTGATTAAAACAGCCTATTCAGCTTTGCTTACCACGGCGCTAAAAACCCTTAGAAAATTTCCTCCCCATACTTTATCAATCTCCTCTTCAGTGTAGCCCCGTTTCAGTAGTTCAGCGGTGATGTTTGGGAATTCACTTACATCGGCACAATCTTTTAAGCCCCCTCCGCCATCAAAATCGGAACCAATTCCTACGTAATCGATACCCACCAGGTTTTTAACATGATCGATGTGGTTGACATAATCTGCTACGGTTGGAAGTTCTTTAGGAAACTTTTCATCCAGAGAACGAAATTCTTTTCGCGCTTTAGCTTTTTCTTCATCACTTAGTGTATTCCAATGGCTGTAATATAAAGCGCGTAATTCTTTTTCCTCCTGGTAACGCACCGTTGTGGTATCGGGGTCCTTCACATAGTCGTCGAGCAAACAAATCTGGATAACCCCGCCGCGGGCAGCAAGGGCTTTAATCATGTCATCCGTCATATTCCGGTTGTGGCGGGCAATGGCCCGCACACTCGAATGGGAAGCGATAACCGGGGCATTGCTCAGTTCGATTACATCGTAAAACGATTTGTCCGAAATATGAGATACATCAACCATCATCCCCAAACGGTTCATTTCTTTAACAACTTCTTTTCCAAATTCACTCAACCCATTGTGTTCCGGCCCTTTTTTATCGGTTGATGAGTCGCAAATATCGTTGTTCGACGAATGACATAGCGTAATATACCGTACCCCACGATTATAAAATTCTTCGACACGATTGATTTTTGTTCCCAGTGGGAAGCCGTTTTCCATACCGATATAAATGGCACGTTTACCTTCCTTTTCCAGTCGAACGATATCGCCGGGAGTGGTTGCCACTTCTGCCATGGCGCTGTTATCGGCGCAAACTTTATAGGTAACGTCAATCATTTGATTGGCTGTTTGATAGGCAGCTTCAGTATTTTCAGGGGTTCGTTCGCGTTGCCCGGTAAATGCAGCAAAAAAGATAGCATCCAACCCGCCTTCTATCATTCGTGGAAAATCGACACGACTCAGCGGAGCTTCATTTCGTTGCGCCACATCGAAATCCTCGTCGAGTAGCGCCATTGGCGTATCACAATGCGTATCGACGGTTAAGGCATGTTCGTGAATATTCATTACTTTTTTATCGACGCCATCGCCAAACGAAGCAACCTGTGTCAACAATCCCCCCATTGTTAACAACACAAAAACAGCTTTAATCATAATTTGCTTATTAATAAGAATGAGTTACAATTATAACAAAAGCAATTGTGAATGATTTCGAAAAACGGAAAAAGTTAGAACACATTTCCCAATTAAAAAAGGCATTTACTAATTTGCACGCCATTCGTTGTATGCACCTTCGCAAGAGAGAAAGTATAAAAATGCGAACATTCAAAAATAAATACCGAAGTCTTTTCATCCCTTTGCTGGCCGCTATTTGCTTTGTCGGCACATTATTAGCCTGAAAATATCCGGCAACTACTGAACGTATTTATTCACATGGGATCTATCCCGTGATAGCCCGAATTTTGTCGCCCGTTAATTCCATCTTTCCTTTTTCTATCGACGATCTTTTCTACCTCGCGTTGATGCTTGCAATTCCAATTCTATTGTTATTATTGATTTTTAAAAAGATAAGTTATCTGCAGGCAGGTAAAATCGTTTTGAATATCCTGGCCAGCCTGTACATTCTGTTTTATGTTTTATGGGGTAAAATCTATCCGTCCGGCGAAAATAATTTTACAAAACTGGCGCTACGCTGCTTACTCGTTGAGAGTGGTGATCGAAAAATTCTGATCGAAACCGGGATCGGGAATCATTATCGAGAGAAAAAGCTTCAAAACAACGGGGTAACTTCGGTATACGAGTTGGAAAAATCGCTAATAAAGAATGGCATTTCAAGTGATGAAATCACCGATGTTTTTCTTACGCATTTACACTGGGATCACTGCACCGGCGCGGTAAAATCAACTGATGATGGGTTACAATTAACGTTTCAGAATGCCAATATCTGGTGCGGTAAAACTCAATGGGAGCATGCAAAAGTGTCGAACATTCGAGAGCGGACAGCCTATCATCGCGAAGCGCTCGATTTTATGTTCGGATCCGGAAAACTAAATAGGGTTGAAAAAGAAGGCGAACTTTTCCATGGCATTGAAGTCCGCTTTTTCGACGGACACACTCCCGGACAAATGTTGCCGTTTATTCGCACTGCCGATAAAACGTTTGTGTACACTTCCGGCCTGGTTCCAACAGCCGCAAATATTTCTTTGCTGTGGATTGCTTCATATGATCTTGATCCGGTGAAAGTAATGGAAGAAAAACAGGCCTTTCTGGTTGAAGCTGCCGAAAAGAATTACAACCTGTTTTTTGAGCACGATTATTATACCGAATGTGCTACCGTAAAGAATAAGGAAAGTAGAATTAAGGTTAAAAATATTTTGAGTCCGATTTGCATTGAAGTTTTAATTTCAGATGCACAAATAATAAATGAGGTTGCGTGGGTTCTAATTTTTTATCAACTCTTTGGTTGAAAGCAAACCGCAGGCTGCATAAATATCCTGTCCGCGCGAGGCACGAACGGTAGTCAGAATTCCTTTATTATTGAGTGCATCTTTAAATCGCTGAATGGTAGCATCATCAGGGCTTTTTAGCGGTGTCCCCGGAACCGGGTGAAAACGGATTAGATTGATCCGGCATTTCAATCCCGAAAGCAAACGCGCCAGTTCTTTAACATGTTCAGCCGAGTCGTTTAATCCTTTAAAAACAATGTACTCGAACGATACGCGGCGCTGGCGGCCAAAATCCCAGCTTTTGATTTCTTTTACCACATCTTCCACCGGGTAAGCCACCTGCACCGGCATCAGTTTCTGGCGCTCTTCGTGAAAGGGAGTGTGTAAACTCACTGCAAGGTGTGCAGCGCTTTTTTCGAGGAAAGTCAGCATGCCGGGAATAATTCCTATGGTAGAAACCGTAATCCGGCGCGGGCTCATTCCAAAGCCCCAGTCTGAAGTCAGAATTTCGAGGCTTTTCAGCACTTCTTCCAAATTATCAAAAGGTTCGCCCATTCCCATATAAACGATGTTACTCACTTCGTTCACCTCATCGATACTGCGGACCTGGTTAACAATTTCGCCTGCCGAAAGTTGCCCCTGGAAACCTTGTTTAGCGGTAAAACAGAACAAACATCCCATTTTACAACCCACCTGCGAACTTACGCAAACGGTTTTCCGGTCGCGTTCCGGGATCATCGCAGTTTCGATAAATTTATGCTGAATAGTGGGGAAAAGGTATTTTCGGGTTCCGTCGATACTTGTCTGCACTTTGGTGTACGATGTCAGTCCGAACTCAAAGCGTCCGCTAAGCAATTCACGCGTCTTTATCGACAAGTTGCTCATTTCGTTGATCGAAGTGATCTGCTTTTTGTACAGCCAATCGGCGATTTGTTTTGCGGTAAACTTTGGCAGGCCCAGTTCGACCACTATTTCCTGTAATTCGGGTAATGTTTTTCCAAACAAACTTTCCTTCATCGCTTTCAAATTTGGGGCAAAGATAAACTCACTTTGTCATTTCGAAGGAAGAATGACTGGGAAATCTATTTTTACTGAACAGATTTCTCAGTTCGTTCCTCAAGTTCGAAAGGACAATTTGTTACTCCATCAGCGATTTTCGGAAACTTGGCGCCTGTCGGTGTTGTGTAGCCTGCTCGTAAGCAAAGGCAATCTCAATAAGTTTACCCTCTGTCCAGGCTTTGCCAAAAAACGAAATTCCAATTGGTAATCCTTCTACAAAACCCATTGGTACCGTAATATTCGGGTAACCCGAAATGGCTGCGGGCGACGAACTGCCACCGCTAAAATGATCTCCGTTTACCCAGTCGATACTCCAGGCCGGGCCATTTGTTTGAGCGATAATCGCATCCAACTGGTGTTCTTCCATTACTTTATCGATGCCTTCCTTCCCGGCAAATAACTTCGAATTTTTCAACGCTTCCACATATTCTTCCGAACCCAGGCCGCCCAGTTTTTGTGCTTCTTCAAAAATCTCCTGATCAAACCAGGGCATTTCCTTGTCGGCGTTGTTCTTGTTGAATTCGATGATCGCTTCCAGACTTTTAAGCGGAGCGGTGGGGTGTGTTTCCAAATATTTGTTCAGGTCGGCTTTAAATTCGTAGAGCAGCACTTTGTATGAAGGGGCACCCCATTTCCTGTTATTTTCAAATTCGACGTTTTCGATTACTTCTGCGCCGGCTTCACGAAGGTCCTGGACCGCCTGGCCGAACACAACTTTCACTTTTTTATCCGAAGGCAGCATTTGCGAGGCAATCCCAATCCGCTTTCCTTTCAAACCGTCGGATTTTAAGAATGGTGTATAGTCGTTCAGGATTGTCCCTTTTTCGATGTGGGTTACGGCATCGTTTGGATCAGCTTCGGCAAGTGCACCGAGTAAAATGGCAGCGTCGCTCACGGTTCGGCACATTGGGCCGGCGGTGTCCTGGCTGTGTGCGATTGGAATAATTCCACGGCGGCTCCACAAACCGAGCGTCGGTTTTATTCCCACCAGCCCGTTTATTCCCGAAGGACAAACAATCGATCCGTTGGTTTCGGTGCCAATTCCGATCGTACAAAGATTTCCGGAAACCGCTGCTCCTGTTCCCGAACTCGATCCACAAGGACTACGGTCGAGACAAAAAGGATTGCGTACCTGTCCGCCGCGACCACTCCAGCCACTCGACGAATTATCGGAACGAAAATTCGCCCACTCGCTGAGGTTGGTTTTCGCGAGTAAAACCGCACCCGCGTCCCTTAGTTTTTTCACGATGAAAGCATCCTTCTCCACCACATTACCAGCCAATGCCAGCGAGCCGGCAGTGGTCATCATCTTATCTCCGGTATCAATGTTGTCTTTGATCATTATTGGAATTCCATGCAGTGGACCACGAATTTTACCATTCTTACGTTCCTCATCCAGTGTGCGTGCAATTTCCAATGCCTCAGGATTTATTTCGATCACCGCTTTTAAATACGGATCCACCTTTTCAACCCGATCAAGGTACAGTTTACAAATGGCTTCGGCAGTCAGTTCGCTACTTTCCATTTTTTGCTGCAATTCAGCCACCGTAATTTCATTCAGGTCAAAATCAGAAAGATTGACTTCGTGTTCAACTGAACTTGTACCTGTTGTGCAGGCTGCCACCCCTGAAATAGCCAATACCGAACCACCCAGTGCACCGGTTTTGAAAAAAGAACGTCGTTTCATATTTTATCGATTTTATGGTTATTCTCTTAATTCGGAAAAATAATATTTAACAGAAAGCCACCCAAACTAATAATTACAAGTGCCACTATCACAAACCAAAAGCTGCTTTTCATTCTCGAAGAAAGCCAGATCAGCAGTGGCGATAGAAGCGCCAGAAAAATGCCATAGCGAATTTCCATGGCCGAAACCTCGAATTCATTTCCATTCATCCGGCTAAACAGCGGAGGGAGCGCCAAAAAGCCAAGAATAACTACAGCCACAAGCAAAAAAGTTTTAAGCGATTTATTCATACTGACCGATCATTTTACTTTATCCGGGTTTTTCTTAACAAAGTCGGCCCAGTTTTTAAATTCTTTTGATTTCTGCGGTTTGTCAAGATGAATAAAATGACAAATGGCGACGGCTACCGCATCGGTTTCGTCGAGCGCTTTATCAAGTTCCTTCAGGTTATACACTTTATGCAGAAAATAGGCCACCTGTTCTTTTGAGGCCCGCCCCATTCCGGTAATTGCCTGTTTTACCGACAAGGGGGCATATTCGTAAATCGGGACGCCGTACATGAGCGCAGCCGCCATGATTACTCCCTGCCCGCGACCAAGTTTAAGCATCGATTGCACATTCTTTCCGTAGAACGGCGCTTCAATTGCCATCACATCAGGCCGGTATTCGCGAACCAAATGCAGCGCCCGTTCGTGTAACACTTTCAGGCGTTGGTAATGATCGGATAGTTTCCCGGGTGTAATGTTCCCCATCTGCAAAATCACGGGCTTTTTATCCCTGATTTCCACCAGTCCGTAACCGGTAACCGTAGTTCCGGGGTCGATACCCAAAATGCGAAGCGGTTTTTCCATCCGATGAAATTAGTGATTTGTCGTGATTTATTGTAATTGTTTGTGATTTGTTGTTCAGGCGGCAATTAGTCACATTACCTTACAATCAACCTCCATCAATCACTTTTTCTCCTGTCCAACTGTTGAACCAGCACACCTGAAATGATGAAGATCAGGCCGATAAAAGTGGTCGCGAAAATGGTTTCTTTCAAAATAAAATGAATAAAAACCAGCGACAGGAAAGGTGCAAAAAATACAAGGTTGCCGATTTTGGCGTTGCTGGTGGTCAGGTTCATGGCTTTGAGCCAAAGGACATAAGTAATCCCAACTTCAAAAATTCCGGAATAAATTACTGCGGCCAAAGCAATTCCGGGTTTTAATTCAAATGAGGAAAAAAGCGCCACCACAGGAATAAGATAAACAGTCCCGATCAGGAAATTCAGAAAGAGTTTTACTCCCTCGTCGCGGCGGTCGCGCACGTTAAATATCCAGTACAGCGACCACAACAATGAACTTCCGACAGCAAGAAAAACGCCTAAAATATTTGTTTCCCTAAAACCGTCAATTCCGCCCTGCAACGAAATAAAAAACACCCCTGCAAAACTGATCAACAGGGCCACAAAACTGATCCAACTGATTTTCTGCCCGAGCAAAGGCACCGAAAGCAGCGCCAGCGTGATTGGCCAGATCATGTTTAGCGGTTGCGCCACCTGCGCTGGCAGCAAGGAATAAGCTTTAAAAAGCACGAGGTAGTACAGGAGCGGATTAAAAGCTCCCATCAGAAAAGAATACGTCCATTGCTGCCGGTTTTGACGAAAAATGAGATGTGTTTTCTTCTGAAACAACAATACCAAAAACAGCAAAACCACCGTAACAACAGAGGCATAAAATATGAGTTGGATAAAATCGTATTCGCGGAGTGCGAGTTTAAATGCCGTGGCCACCGTCGACCAGAAAAAAACGGCCAACCCGGCAAAAAGAAGGGCTTGTTTACTCTGATTCATTGGGCTCTTTTCCGTTTTCCATGAACTCGGTTTCTTTATCGATCGTTCCTTCTGAATCGGGATAAATGACTCTTAACTCGCGGTATTTTGCCCGCGATTCTTCGATGTACACACTTCCCGGATAGGCTGTCAGCATTTGTTTATAAAGATCGCGCGCCCTTTCCTTTTGATCCAGGTCGTAATTACAAATCCCGGCCAAAAGATACAAGGCGTCATCGCCAAGCAGTTCATACCCATAATCGGTAACTATCGTGTCGAGATAAGCTGCCGCCAGTTCATAATTTTGTTTACTTATTTCAAGTTTTGCCTTTCGGTATAAGATATCATCAACCAGGGTGTGATAGGGAAACTGTGTTTCCAAAGAATCGAGAACTGCCATGGCTTCCGCATTTCTGTTTTGAAAAAACCGAAGATCGGCTTTGGCAAACATTTGCAGTGGTACAGCCGTAGTATCGAGGTTGAGGTTATTCCCGATCATCATCGAAAGTTCCATGGCATCGTTGGCGGTGAGTTTTGAGGTACTGGCTTTCAGGACATCAAGTTGAGCCTTCGCCCAACTAAAATTTCCCATGTAGTAGCCGAGCCTGGCTTTCTTAAGTTTCACATCGTCTCCCAACGAATTGGTTTTATTTTCGTCGATCACCTGCGAATAGAGCAGCATTGCTTCCCACGGATCGTCGGCAAAAACATAGGCATCGGCCATTTCTGTTTTCAATTCGCCACTTTGCTCCGGTTTTAATCCCGGAATTTTTAAGCCTTTTTCCAGAACCTGTAGCGCCTGCTGCGGATCGTTTAAATAAAAAGTAAGTAAATGTGCATATTGGCGAATCAGGTTCAACGTTGCCGGGCTATATTGCAGGAACTCCATTCCATCGTTAAATTCTTTGGCAAGAGCGAGTCCCTTTTCGCGGTCGTCGGGAAACGAGTTGGTGTACTCAAAATAACTGGCATTCAGGTTTCGAGCAAAAGCCTGTGCAAAAAACGGACTTTCTGTTCCCTGGTCCATCAGATATTTATATGCTTTTTTTGCCTCTGCATACTCTTTGTTCCGTAGCGCCATATCGCCCAACTGGGCAATCTGTCCGGCTTCGTTTCCGGTTCGCCGGTCGATGGCGATCGACTGACGTAAAGCATTAGCAAATTTCTTTTCCTGAAGAAAAAACCAAATGAGTAACCGGTTGTAACCAATAACATCGGGTTCGCTCTGTATTCTTAAAAGAATTTGTTCGCGGAACTGGTCGCGCAAACCATCGTCGATATCGAGACGCATCGCCGAAGAAAGACTGCTTTCGACACGGGCCAGTTGTTTTTCGTCGGTCCTGAGTAAATTCAGGTATTCCTCCATCATATTCCCGTAGTCGCGCAAATACAGGTACGCCCGTGCCAGTTCATAGCTAAAATCTTCTGCTTCGAGCGCTTTTTGCCCCTGCAAATACGTATCTCTCGACCATGTGTATTCCTGATACATCAGAAAAGTGTTGGCAACGCTCATGTAAGAACCTTTGTTAGGGGAAATATTTTCGAGCGCCAGGCGGAATTTTTCGTTGGCTTCGTCCTTTTTCCCCTGTTCTTTTAAGATGTACCCCCAGTGTACCAGGAATTCAGGCGCTGTATTTTTTTGCTTTCTGATTTCTTGCTGAAGTTCGTTTTCAGCTTCCTGGAAGCGTTGCATTTCGGTTAAACAGGTTAGGTAATACCGAAAATAAGCGCTGCTGTGTGTTATCTCGTACACCTCTTTTAGTAAGGGGAGCGCCTTTTCATAATCCCTTGCATTGTAATACCGGATGGCCAGGCCCGACTTGGTTTGAAGTTCGTTTTGTTTCCTCTGGGCAAAGCCAAAATTCAAACTTAAAATCAGGATCAATATGGTGAGAAGGTACTTCATTGTTTTTTTTATTGCCTACAAAAATAACACAGAACCACTACGAACTGTTTTTTTTAGAACAATTTTCCTATTTGGGAGTTTATCATCTTTAATTGAAAGAGAACTTATACCTTTGCAGAAATTTTAGAAAAGCATGGCACACGAGTTGAACGGCAGGGAAAGATTGCCAAAGTGGATGAAGATGAAAATGCCAAAAGGCGAAAGCTATTCGAAAGTTAAAAACCTGGTAGAACGCCACGGATTGCATACCATTTGTACCAGCGGCAACTGTCCGAACATTGGCGAATGCTGGAACCGCGGAACCGCTACTTTTATGATTTTGGGCAATATTTGCACCCGCAAATGTAAGTTTTGTGCCGTACCACACGGCCGTCCGCTTGAGCCCGATTTGGAAGAACCTAAAAAACTTGCCGAATCGGTACGAATTATGGGGGTGAAACATTGTGTGATTACTTCGGTAGATCGCGATGACCTCGATGATCAGGGCGCCGGTATCTGGGCAGAAACCATCCGTGAAGTAAAACGCGTAAATCCCGAAACACGTATCGAGGTGCTTATCCCCGATTTCAGAGGCAACACCGAACTCATTCAGCAGGTGATCGATGCCGGGCCGGATGTAATTTCGCACAACCTCGAAACCACCGAGCGACTGACTCCTTTTATCCGTTTTGCATCGAAATACCGCCGCAGCCTTGAAGTAATTAAATATGTGGCTGAACATTACACCGTTGCAAAATCGGGGATTATGCTCGGTTTGGGAGAAACACACGGGGAAATTCTGCAAACCATGGACGACCTGCTCGAAGCCGGTGCCAAAGTAATGACCATTGGGCAGTACCTCGCTCCTACCGCCAAACATATGCCGGTAGTGGAATATATCGAGCCCGAAAGGTTTGCCGAATACCGGAAAATAGGATTGGAAAAAGGATTTAAGTTTGTGGAAAGTTCGCCGCTGGTGCGTAGTTCGTACCGGGCAGAAGAACATGTTAATGCATGACACTGAAAAACAGGAGATAGCGATGATACACTAACAATCATCCCCCTCAAATCCCCCTTCAAAGGGGGAAAGGAACGAAGTG
>WOYI010745410.1_pt1 | contig 12000 bp, 9 predicted proteins | sample 6423411 | NCBI WGS metagenome assembly WOYI01 (sample SAMN13441803, study PRJNA592873) | oil field metagenome | biome: oil field; feature: oil-well bore; material: oil-contaminated soil; isolation source: oil-contaminated soil from oil-well borehole | place: Germany: Wietze | collected 2016-10-18 ... | reverse complement strand
AGCCCTTCTAGATCCATTCTATCGATGCGTTGAAAGGTTTACTCCCCTTCCAAGGTTAGGCATAACCCTTTGGCATCTCATTCAACCAGGCGAATCCCTAGAAGCTCCCCAAGCTCACTAAAAAGGCGAACCCATTGCTCCACCGACTTCGTGCCTGGAAGCAAGGGCTCTTGCGCTTTTTTTTCGGCATCTTTGTAGAGGGCCTTGTAGGCCTCATAATAGAGGTTCTGCACCTTCCAGAGGTTCACGTCGAACGGCTCTTCCTTAAGAAACCTGAGTGATTCCACCAATTCTTTTAACCCCCCGATACGCATCGGGGCTCGAAAAAAGCTCCCCATGGCATCCTCGAGCGTATGGGTCAGCACGAACGAGAGCTTTGGCGTATCGAGCTCTACACCCCAGGCCTTTGCATCGTGAAGGAGCTCGACGATCCGGATCGTATCGAGCGGGTATCTCTCCATGAGCCTTACGAGGTCGGTGTTCAGGATGAACCGGACGGTTGCCTTGAAGGCTTGAGGCAAGGGGACGCCAAGGTCCGAAAGGAAGCGCATGAGCATCTCGTAACGGTCGAACACCTGGCGGTATTCTTGCTCGATGTCTCCAAGCGTGGATTCGAGAATCCTACCAAGCTCTCGACGCTGGGCATCTCGAAAGAGCGATTTGAGCGTGTAGCTGGAGCACCCGAAGTGCTGGTCCATCAAGCGAACCAAGCCGGCTACGTCCAGGGCACGGAACGCTTCGAGCAGCGGGCGCTTGATTTCTTCTAGGCAAGGCATATCGCCGTTTTCCGGGCATACCCCCGCATTGAGGGCGTGATCGCCGAAATGGACGGCAACAAACCGGACCACGAGCGATTCCAGCGTAACGGAAGAGGTCATCCTAGCCCTTCCAAGGATCAGCCGGACTCTTCCCGCTTCGTAATCCTCAAAATCGAGCCTTTTGGCTGTATATTTGTAGATGCGCGCCTCGCTAGGATACTGCTCAAAGATGGAGCTGATCGCGTAGTGAGCCCCAGCAGAGACCAGGTCCAGCATGGCTGGCTTGACGATCCGGCCGAAAACGGCCTTGCCGTCGCCCATCTCTTTAACGTTACTCTTGGCATTCGAGAGCCTTTCCATAAACCGTGCTTCCAGGTGATCGCCGAAAAGCTGGCTCGCAAGCTGGAGAGCCCTGCCTGCGTACTGAATCACCTGGACTGTCTCGATGCCGGAGAGGTCGTCAAAAAACCACCCGCAGCTTGTGTACATGAGCATGGCGTGCCTTTGGAGCTCCAATAGCTTAAGCGCCCTGACCTTACTATTTTGATCTAGAGGAGCACGGCCATGCTTGGCCAGGAACGCTTCGATGGCGTCTTCTGTCCTGTCCAGAAGCACGCCGATGTAGTCGTCCCTTGCCCTCCATGGGTCGTAAAAGAGCTCCTTCAGCCCTTCTTCGAACTTTGGGGCTAGCGTGTCCCTAAGCCAATCGAACGCCTCTCGCAAGGGCTCCCGCCAGGCCTGGTTCCAACCGGGATGCCGGCCGCTTTGGCAGCCGCAGTCCGACCTCCAGCGCTCGATCCCGTGGATGCAGCTCCACGAGGTATTCTCGATAATTTCCGCCTCGGAAATGGGGGGGCACTTTTCCAGAAATTCTCCGTAATTTGTGATCTGCGCAAGGCCGTTCACCTGGATGTGGTGTAGCGCGTAGGCAAGCGCCATATCGCCGAACCTGTGATGGTGGCCGTAGCTCTCTCCATCGGTTGCGATGTGCGAAAGCCTGGGCATTTCGCCGTCTTTTGGCACTCCTGCAACCAAACTTTCTGCAACGCGCTTGCCGTTATCCAAAAGCCCGCCAAATGCCACGGCCTGGGCGATGTTGCCGTTATAGAAGAACGCCGCGATCGTCTTACCAGAAGGGAGCCGGACCAGGTAGGGGATGGAGGTATCGATCTTCCCCCCTCGAACGTCCCGCCAGTCTCCTCCGCCGATAGGCCTGACTCTGCTTGCCTGATAAGGGGCTAGCACCGTGAATCGCAGGCCGAATTCCGCCAATACTTCTAATGTTTTTACATCAACGGCCGTCTCGGGCAGCCACATGCCCTCTGGCTCGCGCCCAAAGCGCGCCTTGAAATCCTCGATGCCCCAAAGAACCTGGGTTCGTTTGTCCCTTTCGTTTGCCAAGGGGAGAATCATGTGGTTGTAGGGCTGGGCCATTGCCGACCCATGCCCGGAGAATCGTGCCCGGCTAACCTTGTCAGCCTTCAGGACCGCTTCGTAGGGATCCTGGGCGTTCGCTTCCATCCAGGATAAGAGCGTTGGGCCAAAATTAAAGCTCATCCAAGCGTAGTTGTTGAGTATGCGAAAAATCTTTCCGTCTTCCCCCAGAATTCTGGCGGCAGTATTCGGGGCGTAGCACTCTGCCGTCACCCTCTCGTTCCAGTCGTGGTATGGGTAGGCGCTGTCTTGCCACTCAATCGCCTCGAGCCATGGGTTTTCCCTGGGCGGCTGGTAGAAATGGCCATGAATGCAAACATAGCGCATGACTTGTCTTCTTACCGAGGCTTGAAGAACATGACGGCCAACGGCGGTAGGGTAACCTCCAAAGAAAAAGGCCTTCCATGGCAGGGAGATTCGATGGCGACGACTTGGCCATTATTGCCTAGCCCGCTGCCGCCGTATTCTTGGGCGTCCGAGTTAAGGATCTCCTTCCAGATTCCGCCTTTCGGTACGCCGATTTTGTAGTTCAACCTAGGGACGGGCGTAAAATTGAACACGGCGAGGATCGGGCTCCCACTCTTTAAGGGCTTCCTAAGAAAGCTCAGCACGCTAGCCGCCGCATCGGAACAATCGACCCATTCAAACCCTTCAGGCTTGCAGTCCCCCTCAAAAAGGGCTGGCTCGGCCGCATAGGCATGGCCAAGATCGCCAAGCCAACGCTTGATGCCCGCGTGAGGGTCGTAGGCCAGCAGGTGCCATTCGAGGCTCGTATCGTGGTTCCATTCGCTCCACTGGGCAATCTCACCGCCCATAAACAGGAGTTTCTTACCGGGCTGGGCGAACATGTAGCCAAAAAGCAGCCTTAAGTTGGCGAATTTCTGCCAGTCATCGCCGGGCATTTTGTTCAACAAAGAGCCTTTCCCGTAAACCACCTCGTCGTGGGAGAGCGGCAGGACGAAGTTCTCGTGGAACGCGTAGACCATCCGGAAGGCAAGCTCCCCTTGGTGATAACTTCTGAAAATTGGCTCGTAGGAGAAGTATTTGAGGGTGTCGTGCATCCATCCCATGTCCCATTTGAGGCCGAACCCAAGCCCTCCAACGTAGGCTGGCCTTGAGACCATCGGCCAGGCGGTGGATTCCTCGGCAATCGTCTGTACGTCCGGAAAGGCCCTGTAAACCTCTTCGTTTAGCCGGCGAAGAAGGGCAATCGCCTCGATGTTTTCATTGCCCCCGTACTCGTTTGGGATCCAATCGCCGCCTTGCCTGCCGTAATCCAGATAGAGCATGCTTGCCACGCCATCCACTCTTAGCCCGTCTGCGTGGTAGAGCTCTAGCCAAAAAATGGCAGAGCTGATCAAAAAGCTTTTGATTTCATCACGCCCATAGTTGAAGATCGCGCTGTTCCATTCGGGATGCAGGCCCTTTTTCGGGTCTGCGTGCTCGTAGAGGTGCGTCCCGTCAAAATAGCCAAGCCCGTGCTCGTCCGTCGGGAAGTGCGAAGGGACCCAGTCGAGGATCACGCCGATCCCTTCCCTATGGAGAAAGTCTATTAGGTACATACAATCTTGAGGGGTTCCATACCGCGAGGTTGGTGCAAAAAGGCCCGTTACCTGGTAGCCCCAAGAACCGTAGAACGGGTGCTCCATGATGGGCATGAATTCGACATGGCTGAAGCCAAGCTCTTTTACGTGCTTTGCCAGCAAAGGCGCAAGCTCCCTGTAGTTGAGTGGCCGCCAGTTTCCATCTTCAAGCTTGCGCCTCCACGAGCCGATGTGGATTTCGTAAATGCTTATGGGCGCATCCAACGCATTTTTTGCCTTTCGAGTTTGCATCCAAGCCGCATCGTTCCAGGAAAAACTTAAATCCCATACCCTGGAAGCGGTCCTAGAGGGCGTCTCGTGCAGGACGCCGTAAGGGTCGGCCTTGTCCACTTGGTAGCCGTTTACGGCCGAGACGATGTGGTATTTATAGGCGCACCCTATCCAAACGCCTTCGATGAAGCCTTCCCATATGCCGGAAGAACCCCTGGGTTTCAGGGTGTGGGAGGTTTTATCCCAGCCGTTAAACTCACCCATCACGCAAACGGACGCGGCGTTCGGCGCCCAAACGGCAAAATAGACGCCCCGCCTGCCCTCGTGTTCGATAGGGTGGGCGCCCAACTTCTCGTAGGCCTTGAAAAGAGACCCTTCGTTAAAAAGATACACATCGAAATCGGACAAGAGCGATACGTCGTGCCGCACGGGATGATCGGATCGGGCTTGTTTCACCACGTTTGCACTCCTTAATTCATGGCGCCGTTAGTGATTCAAAGGGACCGCAAGAGACAAGTCTCACTGCCCCGTCCCAAGCGGGCCTGTATGCCTTTTGAGTACAAGAATGTGCGCAGGCCGCCAGGCCGGGTCTAGCTCGACGTAGTTCCACGCGCCGCGCCAGACGTAGCCCTCTCCGCTCAGCGTATCGAACGCCTCGTAGGTTTCATCCGCGCCAATCCCAAGCTCGTCCAGGTTTAAGTTCACGTAGGTCCAATGGCGTTGAAAGGGGTCCAAGTTCACGACGACCACGACGATATTCGAACGGTCGGGCGTTCTTTTGCTGAAGCAAAGGATGCTTTCGTGCTCGGTCGGATGGAATGTAAGGCTTCCTACCCCTTGCAAGGCCGGGTTTTCCCCACGAATCCGGTTTAGCTGTGCAATGGAGCCCCTTAGGCTGTCGTGACCCTCCAAATCCCAGGTACGGATCTCGTACTTCTCGGAATCCAAGTATTCCTCCGAGCCCTTCGCTCTAGGCAAGCGCTCCATAAGCTCGAACGCGGGACCGTAAACGCCGTAGTTGGACCCGAGCATTGCGGCTAGGATCAAACGGATCATGAACGCCGGACGGCCGCCAGTTTGGAGGTACTCCGTAAGGATATCGGGGGTATTTGTCCACAGGCTCGGCCTGAAGAACTCCACCGCCTGTGTTTTGGTCAGTTCGGTGAAGTACTGCTCCAGCTCCCATTTGGCAATCTTCCAGGGGAAGTAGGTGTAGGATTGGCAAAATCCTACCTTGGCCAGCCTGTACATGATCTTGGGACGAGTGTGGGCTTCCGACAAGAACAGCACGTCCGGATGGGCTTCCTTGAAGCGGGGAATAAGCCACTGCCAGAACCGAAAGGGCTTCGTGTGCGGGTTATCTACACGAAAGATGCGTACGCCCTGCTCTATCCAGAACAAAACGATGCTGGCCAGTTCTTCCCAAAGTGCGGGCCACTGCTTGCACTCAAAATCAAACGGAACGATGTCCTCGTAGCGCTTGGGCGGGTTCTCTGCATACTGGATCCCCCCGTCCGGCCGAACTCGGAACCATTCGGGGTGCTCTTTGACGTAAGGATGGTCAGGGGAGCACTGGTAGGCGATATCGAGCGCGATCTCGATGCCAAAGTCCTTTGCCCTCGCAACGAGCGCGCGGAAATCCTCGAGCGTGCCGAGCTCGGGATGGACGGCCTTGTGCCCGCCCTCTTCGGAGCCGATCGCCCAAGGACTGCCAGGGTCATCCGGCTGACAAACTACGTCTCCATTCCTACCCTTCCTTTTGGTTTTTCCGATCGGATGGATGGGCGGAAGGTAAAGCACGTCGAACCCCATCTCTTGGATGTAGGGAAGGACCCCTTCCACATCCTTGAACGTGCCGTGAGACGCCTGTCTTGGCGTGACCGACCGAGGGAACATTTCGTACCACGCGCTGAACCTGGCTTTTTTCCTGTCCACGATGACGGGCAGTTCGATCGGATAAACCGTCGCAAAGCGTCTTTCTTGGTAGCCTTGCATGAGTGCGACGAGCTCCTCGCTCAAGGCCGTCCCAATCTTCGCTTCCAAGGGGAAGGTATCGCTCGTCAGCATGTAGGCGCAGGTCTCGAGCCTATTGGCGTCGGCCCCGGAAACCCTTTGCAGCGTATCCATGATCATCTTTGCGCCAATGAGCATCTCCGAGGAGACGTCTTGGCCGGCTTCGTACTTTTTGACGAACCCTTTGTACCAAGTTGCAAAGTGATCCACCCAGCCCATAAGCGTGTAGCGGTAACGCCCAAGCTCCTCAACCCTGAAGCTCGCGCGCCAGGTGTCGTTTTGAACGAGCTCCATTGGAGCCTCTTTCCAGGAAGATGCACCTTCTTTTTTGTAGAGTAAGACGGAGGCGATCGTATCGTGGCCGTCTACAAATATATCCGCCTCGACAACAACCAGGTCTCCGGCCTCGCGCTTGATCGGGAACTCGCCTTTTTCGACCTCTGGAGTCACGTTTTCTATCACGACTCGACGCCTGCCGTAATCCTGATCCTGACCGTCATGGGGAGAGAGGTGGTTCGGGTTCACGATAAGCTCCTTCGTTCGTCCGCTTTCCTCTTAGGGTATAGAAAAACGCCAAAACCTGTCAAAGAGTCACCCCAAAAGTCTCCGTTGACTCATGCCGTGGAAATTGTAAAACTTTTAAAGGCGGCAAAAAAACATACACCAAAAAAGGAGACGGCATGGAGCGGGCCAAGCCCAGCACGAATGCACAAAAATCGCCCGTACGGAAGGCACGCCCCGGACATCCTGAAGCAAGCTGTTCGATTGCGATGGTTTCCTCCGAGGTTGTTCCCTTTGCCAAAACGGGAGGGCTGGCGGATGCCGTTTGCGCGCTTTCCAAAGCCTTGGAGGGCTTGGGGCAGCGACTTACCATCATCCTTCCCGCCCATCGCTCGGCCAAACATGCAAACGTCCCGCTTGAGCGAATCGACACGCGAGTCCATGTACCGCTTGGAGGACGCAGGCTCGAAGCGGGCGTTTGGAAGGCCCAACTTTCAGGGCACCTTCGAGCCCTTTTGATCGAGGCGGAGCCATACTTCGCCAGGGATGATCTCTACGGCACTCCCGAGGGCGACTATCCGGACAACGCGGAACGCTTCGCCTTCTTTTCAAGGGCTGCGCTCGAAGTCTTAAGGCATGAGCCGCCCCAAATCCTGCATGCCCACGACTGGCACCCAGCGCTCAGCCTAGCATTCCTCAAGGCCGAGGCCGAGAGCTACCCAGAGTTCAGCCAAACAAAGACTGTTTTGACCATCCACAACCTGGGGTATCAAGGCATTTTTCCAGAAAATTGCTGGCCCCTTCTTGGTCTGGATCAAAAATGGTTCCACCCGGAATTCCTCGAATTCCACGGAAGGGTCAATTTTTTAAAAGGCGGCCTGATGTTCGCCGACAAAATTGCTACGGTCAGCAAGTCATACTCCAAAGAGATTCAGACTCCGGAATACGGGTTCGGGCTTGAAGGGGTCCTACAAAAGCGTGCAAGCGATCTCGAGGGCATTCTAAACGGAGCAGATTATGAAGTATGGGACCCGATTAGCGACCGTGATATCAAGGCCTCCTACGGCATCAAGGACCTTTCCGGGAAGCTTGCATGCAAAGCGGATCTACAGGAAACGCTCGGCCTTCCTCAAGCCCCCGATGTTCCGTTGGTAGGGATGGTCAGCCGGCTTGCCGAGCAAAAGGGGATCGGGCTTTTGCTGGAGACGCTCGAGCCGTTGGCCAAAAAAGCGTTGCAGGTTGCGATCGTCGGAAAAGGCGAGGCGAGCTATGAGCAGGCTCTAAGCGCGTTTCAGGTCGCGCACGACAACGTCAAGGTGTGCATCGCCTTCGACGAGGCGCTTGCCCACAAGGTTCTGGCGGGGGCGGACTTCGTGTTGATCCCGTCTCGCTACGAGCCCTGCGGGCTCATCCAGATGCACGCCATGCGCTACGGGACTCTTCCCATCGCCAGGGCGACGGGAGGGCTCAAAGACACGATCGTCCCCTACGAGCCCGGCTCAAAAAAAGCCACGGGGTTCCTCTTCGAGGGCTACGATGTCCCAAGCCTCCTTGGCGCGATCGATGCTGCTTTAGCAGTCTATAAAAGAAAGGCTACCTGTCGCGCTATGATGAAAAACGCGATGAAGGCCGATTTTTCCTGGCAAAAAACGGCAGAGAGCTACCTAGGGATATACAAATCTTTGCTGATAGCCTAATGAAAGGCCTCTCCTTTTTTCTCCCTGCCTATCGCCACGATAAGCGCGCAACCCAAAAAAACGGCCAGTGCAAACAGGGCCATGGCCTTGGAAAGCCCGAGCGTCTGGGCTAGCAACGCCTGGAGAGTCGCTGCACTGCCCGCGATCAGCACGCCGCACTGGTAGGCAAAGCCCGGCATAAACCCGCGCACGCTGGCCGGCGAAAGCTCGGTAATGTGTGCAGGAACAACCCCCCAGGCGCCTTGAACCATGAACTGCATCAAAAACGCCCCCACCATGATAAGCGCCGTAGTGGGCGCGTAAATCCACAGCGGAACGAACAGGCAAGCCCCAAGAAGCGCCAAAACCATGGCGCGCTTCCTCCCCAAGAAATCTGAAAGAAGCCCAAAGGCAATCCCGCCGGTGAGCGCACCGATGTTGGCGATGATCGTCACGAGAGAGACCATGCCGACGGAAAACCCTTTTGAGAGCTTAAGGAACGTAGGGTACAGGTCTTGCGTTCCGTGAGACACGAAATTCATCCCCGCCATCAGGGCGACCAAGTAGAAGAACGTCCCCATGTGGCCTTTTGCCACGTGTCTTGTGACGTCCGCCATGAACGCGACGATCATTACAAGGACGCCCAAAAGAACGGCCCATGTGAACGCGAGCTTTAGGACCGCTACGAACATGCCAATAAGGCCCAGTCCGAGGTACCAAGCGCTATGCCCTTGAACGGTCGCCCAAACATCGCTCCAGTCACGCCTTCCGTGTTTTTGCCAGGCTTCCGATTCCTCGACGTGCGAACGGATGTAGAGCGCGAGCAACGCCGGAAGCCCGCCCAGGAAGAACATCGCCCGCCATCCAAAGTAGGGGTACACGCCGTAGTAAGCAAGCGCAGCAAGCAGGTAGCCCACGGCGTAGCCTTCCTGAAGGAGTCCAGACAGCACGCCCCTCCACTTTGCCGGGACGGATTCCATCGCTAGCGAGGCGCCAACCCCCCATTCTCCGCCCATACCGATGCCAAACAGTGCTCGAAGGACGAGGAACGTCGTGAAGTTGGGCGCGAACCCGCAGAGCACTTCTATGATAGAATAAAACAACACATCAATCATCAAGGGGAGCTTTCTGCCGTAGCGGTCGGCCATCAGGCCGAACAAAAAGGCCCCCACGGGCCTGAAGGCGAGCGTGACGCTGAGCGTCAAGGCGATGGCGGTATTGCTCTTTTGAAAATCCTTCGCAATCTCCGTGAGCACCATGACGACAATGAAGAAATCGAAGGCATCGAGCGTCCAGCCTAGGAACGAGGCCAAAAGCGCGTTCAGCCCCTGAACTTTGAAGCGCGATCTCTTGGGCGGGGGACCTTCTTGCTTGGACATCGGACGCTCCGTAACGCGTTGAGGACAACGCTTGGATTCTAGAGGAAAACGGGCGGGAATTCCAGGGAAAACGCCTGGACTAACGAATCTCCTCGAAGGGGCTCGGAATGGCCGTGGTATCCCAAAATCCCAGAGCGACAAGACCGAGAAGGAGGATCAAAAACCCAAAGATGATGAGAGTGCGAAGGCCTCCTAGGCTGTTTCGCAACGTTTGAAGGTCTTCTATCTGCACTTCGAGGCGCTCTCCTAACTGCTCAAAGCGCCGCTCGATCCGTGCCAAATCGGACCGCAGCGGCAACATTAGATCCTCTGCCGGCTTTTCTTCTTTTGTTTCGCCGGCCTTGTGTAGGCTCATCCGCTCTAGCGCCTCGATCAGCGCCTTCGCCGCGCTCTCCCCGAGCGGGCCTTCAAGCTCTTTGTAAAGCTCGATCATGTCGGGCGTTGACATGACAGATTTCCTCTTTCGTTGCGGGCGCACGCGATGCAAACGCCCTTGTTCCTACCCTCGGAGACTTCTAGCTCGACGGCTACGACGTGCCCCGGGAGCCTTTTTAGGACTTGCTCCGCTAAAAGCCCTCCAACGTGCTCGATGGTGGTCTCCTCGGGTGTGACCAAAACGCTTTCCCTAGGAAGAAGGATCTCGGCCCTTCGTTCGGGCGCAAAGCAGGGGACGTAGGACACTTTAATAAAGCCTTCGGCCTCTTTTTCGATGTAGGCCCTGGCGGCCAACAGCCTGTGGTCGAACATCGATACCGCATCTCTTAGCGCCTCCCTGGCCAAATCGAACGGGACAAGCATGCCATCTTGAGCCCTTTGTCCAAAGAGCCTCAAGCGGACCTCGGCGCTGTGGCCGTGCAAGCGGCTACACTTGGGGTCGAACGGCAAGAAATGCGCGTAGTCAAACCCAAAACCCTCCAGGAACAGCCCAAGCTTCATGGCGCAACCATGAGCGGGTCTGCAAGGCCCGCATCTTCAAACCCTTTGGCCCGGAGTACGCAGCTATCGCAAGCCCCACAGGGCCTTTCTTCGCCCCTGTAGCAGGACCATGTCAGTTCGAAGGGAGTGCCAAGCTCCGCACCCAGCCGAACTATTTGGGCCTTTGAATAATGCAAAAGCGGCGCTTCAAGTAGAATCGGCCTTCCTCCTTCGGCCGTCCTTTGCGTAGCCACATCGATAAGCGTCTGGAAGCGCTCGATAAAAATCGGCCTGCAGTCGGCATAGCCCGAATAATCGAGCGCGTTCACGCCGATAAAAATCGCATCCAGGCCGTAGGCTTCGGCCAAAGAGAGCGCAAACGACAAAAACACGGTGTTCCTCGCGGGAACGTAGGTTACGGGCGCTTGCCCCTTTTGGGCCTCCTCAAAATCAGGCACAGACATGCAAGGGTCCGTAAGCGCGCTCGCTTTCCATACGGAAAACCCGGGCAGCTTTAAGACGATGTGCTCGGCTTTGTAGTGTGAGGCGAGCAAAGAGGCCGCCTGGAGCTCTTTTTTGTGCCTTTGACCATAATCAAACGAAAGCACAACCAACCTTTCCGTGTTCTTGGCCGCGATGCCAAGGCAAACGGCCGAATCCATCCCGCCGGAGACCAAAACTACGCTCCCTGCCACGACTATAGCACCTCTTGGTTGAGCAAAAGACCGAGTACTTTGTGCATCTGTAAAGAAAGCCTTGCGCCCTGGAGTTCTTTGAGCAGTCTCAACGTTTTTTGGATGGAGCCTGGATCCAGCCCCAGCGGCTGGAGGTACAAGGGCTTTTTCGAGCAAAAGACCTCTCTTGGAATACAACCTACCAAAAAACCCTCGTCGACCACGAACTTCCACTCGTCCGCACGCTCTACAAGCCCTTCGGCAACGGCATAGTCTGGCGGCTTTGGGCTTGCCGTCACCCAATCGAGGGCATGAAGCCAATCAGGGCAGAGTGTTGCGTTCGTCTCGATGTGCACCCTGCACCCTTGAGCCTTGAGCCTTGAAACGAGCGTGCCCAGCGACAAAAGCGTAGGCTCGCCGCCCGTGAGGACAACATAGGGGCTTTTGAGCTCCTTTAGAATCTCCTCCGAACTTAGCCAGGATACACCCTTAACGCTCAAGGACCCAGGCTCGTCACAAAAGCTACAGCGGAGGTTGCAGCCCGCAAACCGGATAAACGTTGCATACAATCCAGAATGAACGCCCTCCCCCTGAAAGGAGGAAAAAATTTCCGAGACAGGGTAGCGATCTGGCGTCTGCATCCTAAAAGCCAAGCTTGCTAGCGACCGGCAACAGGAACTCCATCGCCGGATGCGTTCTTATAGCGTTAAGCGGTCGTCGTTTAGCCTCACCTGCCTATCAGGTAGAGCTCCACTCTCTGGGTATTTACCCTACTGTATCGCGGATGGCGCGTGCTTGATAAGCCCAGGCTTCGTCGTAAAGGCACAAAAAAGCTC
>WOYI010860283.1_pt1 | contig 12005 bp, 8 predicted proteins | sample 6423411 | NCBI WGS metagenome assembly WOYI01 (sample SAMN13441803, study PRJNA592873) | oil field metagenome | biome: oil field; feature: oil-well bore; material: oil-contaminated soil; isolation source: oil-contaminated soil from oil-well borehole | place: Germany: Wietze | collected 2016-10-18 ... | reverse complement strand
GCCATCCAGCGTTGATTTCATGCGGCCTGGCAAGGGACGCAAAGCGGTCAACTGCTGTTTCTGGGTTGAAACCGCGCAGGTCATGGAAGAACTGGTGGACATGGCCAGAAAATTCCGCGAAGCCGCCAGCCGGGGCGAGTTGCTGGGCCTGACCGAAGACGAGGTGCGCTTTTACGACGCCCTGGCCACCAACGAGTCGGCTGTCAGGGAGCTGACCGACCAAACCCTCAAGAAGATTGCCCACGAGCTGACCGAAAACCTGCGCCAGAATCTGACGGTGGACTGGTCCGGGCGCGAGAGCGTGCGGGCCAAGCTGCGGCTGATGGTCAAGCGCGTCTTGCGCAAGAACAACTACCCGCCTGACTTGCAGGAAGCTGCTGTGGAACTGATCCTGCAGCAGGCGCAGGTGTTCAGCGAGGATTGGGGCGGGTGAGGGCTGAATGTGGTCCCCTCGACAGGAATCGAACCTGTATCTAGCGCTTAGGAGGCACTCGTTCTATCCATTGAACTACGAGGAGGCAGCCGGCGATTGTAGATGCTGGGCAGCGCCTTTGCCACTGCAGTGGAATCAGTCGTAGCGCACGGTGTAGATGATGTCCACGGCGCTCTTCTCGCCCGTCTGGCCGCGCAGCGTGAGGCGGCGCGAGAGGTCGTAGAGGATGTAGAGCGTGCCTAGCGTGCCCGACAAGCTGCGCTCGTAGGTCATATACATGTCTTTGGACAGGCGCTTGCCGAAGGTGAGCGCGGCGCTGGTGGCGTCTTCGCCCGCGCCGGGGCCGTTGAAGCCGATTTCATCAAACCCCAGGCGGCTGGCCACCTGGGCGGTGGGGTTGATGCCGCTGCGGCCCAGCAGGGTCAGGGCGGCCTGCTGCAGCATGGCGGCTTCGGCGCCGCCGTTGGCCGCATCGCGGCCCAGCACCACCCACGAGAGTTTTTCGGCGTCGGGCAGTTCGGGGTCGGAATACAGCCGCACGCGGGGCGCCCGCGCCGAGCCGGTGACCTGCACGCCCGCGCGCACGCTGATGTTGGGGCGCAGCGCGAGAATGTCGAGCGCGGGGTTGTCGTAGGGGCCGTTAAAGCGGATCAGGCCTGTTTCCACGTCCAGTATCTGGCCCCAGGCGCGGTAGCGGCCTGCGTCGGTGCGTATTTCGCCCGTGACGCGGGGCGGGGCGCCGGGCATGGTGCTGCTGCGGATGTCCAGCTCGCCGGTCAGGCGCGTGGTGATGCCCTGGCCCTGCAGTGCAAAGTCGTGACCCAGGTTGAAGATGATGGCAATGGCGGGTGGCTTGGCGGTTTCGGCCTGCGCTGTTTTCTGGTTGGCGCGGGCGGCCGCCTGGGCTTTGGCCTGGGCTTCGCGGTCTTTGGCGGCCGAGCGCACCACCACGTCCGCGCCCAGGCTGGGGGCCGATTCGTCGGGCAGGATGATGGTGGCGCGGTCGGTGGTGAGTTTGCCGCGCAGGCTGAACTGGCCTTGCTGCAGTTGTGCCTGCACCTGGCCGGACACGCTGACCTGGCGGTCGGGGCGCACCAGCACCTGCAGCGCCCGGGCCTCGGCGGTGATATCCATGGCAATGCCCGACAGGCCGGCCCCGGGCTCTTCCCAGGTGAGTCGGCCCGAGCCGGTGAGGGTGCCGCCGTCTTGCGGCGCGGGCGTGCGGTTGCCGCTGAAGCCCGCAATGCGCGCGTTGCTGCCGCGCCCGCCTTGGAGGCTGAATTCGGTCAGCTCGAGCTGGTTGCCCCGCAGGGTGGCGCGCAACTGGCCGTTCTGCAGGTCCACCCCGTCAATGATGGAGCGCATGGCCAGGCCATCGGCGCCCAGCGTGCCGGCCCAGCGGGGGGCGTTGCGCGTTCCCGACAGGGTGGCGTTGGCGTCGATTGTGCCGCGCACGCGCCAGCCCGGCGGGGCCAGGGCCGACCACACGCCCACGTCGGGCAGGCGCGCGCGCACAATGGCGGCCAGCGGTGCGTCGGGTGCCCAGGTGGCATCCGCCAACGTTTTGCCCAGCGTGATGCGGGTGCTGGCGCTGGCATCGATCTCGCCAGCGCGCTCGCTGACCCAGAGCAGGCGTGCGCGCAGCGCTTCTCCTTCTGCCTCCAGCGTCAGCTCGGCCTGGCGCACGCCGGCGCGGCTGCCGGGCTGAGGGGCGGTGATGGCGGTGGGGCTGCCCGCGCCGGTGCCCTGGCCAGTGCTTTGCACCACCGTGACGGCGGGGGCTTCGCCCGTGAGGATGCGCAGGTCGCCGCTGGCGCGCCGCAGGCTGGCCTGGGCGCGCAGGGTGGCGCCGGCATCCACGCTCCATTGCCCCTCCAGCACCATGTCGCCGCCCAGGCCCAGGCGGGCCAGTAGCGGCTGTGCCGGTTGGCCGGCCACTGCGGGCGCGCCTTGCAGCCCCAGTACATCCAGCCATGCGAGGGGCAGGCCCAGCAAGCGGCCCTGGCTTTGCAGGCGCGATGCCGTGCCTGGCTCCGACTGGTAGCGCACGGGCTGCCATTGCAGCATCACGCTGCCCGGCAGAGGGCCGGTGATGCGGGCCTGACCAGCCGCCGCCTGCACCGCCACCATGCCAGATGTGCCGGGTGCGGCGGGGGCTGGGCTACCTTGCACCGTCAGGGCCAGGGGCTCGGAGAGCTCCAGGGTCCAGGGGCCGGGGCTGGCGGTGTCTTGGGCCTGCATACGCAATGCGCTCACCTGCGCCTTCCACAGCGCGGCCGACGCCAGCCCCCCGGTTGCGCGGGTGTGCAGCGTGGCCAACAGTTGGTCTGTGCGCATTTGGCCGTCCAGTGCCAGGCTGGCCTGCCGCAGCGAGCCCGACAGTTCTGCCTGCAGCGATTGCAACTGCACAGCGGTCGCCGTAGCTGCGTTGCCTGGCGGCAGGGTCAGATCGATTTGCGGTGCAGTCAACGTGGCCTGCAGCGTGAACGGGGTTTTGTCCGCAGGCGGCGCCGTGCCCGCGCGGGCGGCCTGCAGCTGCTCTGCCAGGCTTTGCCAGCCGCCCGTCCAGCGGCTGGTCAGCTGCGCCTGGCCCTTGAGCGTTGCGCCTTGCAGGGCCGTGGCCATGCCCGGCAGGCTGGTCAGCCAGCGCTGGGTGCGGTCGGCGTCGGTCCACTGCACCTGCAGCTCTCCGGCGCCGGTGCGGGGGGCCAATGCACCCTTGGCCTGGGCGCTGGCGCCGGGCACCGTGAGCTGCAGTTGTCCTTGGGCAGAGATGGGGTCCAGCGTCACCCGCAAGGCGGTGGCCTCCAGCTGCGCCTGCAGGGCATCGACCAGCAGGCGATCCAGGCGCACGGTACCGCCCCCTTCCTGCGCCTGCCATTGCCCCTTGGCTTGCAGGGCATTGATGCGCAGCGCAGCGGTGCGCGGCGTGCGGGTCTGGCCCGCCTGGATGTCGGCCGAAAAAGCGATGCTGCCGCTGCCCTGGGTTTGCGCCACCACGTTACCGGACAAGGGCGCCGCCGCCAGTGCCGAGTGCAATGCCTCGGGGGGCAGGTTGCGCAACTGGGCCTGCCCGTCGATGGCGCCTGTGGCGGGCGTGTACTGGCCTTGCAGCGTGGCTGTGCCCTGGCCCACGCTGGCCGTGGCACCGGGAATGCTCCAGCGCGTGCCATCCCAGGTGGCGCTGGCGGTCAGGGCGGTGAGCGGCAGGCGCGATTGGTCCCAGGGGCCCGCCAGTTCGTTGTGGATTTGCGCCTGCACGGCCCAGCCCGCAGCAGCTGGCACCACCGTGGGGCCAGCCTGCAGCGTACCGTGCAGCAGCGTGGCGGGTGCCTGGGGCCACAGCGTGGCCAGGTTGACGGCGCGCAGCGTGGCGCGGGCATGCTGCACGGGCTGGGGCGCCCAGGGCGCCAGCGTGGCTTGCAGGTCGGCCTGCATGGCATCGGGCACGGAAGCGGAGGTGGACGGGGCGCGCTGCTGGACGGGCGCAGGCGTCGTCTCCGGTGCGGCATGCGGTCTGGGCGCCGCAGGCTTGGCTGATTCGGTGGTTGGGGCGGTTGGTACAAGGGGGCGCAGGCTGGCATCCAGCTGCAATTGCGCCGCCGCCGTGGACAGGGTGCCCTTGAGCGTGGCATGGGCCTGCACCTGCACGCTGGCGCTGCTGCCGGGCACGGCCTGGTGCACGCTGCCGTCCACCGTGGCATCGAGCGCCATGGGGGCCTGGGCGCCCAAGGTGGCGCGGGCGGTGTACCGGCCCTGGGCCAGTGCCACATTGCCAATGGTCAGATGGTGCTGGCGCCCGTCAAAGCGGTAGTCGCCCACCAGCCCCAGGGCCTGCACGGCTGGAATGCCGGCCCATTGCAGGCAGTCAATGCGAAAGGGCAGGCCGATCTGCAGCGGCAGCACCAGCGTGTCGGGCGGGGTCGGGGGTTCGGTGCTGGGCGGGCCCAGCGGGGTGATCGTCACATTGGCGGCATGCACCTCGCCCAGCTCCAGGCGGCGCTGCAGCAAGGGCGCAAGCTGCCAGTTCACGCGGGCATCGCTGACTTCCACGCGCAGGGTGGGGCTGCTCCAGCGCAGCCAGCCAATGCGGCCACCGCTGCGCAGCGATCCGCTCACCTCGCGGCTGTCCAGCGTCTGGCCCGCGGGCAGGTACTGGCCTGCGCGTGCCAGCAGGGTGGCCAGCGAGTTGTCGCGGCCCGACCACCACCAGGCCAGCGTGCCCGCTGCCAGCACCAGGGCGCACAGGCACACCAGCAGCCAGCCCGTGAACCGCAGCGCCCGGTGCGCCCACAGGCCCCGCTGGCCCCGCTGGCCCCGCGCTGGGGCGTTGGCTGGCGTGGCGCCGCCCGCAGAAAAATCTGCCTCGGATGCGCGATGGGTGGGCGTTTTGCGGCGCATCAGAAGCTGAACCCCAGGCGCAAATGCAGCCGCAGTTGTTTCGCCCGCACGCCGTAGGCCAGGTCGGCCTGCAGCGGGCCTACCGGGCTGCGCCAGCGCACGCCGGCGCCCACGCCGACGCGGGGGTCCAGGTCGCCCACGCGGTCGGCCACGGCGCCGGCATCGACAAACAATGCGCTTTCCCAGTCAGTCATGGCGCCGTTGTAAACGATGGGGCGTTGCCATTCCACGCTGGCCAGGCCCAGATAGCGGCCGCCGTAGAGCAGGTTGTTTTCGGTGCGGGCACCGATGGCGCGGTAGCCATAGCCGCGCACGGTGGTATCGCCGCCGGTCAGAAAGAGCTGCGTTACCGGAATCTGCGCCGCCTGGCGCGCCAGCACGGCGCCAGCTTCGGCCCGCAGGGCGATGCGGGCATTGCGCGCGCCGCCGGTCTCGGCCCGCACGCGGCCCGCCGCTATGAACGATTGCCAGCGCAGCAACGTGCGCGCAAAAGGGGTGCGGTCGGGGTTGAGCGTGGTGCCCGCGCCCAGTTCCACTGCCATTCCATGCCCGCGCGTGGGCGCCACGGTGCTGTTGAAATAGCGGCCCGTCCAGCCGTAGTTCACGCTCAGTGCCGTGCCCGAGGGTGGAGCGTCCAGGCCCTGGCTGTTGGCGTAGTCGTATTGCAGAAAATAGTTGCGGTCGATGCGGGCGCTGCTCTTGCTGCGGCCGGATCGCAGGCGCGCGCTGTTGACCTGGTAGTCGCCTATGCTTTCACGCTTGGCCTGTGCCGAGACAAACCAGCGCCAATTGCTCTCGTCGGGCAGATCGGTCCATTCGGTGCCTGCCAGCTTGGTTTCGCCGTCCAGCAGCAGCTTGCTGACCGAGCGCCAGCCAATGCCGGGCAACTGGTTGTGGATATGGTCCATGGAAAGGCGCGGGCCGCTGTCGGTGGACAGGCCGGCGCCAAACACCAGCTTTTGCAGCCGCGCCTCGCGCACCTGCGCCACCACGGGGGCGGCTTGCGGGTCGCTGCCTTCGGTGTCGAGCGTGAGGAACACGGCATCGTAATAACCGCTGTTGGCCAGGCGCAACTGCGCATCCAGCAATTGGGCCTCGTCATAGAAGGCGCCGGTGGGCAGGCGGGCCAGGCGCCGCGCGCCATCGGGGTCGTAGCGTTCGCTGCCCTGCACCTGAAGGGGGCCGAAGCGGTAGGCAGGGCCGGTGTCGTAATGCACGCTCAGCGCCGCCTCGTGGGTGTCGGCATCCACCTCGGCCCGGCTTTGCACAATGCGGGCCGTGGGGTAGCGCCGCACCTGCAGCCGGCGCAGGCCATCGTTCTTGGCGCTGTCCCAGGCCGACTGGGTGAAGGGCTGCCCGGGCTGCAGCGACCAGTTGCGCTGCACCCGTTCCTGCCGGCGTGCACGGCCTTCGGTGTCCTCGTCGGTGCGCTCATCCACGGTGATGCGGGTGCTGGCAATGCGGGTTTGCGGGCCGGGCTCGACCACCACCACCACGGCGCGCAAGGCGGCGCTGCTGCCCGGGGTGTTGGTCACCAGCACCGTGATGGTAGGGGCAAAGTAGCCCAGGGTGCCCAGCAGTTCGCGCGCGTTGGCGTCGGCGTCGGCCAGCAGGCGCTGCAACTCGCCGTCCTGCAGATCGGGCAATGTGCGGAAACGCTGCAGTTCCAGATGGCGCTCCAATGTCTCGCGCACCCCGTCGGGCGCACGCACTTCAAGCGTGAACGCGGGCAGGGCGGAACTGTCAGTGACCGGGGTGGATGCATCGTCGGCGCCGGCTTTTTTTTCGCCCCGGGGCAGCAGGCTGCAGCCTTGCAAATACACCACGCAGAAAAACAGCAACGCCAACCACCGCGCTGGCGTTGGGGGGGCGATGGGCATGCGCCTATTTTGACAGCAGCCGCATGGTCTCTTCGAGCCCCTTGAGTGACAAAGGGTACATGCGGTTACCCACCAGTTGCTCGATGATGCCGATGCTCTGGCGGTACTGCCACACGCCCTGCGGCTCGGGGTTGATCCAGGCGAACTTGGGGAAAGCGTGCGTGAGGCGCTGGAGCCACTCGGCGCCAGCTTCTTTGTTGTTGTATTCCACGCTGCCGCCGGGCTGCAAAATCTCGTAAGGGCTCATGGTGGCGTCGCCCACGAAGATCAGCTTGTAGTCCTTGTTGTACTTGCGGATGATGTCCCAGGTGGGAAATTTTTCGGCAAAGCGGCGGCGGTTGTTCTTCCACATGAAGTCGTACACGCAGTTGTGGAAGTAGTAGAACTCCAGGTGCTTGAACTCCGTCTTGACGGCGCTGAAAAGCTCTTCCACGCGCTGGATATGCTCGTCCATGGTGCCGCCCACGTCCATGAGCAGCAGCACCTTCACGTTGTTGTGGCGCTCGGGCACCATCTTGATGTCCAGATACCCCGCGTTGGCCGCCGTGCTGCGGATGGTGTCGGGCAGGTCCAGCTCCATCTCATGCCCCTCGCGCGCAAACTTGCGCAGGCGGCGCAGCGCCACCTTGATGTTGCGCGTGCCCAGTTCCTGCTGGTCGTCATAGTCCTTGTAGGCGCGCTGCTCCCACACCTTCACGGCGCTCTTGTTCTTGCTGGCGCCGCCGATGCGGATGCCCTGCGGGTTGTAGCCGCCATGGCCAAAGGGGCTGGTGCCGCCGGTGCCGATCCACTTGTTGCCGCCCTCGTGGCGGCCCTTCTGCTCTTCAAGGCGCTTTTTCAGCGTCTCCATGAGTTCGTCCCAGCCCATCTTCTCGATGGCGGCCTTTTGCTCGGGCGTGAGTTCGTTCTCCAGGATCTTGCGCAGCCAGTCGGCCGGAATCTCCTTGGTGAAGTCGGTCACCATCTCCACGCCCTTGAAATAGGCGGCAAACGCCCGGTCGAACTTGTCGTAGTGTTTCTCGTCCTTGACCAGCACGGTGCGGCCCAGGTGGTAGAAGTCGTCCAGGCTCCAGCCGTCCGCCGACTTGGGCCCCACCACGCCGGCTTGCAGGGCTTCGAGCAGCGTGAGGTATTCCTTGACCGAAACCGGCAGCTTGGCGGCGCGCAGGGTGTAGAAGAAGTCGATCAGCATGATTTTGGCCTCCAGCGCTTATGGGTTGTGCGCATGTAGCTCTAAAAGATATAGCAACTGTGCCTGGGCCTCGGGCCATTCGCCCGAGCGCATGCTGTACATCACTGTATCGCGGATCGTGCCGTCGCGGCGCAGCGCGTGGCCGCGCAGCACGCCGTCCTTCCTGGCGCCCAGGCGTTCGATGGCGCGTTGCGAGGCAAAGTTGTAGTTGTCGGTGCGCCAGCCCACCACATGGCAGCCCAGCGTATCGAAGGCGTGGCCCATCATCAGCAGCTTGGCGGTGCTGTTGACATGGGTGCGCTGCGCGCTTTTGGCATACCAGGTGAAGCCGATCTCCACGCGCTTCAGCGCCGGAACGATGTCGTGGTAGCTTGTGGAGCCCAGCACCTGGCCCGTCACATCATTGACCACGGCAAAGGCAAAGCGGTGGCCCTGCTCGCGCATGGCCAATGCGCTTTCGATATAGGCGCGCGTGCCCTCGGGCTCGGGCACCGAGGTGATGCGCAGCTTCCACAACTCGCCATCGGCAGCCGCGGTGCGCAGCCCTTCTTCATGGGCCAGTGCCAGCGGCTCCAGGCGCACGCCGCGCTCGCGCAGGGTGACGGATTGCACGAATGCCATGCTCATTTCTCTTGTTCGCTGCAGCGTCGTCGGCCCATCTGGCAGCGCCGCGCAGCCTGCAGGCCCAGGCCGCCACCCAGGCCCACCAGCACGATGCCCGCCAGGCTGGCGGTGCCGTAGCCGGTGGCAAAGATGTCGAAACCCAGCAACTGGCCCAACCAGAAGCCCGCCAGCGCGCCGCCCGCAAAGCCCACCGCGTCGGACGCGCCTTCCATCAGCAGTCGTTTGGTGTCAGCCATGCGAAATATCCACTGCTGTGGCCCATGCTGGGAACCGGCCCAGGCGGAATGCGGCGCCCATCGGGGCGCCGCCGGCCGGGTCACTGCGGTGCGCGGGGCTCATCGGTTTCTCTGGTTCATGAACACCAGCTTCTCGAACAGGCTCACGTCCTGCTCGTTCTTGAGCAGCGCACCCACCAGCGGCGGCACGGCCACCTTGTCGTCGGTGCTTTGCAGGGCGGACAGCGGAATATCTTCAGCCACCAGCAGCTTGAGCCAGTCGAGCAGTTCGCTCGTCGATGGCTTCTTCTTGAGGCCCGGCAGGTTGCGCACGTCGTAGAACGTCTTCATCGCCACGCCCAGCAGCTCGCTCTTGAGCGTGGGAAAGTGCACATCCACGATCTGGCGCATGGTGTCGGCTTCAGGGAACTTGATGAAGTGAAAGAAGCAGCGGCGCAAAAACGCGTCGGGCAGTTCTTTTTCGTTGTTCGAGGTGATGAACACCAGCGGGCGGTGTTTGGCTTTGATGAGTTCGCGTGTTTCGTAGCAGTAAAACTCCATGCGGTCGATCTCGCGCAGCAGGTCGTTCGGAAACTCGATGTCGGCCTTGTCGATCTCGTCGATCAGCAGCGCCACGGGATGGTCGGCCATGAAGGCTTGCCACAGCACGCCCTGCACGATGTAGTTGCGGATGTCCTTCACACGCTCGGCGCTGCCCTCGTCATTGAGCTGGCTGTCGCGCAGGCGGCTCACGGCGTCGTATTCATACAGGCCCTGCTGCGCCTTGGTGGTGGACTTGATATGCCACTGCAGCAGCGGCATGTCGAGCGCCTGGGCCACTTCCTCGGCCAGCATGGTCTTGCCGGTGCCGGGCTCTCCTTTGACGAGCAGCGGGCGTTGCAGTGTGATGGCCGCGTTCACGGCGAGCATCAGGTCTTGGGTGGCGACGTAAGTCTGGGAGCCTTGAAATTTCATGGACAAAAAACACCGGATTGTTGATGGATGGGCTTGACAAGCGCTGGCTATAATCGCCGACTGATCAGAGCCCTGAGCTGAACCTTCACACGATTGTGCCCGCAAAATGAACAAGACGTTGACCACGATATTTGCCCTGGCTGTCGCTTCCGTGACGGCGTTGTCCCATGCCCAGGAAGCCAAGGGTGATGTCGAAGCCGGCAAGCAGAAAATTGCGATGTGCGTTGGCTGCCACGGCATTCCGGGCTACCATTCCAGCTTTCCCGAAGTTCACAAGGTGCCCATGATTTCTGGCCAGGGCGGCAAGTACATTGCTGCCGCGCTCACGGCCTACAAGAAGGGCGAGCGCAAGCACCCCACCATGCGCGGCATTGCCGATTCGCTGTCCGAGCAGGACATTGCCGATCTGTCGGCCTATTACGAACAACACGGCAAAACCGGCGCCGAGTTGCCCGCCAAGCCAGGCCGCGAACCCAGCGTGCAAGTGGCCGAGCTGCTGAAAAAGGGTGCCTGTGTGTCTTGTCACGGCAACAATTTCGCCAAACCCATCGACCCGTCCTACCCCAAGATCGCAGGCCAGCATGCCGATTACCTGTTCGTGGCGCTCAAGTCATACAAGGTGGAAAAGAACACCTATATCGGCCGCAGCAACGCCGTCATGGGCGGCACTGCCAAGCAGTTCACCAACAATGAACTCAAGACGCTGGCCGCTTATATCGGCTCGATCGAGGGTGACCTGAAAGTGGTGCCCCAGTCGCGCTTCAAGTAAGCCCGAAACAGCCCCTGCCCTCACCTCCTGCTTGAAGATTCTTGCATGATGCCTTGTTTTTACTGACACAGTAAGACCCGGATAAAGAAGCCGGGGCGCTTCAGCCCCAAGAAAGCAAAGCGGGCCCTTCCCATCGGAGGGGCCCATTTTTTTGGCGTGGCACTCACCCCTGCCGCCAGGGCAGCCCCTGCCGGCGCCAGCCGCCCGTCTTGCCGCGCTGCGCATGGCTATCGGGGTCGCCCTCGAAGCCTTCGAGGATGTTGTAGGCGGTGATGCCCAGTTCGGTGGCGCGCCGCGCAGCGGCAACCGAGCGCACGCCGCTGCGGCACAGCAGCACGGCGCGGCCGCCTTGCGGCACGGCGGCACGCAGCTGGGCATCGAAGTCGGCATTCATCACCATGCCGGGCCATTGCTTCCAGGCCACGGGGATGGCGCCGGGCACCTGCCCCACCCATTCGCGCTCGGCATCGCTGCGCACGTCGATCAGCACGGCCTGCCCGCTCTGCACCCACTGCCAGGCCAATTGGGCCGACACATCGCCCGCATAGCCCTCGGCCGCGCGCGGCGCCTGCAGGGTGGCGCCATCGGCGTCGTGGCGCAGGCCCGATTGCAGGTTGGCCGGCACCGCCTCGTCGATGCGGCGCGGGCGCGGCAGTTGCAGCGACTCCATCAGCGCCACGAACTCGGCCTGGCTGCGGCCGGCCACGCGGGCATTGCCGGCCTTTTCGGCGCCGATGGTGGAATGGCTGCGCCCATGGTAGTCATGGCCGGGCCAGACGGTGGTGTCGTCGGGCAGGGCAAACAGCACGCCGGTGATGCTGCGGTACAGCTCGGCCGCGCTGCCCGACTGGAAATCCGTGCGGCCGCAGCCGTTGATGAGCAAGGTGTCGCCAGTGAAGACATGGCCGCGCCACCGGTACGACATGCTGCCCGCCGTATGGCCCGGCGTGTGCAGCGCACGCAGGGTTTCGCCGCCAAAGGCCAGCGTTTCGCCATCCACCAGTTGCACCGCCGCCGTGCCGATGCCGCAGCCCGCAGGCACCGCCGTGCGCGCGCTGGTGTGCTCGGCCAGGCGGCCGCCGCTGGTGATGTGGTCGGCATGCGCGTGGGTTTCCACGGCCCAGCGCAGCGTGAGGTGCTGCGCTTGCAGCACCGCCAGGTCGCGGTCGAGCTGCTCGTCCACCGGGTCGATGATCAGTGCATCGCGCGTGGCGGGGTCGTGCAGGATGTAGGTGTAGGTGCTGGAAGCAGGGTCGAACAGTTGTATTGGAATCATGGGGGGGGTATCCAGATCATGACTTACGCAAAACAGGCCCAGGCAAGCCGCCTGCCACAAAGGCATGTACCGTTGTGGCATCCTTATTTGCGTAAGTCTTACAGGTGATATATCCAGGCGGACGGTGCCGCCATTTTGCCGCGCACTGCCCTTGCCTTGAGCTCGCTGGCCAACGCATCGGCACGCTCATTCCCACAGCGGGGCCGGCTGCTCGCGCAGGGCGTGGCGCAGCACCGGGTA
>WOYI011279642.1_pt2 | contig 12013 bp, 14 predicted proteins | sample 6423411 | NCBI WGS metagenome assembly WOYI01 (sample SAMN13441803, study PRJNA592873) | oil field metagenome | biome: oil field; feature: oil-well bore; material: oil-contaminated soil; isolation source: oil-contaminated soil from oil-well borehole | place: Germany: Wietze | collected 2016-10-18 ... | reverse complement strand
AGGAACTGATGAACTTAAAATCATTTGATCCCGACATTAAAAATTATATTGATCAAGAAATGCTCAGACAGGAGCATCATATTGAATTGATCGCTTCTGAAAATTTTGTTTCTAATGCCGTCTTAGAAGCTCAAGGCTCTATACTTACAAACAAGTATGCTGAAGGTTATCCAGGCAAACGCTATTATGGCGGATGTGAAGTGGTTGATCTTGTGGAAGAAACCGCACGCGTACGCTTGAAAAAATTATTTGATGCTGAATTTGTGAATGTGCAACCACATTCTGGGTCACAAGCCAACATGGCTGTCTATATGGCACTTTTAAATCCTGGCGATAAAATCTTGGGTATGAGCTTAAATGAGGGTGGGCATTTGACACATGGATTTCATTTAAACTTCTCCGGAAAATTATATCAAAGTTTTCATTATGGTGTATCAGCAGACACCGAAAGAATCGATTATGATGATGTTAGAAGAATTGCTCTTGAAGTAAAACCTAATTTAATTATTGCAGGGGCGTCAGCATATTCAAGAGTTATCGATTTTAGAAGATTTAGAGAAATTGCAGACGAGGTCGGCGCATATTTGATGGTTGATATGGCACATATTGCCGGGTTGATTGCTGCTAAACTTCATCCATCTCCACTGCCTTTTGCACATGTGGTTACATCGACAACACATAAGACATTACGCGGCCCTCGTGGGGGCATTATATTGACGAATCATGAAGATATAGCCAAAAAGATTGATAGAACTGTATTTCCAGGTATGCAAGGGGGACCATTAATGCATATCATTGCCGCGAAGGCGGTTGCATTTAAAGAAGCATTGTTGCCCGAATTCGTTCAATATCAAAACCAAGTTTTGAAGAATGCTAAAGCACTTGCAAAATCCTTTGAAAAACGTGGTTATCCCATTATATCAGGTGGCACAGATACTCACTTATTTACCATCAATGTCAAGAAAAAGTTTGGCATTACTGGCAAAAAAGCAGAGGATTTACTAAATCGTGTGGGTATAACATGCAATAAGAATACGATTCCCAACGACAGTGAAAAACCTGCTTATACGAGTGGCATCAGATTAGGAACACCAGCGGTCACTACCCGTGGATTTAAAGAACCCGAGATGGAGATTATTGCTGAACTTATTGACCGGGCATTGTCGAATTCAGATAATCAAGATGTTTTAGAAAAAATTAAGGAAGAAACATATAAACTAACAAAAAAGTTTCCATTGTATAAGGAAGGAGCAAACGCATGATTGCAAAAACAAGGCATATTCCAGATGGTAAGAAAGAACTAAAAGCCTTGCCAATTGAACATTATCTTGACTCAGAGTATCTTTATTACCCCGTGACAAATGCACGTTGTCCGGAAGGTGAAACATGTGTTATCGGTGGTCAATTTGTTAAAGTGGGTGAAATCATCGGTACACGAAAAGGTGCATTTTTCGAACAACCCATGCACGCGACAGCTAGCGGAGAAGTTAAAGGATATGAAAAACATATTGACCAAAGTGGTAAGCTCGTCGACTGTTTAATCGTTAAAAATGATTTTAAATATGAACTTCACGAATCCATTAAGGATAGAACAGATGAAGAAATCGATGCATTGACCCGTGAAGATTATGTAGAAATTACAAAAGAAGCCGGTTTGGTTGGATTGGGAGGGAGTGCTTTCCCAACGTATATTAAATTACAAACCAAAGATCCAATCGATACGGTTATCGCAAATGGTGTTGAATGTGAACCATATCTGATTGCAGACTATGGTCTCACTATGACAAATCCCTTACCGATTCTTGAAGGGTTGATTTACGCGATGAAAGCAAGTAATGCCAAGCATGGTATTATCGCAATCAAAAAGAAATACAATGAATTATATGAACGCTTATCGTTTTGTGTTAGACAATATGAACATTTAGATATTAAAATCGTTAAAGTTGGTAACTACTATCCACAGGGTTGGGAATTGGAAGTCATCAAGAACACAACAGGTATTAAAATTCCACATGGTGAACTGTTATCAAAATATGGCATTTTGAATTTTAACGTTTCAACACTGGCAAGTATTTATGCAGCCGTTAAGCATCGGCTACCCGTTTTGGAAAGATTGTTCACAATCAGTGGTGATGGTGTTCATAACAAAAGTTTTAGAGCGCGTATCGGCACATCAATTCCCAAACTGATCGAACTCGCTGGGGGTTATAAAGATCCTGAAATTCCCAAAGTGTTGATACTTGGTGGTCCGATGATGGGTGTCAACGCAACAGATGATAGTATCGTCATGACACATACGACGACGAGTTTGATTGTCATGAATGATAAACCTGAAAAAGAAGAACCATGTATTCATTGTGCATCATGCGTATATTCGTGTCCTGTTGATATTCAACCAATACAAATCATGAACGCCTACAAGGCAAAAGATAAAGAAATGATTCAAACACTCGATGTTAACAAATGTATTGAATGTGGCCTTTGCGCATATGTCTGTCCATCCAAAATTCAATTGACAGAGTATATGAGAAAAGCAAAGACCTATTTGAGAAAGTAGGATAATTTATGGAGTTTGTTAAAAAGCAAAGCCCTTATATTCGTAAAGACACCAGCACAAACAAAATGATGATTGATGTTTTAATCGCATTGATTCCGGTCACATTGTTCGCAATTTATCGGTTTCAATCTGATGCAATCATTCGTTTACTTGTTTCACTCGTTGTCATGATTGGGCTAGAAGCAGTAGCTGTAGCAATGACAACTAGAGAAAAAGGTGACACTTTTTCAGAAAGATTAAAATCACGGTTCGCAAATTATTCAATCACTAATGTAACTGCACCGGCAGTAAGTGCTGTAATATTCGCATTGATTATTCCGTCAAAACTGCCAATCTATGCGGTTGTCGTTGGTGCGGCATTTGCAATTATCATCGTTAAGATGGTATTTGGAGGATTGGGCGCTAACATCTTTAATGTCGCAGCAGGTGGACGCATGTTCATCAACATTGCACTATTAGGTATGTTTAGTGGTGCTTATACGGGGGTCGATGCGCTGGCAGGTGCAACGCCACTTGGTGCGTTAGCAACAAACGACTTTGGTCATTTGCTGTATAGTTATTCAATTGTAGACTTGCTTGTTGGAAATATTCCAGGGGCTATGGGTGAAATCAATGCCATAGCGATTTTGCTGGGATTAGCGTATCTTTTAATTAGAAGAACGGCTGATTGGCGAATAGTGGTTGCTACATTGGGAACGTTCGTTTTACTCACACTTTTTGTGGCGCTAGCGAAATATCCCAATCATGTTGGTAATTATATTCTTTACAGTGTATTTTCAGGCGGATTATTGTTTGGGGTTGCATTTATGGTGACTGATCCTGTGACATCACCCGTCACTTCGCCAGGGCGATTCTTATATGGTGCGTTAGTGGCTTCAGTAATCGTATTAATACGCAGTTTTGGTTCTTTCCCTGAGGGTGTCGCTTTCGCGATTCTCTTTGCCAATATGTTCGTGCCATTAATTGATTTTGGAAAGTGGTCAAGCAATAAATGGAAACCATGGTTTATAGTTGGTCTTTCAGGATTTGTTATCGCGATGTGTTTTGTCGTATTCTTTGGTGCGGGAGGTAGTTTATCGTGAGAAAATTCTTTGAACACAACCCCATCGTTCATTATACGGTCGTTTTGACAATTGTCGCCATTGCATGTGGTCTTTTAATTGGCGGCATCAATGCATGGACTGCACCAATCATTGAAGAAAACGAATATTCAAGAAAATTGGCATCTTACCAAGCTGTTTTACCGGAAATGGATGATTTTGAAGCACTAGATATTTCTAATGATCCAGATAGCATTGAAGAAAAAGTGGAAGCTAAAAATGCGGATGGTGTTATCATTGGTTATATCATTAACATCAATCAAACAAATGGATATGGTAATATCCAAATCGTTATAGCGATTGCTGCGGATGGTACGATCATTTCTACCGATTTTCTGCAACTAAACCAAACATTGAATTTAGATAACACAAGAGCTAATCTTCAAATGTATGTTGGACAAAACATTGCCGATCAGCATAATTACGATTTCTTGTCTGGGGCGACTAGATCGCTTGAAACATTAACAGCGATGATGTTAGATGTTCAAATAGCATTTAGTCATATTGATATTGAAGAACCGGTTGATTTAACAACAGTTCGGTTAGAGCGCTATCAAAGACTATTAGTAGAAACGGCAGCATATGTTGATATTACCGACAATGCTAATGATCCCGCATCCATTGTTGTCAAAGCAGAATTGTGGGACGCAAGTGCTGCAGTGATTGGTTATGCCATTGAGGCATCAGCAACCAATAACTTTGGACGCATACACATGGTTATCGTTACAGATGAAAATGGACAAATTTTAGCTGCTGAATTTGTAGAATATGGCAATAGTTATTTTGAAACACAAATGACAACCATCATGGATAATCTTGTTGGTGATTCAATCAACTCGGATTTAACTGATGGTCTCTTAGCAGCACCATCATCAACGGATACAGTTCCAACAATGGATATGCTGTTATCGGACATAACTGCTGCATTTAGCCATATCGATACGGAAGGAGCTGGTGCATAATGAAAAAGCACACACTATTTCTAATTGTCGGTGCGGTAGTAATGGTCGCGCTAAGCGTTGTGATGATTATTTTAATCAACACATCCACAACAGACAATCCACTAGATTTGTTATTTGGCGAAACAATCGAATTGCGTGGTGAAACGAATGTCGATGATTCACCCGGTGGACAAAGTTTCTCATATATCGACTTTAAAGCGGCAGCTTATGGTTCCGATGGTAAAAAAGTTGGGACAGTTTATAATGTGAAAATAAGAAACGCATATACGCTTGATGCTGATTCACATTATGGCACCATTGAGCTATTAGTTGGCATTGATCAAGAAGATAAAGTTTATGTATCAATTATTGAACTTAATCAATCTTCATGGACAGTTATGGGCATCCAAGCTTATATTTTAGAGACATTTAATGGCATTGATTATGAAGATGTTGAAACACTGCCTGAATTTGATGCTGCTGCACCTTCTGCAGGAGCAACAGCCACAGACAGTACAGGTACAATTAAAGAAACGGTATTAAAAGTTGTTAATCTCCACTATGGCATCATCACCGACCCATATGAAGGTGTACTTGGTGATGAATACACATTAGAAGATGATACAACATTCGTTGCAACCACACATGTCACAGGTAAACTCAACATTACTGCATCATCAGAAATTCCTAATGGGGTGATTTATGAAGTGACGGGCTCAGGCGAATATTTCGATGGTAGCATTGGAGCGATTACATTATGGGTGATTTTTGATAATAATAATCAAATCGTTAAAATCTTAATGCCCGTAGACCTTTATGGTCACACACCTGGATTACGAAGCAATAATTTGGATTATTTAGATGGATTCATTGGCGATACACTAGCCGATATCACAACAACAATTGGAACGCTTGATGGTTCTACTGGCGCATCAAATACTAACGCAGTGATTCAAACACTTTTAAATGCACTTGCAAGTGAGGTGACAAACTAATGACAGAAGTTCAAAAAAAACCTGTCGTAAAAGGTAAAGCGAAAGACAAAGATCAATCCCTACTTGAAATTTTCACAAAAGGTTTATGGAAAGAAAATGGTATCTTTGTCATGGCACTTGGTTTATGTCCGGCACTTGCTGTCACCTCAACTTTTGAAGGTGCATTTGGTATGGGCATTCTCGTTATGATTATTTTAACGGCGACAAACACAACAGTTTCATTGATTAGAAAATTTGTACCAAACACCGTACGTATTCCAACTTATGTTATAATAATTGCTACTGAAGTTACAGTGTTAAAGATGATGGTTGATGCTTTTGCTCCAGATTTAGCAAACGTGCTCGGCGTCTTTATTGCATTGATTACCGTAAACTGTATCGTCTTTGGTAGAGCAGAATCGTTCGCTTCTAAAAACACTGTTGTTAAATCTATGCTCGATGGTTTAGGTGTTGCTATTGGCTTTGCATTCTCTTTATCAATGATTGGTTTTCTTCGTGAGTTTTTAGGAACTGGCGTAATCAAAATTGGCTATACACTACCACTTGGCTTTGAATACGTATTATTTGGCAATCTCGGTTTATCAGATTATGCAATGACGGTGCTTGTTAATCCGCCTGGTGCGTTCTTGACTATTGGTGTACTACTGGCAATCTTCACTGCTAATAAGCAAGCAAAGGTTGTTAGAAATGCCAAAAAAGCGAAAATGAAAAGGGAGGCAAATAAAGCATGAGTTTACTACTTTTATTGATCTCCTCAATATTAATCAATAATATTGTTTTGATGCAATTCTTAGGACTATGTAGTTTCTTTGGTGTATCAACAAAGATGAAGTCTGTCGTTGGTATGGGGTTAGCGGTTATTGTTGTTATTACATTGGCAGCAATCATTACGTGGCCATTATATTATTACGTTTTGGATCCGTTAAATATTAAATATATCGATACGATTGCATTTATCTTAGTTATTGCATCACTTGTTCAATTAACCGAACTCGTAATCAAACGTGTGAGCCATTCACTTTATAAAGCATTGGGTGTATATCTACCGTTGATTGCAACCAATTGTGCAGTTTTAGGTGTTGCGCTTCAAAACGTTGCAGTTGACAAAACATACCCAGTTGCAATAGTATATGCAGTAGGGTCTGCTATTGGCTATGCATTCATTATCATTGTGTTTGCTGCCATTAGAATTAGACTCGATTCTGCTAATGTGCCCAAAGCATTTAAAGGCTTGCCAATCGCATTTATTACAGCAAGCTTAATGGCGTTGGCGTTCATGGGTTTAGGAGGTATGATTTAATGACATTTGTTCAATTTTTAGTTCTATTTGCCATCATTGGTGGTATTATCGGTATTTATATAGCAACCATGTACTTAAATAAAGCTGTTGCAGTACCTGAATCATGTAAAAAAGCATATGATGAGGCACAGTCATGTGTCGCATGTGGATTGCAAGGATCATGTTCAATTGCGGGTAATGAAGATCGATTTAAAGATGCCATTGAATTCATGAAGGAGGCCAAATTATAATGACGTTATTTTACCCCCTTCTAGTTTTAGGCGGTTTAGGCATCGTGATGGGGGTTATTCTTTCGGTCGCTAATCGTTTTCTTGTTGTCGAGGAAGACTCCCGTATAAACGCAATTGAAAAATTACTACCCAATTATAATTGCGGTGCATGTGGGACGCCTGGTTGTCATGCTTTTGCTGAAGGTATTGTAAATGGTGAAGTTAAAAAATTATCCCGATGCAAACCGGGTAAACCAGATAAACACTTTAATCCAATTTTAGAGTTCTTGAAAGATCACCCCAATATAGATGGATCACATATTGATGTAAAGATCTAAAGGACACATCGCTGTCCTTTTCTTTGCATATGAGAAAGTAGAGATAAAATGAAAAAAACACTATTGTTATTGTTGACCATCATTAGTTTGATGCTGCTTTCAGCATGCAAAAGCCCAGTGGAAGATTATACAAAATCTTTCATCAACACCTATATGGATACGTATGTTCGCGTGGACTATTCAACTGATGATGAAGATCTCGCTTTAGAGATTGCTACAGGTGTTGAGAATATCCTTGCAAAATATGACGATTTAACAAATAATTTCGAATTACCCGATGACGATGCCTATAGTCCAAATATCTATGAGATTAATCAAAACATTGGTGTAAAATTAGCGATTCATAAGGATCTTTATGATGTTTTAGTCTTGTCTGAAGAAATGAAAACATTGACGGATGGTTACTTTGATATTGGCATCGGTAAACTAATTGATTTATGGAAAGCACAAATGTTAGATGAATATGATGAAGTCGTCTATCCCAATAATACCATGACCGAAGAGGCGTTTAATAGTGTCGTCGCAACAGCACAAGCGATGGACTTTTCAGATAGCATTATTGCGTTATCTGAAGAAAATGGCTTATATTATATAGAAACAGCCGGTACGAATTTAAAATTGGATCTCGGTGCAATTGCTAAAGGGTATGCTACACAGAAAATACGAGAATATTTAATTGAAAAAGGATTGACTTATTTCATGATTAACAATGGAACAAGTTCATTCGTATTCGGTCAAAAGATTGATCGAGAATTGGGTTTTTTCTACATTGGACTTGACAATCCAACAAACCCAGGGAATCCATATGGTATTGTCCATGTTAAAGATATTAGCCTAACGACCAGTGGGGATTATAGACAATATGTGCTTTATAACGATATCAAATATCATCATATCATTTCACCTAAAACGAAACTACCGATGCACTATTATCATTCGTTATCATTGATTGCTGATGATGCAGGAATACTTGATGCTTTATCGACTGCATTGTTTTCAATGTCACCAGAAACATTAGAAACATGGCTTTCGGGTAAGCAGACCGAATTAGGTATTGAAACAATCAGCTATAACATCGATGGTACGATAACCACATATTTGATAGATACATATTACGAGGAAGCTTAGGATGAAGCAATGGGGTCTAAGAACGAGAGATATCGTTTTAACGGCTGTGCTATTACTGCTTGCAGGCGGCGTTTTTCTTGTTGTTAGATATATCACATTTAATGGTGACCCTTCTTATGCAGATGTTTATTATGGGACATCAAGTGAACCTATCGTATCGGTGAATTTTGATACAGGTACGGCAAATATAAATTACAAACAAGATATTCCAAATACATATGAAAAAACATACCCAATCGTGGAAGATGGACAAAATGATGCCGGTCATGCCGTCATTTGGGTCACATTACTTGGTGATTATGAAATTAATGGCGTAAGGCAAGAACTAGTTGTTGAGTTTGATTTAGATCGACAATCAATTCAAATCATCCAAGAGGAAAGTCCTCAAAATATTTGTAGTAGACAGGGTGTGTCAACAGGTGTACCACTTATTTGTCTACCCAATCGTGTGCGTGTAGAATTTGTCACATCGGGTGATGTTGACATTGATTATCTGAGTTAGCCTATGAAAAGAGAACAAACGAAGAAGATGGTGCTACTTGCTAATTTTCTAGCAATAGCAATAGTCTTAAACATCATTGAATCAATGATTTCAATCATTCCAGTTCCTGGCGCTAAGATTGGATTTGCCAATATTGTGACCCTTATAATCATTTATATCTATGGTTATAAGGAGGCAGTAACGGTAACCTTGTTAAGAGTACTTTTGGTCGCTGTATTGAGTGGTAGACTATTAGGACCAACATTTTACTTGGGTATATCTGGCTCAGTGTTTTCACTCATCGTCATGATTGTTATTCACCGGTTTAAGTTATTTGGAACGGTTGGCGTTAGTGTACTTGGATCATTTTTCCACAGTGTGGGGCAGATTATAGCGGGTATATTCGTGATTGGAAGTACTGCTGTTTTGGCATATTTACCGATTATGTTATTAATTAGTATTCCCGCAGGTGTGTTAACGGGAATGATTGCTGCCCAATTTATATCGGTTTGGACGGCGACACACAACGAAAAAACCTAATTATTTAAAAGTGGAAACAAATGCTTGCACTTAACTGTGCTTGATGATATAATGTATTCGCAAAACTTACTATGGCCAACTAAAAGCCATGGCGGAAGGAGACCAAACGATGAAAAAAGGAATTCATCCAAAATTCAACGTTATCAAGGTTAAGTGCTCAACTTGTGGATTTGAACATGAAGTTGGAACAACGGCTACAGACTTTAGAATTGATACATGTTCAAATTGCCATCCATTCTATACGGGACAACAAACGTTCATTCAGGCAGCTGGACGTGTTGAACGATTCAATAAACGTTATGGCATTAATAGCAATCAGCAACAACCACAAAACGAAGAAACCCAAGAAGAAGTTAAAGAAGAAGAATAACGTGATGCCGATCACGTTTTTTCTTAAAAAACATAACAAACACATAAGGGGTGTTGTGGATGTATCATACATATAATAAAGGATTTATTGAAGTGGTTTGTGGACCGATGTTTGCAGGTAAGACGGAAGAACTGATTAGACGCATTAAAAGATTGGAATATGCAAAACAAAATGTTTTGGTTTTTAAACCTGCTGTCGATGTACGTTATGAAAAAGACGAAATCGTTTCACATAATTTGTCAAAAAAACCATCAATTGTCGTTAGATCAAGCGAGGAGATTATGCAATACGTTCAGGATGCAACGGATGCCGTTGTCATCGATGAAGCCCAATTTTTTGATCACGGTATCGTTGATGTTGCCGAACACCTTGCAGATCATGGTGTACGCGTTATCATTGGTGGACTGGATACAGATTTTCGTGGTGAACCATTTGGTGCGATGCCGGATTTACTTGCACGTGCCGAATTTGTCACCAAATTGACAGCTATCTGTGTCAAAAGCGGATTGCCTGCAACAAGAACACAAAGAATCATTAATGGTAAACCAGCTAATTATACAGATCCACTAGTTTTGATTGGTGCGACCGAGTCGTATGAACCTAGATCGAGACATTTTCATGAAGTTCCAGGAAAACCAAAAAAAGATTAAATTTATGACGGCGGCACTCAAAGAAGCCGAAAAAGCGTTTAACGCAAATGAAGTACCGGTTGGTGCTGTTGTTGTGTATGATGGCAAAATCATCGCTCGCGGACATAACAAGCGTGAAGGTGAACAATTGATTCACGGACATGCAGAATTTTTGGCCATGCTAAAAGCAGCAAAAAAGATGGGAAGTTGGCGATTGGAAGATTGTGATGTTTATGTCACGATGGAACCATGCCCAATGTGTGCTGGGGCTATGATTCAAGCACGTGTTAAAAACTTATATTATGGTGTCAAAGATTATAAATCCGGTGTTGCTGACAGTGTTTTAAAAATGTTTGAATTACCATTTAGCCATAAGGTGCATGTTGAGGGTATGATAATGGCTGAAGAAAGCGAGAAAATCCTCAAAGAATTTTTTAAAAAATTGAGAAAAAAATAAGCCCCACTTGGGCATCATCATCCAATTGTAGCATGCGAACCTGGTCAGGCCTTGATCGGAGCAGCCATAAGCAATGTCTATGATGTGGGTGATGATGCCCAAGTGGGGCTTTTTAGCAGGCTTTTCATCTTTTGAGAAAAATACTTATATCTTAGATATATATAGTGTTATAATAAAAGTGATGAAAAATAACGGAGGTATGAAACATGAAATTAAATCCTAAGGTTTACAAAGCACTTGTTGGGGAACCATTTGCTGTTCAAGAAATAGACGGTGTTAGAGTCGAATTTCATTATATGGATGATACGCCATATTTGGCAGAATACACAAAGCGTGGTCGTTTTGCAATTTGGACATCCGATGGCAAAGACTATAAAGTGTTAATCGAACAAAAGTATTATGAAACAATGAAGCCATTTTATGAACAAGGTGTCAACAAAATTTGGCTAGGTTTCTTGGGCAATGTTGCTGCATTGAGCAGAAAAATCAACTTATGGTTCTTGATTCCAACTATGGCACTATATGTTATTCTTGTAACACTATTTTCGTTCTTATGGCGTGAACAGATGATTGTATTATTGATTGTCATGCTTGTTGGGGTGGTTGTTACTAACACTGTACAAAGTAGGATTATCAATAAGAAGGTCAAGGAAGAAAATAACGCAACCCAGGACAAAATCAAATCATTTGTAGGTGAAGAAACATTTAATGAACTCGTTAGCAGTCAAGAAGCCTTCTATGCAGAGTACTTTAAAACGAACGAACCCATTAAAGAGGAAGCGCCAGTGACTGAAGAAGAAAAACCGGAAGTTGTCACCCCTGTAATAGAACCCAAAGTTGAAGAAACTCCCGTTGAAGAATCAAAACCAGAAGTAAAAGAAGAACCAAAACCTGTTGAAGAAAAGAAGATTGCACCTAAGACACCAACTAAAAAACCAGCAGCAAAATCTTCAACAGCGAAAAAACCA
>WOYI010564091.1_pt1 | contig 12019 bp, 14 predicted proteins | sample 6423411 | NCBI WGS metagenome assembly WOYI01 (sample SAMN13441803, study PRJNA592873) | oil field metagenome | biome: oil field; feature: oil-well bore; material: oil-contaminated soil; isolation source: oil-contaminated soil from oil-well borehole | place: Germany: Wietze | collected 2016-10-18 ... | reverse complement strand
CAGACCAGCTTAAACTAGACTGAATTCTGTCTTGACGGATGGGTCCACTATAATCTGGGGGGTATGAAATATCCGGGCTAGGTCGTAGACGAAAAAATAACCATCGTCGCCGTAATTCATCTCGGTCAGGATGCGCAATGCTTCGGCTTTGGCGCTGGCATCGTTGCGCCCGGAAGCGTAGGCGTGGTCTATCGAAGTCAAAGCCAGTTGGACATAGTGTCGCAGCTCGGCACGTTTGGTCTTGAGCAGGATTTGCTCTTCGCGGCTCATATCTCGTACCTGTATGGTTACCAGAATAGCGATGGCGAGTATGGCCGCAATCAGGGGCAGCACCGCCAGAAAGGATATTTTGTATTTAAGCCGCACAGGGCGATTCTAAAGGTTTTGTAGTGAATCGAACAAAATAGGTAGTAATACTAATAGCTGGCTCCGTAGATCATGGACAGAATCTGGGCGCGAACTTTGACCGCATCCGGTCGGGTTCAGGCTAGAATGAGTCCGCCGTTCGATTCCATTTCAATTTTTCGGGGAGATTAAAGAAATGAAGAAGATTCTGGTAGTTGCACTGTTGTCCGCTTTCGCTGCGCAAGCAAATGCAGCCGATACCATCAAGCTGGCGATCACCGGCCCGTTCAGTGGCGGATCTGCGCCGATGGGCGCTTCCATGCGCGACGGCGCCAAGCTGGCTATCAACGAAATCAATGCGGCGGGCGGCATCGTTGTCGGCGGTAAGAAGATGAAGATCGACATTATCGAGCGGGACGACGAAGCGAAGAATGACCGGGGGGCGCTGATCGCCCAGGAACTGGCTTCGATGGATGATCTTTCCGGCGTGATCGGTACGGTGAATACCGGCGTGGTAATCGCGGGAGACAGGCATCTGCAGGAAAAAGGCCTCACCAAGATCATCACCCCAGCAGCCGGTTCGGCATCAATGACGCAGTGGAGCAAAGCTGGCGTTGCCGATCTGTCGATTTTCCGCTTCGCCGCACATGACGGCATTCAGTCGGCGATGGTGGTAACGGAAGCGATCAATCGCAAGTTTACCAAGGTCGCCATTCTGTACGATGCAACCAATTACGGCGTTTCCGGCCGCGACGACTTGCTGGCGCAGATCAAAGCTCAAGGCGATAAGGTTGAGGTGGTTGCCACTGAAAAGTTTGCTATCGGCGATAAGGATATGACCGCACAATTGCTGAAGGCCAAGGCTGGTGGCGCACAGGCGATCCTGATTTGGGGGATCGGTCCGGAGCTGGCAGCGGTCGCCAATGGCATGGCCAAGAACGGTATGCATGTTCCGCTGATCGGTGGCTGGACATTGTCGATGTCGAACTTTATCGACAACGCGGGCAAGAACGGCAACGGTACGTTGATGCCGCAGACCTTCATTGAAGAAGCGATCTCGCCTAAAGCCAAGAGTTTCATCAACGGCTATCACAAGACATACAAGGTTGATCGCATTCCTTCGCCTGTTTCCGCAGCGCAGGGTTACGATGCCGTGTACATCTTCGCAGCTGCGGTGAAGCAGGCTCAAAGCACCGACACCCATAAGATCAAAGACGCGCTGGAAGATTTGAAGGAGCCGGTCAAGGGCGTGATCACCACTTGGAAGCATCCGTTCTCGAAGTGGAATCCTGCCGATGTGGAAACTCACGAAGCATTTCGAGCCGAGAATGCAGTCATGGGTATGGTTAAAGATGGTCGCGTCGTTTTCGGTAGCGAAGCGGACAAGAAGCGCTTTATCCAGCAGGCCCAGTAATCCATGGATGTGATCTTCCAGATGGGGGTAAGCGGGGCTCTGATGGGCCTCGTTTACGCCCTGATCGCATACGGTTTTCAACTCACGTTTGCCACCAGCAAGAGCATCAACTTCGGGCAGGGTGAACTGGTTATGCTCTCCGCATTTATCAGCCTGACGATGCTCAACTTTGGCCTGCCGTACTGGCTGATGGTGCCAGCCGGATTGTTGTGCGGTGTGTTGCTCGGGCTGGTGGTGGAGCGTGTCGCGGTCCGCCTCGCTTTGGAACAAAAAAGCGAAGGCTGGATTTTGATGACCATCATCGTCGGCCTGTTCGGCTTTTCAGCGGCAGAAAATATCTGGGGCAGGGACGACCACCCGTTCCCCACACCGATCTCATCCGATCCGATGCAGTTCCTGGGTATCAACGTCACTCCGGTGGAGTTGTCGGTTGCTGTCGGCGTGTTGTCGGTGATGGGCTTGATCGAGTTGTTCAAGCGCAAGACCTTGTGGGGAAAGGCATTCGAGGCAGTGTCGGCAGACCGTGATGCGGCGGAGCTGATGGGCATCTCGGCCAAACGCACCATCATGTTGTCCTATGGTTTATCCGGCATGGTTGCGGCGATGGCGGGAATTCTGGTCTCGCCGATCACCACAGTCGGTCCCACCATGGCCTCGGCGCTGATTTTGAAAGCGTTCGCGGTGGCGGTGGTGGCGGGGCTGGAGTCCGGCTTCGGTGTGGTAGTGATTGGCTTGTTTCTGGGCGCGCTGGAAAGTCTGGCGAGTTTCTATATCGGCAGCGGCTGGCGCGAAGCCCCCGGTTTGATCCTGCTCATCTTGGCATTGGCGATGAAACCAAACGGGGTGTTCGGCAAAGCCACGATACGGAAAGTTTAGGTTAATAGTTCATAACCAGTTAGACCTGGATAGCCTCCCAATTCCGGCCTTCCTGCGACATGAGATAAGGAACGGTTCCGCCTTAAGGAATATCTATGTTGAAAAGAATCCTGCTCGTTAATGGCGCTGAGCTCATGGCTTTTGTTTTGCTCGCCTGCATTCCTCTCGCGGTCAATAATTCCTACGCGCTGGGCCTGCTCACGCTGCTGGCGATCTACGGCATCCTGCTCATCGGGTTGGATGTCAGTGTGGGTTACTTGGGGCAGGTCAATCTGGCGCATGCCGCATTTCTAGGTCTAGGTGCTTATGCCGGTGGCTTGTGCGTCATGCTGTTTGGCTTCGGCATGCTGCCCGCATTGATGGTGAGTTTGCTGACCGGCTTGGTATTTGGTGGCCTGCTGGCCTTCCCTGCGTTGCGACTTGCGGGGCCGCAGTTTGCCTTGGCTACACTCAGCTTCTCGGCACTGGTCGTGATTACCCTGAACGAACTGGAAGACATAACTCAGGGCGCACAAGGGTTGGTGGTGGACAGGCCGCTACTGCAGGGCATACAGCTCGGCCCGCAGGAATTTTTCTGGCTGTGTCTGGTGTTGCTGGCACTGACTTGGCTGGCGATGAAGAATCTGCTGTCATCGCAATGGGGCCGGGCATTCGAAGCGTTGCGCGACAGCCCCATCGCGACCGATGCAATGGGGGTGGGTGTGTTTCACCACAAGGTTTCCGCTTTTGCGCTTGGCTCCGCACTGGGCGGTTTGGCAGGTGGTTTGTATGCATTCAATTTCCAATATTTGCAACCCAACAGCTTCGTCTACGAGCTGATGGTAATCCTTCTGCTGGGCGTGGTGCTCGGCGGACGCAAGAGTCTGTGGGGCGCTTTTGTTGGCGCATGTCTGATTGTGCTACTGCCCAATCTGCTCTCTAACCGTACCCTGTTTGAAGTGTTCTCCGGTATCGGCTTGTTCTTGGCCTTGTTGGCGGGTGTGCTCGGTTTTCGCAAGACGGGCAGGATTTCATTTCAGGTAGCCGCACCTATCGTTAGCATGGCCATGCTGGTAGCAGGCAGCTTGCTTGTTGAGAACACCGAAGATTGGCGCAAAGCGATCTTCGCGCTGATGCTGTTCTCCGTGGTGGTGGGTTTACCTGAAGGTTTGATGGGCTATGCCGAAAAGCAATTGACGCGCCTGTTCCGTGTTCCGGCGCGGCCGTTGCCGCAAGCTACCGCACTTGAGGAAGTGCTGCCCAAAAAAACAGAAAATGGATTGTTGTTGGAACTTGGCGAGGTGAAGCGCCATTTTGGCGGCATCAAAGCGGTGGATGGCGTATCGATGCAAGTGAAGGCGGGCCACGTGCACGGACTGATCGGCCCCAACGGTTCGGGCAAGAGCACGCTGGTGAATGTGATCTCCGGCCTGTATGCGCCGAGTGCCGGACAGTTACGCCTGCAAGGCGTGGCGTTGCCCGAGGGCAGTTTGTATAAAGTGTCGCAAGCCGGGGTGGCGCGCACTTTCCAAAACCTGCAACTTTTTTCCGAACTGAGTGCGCTGGAAAACGTGATGGTCGCCTGCGCGGGCGCGTACAACAAATCGCTGCCGCTGGTATTGCTGGGGCTGGCTTACGGCGAAGAGAAAAAAGCGCAGGCCGATGCCTTGGCCCTGCTGGAACTGGTAGGTTTGGCCGGTGAAGCGCGTACCAAAGCCAAAGATATGCCCTACGGCGCGCAACGCTTTTTGGAAATCGCGCGTGCCTTGGCGCGCAAGCCCAAGCTGCTGATTCTCGACGAACCCGCTGCGGGCTTGGCGCATCCCGATGCGCTGAACCTGATCGGCATCGTGAACAAGATCGGCGAGCGCGGTATCACCACCATTTTGATCGAGCACCACATGAACGTGGTCAACGAAGTGTGCGATTTCGTCACCGTGCTCGACGAAGGCAAGATCATCGCGGAAGGCTCGCCCGACGACGTCAGGCGCAACCCGCGCGTGATCGAGGCTTATCTCGGCGACAGCAAAGAAGCGACCACCTCGGCGCGACCGCTGAGCGGCACCGCCCTGCTGCGCGTCGAAAATCTGCATGCGGGCTACGGTGCCAGCGAGGTGCTGACCGGCGCGAGTTTCGAGGTGCACCAAGGTGCTGTGGTCGCGTTGATCGGTGCCAACGGTGCAGGCAAAACCACCGCCATGCGCGCGCTCTCCGGCATGCTGAAACCGACCAAGGGCAAGGTGCTGCTGGACGGGAAAGAAGTGCAGCAGCTGCAGGCTTCGCAAATCGCGCGCCTCGGTTTGGCGCATTCGCCGGAAGGCCGAAAGATATTTGTGCCGCTGTCGGTGGAAGATAATCTGCTGCTCGGTGCATACACGCGACTGCCCAAAGTGTTTGGGTTTGCGGGCAAAGCCAATGCCGATCTGGAAAAAATCTATGCCCTGTTCCCTCGTTTGAAAGAACGCAGAAAACAAGCCGCTGGCACGCTCTCGGGTGGTGAGCAGCAGATGCTGGCTATCGGTCGCGCACTGATGGCAAACCCGAAGATTATTCTGCTTGATGAACCTTCAATGGGTTTGGCTCCGGTCATCGTGCAAGAGGTATTTGCCATCATCAACAAACTCAAAGAATCGGGCATCACCATGCTGCTGGTCGAACAGTTTGCCAAGAGCGCGCTGGAAGTAGCCGACTACGCATATGTGCTTGAGCGTGGCCGCATCGCTATTGAAGGAGCGCCGGAAGAGCTGGCGAAGAATGAGCGGGTGTTGTCGGCATATTTGGGGTGAAATGCGTGCATGTTGCGCTCTAAATGACATTGCGCTTGATGCCCAAGCTGCGAGTGGAAAGCGGCTGGCGTTTATTGGCTGGGACTGTAATAGCAGCTGATTTCAGCACTTCTCTTGCTGTTTCGAAATGGGTTGCCGAGTGCGGTGAGCCGCATCGGCCTGACTCACCGATATGTCGAAAGGTGCTTATTTGTTGACCGCGTCGGCGGCTTTGTTGACGGCTTTCTTGGCGGCATCCTTGGCTGCAGTGGTCGCATCGCTGGCGACTTCCATGGCCTTGTCGGCAGCGGCCTGTGCAGCATCTTCAGCAGCATTCTTGGCTGCGTCGCCTACATCCTTGGCGGTTTCTGTTGCGGCATCCTTGGCTTTGTCGGCAGCTTCAATCGCTGCCTTTTTGGCGGCGTTCAGCGATTCGGTAGCTTGTTCACCGCAGGCGGTCAGCGTGAGGGTGAAGATTGCGGCGATCAGTGAGGCAAATTTCATTTTCAGTTTCCTATCGTTCAAGGTGTACAAAATACAGTGCGGGATTGCGGCGGCCCGATTCTAGCAAGGCCTGCAAAAAATCAAAGTCCCAGACGGGTCGGCGTCGCCCCGGAATGCGAGGCTAGCCACATCTCCTGGAAGCGCGAATTCAATTCGTGCCCCCCCTCCGGATCGTTCTTCGCCAGCAGTCCGCGCGTATCGTCGAAGTGATAGCGGCGCACGAAATGGTGGCTATCTGCGACGGCGAACGGTTCGGTCACGCCGTGCATGTGCGGCGGCGTCTGGTAGATCGACATGCTGTGGCTGAACTCGCGCAACAGCATCATCATGCGCGGACAGAAGCGGATCAGATGTTGCGTGTCATGCGCCAGCAGCTGCAGGCGGTTGTTCGTACTGAGCAGCAGATAGTGGCGCAGCGCATCGTAGCGTGCTTCGGAATTGAAACCGATGTCCGAGAAATCCTTCTCGAAGATGTTCAGCGAGTGCTGGGCCGAAGCGCATACCGTGTCCAGCGCCGCGATGTAATCGGCAACGCCGTCGAAAGTGGTGTGCTGCAGGGACTCATCGTTCATGGTCAGCGTCTCCGGGTGGCGGGGGAAAGGTATCCGTCCAGATACCATTCGTACAACAATTCCAGTGCATCCTGCGTCAACGCTGCATCAGCGGGGAGCATGCGTGCGTCGGCCAGTTCGCGCAGTACGCGATAGTCGTTCTTGCGCACCTTGTACGCCTCGCCGTTGACGCACACGGTGCGTTCCTGGCACAGCATCAGCGTCTTCAGGTCCAGCGCCACACCGCGCGTTTGCACCGCCTCGGCGAAGCGTGTCGCGGACAGCGGGCGCGCGGGGCCGTCGAAGAATATATGCGGCTTGGGTTCGGAGAGATAACTGCCGAGGAAGTTGGCGATATCCTCGTCGTCCCAGCGTATCTTGCGGATCGCGTCGCCGACCTGCCGCAGCATCGCGGGACCGATCTCGGAAGGATGTTTCTGCAACTTCAGATCGGGATCGGCATAAGTGCCCGGGATGTCGATGCGGTCTTGCAGGTAGACGAGGAACTGCTCCGCCAACTCCTGATGCCAGGGGGTGCGGAAGCCGATGGAATAGGTCATGCAATCGTCTTCGGCGATGCCGTTGTGCGCGCAGTGCGGCGGCAGGTACAGTATGTCGCCCGGTTCCAGCACCCACTCCTGTTCCACTTTGAAATCCTTCAGGATACGCAGCGGCGCACCGTCGATCAGCGTCTGGTCGGCCTGGGTGGAGATCTGCCAGCGGCGATGGCCGTACCCTTGCAACAGGAATACGTCATACGCGTCGAAGTGCGGACCGACGCCGCCGCCTTTTGGCGCGTAGCTCACCATCAGATCGTCCAGACGCGCATGCGGGATGAAGTCGAAACGTTTCAGCAGCTCGCTTGCTTCGGGCAGGAAATGGTTCACGCCCTGTACCAGCACCGACCATTGGCCTTTCCTGGACAGGCCGCTGAAATCCTTCGCGACGAAAGGCGAGTGGCGCAGATCGAACTCACCGTGCTGGCAAGTGACCAGACGCGCCTGCGCATCTTCGCCGCAAGCCAGTGCCATCAGTTGTTTCGGATCGAGCAGACCGGCGAAACCGGGCACGGCCTGACGGATCAGCAGCGGTTTCTTTTGCCAGTAGTCGCGCAGGAATTTTTGCGGGGTGAGCCCGCCGAGCAGGGTATTTTTCATGCGCGGATTATAGCCCTGCAATCCCTGTTGAAAAGTCCGGGCAAAAGAAATCCCGGGGGCAGCAGCCGAGAATTTCGATAGAATGCGCGGCAGGAGGACGTTATGCCCACACAAGCTGTAGCACTACAAGCTGGAATGGAGGCGCCGCACTTCGAGTTGCCGGATGCCGACATGGAGACGTTCAAGCTGGTCGGACAACAAGGCAAGCACAATGTCGTGTTGTACTTCTACCCGCGCGATGACACGCCGGGCTGCACGATGGAAGCGAACGAGTTCACCGATCTGGAGGAGGCGTTCGCGCAGCAGGACACCATCGTCGTCGGGGTCAGTCGTGACGATTGCATCAGCCACGCATGCTTCCGCGACAAATACGGTCTCTCGGTATTGCTGTTGTCCGATCCCGATGCACGGATCTGCAGGAAATACGGCGTCATGTATGAGAAGGAAGTGGATGGACAAAAGAAACTCGCCATCAAACGCTCCACTTTCGTCATCGACAAAACCGGCACGCTGCGCCACGCCCTCTATGCCGTTCAAGCCCACGGGCATGCACAAGAGATACTTACACTGATAAAGGAAATGAAATGAAGATCGAAAAGAACGCCGTTGTCACACTGACCTACGCATTGAATGACGCCAGCGGCGCATTGATCGAGCAAGCCGGCGAACCCATCAGCTACCTGCACGGCGGTTTCGACGGCATCTTCCCCGCAGTCGAAGAAGCGCTGCACGGCAAGGACGTGGGCGAAAAATTCTCCGTCACGATGACACCGGACGACGCATTCGGCGAATACGAGCACGATCTGGTGCGCGTCGAGCCGCGCGACATGTTCCCGGCCGAAGTTGCGGTGGGTATGCAATTCGAAGGCGGTGCGGAAGGCGACGATGACGAAGACTTCATGCTGTACACCGTGACCGAAGTCACCGACAAGGAAGTCACCGTCGACGGCAACCATCCGCTGGCCGGCAAGACGCTGACCTTCTCCGGCACGGTCAATGACGTGCGCGCCGCCACGGCCGAAGAGCTTGAGCACGGCCATGTGCATGGTGCAGGTGGTCATCACCACTAAGAGGAAAGGGCGGGCTTGATGAAGACATGGCTACAAGAGAACAAAGGATTCTTCCTGTTCATTTTTCTGTTGGGCATCTTCCGTACTGCAGTAGCAGACTGGAACCCGATACCCTCGGGTTCCATGCGTCCTAATCTGCTTGAGGGGGATGTCGTCTTCGTCAATCGCCTGGCCTATGACATCAAACTTCCGCTGACTGATGTCGTGCTTGCGCATCTGAACGATCCGAAGCGCGGTGATATCGTCACCTTCACTTCTCCTGCCGATGGAAAGCGACTGATCAAACGTCTGATCGCCTTGCCCGGGGATCGCGTGGAGATGCGCAACAAACAATTGTTCATCAATGGTAAACGTGCGGAATATGAATTGCAGACATTGACCACCGAAACGCTTTCTCAGGGCAATAGCTTGCCGGCAGTCAGAGTGAGCGAGAAGGTCGCAGGAAAGCAGCGCGTCATCCAGTGGTTGCCTGATTTACATCGGGCAACAGACTTCGCGCCCATGGTGGTGCCTGCAGATAGTTTTCTGATGCTGGGTGACAACCGCGACAATAGCGTCGATTCACGCTACATCGGCCTTGTGCCTCGTAACGTGCTGATTGGTCGTGCCGAGCGTATTCTGGTTTCGGCTGCCATTCTTGACGATTGGTCCTTGCGTACTGATCGTATCGGGCAATCTCTCTACTGATTCTTTCTTTCCGCCAGGATGTGGCACAAGTGTTCGTCCGCCGGTTCCAGCGTGTAGCGGGCCACATCGTTGAGCAGCGTCTGGATCTCTTGCAGCGTGAAGTGCGCCATCAGTCGGTTCGCGATGTCCGGTTCGACAGGAAGCAAGCGCGCCTCGCCGCAGGGCAGTTTGAAGCCGAAGCCGGCCAGTCGGTGCAGATCTCCGTCCGCGGCACTCATATCCTCCTGCTCGTCTTCCAGAGACGCGTAAAAAGTCTCGATCTCGTCCGAGAGTTCCTCCGGGATATCCTCGGGGATGGCGACCACCAGACCGAGCGGATCGTCGCTGCTCTCGTAGTTCAGGCCATGCTTTTGCACGAAGTCCACGAAACGGTCGCGCAGGTCGGCGGAGAAGAAGATGTAATCGATCATGCTGGGTTTGTCGCGGGTTGAAAGGCCGACATGGTGACGGCTGCAAGGCCTGCTGGCAATCACCCGAAGGAGAGACTAGCCTTATCCGGCGGCTGGGCAGGCGGTTTTGTTGTTAGAATCTCTTCCCGATACCTGTTGCGGCGCGATCTCGCCGATAAACTGAAACAACGGAACCGACACCATGGACAAGACCGTCAAGATGCGCGCTTACACCGATCCCGGATCGGCACAGCCGACTTCAAAACAAAATGAAATGGATCTCGAACTCGCCGCGCGTGACGCGCAACTGGCCGACGAGCGCAACAAATCGCTGGAACAACTGAAGACCATCGTGCAATTGCGCGAAGCGCTCAAGCAGGAACAGGCCAAGACTGCGGAAGTGAGCAAGCGCGTGAACGAACTGGAATCTGGACTGCAGCAGGTCACCTCTTCCTGCGCCGACGAATTGGCACGCAAGGATGCGCAACTTGAGGCGGAGATAAAAAATGCTGTCGATGCCGAGAGCAAGTGCAAGTGCAAGGAACTGCAGGAACGGCTCAAGCAGGAACAAGCCAGGCTGGCCGTCATGCCGGATCAGCCCCGCATGCTGGAAGCCAAAGACAAGGAACTGTCCGACCTGAAAGCCAAGCTGCAGGATGTGAGCGGCGTGCTGAGCAAGATCAGCAGCATCGCCGAAGCGGCCAAACTGGCCGGCAAAGCGTAATCCCCGCTGCCCGCCTCAGATCGGGCAGCTATCCGTACCGCGCAGGAACAACAGATATTCCTCCAGCCTTTCGCGCAGATGCTGCGGCGTAGTCACGATGTCGTGCGACAAGGCGAACAGAGGATAGGCCCGCCAGTCGAACACTTCGAATTTCTCCACCATGCGCAAGGTGTGCACGCCTTCACCCGAGATGTCGTCCCACTCGCCGCGCGCCAGCTTGCGTCCCAGTTCGTGGTGGTGTGAATCCTCGCTGGTTGCCGTCGTGATCAGATCGCCCAGTCCCGCATAACTGTAAGGCGTGTGCGCCTGTCCGCCGAAAGCCTGCACGATACCGCTCAACTCCGCGATGGACGCCGCCACCAGATGGCCGCGCATGTTGTCGCCCAGTTGCAGTTCGTCCGCCATGCCGAACAGGATGGCGTACACGTTCTTCAGGATCACCGACCAGCTGCGCCCGTGCAGGTCGCTCGCCTGCTGGCATACCAGTGTGCTGCCACGGAACAAACTGCGTATCACTTCAAAATCTGCAGCATCCGACAGCACGGCATCGGCAAAGCCCAGCCGTCCCGCGCGCAATTCTTCCGAGATCATCGGGCCGTAGATCACGCCGTAGTGGTGCCGGCCGCCGAGGATACTTTCGAAGGCCTGCGCTGCCGTGCGGCCGGATTCATCCAGCCCTTTGGCGATAGTCAGGCACACGCTGTTTGCAGTGAGGTGGGGTTTAATGCGTTCGGAGATTTCGAAATGCGGTGTCACCGGCAGGCAGAACAGCACCACCTGTGCCTCGGCCACTTCGGCTTCCAGCGCGGAATGCTTTCCCTTCACCACTTCGCCCATGTTCCAGATGCGCACATCATGCCGCTCCGCCAGCAGGCACTCCATGGCATGTCCCATCTCGCCGTATCCCAGAATCAGTATACGCAGTTTCATTTTTATCCTCGTTGATGTCGCCCGGGACGCCATCATAGAACGGACTCGGGTGGATGCGGAGCATGTTCCCGCCCTTGCGGGAATATTGCTTGATATTATCTGGCCGCGCTGTAACGGGCAGAGGGGAGCGACATGCAGTACGACATGGGAAGATTCGACCGGCCGCTGGTGGATGAAACGCAGCCGAAAGCGCATGTGTGGACCGACATTGGCGACGCTGAAGTCGAGCACTCGATATTCGGCAATGCCAAGGTGCGCGTCTATCGCAAGCGGGATGAAGTGCGCGGCGCATTGGGCTGGACGCTGCTAACTGTCGGTTTGGTGGTCGGCGCGGTGTGGCTGACCAAGGATGCGTCGCGCCAGCCCGAGATCGTCTATGTCGCACCGCCGATTGTTGTGCCGGAGCCGCCTCTGCTCGCGCACTCCGCGCCTGTTGCGGTGGTTATCTCCGGGGAATCCGCACCGGCGGCAGCCAAACCGGTGCCGCTGACCGCCAAGCCCGCAGCGGTTGAAGCCCCCGTGGCGGTGATGGACAAGCCGACGGCACCTGCCGCACCGCTCGCCAGCAAGCCTGTTGTGACGCAGACGCCGACAGATGCCGCGTCGGCGGCGTCGGCCACTAACTGAG
>WOYI010714262.1_pt1 | contig 12022 bp, 12 predicted proteins | sample 6423411 | NCBI WGS metagenome assembly WOYI01 (sample SAMN13441803, study PRJNA592873) | oil field metagenome | biome: oil field; feature: oil-well bore; material: oil-contaminated soil; isolation source: oil-contaminated soil from oil-well borehole | place: Germany: Wietze | collected 2016-10-18 ... | reverse complement strand
CGACCGGCGACGAGGCCCTGCGCTACAACCCGATGCAGAAACTGGCCTACCTGGTGGTGATCTTCGGGCTGCTGGCCGTCATCGCCGGGATCATGCCGCTGATCGAAGAGATTCTCAAACCGCTGATGCTCTGGACGCTGGCCGGGCGCGACCTGACGGACCAGGAAGGGTTCACTGCCGGATTGATCACCGGCGCGGCCTTTACCCTGATGGAAAACCTGCTCTATTTTTCGATGGCATACTCAGCGGGGGACTGGTTGTTTTCCGTGACGTTACGCAGCATCACCGGCGTGCTGCACATGCTGGGCTCTGGCCTGGTGGGCCTGGGGCTGGCCCGCACCTGGCGCACCGGCAAATGGCCGTTCCTTGCGCTCACGCTGTCCGGCGCGATTATTTTCCACAGCGCCTGGAATGCGGTTGCCCTGGTTGCCAGCGGCGCGCCTGTGCTGCTCTTTGGCATGGACCCTACTTTCTGGCAGCAGTTTGTGTTTTTGTTACCCCTTCTTGCCCTGCTGGTTGCCGCAATCTTCACACTGTATTTGATCAACCGGAACCTTCAAAAGCAGCAGGCCCTGTCCGGACAGGGAATGACCCGGGACGACCCGCCGGTTGAGCCGCATCAACTCATTGATGCCTGATACAGGCAGACAAACAGACCGGGCCTATGCGGCCCGGAGGATAAATCGATGGAAGACACCCCTCTCTTACCCCTGCTCCGCAAACTGGTTAAAGGCCTGATTGATTTCAAGGTGGTCCATCCGAACTATATCCCGGCGGAAGGCAGCCTTCTGCTGACCACAAACCACCTTAGCCGGTTGGACACGCCTTTCCTGCTCTCCATTACTGAGCGGACGGACCTGGTGGCGATTGTCGCCAAGAAATATCAGCAGAAGCCGATCTTCCACTGGATCCTGGACAAGATTGGCACGATTGTCTGGATGGACCGTGAGAATACGGATTTCTCAGCCGTCCGGGAGGCGCTGGCTTATCTGCGCAAAGGCATGATCGTGGGGATTGCCCCGGAAGGCACCCGCAGCCGGGATTCGAAAGGGCTGTTGGAAGGCAAACAGGGGGCTGCATTGCTCGCTGCCCGGGCGGAAGTGCCGATCATCCCGGTGGGGATCGTGGGTTCGGAAAATGTGAGCCGGGAACTCCTGCGGCTGCGGCGGCCGCCTGTGACCATCACGGTGGGCGAACCCTACACCCTGCCCGCGTTTGACCGTGAGAACCGCCAGGCTTGGCTGTCGAAATATACGGATGAAATTATGTGCCGGATCGCGGCCCTGCTCCCCCCGAATTATCGCGGGTTCTACGCCGACTATCCTCGGGTGCAGGAGTTACTGGCCGAGCAGGACTGACCGGCCTCCGCTCATCTGACCCCACCATCTCCGCCCCATTTCCACCCATCTCCGGGTGGTATAATCCAAAACGTGTTACAGGATCTTGAATTCGGTGATGTTGTCCGCATGCGAAAGCCTCACCCTTGCGGCGGTTATGAGTGGCAAGTGGTGCGTTTGGGCGCTGATATTGGCCTGGTCTGCCTGACATGTGGTCGGCGGATCATGCTGGACCGGCGCTCACTCAGGAATCGGATGAAAAAGATCGTCCGTAAAGGCAGTGATAATGACCCGGAAAACGGATAAGAAACCCCACGTCCTCTTCCTCTTCTCGGATACCGGTGGAGGGCATCGCAGCGCCGCTCAGGCGATCATCGAAGCGCTTGATGTGTATTTCCCCGGACGAGTGACAACCGAGATGCTGGACTTTTTCGTGGAATATGCGCCTCCGCCTTTTGATATGGCTGTCACCACCTACGCACCGATGGCCCAGGTGCCCGATCTTTGGGAGCTGGGGTATAAGCTGAGCAACGGTAAATGGCGCTCCAAGCTGGTGCAGGACGTGCTCTGGCCTTATATCCGTAAGGCAGCGGAGCGACTGGTGCTGGAACACCCCTGTGACCTGTTCCTGTCCGTGCATCCGATCATCAACACCCCGATCCTGCGGGCTTTGGGCGAGGAACACCCGCCCTATATGATCGTGGTCACCGATATGGTCACCACCCATGCCTTCTGGTATAACGACAGCGCGATATTAACGCTCCTCCCAACCGAAGAAGCCAAAGCGCGCGGTGTTGATATTGGCATGGACCCCGGGAAAATGGAGGTCCTGGGCCAGCCCATCGCTGATAAATTCAGGCGGCCGACCGAGTCCAAGGCCGCATTACGCGAGAAATTAGGCTGGCCGAAAGACCAGATTGTGGCGCTGATGATTGGCGGCGGGGAGGGGATGGGCCCGATCGGCGAGATGGTGAAGGCAGTGGACCAGGCCCGACTGGATTTGAGCATGGCCGTGGTCGCAGGCCGGAATGACGCGCTGCGCCGCGACCTGGAGACGGCGGGTCTGAAGACCCCGCTCAAGGTCTATGGCTTTGTCGAGAACATGCCGGACCTGATGAACGCGGCGGATATCCTCCTGACCAAAGCCGGCCCGGGGACGATTTCGGAAGCCTTCATCGCCGGCCTGCCGTTGATCCTGTATTCCAAGATGCCCGGGCAGGAAGACGGCAATGTGGATTACGTGGTCAGCAAGGGCGCGGGCGTCTGGGCGCCTTATCCTGAGAAGGTGATTGCCACGCTGCGCTTCTGGATCGAGCACCCTGAAGTGCGTCAGAAAGTGGCGGCTACCTCAAAGCGCCTGGCCCGGCCTGATGCTTCAAAAGATATTGCCCAACGGATAATTGATATCGTTTCAGCGGCCTGAATCTGATATGATTAATGGAATATTATGCCGATTTTAGATGACCGTAATTTTGAATTCTTCAGCCACAGCCCCGATCAGACCCGGCGGCTGGGCATCCACCTGGGTGTGTTCCTGCGCCCCGGTGATGTGATTGGCCTGGAAGGCAACCTGGGTTCCGGCAAGACCACGCTCGTGCAGGGGATTGCCCAGGGCTGGGGCGTGCTGGACCCCGTCTCCAGCCCCACCTATGTGATCGTGAATGAATATCGCCGGGCCGATGAACAGCGCCTTTTCCACCTGGACGCTTACCGGCTGGAGGGTGTCTTTGATGCGGAGATCCTCGATTTTGACCGGATGCTCTCGCAGGGGCCGGTCGTGATTGAATGGGTTGAACGGGTGGAGGCGGTTCTGCCCGAGGCCTATTTGCGCATCCACCTGGACTATACGGGCATGGAGCACCGCTCGATGATGCTTAACCCATATGGTGAGCGCTTTATGAAGATTGTCGAAAATTTACGCCATAAATTGTATGGAGATTTCTAGTGTTACTGGCCGTTGATACCTCCACATCCTGGATCAGCCTGGCGCTTTATGACGGCACCGTTGTGCGTTATGAGACCACCTGGCAGAGCAAGCATCATCACACGGTGGAATTGGCGCCGGCGATCGATAACGTCTTTGAGCACACCGGGACCAAACCGGCGGACCTGACCGGCCTGGCCGTGGCGCTTGGCCCCGGCTCCTTCACCAGCCTGCGGATCGGGTTGGCAGCAGTTAAGGGCATGTCCCTAGCCCTGAAGCTCCCCGTGGTGGGCGTGCCTTCGTTGGATGTTGTGGCCGCCGCCCAGCCGCTGGACGAGAAGCCCCTGATCGCCGTCCTGCATGCCGGGCGCACGCGCCTGGCTTACGTCACTTACCTGGTGGAAGGTGACGCCTGGAAAGCCCAGCATGAACCGGCCGCGATTGACGCCAAGGACCTGGTGAAGACCATCACCGTCCCAACCTTGATTGCGGGTGAACTCTCAGAAGCGGCCCGGTCGACGTTGGGCCGGCGCTGGAAGAACGCTATCATTGCCAGGCCTGCGCGCTGCCTGCGGCGGGCGGGCTTCCTGGCCGAACTGGCCTGGGAGCGGCTGATGAGCGACCACGTGGATGACCCCATCACGCTCGCCCCGATCTACCTCAGCACGGCCGACCCTATCCCGGCGTGAGATGAACGACCCATCTGCGGCGATGCAGGTTGAACTGCGACCGATGACCCTGGCGGACTTACCCCAGGTTGAAGCGCTGGACCGGATAGCTTTTCCCACCCCCTGGCCTGAAAATGCATTCCGCTATGAATTGACCCGTAACCCGCACGCCATTTGCTGGGTGGCTGAACAATCCGCACAGCTGGTCGGGGATATTGTCGTCTGGCTGGTGCAGGATGAAGCGCATATCGCCACGCTGGCGGTGCCGGGTCAGTTCCGGCAGCGCGGGATTGGTCAGCGGCTGCTGGCTCGGGCGCTGCTGCTGTGCCATGAGAGCGGCGCAACCTCGGCGATGTTGGAAGTGCGTGAGAGCAACCAGGCAGCCCTGGGACTTTACCGCAAGTTTGGTTTTGAGGAAGTGGGGCTGCGGAAGGGGTATTATCAGGACACGCACGAAGACGCGATCTTAATGACCCTTTTTCCGCTGGATCCGGACCGCCTTGCCCGGTTGGAGCGGCTGGAAGATGAAGTGAACCCTAACCCTAATGGTTGAAATGATTGGAGGCAACCCTTGAATTCCGAAGCGATCCTCGCAGAAATCGCCCGGCAAACGGCGGACTGTACCCGCTGCAAACTGCAATTTTCCCGCAAACATGCCGTCCCTGGCGCAGGCAACCCCCACGCTGAGATCCTGTTCGTCGGCGAAGGCCCGGGCTTTCATGAGAACGAACAGGGCCTCCCGTTCGTCGGTGCGGCCGGTCAGTTTTTGGATGAACTTCTGGACATGGCGGGCCTCAGGCGCGAGGATGTGTTCATCACCAATGTGGTCAAGTGCCGCCCGCCGGGGAATCGCGATCCCCAGTTTGAAGAACTGGATGCTTGCAGGCCTTATCTGGAGCGCCAGATTGCCGCCATCAACCCGGATGTGATCGTGACCCTTGGGCGTTATTCCATGGGCCATTTCATCAATAACGGCAGGATCAGCGCGATCCACGGCAAGCCCTTCTGGTCCAACGGGCGGATGATCGTCCCGATGTACCATCCGGCCGCTGCATTGCATCAGCCCTCGCTGCGCGAGATCGTCAAACAGGATTTCGCCAACCTGCCGGGGATGATCGCCAAGGCACAGGAGACCCGCCGGGAGAACCCGGACCTGGCGACCCTTGCCAGCCCGGTTGAGGAAGAGGAAATGGATGATACCGGGACCGAACAGTTGAGCCTTTTCTAGCCTTGACGGCCGTTCATGCGAAGGAACGGACTATGATAAAATGGTTTTTCTGGTTGTGACCTGCAATCGAGGAAATGAATAATGAATATGGAAACAAAATCAGCTTTAATGAAGAAATTTGAGGACCGGACCGCCAGGATTGGTGTGGTTGGGATCGGATATGTGGGTTTGCCGCTGGCCGTGGTATTCGCCGAGGCTGGTTTCGACGTTGTGGGTGTGGACCCCCTGGCGGAGAAAGTCGACGCCCTTAACCGGGGTGAGAGTTACATCCTGGATGTTGATTCCGCCAAGGTGAAGGCTCTGGTGGCGGCCGGGAAGCTCTCGGCCAGCACCGATTACACCAGGCTGGCAGAGGTGGATGCCGTTTCGATTTGCGTGCCGACGCCCCTGCGCAAAACCGGCGACCCCGACCTTTCGTTCATCGCTTCAGCCAGCCATTCGCTGGCGCCGCACCTGCACGAGGGCATGGTGATCGTCCTGGAATCCAGCACCTACCCCGGCACCACTCGTGAGATGATGCTGCCGGAACTGGAAGAGGTCAGCGGCCTCACCGTGGGTGAGGATTTCTTCCTGGCCTTCTCTCCCGAGCGGGTGGACCCCGGCCGCGAGGATTGGACCACGATCAACACGCCCAAAGTGATCGGCGGGATCACCGCGGCCTGCGGTGAAGTGGCCTCGGCCTGGTATGGGCAGGCGCTCGACACCATCGTCCCCGTCTCCACCTCTGAGGTGGCCGAGATGGCGAAACTGCTCGAGAACACCTTCCGCATGATCAATATCGGCCTGGTGAACGAACTGGCCATCATGTGCGACCGGCTCAAGGTCGACGTCTGGGAAGTGATTGACGCAGCCGCCACCAAGCCCTTCGGTTTTATGAAGTTCACCCCCGGCCCGGGCCTGGGCGGACACTGCATCCCGATTGACCCGCTCTATCTCTCCTGGAAGCTCAAATCCCTGAACTACAACGCCCGGTTCATAGAGCTGGCGTCGGAGATCAATACGAACATGCCCCGCTATGCCGTTGGCAAGATTCAGGACGCACTCAACCGGGTGCGGAAGCCGGCGAATGGCAGCCGGGTCTTGATCCTGGGCGTGGCCTATAAACCCGATATCGACGACCTGCGCGAATCGCCTGCGCTGGACGTGATCCACCTGCTGCAGGAAAAGGGCGCGGACGTGGCTTATCACGACCCCTATATCCCGCATGTGGACCATGACAACATCCTCCTGGACAGCGTCCCGGACCTGATGGCAGCCGTGGCTGAGGCGGACTGTGTGGCGATCATCACCAACCACAGCGACTACGATTACGAGGCGATCCTTGAGGCCGCGGACGTGGTCGTGGATACCCGCAATGCCCTGGGCGTCAAAGGCAAGGACAACCCCAAGGTTGTCCGGCTCTAATGAGCGTCTATCTGCTCACCGGTGCAGCCGGTTTCATCGGATCGCGTGTGGCCGAATTGCTCCTGGCAGACGGCCATAGGGTCTACGGCGTGGACATCATGAACCACGCCTACGATATCCGGCTGAAGGAATACCGGCTGGGCAAACTCCTTGGGCGGGAGAACTTCCATTTCCGTAAATGGGACATCTCCCAAAAGCGTGTGATCGAAGACCTGATGGGTTGGCTGCCGGCGGACGTGGCCGGCGTGATCAACCTGGCGGCCTGGGCGGGCACCCGCCGGAGCCTCTCCGACCCCTGGATCTATGTGGAAACGAACGTGACCGGCGCGTTGAACATGATGGAGCTTTGCCGGCAGCATGGGATCAGGAAGTTCGTGCAGGCCTCCACCTCCAGTATCTACGGCAACCTCTCCAAACCGCCTTACAAGGAAACCGATGATACCGCCCACCCGCTGCAGCCCTACGCAGCTTCAAAGAAGGCCGCCGAGGTGATGGCCTATACCTACCATTACCTTTATGACCTGGATGTGACCGTGCTGCGCTATTTCACCGTCTATGGTCCCGCCGGGCGCCCGCAGATGGTGATGTTCCGCTTCTGCAAATGGATCGCCGAGGGGCAGCCCGTGGTGATCAACGGCGATGGGGAGCAGTCGCGCGGCTTCACCTACCTGGATGACATCGCCCGCGGCACCATCCTGGCCCTCAAACCATTGGGCTACGAGATCCTGAACCTGGGCGGGCATGAGGTGATCACCGTCAACGAAACGATCCGCATGCTGGAAGAACGGATCGGCAGGCAGGCCCGGATCGTCTATGAGGATTTCCACCCGGCGGACGTGCTCACCAACCATGCCGATGTCAGCCGGGCGAAGGAACTTTTGGGCTGGCGGCCGCAGGTGGGTCTGGATGAGGGGATCACCCGCCTGGTGGATTGGTACATGCAGGAGCGGGATTGGGCCAGCCAGGTTGAAACCCCATGAAACGTTTTTTCTCCGGCCTTAAGTCCTGGGGGAAAGACGCCATCCTCAAGAAAGTTGTCAGTAATTCAGCCTATCTCTTTGGCAGCCAGGCGATCAGCGCGGTCCTCAGCATTCTGACCGCCAACCTGCTCGGCGTGGCCAGTTTCGGCGCGCTGGGTGTGGTGATCAGCTTCGTCACCAACATCAACCGGCTGTTGTCCTTCCGCATGTCGGACTTCGTGGTGCGTTATGTGGGGGGCTATCTGGCTGACGAGAAGCGCGAGGAAGCCTCGGCCGTGATCAAAGGGGCCGCACTGACCGAGCTCGCAACCTCGATGGTTGCCTATGGGGTCCTGGTGCTGCTTTCCGGTTGGGGCGCAAGCGCCTTCGCCAAAGACCCTGCGACCCGGCCGCTGTTCCTTATCTACGGGATCACCATCCTGGCGAACATGCTGACCGAGACGGCCACCGGCGCGCTGCGGGTGACCGGCCATTTCCGTTCGCAGGCCCTGCTCAACCTGTTCCAGAGTCTGGTCATGGCCGGGTTGTTTTACGTCGTGGTCACCAACCAGGGCGGCATCACGGCGGTGATGCTGGTCTATCTGGCGGGCAAGGTGATCCTGGGCATTGGCCCGGTCCTGCTGGCGCTCTATTGGCTGCCCAGGAGCCTGGGTAAGGGCTGGTGGCGCACGCCGATGCGGCCGAACCTGCCGCCGCTCAAACCGATGGTCCGCTTTGCGCTCAGCACGAACTTCAGCGGCACGATCACGCTGATCGCCCGAGACAGCGAAGTGCTCTGGGTCAGTTATTTCTTTGATACCACCGTCGCCGGTTATTTCAAGGTGGCGCTGGCGGTGATCAACCTGATGGTGATGCCGATCACGCCCTTTATCAGCACGTCCTTCCCGGAGATGACGCGGCATGTGGCCAAGAAGCAATGGGCGCAGCTGAAGCAGCTGCTCACCCGCGTGACCATCATCTCGGGGACCTGGACGGGAGTGGTGGCCGCTGGTTTGCTGCTGCTCGGCCGGCAGCTGCTGTTCTCGCCCTGGTCGCTGTTTGGCAAGACGATCTATATCTATGAGGCGGGGTATGGCCCGGCCTATGGGGTCTTGCTGATCCTGCTGGTGGGATTTGGTGCGGCCAATATCTTCTTCTGGGATCGTTCGCTGCTGCTGGCTTTCGGCAAGGCCGAACTGCCCCTCAAGGTGAGCTTCTTCGCCATGCTGGGCAAGGTGGCGCTGGCCTTCCTGATGGTCCCCGCCCTGGGCTATCTGGCCGAAGCGGCCCTGTTCAGCGCCTATTTTGTCCTCACAGTGGGGGTGCTCACGGTGAAAGGGTTGGCGATGCTGCGTGAGCAATCTCAGGCTATCGCGGAAATCTGAGTCTCCCAGCGGGTCACAATCTGATACATGCTCAGGGGATCGGCGTCGGCATGGCCGTCAGGGTGGCCTGCGCGTCAGGTTCTGTCAATCGCCCCAGTTCCACCGCTTTGATCAGGTCATCAAGCAGGAGCCGGTGATATTGGGTGATCCGTTCGGTCTTCAACTCCGGGTCGAAGGTCAGCAGGATACGCGTTTCCATGAAGGCGGTTTTGACCGGATAGAGCAAGGAACCGGGCAGGGCGTAAACCGCGCAAACGCTGACCGTGCTGATGAGGATGAAGAGGATCGCCAGGATAGCAAGGGTCAGGATTAACTTTTTCCCGCGTTCCCCCTTGAGCCCGTTGCCGAGGGTGTCCAGGATGTTTTCCTGGTGCTCAGCGCCGCTTTTCTTCTTTTCTGCCAAAACCTGCATCATGCGCGCTTTGCTGGCCGGTTCCGCGCCGGGCGGCGGGGTGACCCGCGGCTCGGATGTGATCCGCCGGGCAACTTCCAGGAGCGGGGCCAGACGGTCCGCTTCCTCCGGGAATTGGGCCAGGACGTCCTCGCTGGGGCGGCCGGCAAGGTGGAGGGCCAGGGCCTCATCCAGGACATGGGCGAAGTCGCGTTCGGGGCTCATGCTGCAGCCTCCGCATCGGCATCCGCCGCAAGTTTGCGCAGGGCCGAGAGTTGCAGCGCCCGGACGGTGCCCACGCTGTGGCCGACCTCCCGGGCGACGTCCCGGGCTGAACGCCGTTCGATCAGCCGCCCGATGATCACGTCGCGCTCGTCGGCGGTGAGCGCTGCCAGCGAACGCCGCAGGCGCGCGGGCAAGGGCTGGTCGCGTTGTTCAGCCTCGGCTGTGAGCAGGGGCGCGGCCGTCAGGGCCTGCCGGTAGGGGACGCCCCGCGCCATCAGGTCTTCCATCAGCAGGCTGCGCGCCAGCGCGTGGAGCCAGGGCAGGAAATCCTCGCGTTCGGTTTTATAGAAACCGATCTGGTCGGTCATGCGGATGAAGAGGTCCGAAGTCCGGTCTGCCGCGTATTGGCCCGACCCGACCCGGTAGAAATAGTATTGGTAGATCAGCCCGTAATACCGGTCATGCAGGCTGGCGAGGGCCAGCGCGTCCCCCTTTTGAGCGCGCCCGATGACGAGCTGTAAATCATGGTTCATTGTCTGTTTCCGTCCCGGTTGACCTGCATTGATGTCTTCATTATAAAAGCATTTGCGCGGTTGATTTTAATAAGATGGTGAGCCTATTGAACGAAAGGCGCTTTTAAACGCACCCCGCCCTGCGTGTTATCCATCACCTGGCTGCCGCATTATTTCGCGGAATGCGCCAACTTTGACTTGTTTTTCAGCACCTTCCCTGGATCTGGGTTGACACCGGAATTCGGAATATGGTAGGATTCTGGGTAGATACGCAGTATCAACAGTTGAACGGGGAGCCTGACGCTTCAGGCTGAGAGGAGGACGAGACGGTCCTCGACCCGCAAGACCTGATCCGGATAATGCCGGCGGAGGGATGAAATTGTTTACCAACCGACACCCTCCCCCGCCAGCGGAAGGGTGTTTTTTGGATGACCGACAACGCCAAACGAGCCGTCCTTTTCGCCAACGGCCATCTGCCCGAGGCAGAGCGCTTCCGCGCGATGATCGCCGAAGGCGACCTCCTGGTCGCGGTGGATGGCGGCCTGCGGCATCTGATCGCCCTGGGCCTGACGCCCGGCCTGATCATCGGCGACCTCGATTCCGCTGACCCGGCTGACGTTCATCGCTTCCAGGCCAAAGGCGTTGAAGTCCGAAAATTCCCTTCCCACAAAAACCAGACCGACCTCGAACTCGCGTTGGACGCAGCGCTCGAAACGGGCGCGCAATCCATCCGGGTGGCCGCGGCCCTGGGCGGCCGGCTGGACCAGACCCTGGGCAACATCTTCCTGCTGACCCAGCCCCAGCTCTCCGCCGTGGATGTCAGGCTGGTGGATGGGTGCCAGGAGGTCCTCCTGATCCGGGATCGGGTCACGCTGCCCGGCCAGTCCGGCCAGACCGTCTCCCTGCTGCCCCTGCTGGGACCGGTCACGGGCGTCCTCACCACGGGCCTGGCCTACCCGCTCAGGCGCGAGACTCTCTATCCCGACCATACCCGCGGCATCAGCAACCAAATGACCGGTGATACCTGTCAAATCGAAATTGAGTCCGGGGTCCTGCTTTGTATCCATCAACTTACCCCATCCTCCCAATGAAAGGTTAACCCATGAAGAACTGGCTTACATCCTTATTCTTAATTCTGCTGGTCGGTGCGCTGGCCGCCTGTGCCGGCGAACCGGCCGGGCCCTCCGCCGGCGAGCCGCAAACCCTGACCGTGATGACCCACGACTCCTTTGCCGTCAGCGAAGACCTGATCGCGGCGTTTGAAGCGGAACACAACGCCAAAATCAGCTTCGTCCGCAGCGGTGACACCGGCTCGGCGCTCAACAAAGCGATCCTCTCCAGAGACAACCCCCTGGCCGATGTTTTCTACGGGGTCGACAACACCTTCCTGGCCCGCGCTCTCGACGAAGGCATCTTTGAAGCCTACGACTCGCCGGTGTTGGCAAACATCCCCGCCGAGTTCCAGGCGGACCCCGGCCATTATGCCCTGCCGGTCGATTACGGTGACGTCTGCATCAATTACGACAAGGCCTATTTTGCCGAGAATGACCTGGCAATCCCCACCTCGCTGGAAGAACTCACCCAGCCGGAATATGCGGGCCTGCTGGTCGTGGAAAACCCGGCCACCTCGTCCCCCGGCCTGGCCTTTCTGATGGCCACCATCGCCGGCTTTGGTGAGGACGGTTACCTGGATTACTGGCAGTCGCTGGTTGATAACGGCCTGGTGGTGGTCAACGATTGGGAAACCGCCTATTATACGAATTTCAGCGGCTCCACCGGCCAGGGCGCCCAGCCCATGGTCGTCTCCTATGGCTCCAGCCCGGCGGCCGAAGTCATCTATGCGGAAAGCCCCCTCGAAGAAGCACCCACCGCCTCAATCATCGGACCCAACGCCTGCTTCCGCCAAATCGAATTCGTCGGCATCCTCAAAGGCACGCCCCACCGCGACCTGGCCGAGGCTTTCGTGGACTTCATGCTCAGCCCGGCCTT
>WOYI010615557.1_pt1 | contig 12026 bp, 8 predicted proteins | sample 6423411 | NCBI WGS metagenome assembly WOYI01 (sample SAMN13441803, study PRJNA592873) | oil field metagenome | biome: oil field; feature: oil-well bore; material: oil-contaminated soil; isolation source: oil-contaminated soil from oil-well borehole | place: Germany: Wietze | collected 2016-10-18 ... | reverse complement strand
TGCGCAGGAAGCCCGCAGCCTGTTGGAAGGACTTGGGGCCCATACCCGGCACGTCCTGGAGGGACGCACGGGTTTCGAAGGGCCCGTTTTCCTCTCGGAAGGCGACGATATGCTCTGCCAGGGACGGCCCGATCCCGGCGACATGGGTCAGCAGCGGCGCTGAAGCGGTGTTGACCTCCACGCCGACTGCGTTGACCACGGATTCCACCACCTGGTCCAGTGTACTGGAAAGCCGGCTCTGGTTCACATCGTGCTGGTAGAGCCCGACCCCGATGGATTTGGGGTCGATCTTAACCAGTTCTGCCAGGGGGTCCTGCACCCGCCGGCCAATGGAGATGGCGCCGCGGATGCTGACATCCAACCCAGGGAATTCTTTGCGGGCCAGTTTGCTGGCGCTGTAGACGCTGGCGCCGGCTTCGCTGGTGATCAGGTAGTGCAGGCCGGAGCGATCTTTGGTGATCTCGGCGATAAAGGCCTCCGTCTCACGGGAGGCCGTGCCGTTGCCGATCACCACCAGGGTGACGGCGTGACTTTCAATCCACCCTTCGATGGACTTACGGGCTTCGTCTTTTTCATTCTGCGGCGGATGCGGGTAGATCGTGCCGGTCTCGAGCAGTTTACCGGTCGGGTCGAGGATCGCCACTTTGGACCCCGTCCTGAACCCGGGGTCGATTGCCAGGATCACCTGGTCGGCCAGCGGCGGCTGCGTCAGGAGGGCCCTGAGGTTCTTCGCGAAGAGGTTGATGGCGTGCGTTTCCGCTTCTTCCGTCAGCCCCCGGCGGATGTCGCGCTCAATGGAGGGCAGCAATAAACGCCTGGCGCTGTCCTCAGAAGCCATGTTGAGGGCCTTGAAGAAGAGCGAGCGCCGGTCCGGTGGATATTGCGCCCGGATCGCCAGCCGCCATTCCTGCTCATTGATTTCGATATTAACTTTGAGCACCTTTTCCCGTTCACCCCGGTTGAGGGCCAGGGTCTGGTGCGGTTTAAGGTATTTGATGGGCAGTTCGAACTGGTAATAATTCTCATAAACCCGGCGCGGGTCATCGGAACCCGAGATGACTTCGCTGGTTAGTTTGCCCGTTTTGAGCCCCTTTTCACGGGTCAGCCGGCGGACGGCGGCGTTTTCGCTGATCATCTCAGCGACGATATCCGAGGCGCCGGAGAGCGCGTCTTCCTTCGTGGGGACCTCGTCCGTCAGGAAAGGGGTAACCAGATCATCAAGCGGTCTGGGGGTGATGGTTTGCTCCAGGATCAGGTTTGCCAGCGGCTCCAGGCCCTTTTCACGGGCGATCATGGCCCTGGTGCGGCGTTTGGGGCGGTAAGGCTGATAGAGGTCTTCCAGGTCGGTCGAAGTTGCAGCTGCGAGGAATATCTGTTCCAGTTCCGGCGTAAGCTTGCCCTGTTCGCGGACGCTGTTCAGGATGGTCTCCCGACGCGCTTCGAGGCTCTTCAGGCGTTCCCATTCGTCGTTGATCTGCCTGATCTGCTCTTCATCGAGGTTGCCGGTCATCTCCTTGCGGTAACGGGCGATGAAGGGGATGGTGTTATCGCTGGCGAGCAGGTCTACCGTGCTTTTGACCTTTGCGGTGGGTATTTTCAATGGGTCTGCGATGCGGGAGTAAAGGTCCATAATGACTTTCTGGTGAAGAGACTTAAGTTGAACAAGGTCGTATTGTAACACTTAACCGGGGCGCAAGCATGCGGGCAAATCTAAAAGACCGATCAGAGTTTGACAAACAAAGGTGAAAGTGCTATACTGTTTATGAACAATCATCTGATTAATCTGATGAATGAGAACACTTTATGAGTCCACCGCCTTTATCCCAATATTTATCAAAATTTATGGTTTATCTCGCTGAACAGCAGGCCCAGGGCGTTGAAACACTGCCGAGCCTGACGGATATGAGCGCTGAATTGGGCGTCAGCGTTTCCACCTTGCGGGAAGAGCTCCAGGTAGCCCGGGCATTGGGACTGGTCGAGGTGCGGCCGCGCACCGGCATCAAGTGCCAGCCTTACCGGTTTGAACCAGCCATCCTGAAAAGCCTGGCGTATGCGGTGAGCGTGGACCAGGAGATGTTCCGGCAGTATTCCGAACTGCGTAACCATATCGAAGCCTCGTACTGGTATCAGGCCGTGAGTGAACTCACCTCTGAGGACATCGCAGAACTGCAGGAAGTCGTTCGCCGGGGCATCCAGAAACTCAAGTCTGAACCGATCAGCATCCCCCACCTGGAACACCGTCAATTACATCTTATCATCTATCGCCGCTTGGATAACCCGTTTGTGGATGGCATTTTGGAAACCTATTGGGATATCTATGAGGCGATTGGCCTGGGCGTTTATGAAGATCGGGCTTACCTTGACCGGGTCTGGTCGTATCACCAGCAAATGGTGGACGCCATCGCCCGGCAGGATTTCCTGTCCGGCTATCAGGCGCTGATCGCGCATATGGATTTGCTTTTTCAGCGAGAAAAACAAAATATATCCATCCCTTTTGAATAGCGGATTTGGAAGGAGCTTGAATGAAAAAGGATACTGAACCCGGGCAGAGCCATACCAAAGTCGTCAACGACTTTTGTATGACGGTATGCACCGTAAACGGCTCAGGGAGCGCAACTGCGAACACAACGCTTCTGCGGGCTATGTTTCATATGGGGATTCCCGTTTCAGGGAAAAATATCTTTCCATCGAACATCAAAGGCCTGCCGACCTGGTTTTCCATCCGGGTATCAAAGGATGGCTATCTGGCCCGGGTGGCGCATGACGATATCATCGTTCAGATGAACCCGATGACGTTCGAAGAGGACCTCAATTATGATGTGCCCGGCGGGGTGGTCTTCTATGCGGACCACATTGACTTGCCCGTCCACCGGGATGATGTGATCGTCTACCCAATGCCGGTCAAAGATTTGATCAAAGAGGCCGATGTCCCCCGCAACCTGCAGGATTATATGGAGAACATGATTTATGTTGGCGTGGTCTCCCGGATGCTGGGGATTGATCTTGAATCCGTACATCAGGTCCTGCTCAACCAATTCACCAGGAAACCTTCCGTTGCAGAATCAAATTTTGACATTGTAAAGCTGGCGGCGGACTGGGCCAGGGATAATTTGGAGAAAAAGGATCGTTATGCCGTGGCGCCGATGCCGCCCCTGGATGATTACATCATGACGGACGGAAATACCGCCGGCGCCCTGGGCGCGATCTACGGCGGGTTCCAGTTTTGCGGGTGGTACCCGATCACGCCGGCGACGAGCCTGGCCGAATCGCTGGGTACGTTTGCACCCAGGCTGCGAACGGACCCCGAGACGGGTAAGAACACCTTCGCTATCGTCCAGGCTGAAGACGAACTCGCTGCCATCGGCATGGCCGTTGGCGCAGGTTGGGCCGGGATCCGGTCGATGACTTCCACCTCCGGCCCGGGTATCAGCCTGATGACGGAATACATGAGCCTGGCCTATTACGCTGAGGTCCCGCTGGTGTTGTGGGATGTCCAGCGGGTCGGCCCCAGCACCGGGCTGCCGACCCGGACGGGCCAGGGCGACCTGACGCTGAACTATTTCCTCGGTCACGGCGATACGAACCAGATCATCCTGATCCCTTCCACGGTCACGGAATGCTTTGACTTTGGCTGGCAGGCGTTTGACATCGCCGAGGCTTTCCAGACACCGGTGATCGTCCTGAGCGATCTGGACCTGGGCATGAACCAGTGGATGACGAAGGCTTTTAACTATCCGGATAAGCCGATTGATCGGGGAAAGATTCTTTGGGAAGACGAGCTGGAGGCCTTCAAAGGGGAATGGGGCCGGTATCTGGATGTGGATGGGGATGGCGTACCTTATCGGACCGTGATGGGTAATAAGAGCCCGAAAGCCCCATATTTCACCCGCGGTACCGGACATGATGAATATGGCAATTACAGCGAGGCCCCGGAAGTCTGGCGGAAGATGCTGGACCGGATCAAGATGAAATTCGAACGGGCCCGTGAGGCATTGCCGCAGCCGGTTTATCGCCGGATCGAAGGCGCTGAGATTGGTTTGATCGCGATGGGGTCCACAGAAGCTGCTGTCCTGGAAGCGCAGGATAAACTGCTGGAGAAAGGCATCCCCACGGACTTCATGCGGATCAGGGCGCTGCCGACGGCAAAGGAAGTCGGGACATTCATCCGGGAGCATGACCGCAATTTTGTGATCGAGTTGAACCGGGACGGCCAGCTGCACCAGATCCTGACAATCGAATATTGCAACCAGACCGGGAGCATGATCTCACTGGCCTATATTGACGGCTTGCCGATGACGGCCGAATACATCATCAACGGTGTGTTGGAACAGGAAGAGGCATAAGATGGCAGATCAGAAAGTCGTGACAAATCAGATTGGCCTGGAACGCGCCGATTATCGGGGGGAGCGGTCGACGCTCTGCCCGGGCTGCGGCCATAACACCATTTCGGCCCAGATCATTATGGCCTGCTTTGAATTGGGTATCCCCCCGGAGCAGATCGTCAAGTTCAGCGGCATTGGCTGCTCGAGCAAAAGCCCAACTTATTTCCTCAGCCGCTCGTTTGGCTTCAACGGCTTGCACGGCCGGATGCCTTCCCTGGCGCTCGGCGCGGCCTTTGCGGACCGCAGCATGAAGGTGGTCGGCGTCTCCGGCGACGGCGATACCGCCAGCATCGGCCTGGGACAGTTCAAGCACCTCATCCGCAGGAACCTGCCGATGATCTATATTATTGAAAATAACGGCGTTTACGGCCTGACGAAGGGGCAGTTCTCCGCTACGGCGGAGCGCGGCCTGGAGTTGAAGCATCAGGGCGAAAATCCCTTCCTGCCGATTGACATTGCCAAGGAAGCGCTGATCGGCAATGCCAGTTTTGTAGCCCGGTCCTTCGCCGGCGACCCCAAACAGGTGCGGGAGCTGCTCAAGGCGGCGTTGAGCCATAATGGCACGGCCGTGCTGGACATCATCAGCCCCTGTGTGAGCTTCAATAACCGTGAGGATACGCTGCACTCCTATCAATGGGGGCGGCAGCATGAAGCGCCGCTGCATGATATTTCCTACGTACCTACCCGCCGGGCGATCATCCTGGATGAGTTTGAGGAAGGCGAGGTCAAAGAAGTCACGCTGCACGACGGCTCGGTGGTGGTGCTTAAGAAGCTGGAACATGACTATGACCCCACCAGCAAGTGGCAGGCGATGAAGGTTTTGGAAGAGTCGGAGGAGAACCACTACCTGGTGACCGGTTTGATCTATGTGGACCCAAAACAGCCTTCGCTCTATGACTACATGGACCTGACCGATGAGCCGCTCAACCGGCTGCCGGCGGATAAGATGCGCCCCAGCCCTGAGTCGCTGCAAGCCATCAATAAGAGCATGGTGTAAATTCCAGGTTTGAGAATAGATGAAAGCCTGTCGGGCATATATCCGGCAGGCTTTTTTGTTTTGTTTTTGGGTTTCCTTAGGGCTGGATTCGTTATGCCGCTCATCCAAGGGAAACTGTCTGAGGAGTAATACCATGAGATGGAGAGATTGTATCCCCGACCTCATGGCTTAAGAGCGCCGCAGGTTATCGAAAAATAAGGGACTTTACGAAATCAGCAGCGGCCGTCACAAAGAGCGCCCCCTCACTTTGCAATTGGTCTTGGCTGCCAATGAATTTATATCGGCGAAAAGCCCGTTTACAAATCACCCAGCGTGTGGAGCAGGGCCAGGTTGGGCTTGCGGAAGGCGCCGACGGGGAAGCCGGAAATGACGATCACCTGTTGGCCGGCCTCGAGATTGGTGGTCGCGGCAAGGGCCGTCTCGACGTGCTTTAGCATGGTCTCCAGTGCATTGGCAAAGGGCACCAAAAGCGGCTTGACGCCCCAGAACAGCCCCATTTGCTGGTAGGTCTTGATCTCCGGGGTGAAGGCCAGGATGGGGACATCAGGGCGAGCTTTGGACATCAGGCGGGCCGTGCGGCCGGACTGGGTGAAGACCACGATGGCGACCACATTCCGGTCGCTGGCGAGGGCTTTGGCCGCCCGGGTGATGGAGACTGCGTCACTCTGATCGTTGCTGTCAAGGTTGGTGATGGCGTTGCCCCAGCGCTTGCTGTTGGCCTCCGCCTCCCGCACGATGGCGTCCATCATCCTGACACTCTCAACCGGGAATTTCCCAGCAGCCGTTTCTCCGGAAAGCATCACGGCGTCCGTGCCGTCAAAAATAGCGTTGGCCACGTCGGTCGCTTCCGCACGAGTGGGGCGGGGGTTGTTGATCATCGAATCCAGCATCCGCGTGGCGGTGATCACGGTCCGGCCGTGACTATTGGCGCTGGCGATGATCTCCTTCTGGGCGATTGGCACGCCGGCGGGCGACATCTCGACGCCCAGGTCGCCGCGGGCAACCATCACGCCATCCGTCACCTGCATAATCGCTTCGAGGTTTTTAAGAGCTTCCGGGCGTTCCAATTTGGCAATGATCGGGATGCGTTTCCCCGGTTCATTGGAAGCCAATTTGTCAATCGCCTTTCGAACAGTTTGGATATCTTCTGCAGTTTTAACGAAGGAGACTGCGACCATGTCCACGTTTTTCTTCAACCCGAACTCAAGGTCTTTGCGGTCCATCTGGGTGAACGACGGGAATGTGAGGTTGGCGCCGGGGAGGTTTACGCCTTTGTGCGACTTTAACTCACCGCCTAATAAAACCACGGCGTCAATCCGGTCGCCCGTGATCCTGGTGACTTCCATTTCCAGGTTGCCGTCATCCAGCAGGATGTGGTTGCCCGGACGGACAGCTTTATGCAGGTCGGGCACCTCGAAGGGGATGAAAATGTCGCCGTCGCTCTGGACATAAGAGCTCGATGAGCTCAGGGTCACCTCGTCGCCTGCCTTGAGCGGCAGGCTGCCGCCAACGATATTTCCAATGCGCAGCTTTGGTCCTTGCAGGTCTTGCAGAATGGTGATGGGGGTATCCATCTCGTCGGACAGGTCTCGCAGCAGGTCGATCAGCTTGCCGTGGTCTTCATGGGTGCCGTGGGAGAAGTTCAAGCGTGCGACATTCATACCCGCCTCCACCAGGGCGCGGATCTTTTCCCTGGTGTCACTGCTGGGGCCCAGGGTGCAGACGATTTTTGCGAAACGGTCCATGACTTTCTCCCAGTTCGTTTACTAATCCATCAACAGGACGTCCCGCAGGATCGGGAGCATCCAATCGACAGTACCCTTATCAATGACCAATGGGGGCGCCAGGCGCAGGATGTGGTCGTGTGTTTCTTTCACCAGGATACCCTTTTCTTGTAGGGCTTCCGCGAAACGACGCGCACCGCCCAGTTCATGCTTGAGTTCCACGCCGATCAAGAGCCCTTTCCCCCGGATATCGAGGATGTTCTTGTCCGGGATTTCCTCGAGATAATCCATGATGTATTGACCCATTTCTCTGGCGTTGTCAATCAGGCCTTCTTCCACGATCACATCCAGTGCGGCCATGCTGACCGCGGCGGCCAGGGGGCTGCCGCCGAAGGTGGAGCCATGCTCGCCGGGCTGGAACAACCCCAGGATGGGTTCGTCAGCCAGGACGGCGGATACCGGATAGAAGCCGCCGGAAAGGGCCTTGCCGATGACAGTGATATCGGGGCGGACGCCCTCGTGCTGGCAGGCGAACAGTGCCCCCGTGCGCCCCAGGCCGGTCTGGATTTCGTCCGCAATGAAGAGGATGTCATGCTCTTCGCAGAGCGCCTTGGCGGCTTTCAGATAGCCTTCAGGAGGGACGATGATGCCGTTCTCGCCCTGCAAGGGTTCCAGCATGATCGCGGCGGTGTTTTCAGTGATGGCATCACGGATCGCATCGATATCTCCATAAGGAACGGAAACGAAGCCGGGCGTGAAGGGGCCGAAATCCTGCTTATAAAATTCCGTTGAGGAGAAGGAGATGATGGTGGTGGTCCGGCCGTGGAAGTTGCCCTCCGCCACGATGATCTCTGCATCGTAGCGGGGAATCCCTTTAACCCGGTAGGCCCATTTCCGGGCCACTTTGATCGCGGTCTCAACGGCTTCCGCGCCGCTGTTCATCGGCAGGCTCATCTCATAACCGGTCAGATCAGACAGCTTCTTGTAGAAAGGCCCTAACTGGTCGTTGCGGAAGGCGCGTGAAGTGAGGGTGATCCGCTCCAGCTGGTCGATCATCGCCTGGCGGATTTTGGGGTGATTGTGTCCCTGGTTGAGCGCGGAATAGGCGCTGAGGCAGTCGAGGTATTTCTTGCCGTTCACATCGTAAACCCAGACCCCCTCCCCTTTGGTCAGGACGACATCAAGCGGGTGGTAATTATGTGCGCCGAAGGTATCTTCCAGTTCGATGAAATAATTGCTATTTGGCATCGGGATCGCCTCCGAGCAGCAGGTTGACCAGAATCGCTTTTTGGGCGTGCATCCGGTTTTCGGCCTGGGGGAATAAGCGGGAATGCGGGCCATCGGCGACTTCGTCCGTGATCTCCTGGCCGCGGTGTGCGGGCAGGCAGTGCATGACGATGGCGTTCGGCTTGGCCAGGCTCACCAGGTCCTGGTTGACCTGGTAGGGCGGGAAGACTTTCTCGCGCCGCTGGGCTTCTTCTTCCTGTCCCATGCTGGTCCAGGTGTCGGTGTAGATCACATCGGCGTTCTCGGCCGCTGCCCGCGGTTCGTGCAGCAGTGTGACGGAACCGCTGTTTTCTGCAGCGAAGGCCTTGCCCAATTGGATGTCGCCTTCGGGCATGTCATAGCCCTCCGGGTTAGCAATCCTGAAATTGGCACCTAATTTGGTGACGACTTTCATCAATGAGACGGCGACGTTGTTGCCATCGCCGATATAGGCGACATTGAGCCCTTTCAGCGATCCAAATTCCTCCTGGATCGTGAGGGCGTCTGCCATAGCCTGGCAGGGGTGGTTGTAGTCGCTCAGGCCGTTGATCACGGGCACCTTGGACCATTTCGCCAGTTCGAGGATATGGGCGTGTTCGAAGACCCGGGCCATGATGACATGGACATAGCCGGAGAGCACCCGTGCCACGTCGGCGATCGATTCCCGTTTGCCCAGGCCGATCTCCTGCGGCGAAAGGTAAAGTGCGTCGCCGGAAAGATCGCGCATGGCCATATCAAAGCTGACCCTTGTACGCAGGCTGGGCTTCTGGAACACCATCGCCAGCACCTTGCCTTTAAAGAGCGGCCGGGATTTGCCCTGCTTCTGCTCCTGTTTCAGATCGGCAGCCAGTGAGAGCATGCCTTCGATTTCCTCCGAAGTGAAATCTGCGATATCTAAAAAGTGCTTCATACCATCTCCTAAATAGTTTGGTTAACGACAACTACTCCCTGTTGAGATCAGAGAGGGACACGACCTTGACATCCTGCTGGACGTAGTCCTGCCCGCGCAGTAAGACATTGAACTGCGCGACGCCTAACCATAATAACATGCCTGAGAGAAAACTGCTGGCGAAAATCGAAATGCCGGTGAGCTGATTTTGCAGGGCCGCCGACTGGCTGGTCGCATCGGTGAGGATCAGGTCGTAACTATCCAGCAGCGCTTCAGCATCATCGAGGTTATCCGTGAAATGGGCCAGGTTTTCCGAGAGCGCGTCCAGGTCTTCGGCAAAGGTATCCAGGCCGGACGCTGTGGCGTTCAGATTGGCCTCAATCTCCTGCAAGTCTCCCGGCACCTCCTCCAGGCCGGAAGCAACCTGTGTCAGTCTGAGGTGCAGGGGCGTCTCCGGTTGGTAATCCACCCCCAACAGGGGGACGGACGCCAGGAAAGTGAAGGTGTCATCAATGATTTCCGCACTGGCGGCGGCTGAATCCAGGGCGGTTTGAGTGTCCGTTATCGTGAGGGTCAGATCGTCGCCGATCAGGTTGGCAGAACCCTCAAGTGAATCGGACGTGCTTTCCGCTGTCAATTGGATGTTGTCCAGCGACGTTTGCAACAGCGTCAGGTCTTCTCTGACCCCAGCGAGGGTGCTTCTCAGCGTGCCTATCCCGCCGCCAGTTGTGCTCAGGGCGGCCTGCAGGGTTTCAAGCGTCCCTCTTAAGGCATTTGTTACCCTGGGACGGAAAATCCAGACGGATGCGATGCCGACCAGGGAAAAGACGATCCCCAGGATGGCCAGTATGCTCAGGATGGTGCCGGTGGTCCGGCGTGAAATACCTTTCAACACTTTACTCCTCTCCCAATTCCGGATTAAGATCTGAGAAGATCTGGTCTTGCAGAGCCCACATTTCCGCTTTTTCCTGCGGGTCGTAATGGTCAAAGCCCAGCAGGTGCAGCGTACCATGAATGGCGAGGAAAGCGCATTCAGCCGACAGGCTGTGGGCCTGAGTTGCGGCCTGTCTTTCCGCCTGTGGAATGGAAATGACGATATCGCCCAGATAGGTCCGCCCGGTTTCCGGGTCAACACCGTCCTGGTTAAAAGATAAAACATCCGTGGTTTTGTCCTCCCCACGGAAGGTTTGATTTAACTGGCGCATTTCATCATCATCGGTCAATCGAAGAGTGATATCCATCTCTGGCTTTTTCAGGACCTTCAAAGTTTTTTCCACGGCCGCCCTCAGGACGGTTTCGTCCAGGGATGGCAGGTTTTCGTGAGCTCGCTGAATCTCAATCATTTCTTGCTGACTCGGGTGATATCTGCCTGTTTTTCGCCCGGTTTGGGCTTCGTCCCCAGCGCGGGGTATTTGACGCGGGGATGGTAGGTGCCTTTCAGAGTTTGGAAGAAGGACTCCTTGGCGATCTGCAGGTCCTTCAAGGTCAGATTGGTGTCATCCAGCTGTTTGTTTTGCTCGTAAAAAGCGAAGACCGTGTCGATCAACGAGCGTAATTCCTCTTCGTCTTTGGGGACTTCCGCCCGGGCACGGGCCTCCGTGCCATCGGCCAGCATCAGGAGCGCCGTCTCGCGCGACTGGGGGCGCGGTCCGGGGTAGGTGAATAGTGATTTATCGACATTTTCCGGACCGCCGGCTTCTTTAACAGCCTGGGTGTATTGATAGTGGGTATACATTGTGCCGTGGTGTTCGCGGATGAAGTCAATGATCCGGTTGGGGAGGCGGTATTTCCTGGCGAGTTCAACGCCATCGGTCACATGGCTGATAATGGTGTGTGCGCTGGTGAGCGGGTCGATATCGTCGTGCGGGTTCAGTTTTTCCTGGACCTGGTTCTCAATGAAAAACTGCGGATTTTGAGACTTGCCGCAATCGTGATAGATCGCCCCGACCCGCACCAGGAGCCCATCCGCGCCGATCGCCTCGGCAGCCTGTTCCGCCAGGTTGGAGACCTGCAAAGAATGCTGGTAGGTCCCCGGCGCATTACGCAGCAGGCGCTGTAAAAGAGGGTGGTCCGGGCGGGAGGTATCCAGGAGCTGCGGGGCGGTGGTGGTGCCCAGCACCTGGGCAAAAACGAATTGCAGGAACAGGGTGACGGCGGCTGCACTGAGCCCGTTGATCAGGGCTGCGCCGGCCAGGGTTGCGATCCCGATCCAGTCCGTGACAGTGTCGGGCAGGCGATACGCCAGGATGATGGCGGCCCCGCCCAGGCCAACGGTGAGCACGCTGCCTAAGAAGACGGCGATGCGTCTGGCTTTCCCGAGGGCCAGCATGCCCAGGAATGTCGGCAGGACATAGTAAATTGTGAGATCCAGGCCGTTGGGCATGCCGTAAGCGGTCATGATCCCCAGAATAACGGACATGAACGCGGCGACTTCAAAATTAAAGATGATCGAAAGCGTGAGGCCGAAGGCGGCCAGAGGGTATATGTAAGGCAGGATGGTGCGGTCGATGTTAACGAACCGGCCGGCTGACAGGAAGATAAGAAAAATCAGGGCGATCAGCAGAAGGGATTTGATTGCGTAGCCCTGAGCCCGTTTGCGGAAGCGGAAGTAGAGGCCGGTGAGGGTGGCGGAGAGGATGGTGAGCACGCCTGCGCCGACAATGTCTTCAATACGGTCGTTGGCCTGGATGAGGCCGTAGCGCTGGAGCGCTTCCCAATCGACATCGCGGATGATCTGCCCGCGCCGCACGAGGGTTTCCCCGGCGATG
>WOYI010076176.1_pt1 | contig 12029 bp, 8 predicted proteins | sample 6423411 | NCBI WGS metagenome assembly WOYI01 (sample SAMN13441803, study PRJNA592873) | oil field metagenome | biome: oil field; feature: oil-well bore; material: oil-contaminated soil; isolation source: oil-contaminated soil from oil-well borehole | place: Germany: Wietze | collected 2016-10-18 ... | reverse complement strand
AGCTTTAAGTAAGTCGGGATGACAAGATTTGAACTTGCGACCCCTCGCCCCCCAGACGAGTGCGCTACCAGGCTGCGCTACATCCCGATTTTATGTTATAGGTGAGTTCCCAGGCTGCCTGCCTGACTGAAGTCGTTCAGGCGGGCGCTACAACCCGCTTATTGTGCCGCAAATGTAATGCTAGAATTTTTCTTTACAAAGTGTTTTTTCAAATTCGCCCCAATTTTTACCGCAATAGAATTCATTTATCGCATATGTTTAGAATCGATGGAATTTATTTAGGCGAAAACAGTTTGTTTTGTATTTTTGAACACTAAAATTAAAAATCATGTTTAAACCACTTGATATCAACGAAAATAAAGAAAAGAACATGGGTGAAATAACTGATGTCGAACGCGTGAAATGTTTGATCATTGGATCGGGACCGGCCGGATATACAGCTGCTATTTATGCTGCCCGTGCCAATCTTTCACCTGTAATGTACGAAGGTTTGCAACCCGGCGGTCAGTTAACAACCACCACCGAAGTCGAGAATTACCCGGGTTATCCCGAAGGTGTTACCGGTCCGGTAATGATGGAAGACCTTAAAAAGCAAGCCGAACGTTTTGGAACTGATGTAAGATGGGGAATGGCCACGAAAGTCGATTTCTCGGGAGAGATACATAAAGTGTGGATCGACGGTTCAAAAATAATTGAAAGCGAAGTGGTAATTATTGCCACCGGTGCAACAGCCAAATATCTTGGCCTCGAAGACGAGAAAAAATACGCCGGTGGAGGTGTTTCAGCCTGTGCAACCTGCGATGGTTTTTTCTATCGGGGTAAAGATGTAGCAGTGGTTGGCGGTGGCGACACCGCAACTGAAGAAGCAATGTATCTTGCCGGATTGTGTCGAAAGGTATATTTGATTGTTCGTCGCGATGAGTTGCGTGCTTCAAAAGTAATGGCCGAACGTACCATGAAAACACCAAACATCGAAATCCTTTGGAAACATCAAACTGTTGGATTATTTGGTGACGGCGTAGTAGAAGGCGCAACACTGATAAAAAATAAAGGTGAAGCCGACGAGGAAGAAGTGAAAATTAAAATCGATGGATTCTTTCTTGGAATCGGACATAAACCTAATTCAGATATTTTTGCCGGGTACATCGACACCGATGAGATTGGTTATATAAAAACCATACCCGGTACATCAAAAACCAAAATACCTGGAGTATTTGCCTGCGGCGATGTTCAGGATTCAATCTACCGGCAGGCGGTTACAGCAGCCGGATCGGGGTGTATGGCCGCCATTGATGCCGAACGTTATTTGTCGGAAAAACATTCATAAAAAAGAGGTTTTATATAGAAGAAAGCAGGACAATGTCCTGCTTTTCTTGTTTTTTTTTGGTAATTAAGGGCAAAATCAGTCATGATTTTCGTTCAGAAAAAACTAAATTTAAGGTATCAAATCTAAACCTAACATTATGAGCTCAACAATTAATCGCAGAACTTTTATTGGAGGTGTTTCTACTGCAGCAGTTGGTTTTACAATTGTTCCATCTTCTGTTTTGGGTGGAAAACACTTGGCTCCAAGCGATATCATCAACATTGCATACATTGGTTGCGGAACCCAGGGATTGCGCGAACTGCCCGATTTACTTGCTCTTCAGGATGTGCGTGTAGTTGCAGTTTGCGATCCTCAAAAAGAAGCACGGGGGTATTACGACTGGAGTCCGAATGGATTGCGTGACAGTCTTCGCAAGTGTATCAACAATCCCAATTGGCAGCCTGGTGGAGACGGCACTATTCCCGGAGGACTGGATACCGGAAAAGAAATTGTTGAAGGATATTATGCCAACCAAACCGGGAAAAGTTACCAGTGTGCGGCCTATACCGATTTTCGTGAGTTGATGGATACACACCCCGATCTGGATGCGGTAAAAATAATGGCAACCGATCATTTGCACGGCGTGATGGCAGCCGCAGCTATTAAACGTGGTATTCATCTTACTATGCACAAACCCATCGCCAATCGTTTGGACGAAGGCTTCGAAGTTATCGAAATGGCTAAGAAATCGGATGTTACCACACACTTGATTCCCTGGGAAACAAACGGTACGATGGAACAGGTGCTGGCATGGATAAAAGGTGGCGTGATCGGAAAACTAAAGGAAGTACACAATTGGTCGAACCGTCCGGTGTGGCCGCAATACGCCGAAATTCCAAAAGACAAGCCGAAACTGCCTGATGGTTTCGACTGGGATCTCTGGCTGGGGCCTGAAGCCGAGCGTCCCTATCATCCACATTATACCAACATGGTCTTTCGCGGCTGGTACGACTTTGGCGGTGGATCGATGGCCGACATGGGACATTACAGTTTATGGACTGTATTTAATGCTTTGGAACTAAAAAATCCAACTTATATAGAACCTCAGCTAAGTCATGTTTGTGGTTTAACGGAGCAACGGACGGCTTATCAGCTAAAAAACGATTATTCGTTTCCATATGCAAGTTCGTGTCGCTTTAAATATCCGGCCAATGGTTGGCGTGGCAATGTCGACCTGATTTGGTATGATGGCGGTTTTCGCCCACCGGTACCCGAACCGTTTTATGCTGAGGATAAGGAACTGCCTGTTGAAGGGATGATGTTTGTTGGTGAAGAAGGGATTATCATGTCGTCTGATTTTTATTTGCGCAAACCGTATGTTTTATCAGGAAATAAAAAACTAGCGCTGCAGATCGACGATTCAAATGACAAATTTGAAAAAGCTTCGGGGGAACAACGTTTTGCAGATGCAATTCGCGCTGGAAAACAGACCGATGGTTCATTCCGGAAAGCCTGGCCAATTACCGAAGCAGTAAATTTATACGCGGCCGCTTTGCGATCGGGCAAAAATCTGAAATATGATGCGGCAAAAAGAAAGATCACGAATGTGAGCAGCGCCAATGAATATCTGAAACGCAATTACCGAAAAGGCTGGAGTCTGGACGAAGTATAGCAATCAGAATTTACCGACTAAAATTGAAACAACTTACTAAATCAATAAAAATGATAGCTAAACGCAGAGATTTTTTGAAAATATCAGGAACCGCATTGGGTTCGGCCTTGCTTCTTGGACAGTTACCCTTAGGATTAACAGCATGTTCAACTGCTCCACAATCTTTTGGATTTCAAACCTGGACAATTCGGGAACAACTTGTTGCAGATTTTGCAGGTACCTTAAAAAAAATGGGCGGAATGGGTTACAAGGAATTGGAAATGTGCTCTCCGCTGGGATATATTGATGCCGGTTTCGGGCCACTCAATAAATACACGGGTACAGAACTCAGAAAAATGATTGAAGACCAGGGATTGATTTGCAGCAGCGCACACTATAACTTTGGCGAATTACGTGATAGTTTGGCGAACAGGATTGAATGGGCCACTCAACTGGGGATGAAACAAATGATACTTTCCAGTTTTTGGTTGCCCGATGGATCAGTTGATGAATATCGCAAAGCATGTGACGAATTAAACTTAATTGGTGAAAAGACCAAAGCAGCCGGAATTCAAATGGGATACCATAATCACCATATGGAATTTGAAAAAAGAGGGGACGAACTGATTTACGATGAAATGTTAAAAGTTCTGGATCCTGAATTAGTTAAAATGCAGTTCCAGGTAGCCGTAATCAACATTGGATACAAGGCAGCAGATTATTTTCGACATTATCCGGGCAGGTTTATTTCAGCGCATTTATCAGATTATTCTGCTGATCTGAAAGATCAGGTTCCGGTTGGACAGGGTGTTGTTGACTGGAATGAATTATTTGAAGCAGCTAAGGTTGGAGGTGTACAAAATTTCTTTGTGGAAATGGATCCTGACACTTTTGAACCAAGCGCAAAATTTTTATTTCCTGGTTGATGGTTAAAACCCTGCAATTTTATTGCAGCTTTCATAGATTTACAATATGGTGGATTATCGAAGGACAAGCCATAGTGTAAGTAGAATGTCTGTTCATCTGGTAAGGGTGACGAAGTATCGTTACCATGTTTTGCAGGGCGATATCCAGCAACAAACCCGTGATTTGATAATCCAGATTTGCAACAGTGAGAATGTTCAAATCTTAAAGGGAGTTGAGAGCAAGGGCCATGTTCATGTTAAATATCCTCCATCACTGAGCGTAAGTAACTTGGTAAAGAAGTAAAAAGGATGTCATCCTGCTAACAGAAGATGACATCCTTTTGAAAGTAAAACTTTTATGGTTTACTTTTGAACGGCAGGCGTTGAATAAGGCGGATGAACAATTGGTTTTTGATTTTCTTTTTCCACCATTTTAAGTACTTCCTGAACAGCACGTTCCAATTGCGGGTCGCGCCCGGCTTCGAGTGCTTTAGTGTCCTGGCGAACTTCGATATCGGGTGCAACCCCTTCGTTTTCAGCTATCCATTTGTTGTTGACTGGATCGAAAACCGCATTTACCGGAGAGGTGGCATAACCGCCGTCGACGAAGGCATAATGCACAGCCGACGAAACCAATCCACCCCAGGTAGTTGCTCCAATTAGCGGACCGGCCTGCTGTTGACGGAATACCCACGGGAAAAAGTCGCCACCCGAACCGGCTTTCTCATTAATAAGCAAGGCTTTTGGACCTAAAATTCCGGCAGGCAAAATAAAGGGCTTGCCATTTGGCGCTTCGTTGGTAACCGCTGCTCTCAGTTTACGTGTCAGCAGGTCGACCATATAATCGTCGAGCAAACCACCTCCATTAAAACGTTCGTCGATAACCGCACCCAGTTTATCCTGCTGTGCAAAGAAATATCTGTTGAAGGAAACCAGGCCCGGAGTCCCGGTATTTGGTACCCAAATGTAAGCCAGTTTTCCTCCCGAAAGTTTGTCAACTTTACGGCGGTTATCTTCCACCCACGCACGCTGACGGAGCGCATTCTCACCCGGAATGGGTTTAACGGTGATTTTCCAGGCCCCTTCAAATTCGGGTTTATCGTTGATGTGTAAAACCGTCTGAACTCCCGAAGTGCCGTCAAAAAACATATATGGATTGTCGCTATCCTTTAACTCCGTTCCATTCACCCCAACAATATAATTGCCTTCAGCCACTTTTAACCCGGGTTCTTCGAGTGGGCTCGATAATTCCGGGTTCCAGCTTTCGGTAGTATAAATGCATTCGATTTTCCAACGTCCTTTTTCTGCAGAAAGATCGGCGCCCAGCAATCCAACGGTGTTGCGGTCGGTCGAAGGATAATCGCCACCACCGACAAAACTGTGACCCACCGAAAGTTCGCCGTTCACCTGATCGAGTACGTAGGTAAGATCGGCACGGTGTTTAATGAAAGGAACCAGTGGGGAATAACGTTCATATACTTTGTCCCAATCACGTCCGTGCATGTTTGGCGCGTAGAAATAGTCGCGTTCATAGCGCCAGGCTTCTTCAAAAATCTGTTTCCATTCCAGCGAACGGTCGAGTTTCATTTTCAAATCTACATTCAGTGATTTACCTTCTTTTCCTGACGGACCCGAAGTGTCCATTACTTTCCACGATTGGCCAAAGCGACCCAGCATTTTTTTGCCATCGCCTGAAACCGAGAGACGGCTGGCCCCCGATACAAATTCCTTGGTTTCGCGATCTTTTAAAGTGAATTTCTGGAGCGTTAGCCCGGGTTGGTTGGGAACAGATTCAGCCACAAAAACAGTACCTTCCGGACCAGTCAATGTCATCCTGTATTTTCTTTGTGGCAAAGGCAGCGCCATGGTTCTTGCCGAAATATTGTCAAGATCAACTTTCAGGGTGTCGGCTTTTTCTTCGTCTTTTTTGTCGCTTTTTTCCTTGTCTTTTTTGTCGTTTTTTCCTTTTTCTTTTTCAGCATCTTCATCTTTTGCGTTCTCGTCTTTTTTTACTTCTTCTTCGTCGCTCTGAAGTTTGAACGGCGAATCTTCATCTTTCTGAAGGTTGACAATGTACACACTGTACTGTGCATCGGCAGTCATGGCGCTGGTGTTGGCCCATCCCGAGGCAAGCGCGAGATCGGTGCTGGCCAGGAAATACAGGTGTTTTTTATCGCTGTCCCACGACGGTGAAAAAGCGTCGGCAAAGTTGTTGGTCAGTTTATGGATCGAATTGTCTTCCAACGACCAAAGTGTAACCTGGCGGAAGTTATTGGAAGCCGATTTGGCGTAAGCCAGCCATTTTGAATCGGGCGACCAGGTTAATCCCATATCGCCACGCTCAAGATTTGTTCCGGCTGTATCAATGGTTTTAATGCTTCCGTCTTCCACATTCACCACACGAACGCGAACGGCATTGTCAACAAAAGCAATGTATTTCCCATCGGGCGACCAGGTAGGTTCCCAGCCCAGTTTCGATTCACCAATCGAAATACTTTTAGGTTTGCTAATTCCGTCTTGATTTCCGATCATCAGCGAATAACCATTTTCGCCTGCATCCGAAAACCAGGCCACCTGATCGCCTTTTGGCGACCAAAGCGGAGCGCGGTCAGCTACTCCCGACGATTGGGTGAGGTTGCGTGTGTCGCCATGTTCAACGGGTACTGTAAAAATTTCGCCGCGCGATTCAAAAATAGCGCGTTTCCCGGTTGCTGAAAGCGAAGCCGCTGAAACTGACTTGCTCACATCTTCCCATTGTGTTTCGGCCCAGGGGAAATCTCCCTTGATTTCAATTTTCAACTGTGCAATATTCTTGGTATTAATATCGAGCAACGAAAGAAAACCATCTCTTTCGAAAGCCAGCGTATTTCCTTTCCCGCTGAGCCATTTAACATCCGACCCGGTAAAAGTAGTCACTTGCTCGAGCTGTTTACCTGCTGGATCGTATGACCAGATATTGCTTACAAAATCACGGTCGGAAAGAAAGTATATCTTACTGCCCAGCCACACCGGATTACGGTCAGTTTCCTTGTTATTTGGAAGTAATACTTCTGAAAAATCGTTTAAATTGAGGATAACCAGCGGAGTGTTCTGCCCACCCCGGTAGTCGCGCCATTCTACATCCCAACGCGAAATGCGGTCGATAACGATTTGCTTGCCATCGGGCGAATAAGAACCATCGTTACCCCATTGTTTGGTAAGAAGCTCGGAAGGTCCGCCATCTTTGGAAACAAGCCATAATCTGCCATAACCTGAAGGCGCTGTTTCGCGCTGCGAAGTATAAAGTATTTGTTTCCCATCCGGAGTCCAGCCACGAACGATGGCGCTGCTGGGGTACCAGGTTAATCGGGTTGGCGTACCGCCTTCAATCGGCACAGTATACACAGCAGTGGTTCCCGAACGGTTCGAACTAAATGCAATGGTTTGTCCATCGGGCGAAAAATGTGGGTCACTTTCCACTGCCCCGGTACTTGTAATGCGCGTGGTATTTTGTCCGTTCAAATCCGAGACCCAAACATCGCCACCGTATGTAAAAGCAATGTGTGTATCGCTGATACCTGGCTGTCTTAAAAGCCGGGTTTCCTGTGCCCATGAAACAACACTAAGAGTCAGTAACAAAAGGAATAAGTATGATCTTTTCATTGTAAAAGTTTTGATTTTAGATATAAACCGAGAATTACTCAAGCTGTTCATCGGTTTTATACTTTTTCTGAAAGTATTCTTTATTTAAAGATTAGTATCCGATCAAGTTTCGATGTTACAGCTATATTTTATCAATTTGAAAATAGTTTTTTTCATCTGTCGGTTTCGGCAACTGATACGCTCCTTATTTCTGTTCCGGGCTATTATTCCAAGCAAATTCTGCTTGGTAATTTTGCTGCATTTCCGGATAAAATATCTTTACGCGAAAAGGTTCAAATGGCAGGAGAGGTAACCATCCGGCCTCAAATTCCACGGCCATATAGTAAACAAATACCAACCAGGAAACACGGCCAAAAGCTAATAGTCTGTTCCTGCACGGGTTAACCTATATTGCAATAGCGCTGTTAAACGCTTTCTTTCAGGATGATATCGGGATATACAAATTTTCGTCATGTACTTAGTAGTGAAATACACTTTTGGGGTTAAAGTATTTTAAACTAAAATCCCCAGGCTCTTTCTCCCTTTTTTTGGTATTTTCGTTGCAGTAATCCTATTTGAAAATGCTGAAGAGCCTTACCATAAGTAATTATGCGCTGATCAACGAGTTGCAGGTCGATTTTCACCGGAACCTGAATACTGTTACCGGCGAAACCGGAGCGGGGAAGTCGATTATTTTGGGTGCGCTGGCCCTGATCCTGGGTAACCGTGCCGATCTTTCGGTGCTTAAGGAGAAAGACCGTAAGTGCGTGGTGGAAGGTATTTTCGAGGTTAAAGATTACCGGCTTCAGCCCTTTTTTGAAAAGAACGACCTTGATTATGATGCCACCGCTATTTTGCGGCGCGAGATCACGCCTGCGGGTAAATCGAGGGCGTTTATCAACGACACGCCGGTAACGCTGAAAGTGCTGCGCGATTTGGGCCTCAAACTGATCGATATCCACTCGCAGCACCAGAACCTGGAACTCAGCAACCAGGTTTTTCAGCTCGAACTGGTCGATGCCGTCGCAGGTTCCGACCTCAAACTGGAAGAATACCGTACGTTATTCAGAGCCTGGAAACAGGCGCAGAAAGAGTTGTCTGAACTGGAAAAACAGGCCGAAAAGGAAAAGGCCGATCTCGATTATTTCCAGTTTCAGTATAATCAGCTCGAGGAAGCTGCCTTACTGGAAAATGAGCAGGAAGAGCTGGAGGAAGAACTTGAGCGCCTCAATCATGCCGAAGAAATTAAAACCGCATTCACCAGCATAACCGAATTGCTCGACAACGAAAACATATCGGTGGTGCAACAAATAAAAGACGCCGCCAAAGCTTTGGATAAAATTCGCGGTTTTATGCACGAGGCAGGCGAATTGTACGAACGTCTGCAAAGTTCGATGCTTGAGCTTCGAGATCTGGTTGACACTGCCGGAGAGTTGAGCGATAAAGTGGAATACAATCCTGCACGAATTGAGGAGGTTACGGGGCGTTTGAACATCCTGTACGGATTGCAACAGAAACACCAGGTTCAAAGTGTGGCCGAACTGATTACGCTGCGCGATGATTTCGACCATAAAATAAATACCGTAACCGGTTACGATGAAGTTATTTTTGAAAGGAAGAAAGCCGTAAAGTTCCTAAACGAACAACTCGAAAAACAAGCAACTGCTTTAAGCCAGCAACGCGTTAAAGCTTTTGCGAAAATACAAAAATCGGTGATCGAAGATCTGAAACAACTGGGAATGCCCAAGGTAAATTTCGAAGTGGAACACCGGGAACTCGAAGAATTTACATCGCGCGGGAAAGACGCGGTGAGCTTTTTATTTAGTGCAAACGCCGACCTTGTTCCCGACGATATTTCGAAAATTGCTTCCGGTGGCGAAATGTCAAGGCTGATGTTGGCGATTAAAAACCTGCTGCGGAATTCAAAAGCACTGCCTACCATTGTCTTCGACGAGATAGATGCAGGAATTTCGGGAGAGATTGCGCTGAAAATGGGAGCTATCATTCAGAGCTTTTCTGTAAGTACGCAGATAATCAACATTACTCACCTGCCACAGATTGCGGCCCGGGGGAATGCGCATTTCAGGGTGTACAAATACGAAGAAGCCGGGAAAACCTACACCTCAATCCGCCAGCTTTCGCCCGAAGAAAGAGTGGAAGAACTGGCCAAAATGGTAGGTGGCGATAAACTTACTGAAACAACAATCAGCGCCGCACGCGAGTTGCTGGCCAATTAGCGAAGGGCCCAGGTAATGAAGGACTGGGCAGATAAATGCTTGAATGCAGAAATGGCCCAATACTTAAATAGAAAAAGAATAACAGATTGTCAGTGATATTCCTGGTTCTTAAAGCTCGATCGTCCTGGCTCGTGTTTCACAGTTCGCAGCCCGTTTTATAAAAACAACACAAAATAGCAATTTAAATATGACAGAAATAGGAAAATACAACACCCTGAATATCGTTCGCGAAACCGCCAACGGAGCCTATCTTGATGGAGAGGAACTGGGAGAAATACTGATGCCCGCCAAGTTTGTAAGCGACGAAATCAAGAACAGTGGAAAAGCGGAGGTGTTTGTATATACCGACTCTGAAGATCGTTTGGTGGCGACCACCGAGCAACCGCTTGTTAAAGTCGGCGAGTTTGCCTGCTTAACAGTAAAAGCGGTCACTCGCATTGGAGCCTTTCTCGACTGGGGATTGCCCAAAGACCTGCTGGTGCCTTTTAGTGAACAAAATGCCAAAATGCAGGAGGGGCGCGAGTATTGGGTGTATGTTTATGTCGATTTGTTAACCAAACGAATGGTAGCATCGGCCAAACTGAACAAGTTTTTGGATAACACCCCGCCAGCCTACAAAACCGGCGATGAGGTGGATCTGATCATTTGGGAAGAAACCGATTTGGGTTATCGGGCCATCATCAACCAGGAACACACCGGCATGTTATACAAAAACCAGGTTTTCCGTACCCTCGAATCAGGAGAACGCACCAAAGGGTATATCCAAAAAGTACGCGATGACGAGAAAATTGATTTGCTGCTCGACAAACCGGGTTACGAAAAAGTGGATGCCATCAGTCAGCAAATACTGGATGTTTTAAAAGGGAACCGTGGTTTTATAGCGGTTTCCGACAAATCGTCGCCCGATATGATACAAGCCATGTTTGGTATTAGCAAAAAGAATTTTAAGAAAGCCGTTGGCGCATTGTACAAACAACGAATCATTGATTTTGAGTCGGATGGGATTCGGCTGATAAAATGAACATGTGTTTATAAACATCTGCTGATTTCTTTCCATATTTCTACAAAATCAGTATTTTTCCCACACAATATTTCATACGATATAAAATAGTTTGTTTTGTCAGAACCCAGTTGCATTTTAATTTTGTAAAAAGAATCAGCAACAACTTTCATTTTTTTGTAACGAAGGGCATTTTACTGAACCGTACGAACAGAAAACACAACAATCGCCCTGTTTTGGTTTTAAAACGGTATGGCAATTTTCACATTCATAGAAGAATTGGCAGGAATCCTCCGGCATGGTTTCTTCTTTTGAAAACCCGCAATCAGGGCAGGTTATTACACTTTTAGTGATGATGGCGCCCATGTTCATTGTTGTTTTGGGTTATGTCCAGCAATACTTTTCCCGAATCTTTCAATAGCCCGACCGACCACTTAATAATTACGAGGGAGCTGAGTAAAGCTGCAATTGTATCCATAAATGGAATGTCCCAAATCAATGCAGCAGTCAATCCCAGGATTGCAGATACACTGGTTAATGCATCCGCAATAACATGCAAATAGGCCGCCCGGATATTATGGTCGGAATGTTCGTGTTTGTGGTGCAAAATGAAGGCGCTGGCAATATTTACCAGTAAACCAATAATGGCGACAAGTATGGCTTCTTTATAAACAATGTCCACCGGATTGTAAAAGCGTTGGATAGCCTCAACCATGATGACGACCGCAAAAATAAGCAGCATCAAACCACTGCTGTACCCCGAAAGGGAAAGTATTTTGTCTGAATTGCCTGTAAACTTTTCGCTTTTTGAAACCTTTCGTACTATTATGTAAGCCACCCAACTTAACCCAATGGCAAGTACATGTGACCCCATGTGAATGCCATCGGCTAATAAAGCCATTGATTTGGTTGTCAGTCCAAAAATAATTTCTACAACCATGGTAACGGCAGTTAAAAGAACCACCCACATGGTTTTATTTTCGTAATTATGTTTAAATTCTGACATGTGTAAAATCATTAATGATTAGCGAATTCAAATCTAAACACAAACGTCTATAAAAAGTAGTCATGATTACTTTATTTCATTATTATCTTCCAAGCTTTAATATCCTGAATGCACCGCGTGTTACAATTAGAAAGATAATTGCCCCGATTATTAAATCCGGGTATTTCGATTGGGTCAACAACACCAAAACGCCTGCCGCAATAACACCTGTATTGATAATAATATCGTTTGATGTAAAAATCATGGTGGCTTTCATGTGTGCTTCGTTGCTCTTTGATTTTTGCAATAAATAGAGGCAAACTG
>WOYI011204311.1_pt2 | contig 12041 bp, 11 predicted proteins | sample 6423411 | NCBI WGS metagenome assembly WOYI01 (sample SAMN13441803, study PRJNA592873) | oil field metagenome | biome: oil field; feature: oil-well bore; material: oil-contaminated soil; isolation source: oil-contaminated soil from oil-well borehole | place: Germany: Wietze | collected 2016-10-18 ... | reverse complement strand
AAAGGATAAAGGATAAAGGGGAAAAGGATAAAGGATAAAGGGGAAAAGGATAAAGTTGAGGGGGCATCCGGGACGGGTCTGCCGGAGAGAAGGTAGAATCCGCAGGGCCCCAAAAACTTATAAGGCACAGGAAGCAGATGAGCAAAAACAATTTGGAAGTACTTTTCGAAGACAATCATATCATCATTGTCAGCAAGCGTTCATCTGACCTGGTGCAGGGTGACATTACAGGTGATGAGTCTCTGGATGAAAAGGTAAAGGTTTACATCAGGGAGAAATACGGCAAGTCCGGAGATGTCTTCCTGGGTGTGGTGCACAGGCTGGACAGGCCTGTCAGTGGCTGCGTGGTCTATGCACGCACATCCAAGGCGCTGTCGCGCCTGGGTGAGCTGTTTCGCTCACGGGAGGTAAAAAAACAGTACTGGGCGATTGTCTCCGACAGGCCGCCGGCAGAGGAAGGCTTACTGCGCAACTATCTGAAGAAGAACGAGAAGCAGAATAAATCGTACGTTTACGAGAATGAAGTGAAGGGGTCGAAACAGGCAGAGCTGTCGTACCGCCTGCTGGCCAGATCAGAGCGGTTTTATCTACTGGAGATAGATCTGCATACCGGTCGTCATCACCAGATAAGGGCGCAGCTCGCTGCTGCCGGCTGCCCGGTCAAGGGTGACCTCAAGTACGGTTCCAAAAGATCAAACGAGGGGGGCGGCATCTCGCTGCATGCACGAAGGGTCTCATTCATTCATCCTGTCAAGAAAACGGAGGTCACTGTGGAGGCTCCGCTGCCTGACGACAAGACCTGGCGGCTCTTCAGAAATGTCTGAAATGTGTACATAATAAAAGAGAAGAGATGTCTCTGCCGCATCCCTTCCCATTTCACCCAAACTAACCTAAATCCACCATCTGTGAATGCTGCATCCCATAGGCGGGTAGCAGTTGTATCCTTCTCTTCTTTCACAGATAAGACATTACAAATGTAAGACATAAAATCCGGCCGGGGGTTAAAGTGAGGTTAAAACCGGTTAACAAAAAGTTAAAACGAATTTCGTGCTTATATATATATTTAATTTTGTGTTATGAACAAGCAGAGGTTCATAGGGCTCATAGTGCTGATGGTAGTGTCCATCACTGCCATAATATGGGTACAGGCGACATGGATTGGCAACTCCGTCAGGGTGCAGAATGAGCAGTTTGATTTCTTTGTCATCAACAGTCTCCGCAATACGGCTCACTCCATGGAAACCAACCGTCGTATGAATTTCCTGAATGATATGTTTATCAGCGGATACTCCTCTCTTCCGCAGGCCGTTCATCGCTCAGCATCACCGGGGATGACATCGGAGAGCTTCAGCATAAGCAGCCAGGCCTCTTCGGAGACAGACTCCGTTGAGATCATTGTATCAAAGAACAATGAGCCACCGGTGAGGATGAAGGTGCCGCGTGACGAGGCTCGTTCCACAGTGGAGAACAGTGTTGTGGTGGGTTCGGAGGAGTACAGGAGGTGGGTACAGCAGCAGGCCGTAGAGTTTCAGTCGATCAGCAACCAGCTGCTCTCCGAGATGTTCGTCTGGGAGCGTAACAGTCAGATAAACAAGGAGGAACTGATTCATACCCTCAGCGGTGAATTCCTGGCATCAGGTATCGATACCCCGTTTGAGTTTGCAATAATGCGGGGTGACTCAATAGTCGATGGGGTCTGGTCAAAGGTGAAGGCGAAGGAGTTCCGTGAGAGTCCTTACAAGGTGGCTCTTTTTGAGGAGGGCCTGTTGAGAAAGGGAGAGACGCTGTCAGTGGTCTTCCCGCGCAAGACAAATTACGTGCTCAGCTCCATGGGGCTTATGCTCGGTGGGTCGGGACTCTTTCTCCTGATCATAATGTCGACATTTGCCCTCAGCCTCTGGTTTATCATAAGGCAGAAAAAGACCTCCAGGATGCAGGCCGACTTCATCAACAACATGACCCACGAGTTCAAGACCCCAATTGCCACGATATCGCTGGCTGCCGACACCATTTCCAACAGCAGGGTCATCTCGGATGAAGAGAAGGTACGTCATTTCATTGGCATGATAAAAAAAGAGAACTCCCGCATGAACAGGCAGGTGGAGACGATCCTCCAGATAGCCACACTCGACAAGCACGATATGGACTTCACCTTTGCGAAGACGGATATTCATGAGGTCATCAGGCAGGCAATTGATACAATAGAGATACAGGTCACAGACAGGGGCGGGGAGATCATCAGGCATCTCGATGCTGAAAACAGCATTGTAACAGGCGATGCCGAACATCTGCGCAACCTGGTCCACAACCTGCTGGACAATGCCAACAAATATTCTGACAGGGAACCGCAGATAATTGTCAGAACACGCAGCAACAAAGGCGGCATATTTCTGTCGGTTGAGGACAAAGGTATAGGAATGAGCAAGGCTGTCCAGAATCGTGTTTTTGAGCGTTTTTACAGGGAAACCACAGGCAACATACATAATGTAAAGGGATTTGGACTGGGACTGCATTATGTGAAGGCGATCACCGATGCACACGGAGGCACCGTCACCGTGGAGAGCGAGGAGGGCAAGGGAAGCACTTTTACTGTATTTTTGCCTTTCAATAATGAAGAAGGAGGATGAAGATGAGCAGGAAGAGTGCACGGATATTTCTGGTTGAAGATGATCTGAGTTTTGGCTCAGTACTTAAGTCCTACCTTGAGATAAACGATTTTGAGGTTGACCTTGTCGACGACGGCAAGCTGGCCGTTGAAGTCTTCCGCAAAGGGGTGTATGACTTATGCATCCTTGACGTGATGCTTCCTCATGTTGACGGTTTTACCATTGCCTCGGAGATCCGGAGCATGAACTCGCTCATCCCCATTATTTTTTTGACAGCCAAGAAATTGAAGGAGGATTTGCTCCGCGGTTATGGTGTAGGGGCGGATGATTATATCACCAAGCCCTTTGATACTGATATTCTGCTCTGCAAGATAAAGGCTATCATAGCCCGAAGGGATACGCAGGACGGTTCAAGGGATCTTTACGAGATAGGAAAATATGTTTTCAATGCCAGGCTGCGCACGCTGACCATCGCCGGCCAGGAGAGGCAGCTGTCGCCTAAGGAGGGGCAGCTCCTGGAGATGCTTGCCCTTGCGCCGAACTCGCTGGTGAGCCGCGAGGCAGCCCTGAAGAAGATCTGGGGCACTGACGATTATTTCACTGCCCGAAGCATGGATGTGTATGTCACCAAGCTGCGCAAGTACCTTAGTGATGATCCGCAAATAACGCTGAAGAATATCCACGGCAGCGGGTTCCAGCTGGTTGTTGGAGAAAGTCTGTAAAGTCTGTAAAGTCGAAAGGTTCGGCAGTCTAAGTACCTGGTATTCAGCTCTTACTTCTTAATTCATACTTCTTAATTCATAATTCATAATTCTTAATTCTTAATTCTTCCCTTCACTACTACCTATTGCCTGCTCCCTATTCCCTTATTTTACCAGATTACTGCGTGTGAAGCTTAGCGGCATGAGCGACTGGCAGTTGTCAAGGACTGTCACACCTGATTTTCCGGCGAGGATCACCCTTATCGGGTAGCCCGTTCTCTGTTCCTCCTCTATGAGCATCTGGCGACAGTTGCCGCAGGGTGGTACAGGCTGGTCCGTCAGTTCTCCCTCCGTGAGAGCTGCGATGGCAATGGCCACTGCTTTTTTGTTATGGTGGTTGGTCACGGAATATGAGAGAGCTGTTTTTTCGGCGCAGCTGCCAGACGGGAAGGCTGCATTTTCCACGTTGGCACCCCGGACCACCGTGCCGTCATTAAGCATTATTGCGGCGCCCACATTGAAATGGGAGTAGGGGGCATAGGAGCCGGATGCGGCAGTGACGGCTTCCTCCACGAGGCTCCTGTCGTCATCCGGTAAATCATCAATTCCCGTGTATTCCAGGAAAGAGATACTTACTTCTCTCTTTTTCATAATCGATAGTGCTGATCTAAAGTGTGATAAAAGTAATAATATTTTGCCTCCGGCGGTTGTTGTGGTGATGGGTAAGGACATTTTTATATTTTTGTCAAAACTGTACCGATGAACAACCTGTCACGATACGCCTTTCTTTGTCTTCTTCTGATACTCTCCTCCTGCGGTGCATCGCGCAGGGCAGCCAGGACACCGGTTACCCCGGTCACAACTTCATCGTATGCTGTTGACTATCTAAACAGGTACAGTGCCCTTGCCGTCAGCGAGATGAAGAGAACAGGCATACCTGCCAGCATCACTCTTGCCCAGGGAATGGTGGAGTCGAACTATGGCCGCAGCACCCTGGCCAGAAAAGGCAACAATCATTTTGGCATCAAGTGTCACAGCGATTGGAAGGGAGGGAAGATCTATCATGATGACAACAGGAGGGGTGAATGTTTCAGGGCATACGGTTCGGTTGAAGAATCATACCGTGACCATTCTGACTTTATTGTGAACGGTTCACGCTACAGGGATCTTTTCAGGCTTCCCGCCGATGACTACAAGGGTTGGGCACACGGGCTGAAGAAGGCCGGTTATGCCACGGATCCGAAATATCCCTCAAAGCTTATCGCGAAGATTGAAGAGTATGACCTTCACAGATTCGACTTGGGAATCGGGGTGGCGGCACAGCCCACGCAGAAGGCCTCCCGGTCACAGACAGCACCTCCGCCGGCAGTAAGCCCTGTTTCCGCTGATCGCCTGGCAACAGTGACATCTGAAAGCAGTACGACGGCCATGGCGGTTTCACAGCGTGAGGCTGAGGCAAAGCCGGAACCGGAGGCAGAAGAGCCGATAAAGGTCATCACTCTGAGCAACAGCAGGATAAAGGAAAATAACGGTGTTGAATATATTATTGTTGAGGAGGGGGAGACCTTTGAGTCCATAGCAGAGGAGTTCAACCTGCTTGCCTGGGAGATAAACCGCTATAATGATCTTGCTCCCGGCTCCGGTGCCACTCCGGGCCAGATGGTCTACCTGCAACCCAAGCGCAACAAGGCCGCAGGAGGATATTCAATCCATGTTGCAAAGGCAGGCGATACCATGCGCAGCATTTCACAGAAATATGCCGTAAAGCTCACGGCCCTCTATAAGATGAACCTCATGGATGAGGGCACCGAGTGTGTCCCCGGTCAGAAAGTGCGTATCAGATAGGGTTATTGTGTTGGTTGCTTCTTACTCTTGCCTTCTCCGTTGCCGTGCCCTCTGATCTTTGCGCCCGGGCAAGCCGCGCTGTCTTTTCAGGCCAGTTCCCATCCCTGCGGAACAAATCCCCTGAGGAATTCTGCTGCCGTCATTCTCCTCCGACCTTCCGGCTGCACCGACAGGATCTCCAGGGCTCCGGCTGAGGATGAGATGATAAGGGTTGACCTGTCGGGCGTGATTATCGTCCCGGGAATGGCTATTATGTCATTCCTTAACCTGCTTTGAAAGATCTTAAGCCGCATCACCCTGCCCTCCCTGCGTAGTGTTGCCACGGCGCCGGGATACGGAGAGAGACCCCTGATACGGTTATGTACTTTCACGGCCGGCTCCCTCCAGTCGATTATCATATCGGGAGCTGACAGCCTTGGAGCAGTGATCAGTGTCTCTCCGCTCTTTTTCTTCTGGGGAATCGGCTTCAGCTCTCCCCTGTACAGTTTTTCTGCCGTTTCGGTCACCAGTGCTGCGCCAATCCCCATCAGGCGATCGTGAAGGCTGCCCGCATTGTCTTCGGGCAGTATCTCTGTTGCTTCTGAAAGCAATATCTGACCGGTATCAATCTCCTTGTCAATCAGGAATGTAGTCACACCGGTCTCTGTTTCACCGTTGATTATTGCATGGTTAATTGGCGCGGCGCCGCGGTACTGCGGCAGGAGGGAGGCATGCAGGTTGAAGGTGCCAAGAGGGGGTATGGTCCATACCTCCTCGGGCAGCATCCGGAAGGCAACGACTACGAAGATGTCGGCCTGCCGCTCCCTCAGAGTATTAATAAAATCAGTATCGCGAAGTCGTTCCGGCTGCAGCAGCGTCAGACTATGTTTCAGTGCATACTCCTTGACCGGAGAGGATGATATCTTTCTTCCCCTCCCGGCAGGCTTGTCGGGAGCAGTAACCACGGCAGCAATGACGAAGCCGGAGGTGTGAAGGGCACGGAGGCTGGCAACAGCAAACTCCGGTGTTCCAAAAAATACTATCCGGGGCTGTCTGTCAGTCATCTTCTCCTTTTATGGTTGTTTTATAGCATGAGAGCGTATGGCCCATCTTGGTGGCCTTGGTCTCAAGGTAGAATGAGTTGTATGGATTGGGCTCTATTATAAGCGGAACCGTTTCAACAATTGTGATCCCATACCCTTCAAGTCCTGCCCTCTTGACCGGATTATTGGAAATGAGCCTCACTTTACCGAGTCCGATACCTCTCATGATGTTGGCTCCTATGCCATAGTCGCGTTCGTCCTCGCGAAAGCCCAGTTCAATGTTGGCTTCAACAGTATCACGTCCCTGCTCCTGGAGCTTGTATGTGCGAATCTTATTTATCAGGCCAATACCCCGGCCCTCCTGGTTCAGGTAAATTATTGCACCCTTGCCTTCCTCCTCCACCATCTGCATTGCCTGATGCAGTTGCGGACCACAGTCGCATCTCTTCGATGCAAAGATATCGCCCGTGAAGCAAGACGAGTGAACCCTGACAAGCACAGGCTCCTCTTTTGTCCATGTGCCCTTCACCAGTGCGGCATGTTCCAGTCCGTTGCTCACCTGCCTGAAGGGTATGAAGTCGAAGTTGCCGTATTCTGTCGGAAGCTTCACCTGCTCACCCATCTCAACGATTGATTCTATCCCGAGACGATAGCGAATAAGGTCTCTTATTGAGATTATCTTGATTCCGAATTTTTCGGAGAGTTTGAGCAGGTCAGGCAGCCGGGCCATGGATCCGTCTTCATTCATTATCTCCACCAGGACTCCTCCGGGGTGGAGTCCTGCCAGGCGCGTAAGGTCAACGGCAGCCTCAGTGTGTCCGGCTCTCCGGAGTACGCCTTTGGATCGCGATTTGAGCGGAAAGATATGCCCCGGGCGGGCAAGCTGCGACGGCCGTGTGGCAGGATCAACAAGAGCCCTGATGGTCAGTGCCCTGTCCCTGGCCGAGATGCCGGTTGTGGTCTCAGGACTCAGAAGGTCAACCGATACTGTAAAGGGTGTCTCATGAAGCGAGGTGTTGTGACCTACCATCATCTCCAGCTCAAGCTCCTCGCAACGCTCTTCCGGCAGAGGGACACATATCAGTCCCCTTCCGTAGGTGGCCATGAAATTGACCAACTCAGGCGTAATCAATTCGGCTGCGCAAATGAAGTCGCCCTCATTCTCCCTGTCCTCATCATCAACGACAATGACAATCCTGCCTTCCCTGATCTCCTCTATAGCTTCGTTGATGCTGTTCAGCCCTCTGTTTTCAGTCATTCTAAACTCGTTTCGTGGGTTCCCATATTCCGCTTTTTATCCCTCTCAATGCCTTCACAAACCCTGCCGCCAAAGCAGCGTTCATCATCAGAAACTGGGTAATGAATCTCAGATATCTGACTTTCTTGCCGCGCCAACCAGACAACATATCAAGTGCTGACAAAATTATGAAAATCAGCTGAACTGCCGTCACCCAAAGATAGAAATCAGAATTGCCTGAAAGAATGACTGTTGTCATAAAAAAGAGAACAAGTAAGAGCGGGGAGAACCATCTCAGCACCTTGTGGGAGAGAAAGACGAAGGAGACAGCGAATCGTTTCGAAGGTAACGGACCGAACCGGAAGAGGTTCTGGAAGGAGCCTGCCGCTATTCTTATCCTTCTTCTGAACTGGTCTGCCAGATCAGGCTGGGTATCCTCGAAGACTGTAGCTCCGGGGATGTTAAATGAGCGGTATCCCTTTGCAATGACTGTCAATCCGACAAAGAGGTCATCGACAAGGGTATTGGCAGGTATCTCCGGGAAGAGATCACGGCGCACGGCATAGCATCCTCCGTAGGGGCCAGGCATAGCACCCCACAGTTCACCTTCAGCTCTTTTAAGGGCTGTTTCCAACCTGCTGTAAAAATTCTCCTGTCGTGTGAAACCGCTGCCTTCTGATCTGCCCGGAATGACGGTGGCATCGCATAACCCTGTGGCATGTCGGTTGAAGCCTCCGGAGTCCCTGCTGCCTGTTTCTGTAGTCGGGCGGTTCACGCCTGCGTCACGCTCACTATGCTTTACCGGGGCATTTCGGTTGAAGCCTCCGGCAAGCTCCCGAACAGTCCCGGGTGTAAAGATCACATTGGCATCATTGATAACAAGCAGTGCCCCCCGGGCTTCCGACGCCAGTTTGTTTAGCATGGAGGCCTTGCCTTTTCTTTCCGGTGACCTGAAGTACCTGATCCGGTTGTCAGTGGCGGCAGCCTCTTTGAGGATCTCATCCGTGCCGTCACCTGAGCAGTCTGATCCCACCAGGAATTCTATCAGTTGAGCAGGGTAATCGGATGCCAGGAGGCTGATCATCTTCTCCCTGATCACCTTCTCCTCGTTGTAGGCAGACATGATAACCGATACGGAGGGGAGAGGGGATATTTCTGTCCGGATCTCAGCTTCAGCCTGTTCCTGTGTCTGCAGATGTGCCAGCGGCTGATTCTCAACCCGTTTATGAGCCAGTCCCTGTGCATCGTCCCTGCCGGCAGTTCTCCTCTTCACGGCAGCCAGTACAATGACCACGGCAGGCCAGAGAAGATAGGTCCAGGCCAGCAGTATGGCAGCGATGAGCAGTACAATCTCAGCGGCCATGAGACAGATGCTTATAGAATTCCAGCAATTCTGCGGTTCGGGGGGTGTTGTCATACCTCTCTTTGACAAGGGACACAGCTGCCTCTCCTGTCGACTTCCTCATCTCCCGGTTTTTAAGCAGATTTATCAGGGCACTGCTGAATGATGAAGCGTCATCTGCAATAAACAGTTCCTGTCCGTTTATTGCAGGTATTCCCTTTACTGCCACCGTCGTGGCCACAACTGGTCTGCCGATGCTCATCGCCTCGATGATCTTTATGCGCAGTCCGCTGCCGGCAAACAGAGGCGCAATCATCACATTCACAGAGGCCATGAACTGCCTGGCGTTATCGGCTTCTCCCAACCAGTTGATGTTACCACCCCTGAGCCAGTACGGTTCCATGGCCGGAGCGCCTCTGCCGGCAATATTGAGTGTGGCAGCAGGGATGGCTTTGCAGACCGCTGGCCATACTTGTTCAGTAAACCATCGCAATCCCTGCACGTTCGGTTCCCAGTTAAGGGCTCCTATACATCCCACCTTTACATTCGGTTCATCTGGCTCACTGATATATCCGGGAAAAGTGACGCCGGTCTCTGAGAGCCACATGGGCTTGCCTTCAGGTGCAGCGTCACTGAACCACCTGAGGTCAGGCTCGCTGATGGGAACGATGGCATCAAAGAGTTGTGCGGCTTCAGTCTCATATCTTCTCAACCTGCCTGCCAGGTTTTTAAGATAGGCTCTCCGCAGTCTGCCTGAGGTCTGTTCGGCCATCATCTCCCTGATCCTGTGTTCGACATTATGTGCCCTGAGTACCACGGGGGCAGAGGTCTCGCTGCGTATGGTTCCGAGATAACCGGCAAAAAGCGCCCCCTCGCAATGTACCAGGTCAAATCCGCCATCGCGGATGACCCTGCGCATCACCCTGGCAAATTCATCGGACCTGAAACGCGCGAGATCATATGGTTCTTTTGATAGAAAGAGGTTCCGCAACATCTTCAGCGGTCTGATCCTGGTGTCTACATCAACCGTTTCATGGCTGTGAAGGAAGGAGAGATGTTCTTTGCCGGCTGGTGGACCGTGCTTTTCTGTTCTCATCGACAGCAGTGATATCTCAGCACCGTTAAGGGCCAGCCCCTCAATGCCTCTCAATATCGCCACAGCACCGCCGTCATGAGGCGGCCATGGCGGTTTAGGCGACAGCACCAGGATCTTCATTTTCCTTTTCAGGTTTAATCCCGGCGAGGAATGCCCCTACCTTCCTGAAGAAGTTGACATAGGTCTCGGTATTCATGATTGCGGCGTCGGTGGTGGCCTTATATGTAAGGAAGACACCTATGGGAAGCAGGATGATTGTTGATGCCAGCATTCCGACGGGGACACCTATTATCAATTCCTTCGCAAACTTCTCACCTGATAGCGAGATCACATAGTAGAATACGAAGAAGAGCACTGATATCACTGCCGGAGTACCCAGGCCTCCCTTCCTGATGATGGCACCCAGGGGAGCGCCGATAAAGAAAAAGACAAGGCAGGCCAGGGGCAGGGTGTACCGTTTGTAAATCTCAGCCTCGTATTTTTTCAGGTTCTTCAACTCTGCAAGCATCGACTCGCCTTTCTCGGTGATGAATGCTGAGCCGTCGCGGGCATAGTTCAGTGCCCTGCTTATTGAAGTGCTCTTGTCGATGAACGCCAGTGTATCGAAGACGCCCCGGCAGTTGAAATCTTCAAGTTTTTTCGCTGCCGCCGTGTCGCCGTAGAGATAGTATCCGCCGGAGAAATAGTAGGAGGGAGTAAAGACCCTGGTCTTCCGGAACTCTTCATAATAGCTCTCTGACCTTGTTTTGTACCTGCCGGAGAGGGAGTCGATGTAGTAAGTAAGCTCAGTAGTGCTCAGCATTGCGTAGTTGGACCGGTAGAGGTCCATACCTGACCTGTCCAGTCCGAACCCTGTCAGTTCGATGATCATGGTCTGTTCGCTGAATTTGTCACGGCGGAATGGATATTTTCTCTTCTCCTGGGGGACATTCTTCTCTTCGATGTCCTTGTATGAATACCCGTTGAACAGAGTAAGTATCAGTCCGCTTTCATCGGCGGTGACGGTCATGTAACCTGAGTCGGCATGTATTACACAGGTGTTTCCTATTCCTTCGCGGTGATCATAGATATAGATGCCGTCGAGTCTGTTGGTTTCGGGCTCCTTGTCGGTTATTTTGATGCTAAAGCCGTCGATGCCGTTATAGAATGTGCCGGCCTGGATATCGAGTTCGGGTCTTTTGCGGCGGATATCGTAAAGCAGGGTGCGTGCCTTGCGGTTTGATATGGGCAGGATATGATCGGCAAAGAGGAATGAGCCTATAGCCAGCAGCGCGGCGAATATGAAGATTGGTCTCATGATGCGTTGCAGAGAGATGCCCGAAGATTTCAGGGCGGTAAGTTCAAGGAATTCGCCCAGGTTACCGAAGGTCATCAGGGAGGCAAGGAGAATGGCCAGGGGCAGCGACAGGGGGACGAATGTCAGGGAGAACTGGAAGAGCAGTTCGGCAAGTACTTTGGGTTCGAGGCCCTTGCCTGCCAGCTCATCGACGTACATCCAGAGAAACTGGAGGATAAATATGATAAGCACAATGAAGAACGTCATGATCAACGGTCCGATGAACGATCTTATCATGAAGATATCGATTTTCTTCATTGTTCTGGCTGTGGTGCAAACGTACGTTATTTTCGGGAGAGATGCAATTCTCCCTCACTCGGTGAGCCCGAGAACTTTTCTGAGGTATGAGATCTGGGTATCCCAGAGTTCTTTTGCGTCATCAGTCTCCTCCTCCTCAGCGTGGTCCGTTATCATGAGTGCGGTGTCACCTGTCAACTCATGGATCACTATTTTGAATTCGAAGAAGTTGGTCTGGCTGTCTGCAAAGTCCAGCCAGTCAAATCTAACGGCTTTATTCTCTCTTACATATGATTGTTTGGCGCGGGCTTCGGTTTTGTCCCAGTAGAAGGTAAAGATATCTCCCTCAACGGTGACATTATCTGCGAACCACTCTGAGAGTCCCTCCGGGGTGCTGAGCCGGTCGAAGAGCACCCGGGTTGGTGTATTCAGCGTATATTCAAGTTCGTATCTGGTCCTCATCTTTTCAAGGTAGACTTTCATGCAATATAAAAATAATAGATGGATTGCAAAAGCTAACCCGTCAAAATGAAAAAATATTTATATTTGCACCCGCGTTTTGACGGCGAACCCGTCAGGTCGGGGTCAGTTGGTTAGAGCGTCCCGATCGGAGATCGGG
>WOYI011446228.1_pt1 | contig 12046 bp, 11 predicted proteins | sample 6423411 | NCBI WGS metagenome assembly WOYI01 (sample SAMN13441803, study PRJNA592873) | oil field metagenome | biome: oil field; feature: oil-well bore; material: oil-contaminated soil; isolation source: oil-contaminated soil from oil-well borehole | place: Germany: Wietze | collected 2016-10-18 ... | reverse complement strand
TCGCTTCGGACTACAGCTTAATCTACTGTCTCAAATTCGGGGGCCACTATAGTGTCGCGCGCAGCATGGTGCGACTGGCACTCAATGTATTGCGTTCTATTCCCGAATTGGTGTGGGCGGTGATTCTGTTGATCGCGGCAGGATTAGGGCCGTTCGCGGGCACGCTGGCCTTGGCGATACACACCAGCGGCGTGCTGGGTCGGCTGTTCGCCGATGCGTTGGAGAACTTACCACCTGCCGATGAGAACACGCTGCGCATCAACGGTGCCGGTGCGTTGAACGCGTTCTTCTACGCGGCGCTACCGCAGATATTGCCGCAACTGATGTCGTACACGCTGTATCGCTGGGAGAACAACATCCGCGCCGCCGCCATCCTCGGCATCGTCGGTGCGGGTGGTTTGGGACAGATGCTGAAATATCACCTCTCGCTGTTCCAGATGCAGCAGGCTGCCACCGTCATTATCGCGATGCTGTTGATGATCACCGTGGTGGATGCTGTGAGTTTCTGGCTGCGGCGCAGGCTGACGGGGAAATAGCGCTTACGCGACGAAGCGGCGCAAGGCTTCGATATCGAACGGCCAGCCGAGTTCGCTGCCGTCGTCCATTCTCTTCACCACCGGGATGCGCGTGCCGTAGCTTTCCAGCACTGCGTCGTCATCCACGATGTCGATATGTTCCGCTGCGATAGCAAGCTGTGCGAGCAATGCTTGCGCCTGCTCGCACAGATGACAGAACGCGGTGCCATAAAGAACGAGTTTCATCGCTGCAGGCACAGTTGCCGGATCATGCTCTCTTCATCGGCGGGCACGATACAAATGGGCTTGCCGGTGCCCGTGTCGATGCGCACGGCGTTTGCCTTATTGGCAACAGGATCAAGGGTGATACCCATGAACGCCAGCTTACTGCATATTTTTTCGCGCACCGTCGCGCTGTGCTCACCAATGCCGCCGGTGAATACCAGTGCGTCCAGCCCGCCCGCCTTGGCTGCGAGGCTGCCAACGGCCGCACGTGCCTGATGACAGAAATAGTCCACGGCGAACTTTGCCGATGAATCGGGACTATTCAACAGGTCCTGCATCTCGCTGCTTGCCCCGTCGGATAGCGCCAGCAAGCCCATCTGGTGGAACACGATATCGCGCAGCTCCTCTGCATCGTGACGCTGCGCCAGTGCCAGCATCACACCCGGATCCAGGTCGCCGCTGCGCGTGCCCATGACGATGCCGCCTGCCGGGGTATATCCCATGGTGGTGTCTTGCGATTGCAGGCCGTTCAGCAGACACATGCTGGCACCACTGCCGAGATGCGCGACCACCACTTTGCCGCGCGCGACATCGCCCAGCAGCTCGGGCAGCACGACGGCGACATATGCATAGTTCAGACCGTGGAAACCATAACGGCGCATCCCGTACGCGGCGGGGATAGGCAAACGCGCGGCAAGCGCGGGCATGGTTGAATGGAACGCCGTATCAAAGCAGGCGATCTGCGGCACTTGGAAACGTTCGCGACACAGTTCTACGCCGAGCAGATTTCCAGGCAGGTGCAACGGTGCGAGGGGCACCAGTGCGCGCAACCGCGCCTGCTCAGTTTCATCGACCAGGCGCGCCGCTTCGCTGATTTCGCCTCCATGCACGAAACGATGCCCCACCACATCCGGCATCTGTCCGTGAAGATCGTGCATCAACAGATCGAAGCCGACACGCGGCTCGCGCAGATGGGCGTAGCTAAAATCCTGGCGCGCGCCATCGGCAGCAAACAGACTTGCCTTGACCGAGGAGGAACCGCTATTGATGGTGAGGATGGTTTTCATCTTGAAACATGGGAAAGGGAACACTCCTTCGTCGCACAAGTGCAACAGCGGAGATTCTACCCTCGCCCTTCCCTCTGCTCCCTTCCCGTGATCAGTAGGGCCATGTCCAGTCGGACACTTCAGGCAGATCGATACCGTGCTCATAAGCATAGTTACGGCACTCGATCTGTTTGTTCAGCATCTGGTCTTTCACATGCGCACCGGAAACATGCAGGCTGGGCACACGGTCGATGATATCGATAACCAAGCTGAAACGGTCGATCTGATTTTGGATGGCCAGTTCGAGCGGCGTGTTGATACTGCCTTTTTCCTTGTAGCCGCGCACGTGGAAGTTCTTGTGGTTGGTACGGCGATAGGAAAGACGGTGGATCAGCCAAGGGTAGCCGTGGAAGTTGAACATCACCGGCTTATCCAGTGTGAACAGGCTGTCGAAGTCGCGGTCGGACATGCCATGCGGGTGTTCGCTGGTCGGCGTGAGTTTGTATAGATCGACCACGTTGATGTAACGCACCTTGAGATCCGGGAAGTGTTCGCGCAACAGCACGACAGCCGCCAATGCTTCCTTGGTGGGGATGTCGCCCGCACTGGCCAGCACCACATCCGGCTCCGCTCCCTGGTCGTTGCACGCCCAGTCCCAGATGCCGATGCCCTTGCTACAGTGTTTGACCGCCGCATCCATGTTCAGGAATTGCAGATGTTTCTGTTTGTCGCACACAATGACGTTGATGTAGTCGGTGCTCTTCAAACAATGTTCGGCCACCGACAGCAAGCAGTTCACATCGGGCGGCAGATAGATGCGCGTGACGGCCGGGCTCTTGTTCACCACCACATCTAGGAAGCCGGGGTCTTGGTGGGTGAAACCATTGTGATCCTGCCGCCACACGGTGGAGGTGATGAGCAGGTTGAGCGACGACACCGGCGCGCGCCAAGGCACGGCTTTTGACATCGCCAGCCACTTTGCATGCTGGTTGAACATCGAGTCGATGACATGCACAAAGGCTTCGTAGGTGGAGAAGAATCCGTGACGTCCGGTGAGAAGATAACCTTCCAGCCAGCCTTCCAGTGTGTGCTCGGACAACATCTCCATCACGCGGCCATCCGGCGACAGCTCGCCGCCGCCCGCATCTTCCGGCAGATAGTCGGCGAGCCATGTCTTCTTGCTCACTTCGTAGATGTTGTCCAGCTTGTTCGAGCTGTTCTCGTCCGGGCCGAACACGCGGAAATTGCCCATGTTGTCACGCAGGATGTCGCGCAGGAATTTACCCAGCGGACGTGTGTTCTCGGCCACGGTGGTGCCCGGTTTTTTTACCTCGATGGCGTAGTCTGCGCAGTCCGGCATGTGCAGTGCCTTGCGCAGCAGGCCGCCATTGGCGTGGTGATTGGCGCTCATGCGGCGATTGCCTTTGGGGGCGAGTGCTTGCAGCTCCGGCAACAGCGTGCCGTTCTCGTCGAACAATTCTTCCGTCTTGTAACTCTTCAGCCATTCTTCCAATTTCGCAAAATGCCCGGGGGTCTTCACGTCGCCGATAGGCACTTGATGCGCGCGCCAGAAACCTTCGACTTTCTTTCCGTCCACTTCCTTCGGGCCGGACCAACCTTTCGGCGATCGCAGCACGATCATCGGCCAGCGCGGGCGTGAAGGCTTGCCGCTTTCGCGCGCTTCTTGCTGGATGCGCCGGATCTCCAGCACGCAGGCTTCCATGGTGCTTGCCATCGCCTGATGCATGGTGTCGGGGTCGCTGCCCTCCACGAAGTATGGGGTCCAGCCGTAGCCCTTGAACAGGTTCTCCAGTTCTTCGTGCGAGATACGTGCCAGGATGGTCGGGTTGTTTATCTTGTAGCCGTTCAGATGCAGCACCGGCAGCACCGCGCCGTCGCGGATGGGATTGAGGAATTTATTTGAATGCCATGAAGTTGCCAACGGCGCGGTCTCCGCTTCTCCGTCGCCCACCACCACCGTCACGATCAAATCCGGGTTGTCATATGCGGCACCGAATGCATGCGACACGCTGTAACCCAGCTCGCCGCCTTCATGGATGGAACCTGGCGTCTCCGGTGTGCAGTGACTGCCGATACCGCCGGGGAAAGAGAATTCCTTGAAGAACTCACGCAATCCTTCCAGATTCTGGCTCTTATTCGGGTAAACCTCGCTGTAGCGCCCTTCCAGATACACCGGCCCCAACACACCGGGCGCACCGTGTCCGGGCCCCGCCATGAAGATCGCGTCCAGATCATATTTGTTGATCAGGCGATTCATGTGGATATAGGTGAATGCCAGGCCGGGGCTGGAGCCCCAGTGGCCGAGCAGACGGCTCTTGATATGTTCGAGCTTGAGCGGCTCTTTGAGCAGTGGATTGTCTCGCAGATAGATCATGCCCGCGGCAAGGTAGTTGCTTGCGCGCCAATAGGCATCGATACGTTTGATTTCTTCGGGCGCTAATGCGCTAGCGTTGGCGTTCATGACATACACCTTTGTTGTTGAATGGGGTGACCGATATCGGCAGTGAGCGTACGTTACAAATATGACAGAACTTCGGCAAATTTGATCGGATCATATCGCTGGCAGATTAAGACGCCATGCCAGACTGCGCTACTTGACAGTTCACAGGGTGCGGTGACTCAAAAAAACCGCTTCCATGGGAAGCGGTCTGTTTGCGCCAGGAGGAAATCAATAATCGGTGTAACCCTTCTCACCCGGCGTGTAGAAAGTATCCATATCCGGCGGCGTCAGCGGAATACCGTTTTGCAGCTTGCTCACCAGGTCCGGGTTGGAGATGAAGGGACGGCCGAAGGCAACCAGATCGCCTTTCTGCGCATCGAGGTCGGCATTGGCGCGCGCCGCATCGTAGCCGCCGGAGAGGATGTATTTTCCCTTGAAGTTGGCGCGTATCTTCTGCTTCAACTCGGCACTGACCTCCGGTGCGCCCATCGAGCTGTGATCGACGACATGGATGTAAACCAGGCCGATGGCATTCAGTTCTTCGACCAAACGCAGATAGATGGCATCCATCTGCGCATCCGGTGCCACGCCGTTGAATACGCCATAAGGCGAGATGCGCACGCCGATGCGATCCGCGCTGATCGCGGCCGCACTCGCCTTGGCGACTTCCACCGCGAAACGGATACGGTTCTCCACGCTGCCGCCCCACCGGTCGGTGCGCTGGTTGGCGGCGGTGTTGAGGAACTGGTCGATCAGATAGCCGTTGGCAGCGTGCAACTCGACCCCGTCGAAACCGGCGGCGATGGCGTTCTTCGATGCCTGCGCGTACTCGGCAATGGCGGTTGCAATATCTTCCTCTGTCATCCCGGTCGGTACGGGATAGGGCTGCATACCCTTACTATCCGTCCATATGTCGCCCGCCAAAGCCGCGGCAGACGGCGCGACGATCTTGCTTCCTTCCTGCATATTGGCAGGATGGCCGACGCGCCCGGTGTGCATCAGTTGCACGAATGCCTTGCCACCTTTGGCGTGCACTGCATCGTTCACCCGCTTCCAGCCTTGCACCTGCTCGTCAGAAAACAATCCCGGGATGCGTGCATAACCCAGACCGTTGGGAGAAGGAGAAACACCTTCGGTGATAATCAGTCCGGCATCCGCGCGCAAGGCGTAATACTTTTCCATCAGTTCGTTCGGCACGTTGCCGGTGGCACGCGAACGCGTCATCGGTGCCATCACAATGCGGTTCTTGAGTTGCAGTTTGCCGAGTGTGGTCGGGGTAAATAGTGTTTGCGTCATGTCGCTTCCTTTTGTGACTGATTCATCTTCTGCAGGCCTTGCGACCTGCGGCTTGTTCATCACTGCTTGATGGCTTCCACGGGAAGCGTCAGCGTCACTTCGTCGCCCACGTAAGGCACGTGCTTGGACATATCGAAATCTGAGCGCTTGATCCTGGTCGTGGCGGTCACGCCGCACGCTTCTTTTTTGACCATCGGATGCGGCATGCACAGGAAGGAATTCACGGTGAGCGTGACAGGCTTGGTGATGCCTTTGACTGTCAGATCGCCTTCCACAGACACCACCTTGTCGCCATCGAACTTCACCTTGTCGGACTTGTAGGTGATGACGGGGAACATCTCGGTATCGAAGAAGTCGGCAGCCTGGATGTGCTCATTGAACAGTGCCGAACCGGTGTTGACCGACTTGGCGTCGATGGTCACATCGACTGAACCTTTTTTCTTCGCGCGATCCAGCGTGATGCTGCCGGAAATCTTGTCAAAACGGCTAAGCTGGATGGAATAACCAAAGTGGCTATATTCGAAACGCGGCATGGAGTGCGACGGTTCTATCATATATGTCTCAGGCGCGGCGTAGGCAGTTGCCGCGAACAGCGTTGCAATCAATGTAGTCAGGATGCGCTTCATGGTTTTCTCCTTTTGGTGGTTGGGATTACTTCTTGTTCGGTGCTGCGGTGACGACAAAACGGAACTTGATTTGTATCTCGTCGGCGACGGTGCCGACATCCGACCATACTCCTTCGCCGATGGCGTAGTCGAGGCGTTTGATGTTCAGCACGCCGTCGAACTGTCCGCGCGCGCCGGCTTCCGTGAAGGTGACTGGCACGACGACATCACGCGTCCGGCCTTTGATGCCGAGTTTGCCGCTGGCCTCATAGCGGTTGCCGCCCAGCGACTTCATTCCGCTTGAAACGAAACTGGCAGTCGGAAAGGTTTGCGCATGGAACCACTGCTTGCCGACCACTTCCTCGTTCGCTTCGTCCACACCGGTGTCTATGCTGCCGATGTCGATCTCGATGCTGGCCCGCGCTTTATCCAGTCTGTCCGGATCGAATGCGAGTTGCGAAGTGAATCTGTTGAACTTGCCTTCCATCGCCACGCCCATTTGCGTGTAGCGGAACATCACCGTGCTTTCATTCGCCTGCACCCGGCGATATTCGACCGCACCTGCCACGCCGAAGTGCATCAGCAGCGCAGCCGTCAGCAGGTATTTGATCGTTCTTTGCATCATGCCCTCCTTCATGCCAACCGCCCGCTTCGATAATCGTCCAGCGCCTGATGAATCTCTTCCTGTGTGTTCATCACGAAGGGGCCGTATTGCACGATGGGTTCGTTGAGCGGTTTGCCTGCCACCAGGATCAACCGCGCGTCACCTGTAGCGGAGATCGTTACGCCATCCGCCTCGGGCGCATTGTTCAGGATACCCATGCGTTGCACATCGACCTGCGCATCGCCCACCTGCACCGCGCCGCGATAGACATAGAGGAATGCATTGTGCGTGACGGGCAATGCGGTGGAGAGTTGCGTGCCCGGCGGCAGGTGGATATCCAGATAGACCGGCTCGGTGATCTCGCGCGTCATCGCACCCGCCACACCGTTGCTCTCACCCGCGATCACGCGCACGGTCACGCCTTCCGCTGTGGTGCATTCGGGAATCTCTGCCGCCGAAAAATCCTTGTACCAGGGTTCTGCCATCTTGTTGCGGGCAGGCAGATTGAGCCAAAGCTGAAAACCTTCCATCAACCCGTCTTCCTGTTCGGGGATCTCGGAATGGATCGCGCCGCGTCCGGCGATCATCCACTGCATGCCGCCGATCTCCAGCAGACCTTCGTGTCCGGCGCTGTCGCGGTGGCGCATGCGCCCGGCCAGCATATAGGTGATGGTTTCGAAACCGCGATGCGGATGGTCGGGGAATCCGGCGAGGTAATCGTCCGGATCATCGCTGCCGAATGCATCCAGCATCAGGAAAGGATCGATGCGGCGCTGCAGTTTGCCGGTCAGCACGCGCGTCAGGCTGACGCCCGCGCCGTCCGATGTTGCCACGCCCTGCACCAGACGTTCGATACTGCGCGATTGCTTGAGGGTTGTTTGGGTTGCCGTGTTCATGGCACGTTCTTGGTTGATTAAAGTTGTGGCATAGTAGTTGTTCCAAATTAATAGATAAAGCCTGACTATCGAGATAAACTATCCCGCAAATGAAACAAACCAATATTTCAGCCGACGACATGATCCTGTTCGCCAGCATCGCGGAACAGGCCAGTCTGGTGCGTGCCGCCGAACAACTCGGCATGCCAAAAGCCACCGTCTCGCGCCGCCTGGGCAATCTGGAGGAAGCGCTGGGACAGAAGCTGTTGATCCGCACCACGCGCCGCCTGACGCTCACTGAATTCGGCCAGGCATTCCTCGATCATTGTCGCCGCGTCACGGAAGAAGTGGTCACCGCGCAGGATTTTGTGCGCAGCCAGGATGTGCAACCCAGAGGCCGATTGCGCGTCTCCATGCCGGAAGATTATGCGCGGCGCAGTCTGTCGCGCGCGCTGGCCACCTTCATCGAAGCCTATCCAGAGATCGAACTCGAACTTGATCTGAGCTCTCGCCTGGTCGACCTGATCGGCGAACGCTTCGATCTCGCCATCCGCATGGGCGAACTGGCGAACGACTCCACACTGGTCGCGCGCAAACTGGACGAGCAACACCTCGGCCTCTACGCCAGCCCCATCTATCTGGCACTGCACCCCGCCCCGCACCATCCAAACGAACTGACGCACCACGCCGCATTGCGTATGGGCGCAGAGAGCGGCCAGCCGCAACCCTGGCGTTTGCTGCACGGCAAAGAGATATGGGAAGGCATCCCGCCCGGACGCATGACGCTGAATTCCATCAGCGTCATACAACAGTTGCTATTGGACGGCGCTGGCATCGGCATGCTGCCCGTGCCTTTCGCCGAAGAGGATGTAAAGGAAAAGAGACTGGTGCGCGTGCTGCCCGACTGGTGCTTCCCCTCCGTCACCGCCTGGGCGGTGATGCCGATGCGGCGCTTCCTGCCCAGCAAGACACGCGCGTTTCTGGATCACGTGGAAAATGCTTTGAAACTTGCTTGAACTTCCACCCTATCAAGTAGGGGACAGAGTTACCCTCGTCGCCCTCTCACACCACCGTACGTGCGGTTCCACATACGGCGGTTCATCGAACAGCGTGCTGGAAGCGCTGCCGGGTGTCCAGCAACGAAACCAACCCCAGTGCATCAAAGAAGCGCTTTGGATAAGCCGCGTTCATGTGGCTCGCATCGCTATTCCACCAAGGGCCGCGTCCATTGCTTGCCGGTTTCCATGCTGTTGCAGCCATGCTTTGAGTTCAGGCGCGGTGAGTCCATCGACTCCTGCTGCGCCCTTGTTCCGCATGACTCGCTCATACGCCAGCCATAGGTTGCTACGTTCGACCACGGCGTCCCTCTGCCGCAGCCCTTCCGCTTTCGTTCGCCCATCCGCCGCCGTACCTATCTGGCACCCAGCCCGGCCCTTGACGAATTCCGTTCGTCTCTTTCCGTTCAGATAGCAGTTGCCCGCTTTGTTGCTTCATCAATCTGCATCGAGGTCGAATGTCCTAATCGCGTTGTTCAATGTTCAGGCCTTCCGTCAGGAGTCTTCTCGGGTCGTACCGCTTCGCTCTTGACCTACTATGCCGTCTGCTGACTTCTGCATGCGCATCCCGACACCTCCCGATGTCGGTAGCACGAGGCACGCATGCATATCTCCCCGGGTATTGCCCACTCACCTTCACGCTTATTCCTGTCGGATCTACGTCGTAGCGTTCCGTACAAGTATGGGCTTTGATGATAGCGGCCATCTCACCCCGCTACGCCGCCTCGTATCCGCTTTCTGTTCATCAGGCCAGCGCTTTGCCTCAGGCTTCCTTCAGATTTCCAGTCGCCCGGAACACCCTTGCCGGGCGAGTAGAGGACTTCCACCTCCAGGTAAGTGCGCCCTGCCGGGCGCACCACAAAAAAACGAACCCCGCAGAGCGGGGTTCGTTTACAGCAATACGGCGGAGCCGTGCGGCTGGTTCTTTACATCATGCCACCCATACCACCCATGCCGCCCATATCACCGCCCATGCCGCCGGCCGGTTTGTCTTCCGGCATTTCGGCGACCATGCATGCGGTGGTCAGCATCAGGCCGGCGATGGAGGAAGCGTTCTGCAGCGCGGTGCGCGTCACCTTGGTCGGATCGACCACGCCCATGGCCAGCATGTCGCCATACTCGCCGGTACCTGCGTTGTAACCAAAGCTGCCTTTGCCTTCCAGCACTTTGTTCACCACGACAGATGGCTCTTCGCCTGCGTTGGCCACGATGGCGCGCAGCGGTGCTTCCATCGCGCGCAGCACGATGGTGATACCTGCGTCCTGGTCGTGGTTGTCGCCTTTCAGACCGGCAACCGCAGCCTTGGCACGCAGCAGTGCTACGCCGCCTCCGGGCACGATGCCTTCTTCAACGGCGGCACGGGTCGCGTGCAATGCGTCTTCCACGCGTGCCTTCTTCTCTTTCATCTCGACTTCGGTGGCAGCGCCGACCTTGATCACTGCCACGCCGCCTGACAGCTTGGCTTTGCGCTCTTGCAGCTTCTCTTTGTCGTAGTCGCTGGAGGACTCTTCCATCTGCTTGTTGATGGTGGTGATGCGCGCCTGGATGGCTTCTGTCTTGCCGTGGCCGTCGATGATGATGGTGTTGTCCTTGCCCACTTCGATACGCTTGGCCTGACCCAGATCATCCAGCGTGGCTTTTTCCAGTGTCAGACCGACTTCTTCGGCGATCACGGTAGCGCCGGTCAGGATGGCGATGTCTTCCAGCATGGCTTTGCGGCGGTCGCCGAAGCCCGGGGCTTTGACCGCGACGGTCTTCAGGATGCCACGGATATTGTTCACCACCAGCGTGGCCAGCGCTTCGCCATCGACGTCTTCTGCAATGATCAGCAGCGGACGGCTGGTCTTGGCGATCTGTTCCAGTACCGGCAGCAGGTCGCGGATGTTGGATATCTTCTTGTCGTGCAACAGGACGTAGGGATTGTCCATCGCGGCGATCTGGCGATCCTGGTTGTTGATGAAGTACGGAGACAGGTAACCGCGGTCGAACTGCATACCCTCGACCACGTCCAGTTCGTCTTCCAGACCGGAGCCGTCTTCGATGGTGATGACGCCTTCCTTGCCGACTTTGTCCATCGCTTCAGCGATCTTCTCGCCGACGGCGCTGTCGGAGTTGGCGGAGATGGAACCGACCTGGGCAATCTCCTTGCTGGTGGTGCAAGGCTTGGACAGTTTCTTCAGTTCTTCAACAGCCGTGATGACTGCCTTGTCGATGCCGCGCTTCAGATCCATCGGGTTCATGCCGGCGGCGACGAACTTCATGCCTTCCTGCACGATGGACTGTGCCAGCACAGTCGCGGTGGTGGTTCCGTCACCGGCCACGTCGGAGGTCTTGGAAGCGACTTCCTTGACCATCTGCGCGCCCATGTTCTCGAACTTGTCCTTCAGTTCGATCTCTTTGGCGACGGACACACCGTCCTTGGTGATGGTGGGAGAACCGTAGGAACGGTCCAGCACCACGTTGCGGCCTTTAGGGCCCAGAGTCACTTTGACCGCGTCGGCCAGGATGTTGACACCCACGACCATCTTGGCACGTGCTGCATCATGGAATTTAACGTCTTTAGCTGCCATTTTTTATTCTCCTGAATTCGTTGAATGCTTAGGCTTCGATGATGCCGATGATGTCGTCTTCGCGCATTTGCAGCAGCTCGACGCCATCCATCTTGAAGGACTGGCCGGAATATTTTCCGAACAGCACTTTGTCGCCGACCTTGACGTTCATCGGACGCACCTTGCCGTCGTCGCCGATCTTGCCGTTGCCCACAGCGACGACTTCGCCTTGGTCCGGCTTCTCGGTTGCAGCGTCGGGGATGACGATGCCGGAAGCGGTCTTGCGCTCTTCTTCCATGCGCTTGACGATGACGCGATCATGCAAAGGACGAATTTTCATGCTTATTTCTCCTAAATCAGTGAGTTGATGATTTGCGAAGGCGGAAAGTTGGCACTCTCCGCCAGCGACTGCTAATAATAGGGGCGCCCCCCTCGCAATTCAAGGGCGCAGGCAAGATTTCTGGTGAAAATAAATATAGCGGAAGACAAAAAAATAGAGTGGAAGACAAGGATTTCACTCGAAAATACATTGAATTATTAATGAATATATACAGTTACAGACAAGAACTGTCGCAACTAAAGGTGGCGCCATGACTATAAGTCGAATTCCCCTATCATTCGTCCCCCCGTTACTTCCCAACCAGACACTGTATTCTTGGTGGGAGGTATTCCATGAGATGTCAGGCAACGCTACCGCTGACGAATCTCTTGTGCAGACGTTTGCACTCATGCGGAAAGGTCTGCATTTCCACATACCCTCCCTATAGTGGACCCATCCGTCAAGACAGAATTCAGTCTAGTTTAAGCTGGTCTGT
>WOYI010729226.1_pt1 | contig 12052 bp, 10 predicted proteins | sample 6423411 | NCBI WGS metagenome assembly WOYI01 (sample SAMN13441803, study PRJNA592873) | oil field metagenome | biome: oil field; feature: oil-well bore; material: oil-contaminated soil; isolation source: oil-contaminated soil from oil-well borehole | place: Germany: Wietze | collected 2016-10-18 ... | reverse complement strand
CGGTAACAGATCAGGCGGGTACGCAGTAATTCGAAAGTATCCGCAGGAATCCGCATTATTCCCGACGGGCGCTCGTTTCCCATTACGGCCACCACTATTCAAAAAACCAACCGTTCTCGGTTGGTTTTTTTCGTCCGCCCCCAGTTCTTGCGCGAGTTCGCACCTCACAACGCATAGCGGTGGAGTTGTGAACGCACGCTCATGGTCAGCTAGCCAGCCTGCCGATTAGTGGCGTCAAAATGGCGACAGTGATAGACTGAACGCTCAGATCATTGCTGGAGGTTCATATGGGTACCGCAGATGCCAAGCAAGACCGTATCGGCGCTCGGGTTCCGCACGAGGTGTACGAGACGCTTTGCCGTGCCGCCGAGCTGAGCGGCGCGACGGTCAATCAGTTTCTGGTGCAGGCCGCGCTGAAAGAGGCTCAGGAAGTCATCGAGCGCGAAGAGGTCATCCGCCTCAGCCCGCGCGACTGGAACTGGTTGCTCGACTTGATGGAAAACCCGCCCAAGCCAAATGCCAAGTTGAAGGCCGCCATGAAGCGTTATCAGAAAGCCAAGCGAGACGATGCGGGTACTGCCTTTAACTGGACACCATGACCGGCAGGGGTTCGACTGTAGCCGCCAGGAACTGAACGACTGGCTGCGGCAGGTTGCGCGCCAGCATCAGGATAAGGGGCTGTCGAAGACCTTCGTCGCCGTCCGTGAGATTGAGCCGACCCGCATCTGCGGCTACTATGCGCTGACCCTGGCCGAATTGGAAAATCGGCATCTGCCGGATGCCTGGCGCAAGAAGTTGCCACGCCGCATTCCCGGCGTGCGCTTGGGGCGGCTGGCGGTCGACCGGCAATATCAGGGCAAAGGGCTGGGGGAGTTGCTGTTGATTGATGCCCTGACGCGGGCGCGGCGCATCTACACCGAGGCGGGCGGGATTGGCCTGTTCGTCGATGCACTCGATGCGCAGGCAGCCGGGTACTATCGCCGTTTCGGTTTCGAGGTCGCGCCGGATAATCCGCTGCTGCTATTCCTGTCGGCCAAGGCCACAGAATAAATGCGCGGTTCGATCAGGAAACCAAGCAATTCGTGCGGATTGCCTACCCGCTCGTCAGGTATTACAATAAAAAATCTCGTAATACAAAGGACTTATGCCATGTCGACGACACTTACCAGCAAGGGTCAGGTCACCATCCCCAAGCAGATTCGCGATGCGCTGAATCTGACACCTGGTTGCGCTGTTGATTTTGCCGTCAATCGTGAGGGCGATGTCGTGATTCACAAGGTTGGCGCCCGATCCAGTCGCAAGCCAGACATCTTCGAATCCGCTCGTGGCAAAGCTGACGTCAAATGGCGGACTGATGACCTGATGGCCTTACTGCGTGGCGAAGACTGATGCTGTTGGTCGACACCAACGTGCTGGTCGATGTTCTGGAGGACGATCCGGAATGGGCGGGCTGGTCAATTGGTCAATTGCGCTCCCAATCGAAAATTCACCGGCTGGCAATCAACCCGGTCATCTACGCCGAACTATCGCTGACCTTCTCGACCGTCGAGGCGCTGGATCAAACAATCGATGAACTTGGACTTGCCATGATCGAGTTGCCGCGCCCGGCATTGTTCCTTGCGGGCAAGGCCTTCGTGCGCTACCGCCGACAAGGTGGCACCAAAAACAACGTGCTCGCCGACTTCTTCATCGGCGCGCACGCTGCCGTGTCAGGTCATCCAGTATTGACCCGGGATACGCGACGCTACGCCGCATATTTCCCGGGCGTGACGCTAATCGCGCCAAGCGTCTCTACATGAAAAAATTGAAAGCCGTCGAGATATTTGGTGTTGAGGACTCAAACAAGGGATCCAGACTGCGTTGTATTGATCGAGTCTGTTGCCCGTTTTTTGGAAAGCGCACAAAATGGGAATTCATGCGGTCATAGACTTCGAAACAACCGGCCTCTCTCCGGCCCTTGGTGCGCGGCCGACTGAAGTCGCGATTGTCCTCATTGCCGATGGCAAGATCATTGATCGTTTTCAGAGTTTGATGGATCCAGGAGTCTCGATTCCCAATGACATACAAGTCTTGACCGGTATAACCAATGAAATGGTTCGCAAGGCCCCCAAGGTCGAAGCAGTGATGCGTAATGCTGTGCAATTTGTAGACACCCATCCAATCGTTGCGCACAACGCAACCTTCGACAGCAAATTCTGGGATGCTGAGTTACGCCGAATTGATGAAAGGCGAAAACAAGAATTTGCTTGTTCCATGCTGCTGGCCCGACGTATTTTCCCGGAAGCACCGAATCACAAATTAGGCACTCTCGTGCGGACTCTGGGCCTGCCCGCAACAGGCCGTTACCATCGTGCCCTGGCCGATGCTGAAGCCACAGCCTATTTGTTGCTGCACATTCAGCAAGAACTCCAGCGACGCTTTCACCTTTCAGCAGTGAGCCACGAATTGCTGGTCGCCATACAAACCGCGAGCCGCAGCCAACTCGATGCATGCATTCGCCGTTACCGGAGTATCGATAGGTGATTTATAAAGAGGCAAGGCGAAGTCTGCTCGACTGGCTGAAAAAGCAGCTGATTGGGCCGGCGTCTGATGAGGATTTATTGCGAGGATCACCGCTTGATCGTTACCCGACAGGCATTCTGTTTCCGATCATGCGTGATCAGGAAGGTATTGATCCGGCCTCGGTAAGTGATGATGACGACGATGCTGAAAGTCCAGGGGATGACACGACAGTGGGAAGCGATGTCCAACCAGCAACGAAGCGCCGCCGCTACATGCCTCCTTCGTCCGTTGGGTTCTCATTCTTTGCTAGCGGTGAAGAAGTGCGATTTCAGGTTGTCTTTTCCGCCGCACGTTATGAGGAAAAACGGGATGCTGGAAAATTCACAGGTCAGTACGAGCGCGTACTCATTGGCGGGGACAACAAGGCAACAACATTCACACAGCCAGATCAACAGCCGCACACACAGTCAAACCAACGTGTGGATGTGTTGGAGAGGCGTGCGAGCATCGACGTGTTGTGGCGACCCTTTCTCAATGGCTGGATTGTCACGGTTTCCCTATTCAACAAACAGGAATTGAGTGCCGATGGCATACCTAAACAGCTTACCCAGGATCGCATCGAACAATCCCTGTTCGAGGTCAATCTCCGCTGCTTTCTGGAAGCGGGTGAAATCGGTACGTATCCTCGTGTGGATAAATGCCTGTTGAGCGAGGAAGACCAAGAACTGGAACTCCAATACAAGCACCGGCATATCTATGCAATCGGGCACGGCGCGGCGGTGGATTGGCGGGTGGAACAGGATAATGTTAAAGAAATATGGGCCGAGTTTATGCCGGCGGTGGAAGTGCCGCAGGTTACCGCCGATGTAGCGGGCGAGGAAAACCACGCGCTTGGACTAGCTTATCTGGCGAAAAGCGAAACCATAACGGAAATATTCAAGGAACTCGACCAATTCGTTACAAGATATTCAGAATGGATTGAAGCGCAGAACACCCAGATTAATGAGCTTGAACCTGATGAACGCGCAGCGGCAAAGCGCATTGCAACACGTATGAAAACTACCCTCGAACGGATGAGTCGAGGCGTGGCCTTGCTCAGGCGCAATCCAAACGCCGCCGAATCGTTCAAACTGGCCAACCAGGCCATGCTGGATCAGATGCGTCAAGCCGACTATGTGCGTGGCAAGCACCGAGACGACAACGACTATCGCTGGCGACCCTTCCAGTTGGCCTTTCTCTTGGCTGTAATGGAATCTGCCATTCAGGAAGACGATGACTACCGGGATATTGTTGATCTGATCTGGTTCCCCACCGGCGGTGGCAAGACCGAGGCATACCTTGGTCTGATCGCATTTCTCATCGTCTGGCGCAGGCTAACCAACCCCGCCTCTGGTGGGGGCACGACTGTGCTTATGCGTTATACGTTGCGCCTGCTGACAGCACAGCAATTTTTGCGTGCTACCCGGATGATTTGTGCGCTAGAGTTGATTCGCCGCGACTCGCCCAAATTAAAGAATGGTGCTCCCATCACTATCGGCATGTGGGTAGGTTCGGCTACAAGTCCAAACCGATTTGAAGATGCCATGAAGTACGTTGTGCAGGCCAGTAACGGAAATACGGGAGCACTACGTAGCCTGGTTCTGGAAAACTGCCCCTGGTGCGGCACACCTTTCTCTGTACCAGAAAGCTATATTGCGACAAAAACCGAATTCCACTTTTGTTGCGCCAACAAGGCATGCAATTTCGGGCAACAGCCTCAAGGTGTACTGCCCTGTAATGTCGTGGATGAAGCGCTTTACGACGAGCCTTCCACGCTATTGATCGCTACTATTGATAAGTTTGCTCGCTTGGCTTGGGATGAGCGTGCCAACGCCTTCTTTGGTTTAAATGGCAATCGTCCGCCAGAACTGGTCATCCAAGACGAACTGCATTTGATCGCCGGGGCGCTAGGTTCCGTGGCTGGATTGTATGAGGCCGCCCTGGACACCGTTCTGAAGATGCGCGGCGTCCGCCCAAAATACATCGCGTCCACCGCCACCATCCGCATGGCAGAGCAACAGGTGGCGCGCCTCTATGGACGTGGTTTGGCAGTTTTTCCACCTCCGGGTTTGTCCTGCGATGACTCATACTTTGCCCGTACAGTGCCCCTAGATAAACGCCCTGGCCGGATGTACGTTGGCTATCTGGCCCCCATGCTTGACCGCCAGCACTGCATGGCTCCGCTCGCGGCAGCATTGTTGGCGGGACCCGAGGTGGTCTTTGATGTTGGGCAGGAGAATCGAGTCGACCTGCTCGAAGCCTGGTGGACTCAGGTGGTCTATCACGGTAGTTTGAAGGGCGTGGGCAATAGTCACAATGCCTTCAATATCGATGTAAGGGATGTTGTCAGGCGACTTAACGACGAACGCAAGCAAGAAGCGAAAGAGCCAATCACGCGACCCGCCGCACACATTGCACAGCTGACGAGTATTTCCAGCGCGGAAGAAAATGCCAATACTTTTTCCCGTTTGGAAAAGCCACGCGACAATCCGGAATGCCTCGATGCCGTTCTGGCCACCAACATGGTCTCAGTCGGACTGGATGTCGCTCGTCTCGCCCTGATGATCGTCAACGGCCAACCACTAACCACGGCCGAATACATTCAGGCGAGCAGCCGGGTCGGGCGTAGCGAGGTGCCCGGCCTGGTATTTGTCAACTATTACCGCGACCAGGCACGCAGCCTGTCACACTACGAAAGTTTCCGCCCCTATCACGAAGCCTTCTATCGTTTCGTTGAGCCCACTAGCGTTACCCCCTACACCTATCAGGCGCGCACCCGCGCTCTGCATGCGGCACTGGTGATTGCTATCCGACATGCAGGTAACTATCTGCAGACCAATAACCAAGCCGGGAAATTCAGTTCAGACCATGCTTATGTGAAGAAGATTGTCGAAGAATTGAAGCAGCGCTGCAAACAGGCTGACCCTCAACGAACTGCGGAGGCTGCTTCTCATCTCGACCAGCTGGTCGAGCAATGGCACGCGGAAGCGGCACACTGCCATGTTTCGAAAATTCAATTGAATTACCAAGCACCCGACAAGGACAAGGTCGTGAATCGCCTGCTCCACAACCATGACGACCAGATCAAGGGACTGTGGCCAACACTTCAGTCCATGCGCAATGTCGAAAACACCGGCTTGCTAAAACCACTATGAACAAGAAAACCGAGTTAATCCCCGTTCGGCTATCGCACTTGCTACGTCATTGTTCCGTGGGTGCCATTGTGCGCGGTCCTGATTACCTGATGACCGTCAAAGATATTCGCGAATGGACGGACAAGAATGGGCAACCAGCCGGTGAGCCTATTCGTTACGTTGATGGCGTTCGTTCCGCACTAGACATTACACAAGAACTGCGCGAGCCTCCTATTGCGAAAGAGATGGATACCGGTCGAGTCGAGGGAATCTGTGTACCGGCACAGCGTTTTCCATCCTGGATGCGTTGCCCTTCCTGTGATCTGCTGCACTACAAGCCATGGAGGGGGCTGGCAGCAAGTGTCCGGCCACGCTGCCAAGAAAGTGATCCGAAGAAATGCAAGAACAAACCACATCTTGAGCAAGCACCGTGGGCCTTGATTCACATTGACGGTCACATGGCTGATGTGCCTTGGCATTTTCTTACGCACCCAAAGGATGGTAAGAGTGTTCAGAATCAGCAGCAGTGCCGCGCGGACTGGAACGAACCTTATCTGCGCTTGATTGAAAAGGGCGCATCCGGTCATCAGTTGCGTTGTGAAAGATGCAATGCCACAAGCAATTTCGGACATGACATCCAGATACCTTATGGCAAGACACGTCAGCAACCATGGATTAAGGAAGATGCTGACGCTACCGATAGCCTAGCTACGGTGCTGGAAATTAATGATACACGGGTACATGCCCCACAAACGCGCAATGCACTAGTCATCCCGCCCGAGTCTCGCATACGCAAGGGTTCTGTCGTGGATCGCCTGTATTCAAGTTCCCAAAAATTGCAGCAGATCGAGAGGGCAAAAACTCCGCTTGCGAGAAAGGGCGTGTTAAATCTGATCGCAAGCGAATTGCGCTGTACCGTCACACAGATCGACGATGCCCTGAAAGAGATCGGCAAGGGTTACCCACTCTATGGACAAAACATCACACAAGGAATCCTGCTCGAAAACGAGTATCAAGCCTTATGCGACGAGATGCAGGACGTAGCGGATGATGAAGACTTCGTTACGCGCCATCACACCCACTCTTGGAAATCTATGATCGGGAATCTGACTGGTACCAAACCAGCTCGGATCGTCAGCGCAGTTAGCCAACTCATCGCCGTCAATCGCCTCAAGGAAATCATGGTACTGAAGGGGTTCCAACGCATTGGTGGAACTTTGGTGCCGCCAGATATCGTTGGCGAGAGCTCTTGGTTACCAGCGCTCGAACTCTATGGGGAAGGCGTGTTTTTCAACCTGGATGAAGATTTGCTGAGTCGATGGGAAGCTCACCCGTGCCTCGGGGAGCGTTCAAATGACTTCCAGCGCCGCTTTGCCGCGACCGGCTTGCGATTTGACCCCGAAATCATCGTCACCCCGCGTTTCTTGCTTCTGCACACACTTGCACATCTATTGATCAGGCAACTGGAGACCGAGGCAGGCTACCCGGCAGCTTCACTAAAAGAGCGTATCTACTGCACAGCAGGCAAGTTGCCCATGTCAGGTATTTTGGTCTATGTGGCAGTGCCAGATGTAGTGGGCTCACTGGGAGGGCTTGCCGAGCTTGCTACGCCAGAGCGTTTCTTACTCCTGCTGTCCAGCGTATTCGACCATGCAGAATGGTGCTCACTTGACCCGGTGTGTTCTGAACATGGCGGCCAAGGGCCAAGCTTGCTAAACCGTGCCGCCTGCCATGCCTGCGCATTGATCCCCGAGCCGAGTTGCGCTTACGGCAATGTTTTGCTGGATCGGACGTTCATCAAAGGTGATGTCACAACAGGTATGCCAGCATTCCCGAGTGGTTTGGATTAGGGCCGAAACATGGCAAAGCGCGAATTCAACCTACCGGGCATTCAAGATCTCAGCAAGGAGCAGGAGGATGCTCGCGCTCTGCCAAAGCATGGGCAACACCTCATTATTGGCGGCCCTGGCACGGGGAAATCGGTACTCGCCCTGCTGCGCTCAAGGCGGCATCAGCAGGACAAGGATGACTATGTTTTTCTCGTTTACAACAAACTTTTGAACCAAGCGAGTCAGCAGTTGTTTGGAAAAGACTTGCTCAGTCAGCAGTGGCAAAGTTGGTTCGCAAGTATTTTCAAAGCAGCAACGGGAGAAATTTTGCCTAAGCTCCCCCCAAATGGAAACGGTTGGCAAAATATAGACTGGGTTCGTACATCAGAAATCATCGCTTCTGTACACGATTCTAAGGATACAAAAAATCCGTTTCTGATCATCGACGAAGGGCAGGACATGCCACCCGAGTTTTATCAGGCGCTGGCCAATCTGGGGTTTGAAAACTTTTATGTGGTTGCGGATCAGAATCAGCAAATTGTCCCTGGCCAGAACAGTACAAGACAGGACATCCAAAATGGTCTTGGCATTGCACCACATGACGTCATTGAGCTACAAGATAACTATAGAAATTCTTACCCCATCGCTCGCCTAGCCCGGGAATTCTATACAGGTGACCCTGCCAGTCCGCCGCCATCATTACCAAATAGAGCGTCCAAAATTATCCCGCTGCTTTACAAATACGCGCCGGATTCTTTTGAGGCAATCATTAAACGAATCCTGAAGAATGTCGACAACCACCCAAGCAAACTTTTTGGCGTCATCACTCCCAACAATGATGTTCGGGAGCGTTATCATCAAAAGCTTACTACAGTTACCGTTCATCTCGACAATGGACAACCACGAATCGAAACCTACAAGAATGGCCAAGCTCCGGCCTTGCAGTTCAACGAAGGTGGGATCATGGTAATCAATGCCCAATCATGCAAAGGGTTGGAATTCGATACGGTATTTCTGGCGGATATCAATAAGCATTTTTGCAATACCCAAAATCAGGATCAAACCAAACGCCTTTTCTACGTCATGGTCGCCCGCGCCAAGGAGCAGGTCATTATGTTGGAAGAGACCGGTAAGCATTGCCCTGTCGATACCATCCTCCCGCAAGACACAGAAATTCTGGAGCGCAAATAATGGAACCCAACACAGATCTGTTTAGCACAGCTAGCCCTGCCCCCTCAATCAAGGCAGGGACACGCTGGTTGTTGGTGAGCAACCATTTGAACCTTCTGTACATGCTGGCCGCTGGTTTGGTTATGCCACCCAAGGGGTTTGGCAAAAAGTATTACCAGGACACGTTGGCAGCTTACCCTGGCTGGATTCCGATTTTTGCGAATGAAGTCCCCAAGGCGGCCGTAGCTATTTCCGTCAGTGAACGTAATCACCTCATTCCCTGCATCGCCACAATGAATTTGACATCATTGCGCGGCAAGGTGATGGTCATCGAATCAGAAGGAAGAGCAAAGGAAATCAGTTTCCCCGATGAACTGGATGGTAGCGAACAGGTTTTGCTCATTCCAGCTCCGCTGCCTGTTAATTGGATAACGTCCATCGCGTTCCAATCAGCCGGCAACAAAGCCACTTGCGAAGCCGATGCGCGAGATTTCGGGAACGTACCGCTGCTGGATTTCAAGCGGGAGGTTAGCGAACGCAACTTCTCAACAAAAGCCACCGAAGTGTGTTGGCCCCCAACCGGAATTAGTGTTCCTTCGAGTAAAGTCTTTCTTGATGCGCCTTTCGCGGCAGGTGGGGTAATGGCCATGTTGTTGCATCTGGGCAATCTTGGCGAAGTTGGCGCACAGGCATGTCGACTAGCATTCGATGCCGAAACAGATGTCGCACAATCAATTACCGATCCACTGCTTTCCTCACTCAGACTGTGGGTGCAGGCGGGTCAAGTAAGCGACACAGGTGATATTTCGAGCCAGTTATTTTGGGGCGCCGTCATCAAGGTGGCGGCATGTCGATTCTCTGATGATGCGGCCATGCCGCTTGAAGTGGTGCTCGACTATCTGGGTTCGGCGGGCGAGGGTCTAGACGAAAGGATGAAGCTTGCACTGGTGAAATTGGTCGGCGACCTGCAAACTATCGCCAGTTTTACCGACAGCACAATTACCGAAATTTTCGAACGTCATCCGCGATCTTTCTCGCGCGTCATGACTCTGTTTTTTTTGCGTGGGAAATGCGCCGACTTATTGGCGTTTAATCACCCCCTGCTGACAGAATCTGATCGTATCGCCGCCGCTATTCTGTTCGCTGCCCGAGATGGTTGGCTGGGACTACCGCTCCAACTGCGCCACCTCCCAGGCTCTCAAGCAGCCATTTTGCACCGTATGGCAGCAATGGCTCATCGCATGGCCGGTACCAACATCAGCCTTGGATCACCGCCATCCAGACCCTTGCCATTAAGAGAATTATTTTCTCTTGGTCCAAAAGGCTGGAGCGCCACACAGAAAAACGCTGCGCTGCTGCTGGCGCGGGAATGCAAATGGAACTGCATTCAGACTCGTGTCAGTCTAGGCAAAGGTGAGTATCAGATGATTGTTGATGGTGGCGGGATGCACGTCATCATTTCAGGGGAAGCAAAAGCCGTGATAACCGAGGTAGATCGTGAGCAATTTCTAGGTGCACTTGCGAGCACAACTCTATCCGATAAGCAGGATCGCAAGGTTCGTGATCTGCTGAAAGCGTGAGCGCACAGCTATGCGTATGATTCCCGACGCACCGCATGGCACACACAGCCAGGCAGAGAAACGCGTTTTCGACCGATTACGTGCGGCCTTTGCCAACGAGCAAGATGGCGTTTTCACGGCATATCACTCTCTCAATCTGACACGTCATGCCTACAAGCGCTTCGGCGAGATAGATTTTCTGATCTGCTGTTCTCAGGGGATATTCGTTCTTGAAGTGAAGGGTGGCCGGGTCAGTTGTCATAACGGTATTTGGCAGTACACCAACCGGCATGGCGATGTTACCGAGTCCAATGAAGGGCCATTCAAGCAGGCCGAGTCTGCCCTCCACGGACTGATGGCCAATTTGCGCGCTAACCTCCCCGAATGGGTGGTGGCACAGTTTTCGATCGGCTATGGCGTCATTTTCCCGGATTGCGAGTGGCCCGTGTCAGGCGCGGAGTGGGATGCCAAAACCATGGCTGATGCGCGGGGCTACAAAGATATCGAGCGCTGGTTAGAAAAATTGTTCCAGTATTGGAGAGGCAAGGATGGTGGCCATCGGCATGCAACTACCTCCGCACTCAAAGAATTGCGCCATTACTTACGACCAGAGTTCGAGGCGGCCACTCCACTATATGTACAGGCGCTTGATGCGGAGGAACGCATTGCTACATTGACGGAAGATCAGATGACCTTAGTGGACGTTGTCGCGGCCAACCGCCGGGTCCTTTGTTCGGGTGGGGCAGGAACCGGCAAGACATTTCTGGCGTTGGAATTAGCTCGTCGCTGGACAGCGGGAAACATGAATGTTGCACTGGTATGTCGTTCTCCATGGCTGAAGAACTATCTGGACGCAAGATTCTCTATTCCAAAGCTAACAGTTTCGCTGGTGAGTGCAGTTCGAAATGCGTGCCGACGCCAAGGGTTAGATAGCTTCGATGCAGTGATCGTTGATGAAGGCCAGGACATATTCGATATGGCTAATCTGGATTGCGTAGATTCTGTATTAAACGGAGGGTTGCTTGGCGGGTGCTGGTGTATATTCCATGACAGCAATAATCAATCTGGCTTGTTCGGAGTGTTTGATCAGGAAGCTATGGATTACTTGGCATCCATACAACCTATGCAAGTGCCTTTGCGTACCAACTGTCGAAACACTCACATCATCTTGAATAAAGTGCAGACGTCGCTTGGCGCAGACATGGGAACAAGAGGGGCAGGAGCTGGACCGAAAATTCGGGAGACGATCAGTGCGTCAAAGGAAGAATCCGCTGAGCTTCTAGCGATTGAGCTCGTTGAGCTCATTGACCATGGAGGCATATCGCCAGGCGATGTCACGATTTTGTCACCTTATCCTGTTGGAGATTCCTGCGTCGCCTTATTGCCAGACAAAATCAGGAATGAGATCGTGACGCTTGACGAATATTCGCTGAGGAATTTCCCCTGTGCAAAAACTAGTTTTGCTGAGATCGCGAATTTCAAGGGACTCGAAAATGAAGCCATCATCGTTACCGATCTTCCACTTCCGACAAAAGGCAGTCAGTATCGGGTTATGCATTATGTAGCTATGAGTCGCGCCAGGTCAGTACTTTCACTAATTCAACGGAAGACTTGACGGTATCGATCAGACACCCACAGGCTTACTTATTGGCTCCAATAGCGCGTTGTTCGGTAATACACTTCACCCCAGCATTGCCAGCATTGCCTATTAAGCGCTCCGTGCGAGAGCGCCATTTCTTATTTCTGTAATTCCCGCCGCAGCATTTCCTGGAGATATTTCATCGATGAATATTGCCCAACTTCTGGCGCGTAGCGCGAG
>WOYI010664220.1_pt2 | contig 12052 bp, 9 predicted proteins | sample 6423411 | NCBI WGS metagenome assembly WOYI01 (sample SAMN13441803, study PRJNA592873) | oil field metagenome | biome: oil field; feature: oil-well bore; material: oil-contaminated soil; isolation source: oil-contaminated soil from oil-well borehole | place: Germany: Wietze | collected 2016-10-18 ... | reverse complement strand
GGGAAGATACCGTGACTGTAGTATCCAAATCCAACGCAGTCTCAGCACTTTACGGATTCTTCGAAGAAACCGCAAAAAGGGTAATGGCAGAGGAATACCCCGGACTGAAATATGGGATGGTGAACGTGGATGCCCTCTGCTACCACCTGGTAAGAAACCCGGCGGCTTACGGAGTACTGCTCTGTCCCAACCTCTTCGGTGATATAGTCAGCGACCTGCAGGCCGGACTGGCAGGAGGACTCGGCACAGCCGCGGGAGGAAACATCGGGGACGGTCTCTCAATGTTTGAGCCGGTACACGGCTCTGCTCCTGACATCGCAGGCACAGGGAGATCAAATCCTCTTGCAGCGATACTTTCAGGAGCCCTGATGCTGGAACATCTTGGGGAGCAGGAAGCCTCTAAAGCTGTAAACCGCGCCGTATCAGATTTCCTTGAAAATGCAGCTGAAAATGAGCTCCCGTTTGAATTCGGCGGAACAGCCGCCTTTGACCGGGTGGGAGAGAGTATCAGAAAGTATATTTAACAAAGTTACACACCGGCCTCTGGTCTGGGGTTCAGGTGGTGTCGCTTTTACAATAGGAGGTTTATCCAATGGCTAAAATGAACGGAGCCCAGATGGTGCTCAAGTCCCTTGAAGCAGAAGGTGTGGACACGATATTCGGACTGCCCGGCGGGACTGTTATCCATCTTTATGACGCAATATATGACTCAAAGATCAACCATGTGCTGATGCGCCATGAACAGGCAGCTTCACATGCCGCTGACGGATACGCGAGAGTGAGCGGAAAGCCCGGGGTATGCATAGCCACATCGGGCCCCGGAGCTACCAATCTGGTGACCGGTATAGCCACTGCAAACCTGGACTCCGTTCCCGTGGTCGCTATCACCGGACAGGTAGCGACCACGGTGATCGGAACAGACGCCTTTCAGGAGGCAGACATCATGGGAGCTACTATCCCACTTGTGAAGCACAGCATGCAGGTGAGGACTCCGGAACAGATACCCGCTGCAGTAAAAAAGGCTTTTTACATCGCCTCTACGGGAAGGCCGGGTCCTGTCCTGATAGATGTACCGGCGGACGTACAGAAAGGTTTAGGAGAATTCGAATACCCCGAAACCATAAGCTTCCTCGGGTATGACCCTGAGAGAGGATCAGACCTTTCTCAGCTTGATGACGCTGTTTCTCTGCTTGAACATGCAGAAAGACCGGTCATCTTTGCTGGGGGCGGCGTGATAAGGTCAGGAGCAGCCGGAAGACTTACAGAACTCGCTGAGAAGCTGGAGATACCGGTAGTCACATCCCTTCTTGGAAAGGGAGCTTTCCCGGAATCACATCCGTTGGGGCTCTCACTCGGAATGGCAGGAATGCACGGTCATCCTGTAGCAAACAGAGCGCTCATGACAGCTGATGTCATCCTGGCGATCGGATCCCGTTTCAGCGACAGGACCACGGGAAAGAGATCAAGCTTTGCTTCTGAGGCAAAAATAATCCATATCGACCTCGACCCTGCAGAAATAGACAAGGCTATTGGTTCGGAAGTCTGGCTTGTGGGCGACGCAGGGAAGATCATTGACGCGATCACAAGCTCAATGAAGAAAAAATACTTAGACCGTTCACACTGGTTTGAAGAGCTTGAAATGATACGGCAGAAAGAGCCGCTCCCAAGAAACGAATACGCAGGAGAAATAGCTCCCTGGCAGGTAATAGAATCTCTGCGCGAGATAACCGGAGGCAAATCAGTGCTTACGACAGAAGTAGGCCAGCACCAAATGTGGGCAGCTCTCCACTACAGGGTCGAAGAACCACGCCGCTTCATCACATCAGGAGGTCTCGGGACAATGGGATTCGGCTTCCCGGCCGCGATAGGAGCTGCGCTAGCATGTCCCGACCAGCATGTCTGCTGTATCGCAGGTGACGGGAGTTTTATGATGAATATCCAGGAACTCGACACCTGTGCGAGGTACAATATCCCTGTCAAGGTATTCATCCTCAACAACTCCTGCCTTGGCATGGTTCGTCAGTGGCAGCAGCTCTTTTACGAACACCGTTACTCAAATACTATCTACAACCGCAATCCTGATTTCGTGAAAATTGCAGAGGGCATGGGAGTAACCGGTTTCTCCGCGACGAGGCCGGAAGAGGTAAGAAAAACGATCGAGGCGGCTTTGAACGTCCCGGGCCCCGCTCTTGTAGATTTCAGGATCCCGCAGGGAGCGCTCGTTCTTCCGATGGTCCCTCCGGGCGGATCGATAGACAAGATGATACTGAACTGAGGGGAAGGATCAAGAATGAACAGCGATAAGGCAAAAAAGGGTTATCAGAGAAGCCCTCACCGCTCCCTGCTTAAGGCGGCGGGATATACGGATTGGGAGATAGAGCGCCCCTGGATAGGCGTTGCGAATTCTTACAACGCCATAATACCGGGACACGTTCATCTTAAGACCATAACAGAGGCTGTAAAGGCCGGCATATACGCTGCCGGCGGACTCCCTATAGAATTTCCTGTGATAGGAGTCTGCGATGGCATAGCAATGAACCATGAGGGCATGAAGTTTTCTCTCCCAAGCCGCGAGCTGATCATGGACTCCATTGAGGTCATGGCCCGCGGACATGCCTTCGACGGTCTTGTCCTCGTCACCAACTGCGACAAGATAGTCCCAGGAATGGCAATGGCTGCAGCCAAGCTAAACCTCCCTTCCGTCGTGATCTCCGGCGGCCCGATGATGGCAGGCACCATGAAGGGAAGGGTCCTTGACCTTAACAGCGTTTTTGAAGGCGTTGGAATGAGGGCGGCAGGTAAAATTTCCGATGGAGAACTCATGGATATTGAAAACAACGCATGTCCGGGATGCGGATCATGCTCGGGAATGTTCACGGCAAACACCATGAACTGCATGATGGAGGCCCTCGGACTCGGGCTTACAGGAAACGGTACGATCCCGGCCGTCCACGCCGGCCGTGTCAGGCTAGCCAAGGATGCGGGACGAGCAATAATGACCCTCGTTGAAAAGGACATAAGACCTAGGGATATCCTCACGATGGAAGCATTTGAAAACGCGCTTGCAGTAGACCTTGCTCTCGGAGGATCCACAAACACTTCACTCCACCTTCCTGCTATCGCATGGGCGGCAGGACTTAATCTCCCGCTTGAACTCTTTAACGAGATAGGGGCAAAGGTCCCTCATCTCTGTTCAATGAGCCCGGGCGGCCACCATCACATAGAAGACCTCTGGCAGGCAGGCGGAGTCGGGGGGCTTATGGCGAGACTCCTTGAAAAAGGATTGATACACGGAGAACTTATAACTGTCACGGGAAATACGGTAAAAGAAAACCTCAAAAAGGCAAAGGTCATAAACGACAGCGTCATCCGCCCGGTCGAGGATCCTTATCACAAAGAGGGCGGACTGGCCTTTATGAAGGGCACTCTGGCTCCGCTCGGAGCTATCGTAAAACAGTCTGCCGTGCTTCCTGAAATGCTTGTACATGAAGGTCCTGCAAGGGTCTTTGAATGTGAGGAAGAAGCGAGCAAAGCCATCCTGAACAATGAGATAAAGGACGGGGATGTCGTAGTCATCCGTTTTGAAGGACCAAGGGGAGGCCCCGGGATGCGTGAGATGCTCACACCGACCTCCGCCATAATGGGGCAGGGCAAGGGAGGCACAGTCGCGCTCATAACAGACGGCCGTTTTTCCGGAGCAACGAGAGGTGCTTCGATCGGGCATGTCTCTCCTGAGGCAGCTGTAGGCGGTCCTATAGGGCTGGTCGAAGAGGGTGATACTATATCAATTGATATCCCAGCCAAAAAGCTGGACCTCAAGGTAAGCGAGGAAATCCTCGCAAAGAGAAGGGAAAAATTCGTCCCGAGAGTGCAGCCGACAGACAGTCCGTTCCTAACGAGATACAGGGCATTTGCAAGTTCCGGTGTCGAGGGAGCGGTGCTTAGGGATAAGCCCCAATAAGCACAGCTGCTGCTTAGAAATAGGATTTTTTGAATTATCGGGAGGTCTCCGACAGATGGACACCTCCTGATGTTTTTATGCGATCCTTACCAAACAGATCTGAACCAATAAAAACTTTAACGCCCAATAATCGCAACAGTGTTGCAAAAAGAGCGGGGCTCTCTTATAATCTTCTTGTTGACACTTAGTTGCAATAGGAGGCCATTAATATGATCGTTCGGAAATCTTTCAAGTTCTCTCTCTTCTCCCTGCTCTTATTGATCCTGTCTCTTTTAGCCTTTCCTGTCCATGCAAGTGCGGAAACAACGCTGACCGTATTTGCCGCCGCATCGATGACTGAATCCATGAACATGATCGCGGCATCGTACAAAAAATCAGCCCCTGATGTAAAGATAGTCTACAATTTTGACTCGAGCGGCACCCTTAAAACGCAGTTAGAACAGGGTGCTGAGTGTGACGTTTTCATATCCGCCGGACAGAAGCAGATGGATCAGCTAGACATAAACGCAAACCCCAAGGTCAATACGAAAAAACTGGACTTTATAATGCCGGGGACCCGATTCAATGTCGTTTCTAACAAGGTCGTACTCGTAGTTCCCAAAGGACACAACTCCAAGGGAATCAGTGATTTCAAAGACACGCTAACCGACAAAGTTTTTATTATTGCACTCGGTAATTCGGATGTTCCTGTCGGTCAATACTCGGAAGAAGTTCTTAAGAGCCTTGGCATTTGGGATAAGCTAAAGAAAATGAATAAAATAAGCTACGGCAGCAACGTAAAAGAAGTACTTTCACAGGTTGCAGCAGGAGCAGCTGACTGTGGAATGGTTTACAGTACAGATGCTGCTACATCTAATGCGGTGGAGGTTGTAGCAGAAGCTCCCAATGGCACTCACAGACCAATAACTTACCCTGTCGCTATTTTAAAGGGGACACAAAACCTCGAAGCAGCTACTGCATTTACCAATTTCCTTAAGGGTCCTGAAAGTAGAAAGATTTTTACTGGAATTGGCTTTGCAATACCGAGCAAATAACGAGATCCGATTAAAAAAAGTTCAAAAAATGGCCATTCCGAGAACGGTTTGGCCACCTTTTGGATTACTGGATAGGGGTAAGATATGGACTGGTTTCCTCTTTACAATTCGTTGCGGGTAGCATCGATATCAACATTTTTTACTTTTTTTCTTGGTATTTTTGCCGCTCATTACATAGCAAAGACGCCCCGGATCATCAAGGGTGTGCTTGACGGCATTCTGACCCTGCCTTTGGTCTTGCCTCCGACCGTCATCGGATTTTTTTTGCTTAAAACGATCGGACCGCTTGGGCCTGTAGGTTCAGGAGTCCTTGAAGTATTTGGATTCAAATTGACCATGACCTGGTATTCCGCTATTTTTGCCACAACGATAATATCCTTTCCCCTCATGTACCGTACTGCCCGGGGCGCTTTCGAATCATTTGACAGCACACTGCTTTACTCGGGACAGACTCTGGGGCTGTCCAATACCTTCCTCTTCTGGCGGGTCATTATGCCGAACTGTAAACAGGGTATACTTGCCGGCGCTGTTCTGTCCTTTGCACGCGCACTTGGCGAATTCGGCGCTACGACCATGGTAGCAGGCTATATCCCGGGCAGGACCGCAATAATTTCCACAACGGTATACCAGCTTTGGAGAGAGGGAAATGACGCTCTTGCCTATAAGTGGGTGTTTGTAAATCTTGTTATCTCCTTTATAGTGCTGGCGGCTGTAAATATGTTTGAAAACCGTTATAAACAGCCTGTCGGTGCAGCCAAAAACCATTTCGACCATGAGGATTAGAGGCAGAAAATGTCAGTATACGTAAAAATAAAAAAATCGTTCGGTAATTTCGTTCTTGACACTGAGTTTGAGGCTGAGAACGTGATCCTTGCTCTTCTGGGAGCTTCTGGTTCCGGCAAGAGCATGACTTTGAAATGTATCGCCGGAATAGTCAGGCCGGATAAGGGGCGCATTGTCGTAGACGGCGTGACATTGTTTGATTCAGAAAAAAAGATCAACCTGAGTCCCCAGGAAAGGCATGTCGGACTGCTTTTCCAGAACTACGCCCTTTTCCCCAATATGACCGTGGAGCAGAATCTTTATACCGTCCTGAAAAAACGCAGCGGGGCCAAAAATTTACAAGATCAACTTAACCTGCTGTTGGAAAGCTTTTATTTGACAGGCCTTGAAAAACATTACCCGGGACAGCTGTCAGGCGGCCAGCAGCAGCGCGTGGCCCTTGCCAGGATAATGGCGAGCGACCCCAGGATCATAATGCTTGATGAACCATTATCCGCCCTTGACAGCTATCTGCGCTGGCAGGTCGAAAAAGAGCTCACGGATATACTGGGAAAATACAAAGGAACAACTCTATATGTCTCCCATAACAGGGATGAGGTCTATAGGATATGCCAGAAAGTGTGTGTCATAAACGACGGACGCTCAGAAAAAGTCAGCTCTATAGTTGAATTTTTCAATGCTCCTCCGACACTAGCGTCAGCCCTCTTATCGGGATGCAAAAACTATTCGAAAATAGAAAAACTGTCGAACGACAGAGTATACGCTGTTGATTGGAAGACCGACCTTAAATGTTCGGCCCATATCCCCGATGACGCAGGATATATAGGTGTCAGGGCACACAGGATCCTTCCCATCGGCAGCAAAGACGAGTGTCTGAATAAAATAAGCTGCAGGGTGCTTGAGGTAAGGCATGATCTCTTTTCGGTCATTGTCACAGTGGTGCCGGCAGATGCTGATCCCAGGAAGGAATTCTCTCAAATTCGGATGGAGATGCCCTCCCTTGAAGATGATCCGCTACGCCCGGGAGACAGCATGACAATAAACATCCCCCCGGAAATGATCATGCCCCTTAGAAAAAGAATGTCCTGAATGGCTGAAAAGAACTCTGCTGAAGCCTTACACTGCTTCTCCGGGTGTCATTTGCTTACGGATGATGACAAGATTATGACATATATTATGATTTCCTTGCATATACGGTATCAATAAGGGTCCCGTCACGGTATTCAACTACCGCGGCAACTTTATCATAATTGAATTCAGCCGGACGGGGGATGCCTGTGAGTTTTTCGACTTCCTTCTTTAATGCCGTGATATCGACAATCGAGAGTCCTGATTTTAAAGCAGAGCCAAGAAGATCTTCCCTGCGAGGGTTAATGCAGATCCCCCTCTCTGTTACGATAGCATCAACTGTCTCACCGGGAGTCGTTACTGTCGTTACTCTTTCCTTTATTGAGGGAACGCCGCCTCTGAAAGAAGGTGCGACCACTATGGATAATTTTGCACCCGCTGCTGTATCCTGATGTCCGCCGGATGCGCCTCTGAGCACCCCATCGTTGCCGGTCAGAACATTTACGTTAAAATCAGTATCGACTTCAAGGGCTGCCAGGATGACGCAATCGAGGTTGTGCACTATGCACCCCGCATTGAATGGATTTGCGTACCACGAGGCATCTATTTCAATGTGCCTCGGATCCTCCTGCATAGACTTCGTTACAGCCGAATCAAAACTCTGGACATCAAAGACTGCGTCAAAAAGTCCCTCCTCAAGCATGCCGGCCATATATCCGCCCACTCCGCCAAGCCCGAAGCTGCCTCGGATCCCTTTTTCTTTCATATAATCCTCAAGATATTTTGCTACAGCCAGACTTGCACCGCCCACACCCATCTGGAAAGAAAAACCCGGTTCTACTATTCCGGAAGATTTCATCAGCCGGAAAGAATCCCTTGCTATTTTGAGATCAACTGGATTCCTCGTTATCCTCGCTGCTCCCGTTGCGATCTTTTTGGGGTCTCCCAGGCTGTCAACGCAGACTATGCTGTCCACAAGATACTGGGGGATAGAGATCCTTGGATTAAGAGGATATTTTACAAGATTGTCGGTAATTGCAACTACATGCCGCGCATGTCTGGCATCGGTCATCGCATAACCGAGGGAACCGCACGCAGAAGGCCCGATACTGCCGGTGATATTGCCAAGTGGGTCGCACGCCGGGGCTGCAAGGAATGCAACATCTATGGATATCGAACCTTCCTCTATCGCCCTTGCCCTTCCTCCGTGGCTTCTTATTACGACAGGGATATTCAGCTCACCGCGTGAAAGCAGTTTCCCAAGTTCTCCTCTGACACCCGATGTATAGAGTCGGTTTATGAGACCCCTTCTGATATAGTCTACAATGCAGTCGTGCACGTCCGGTATCGAACTTGGGGCAAGGGTCAGTCCCTTGAAGCCCATTTTTTGCAGGACATCAAGGACCATGGGTATCACTGCATCACCATTTCTCAGATGGTGGTGGAATGAGATCGTCATTCCGTCTTTCAGTCCTGAAAGTTCGACAGCCTTTTCAATATTTTCAACGACCTTGCTCCTTGCAGGCGCAGGACGTCGCATATGCATCTGAGTTCCTTGAATGGTACCGGGCTGACCGAGCATGGAAAAAGGAGACATATAGGGAGCGAAAGATCCGACCCCGGGAAGTTCAAGAGGAACCTTTCTGCCCAGGGAATTCAAGGTCATATCCATTACGAGCCGCTCCTTTCAAAACCATATAGATCTGCAAGCTCTAAAAGATGGCGGGCTCTTGCCACAACAGGGGCATCTACCATTTTGCCGTCAACAGATATTACGCCTTTGCCCTCTTTTTTAGCATTTTCAGCAGCTTCCATTATACGAAGCGCTTTCCTGAATTCTTTTTCGTTTGGCATGAAAGCCTGGTGTATCGTTTCTATCTGATCGGGATGTATGGCCGCTTTGCCGGTAAATCCAAGACCCACTATCGATCTGCATTCCTTGAGCAGTCCTTCTTTATCACTGATGTCTGCCCACACCGTGTCATATACATCCACACCTGCAGCACGCGCTGCAACTACAACTCTGCTTCTCGCGTAGAAAAGTTCCCAGCCCTCTTTTGTTTTTTGTACACCCATATCCGCCGTCAGGTCCTGTCCGCCCAGAGTAAGGGCCTGGACACGAGGGCACGCGGATGCTATGAAGAATGCGTTCTCGACCCCTACTGCTGTTTCGATCATCGCATGTATCCTGACTTTTCCGACCGGGATGGAATTCGATTTTTCTATCTCTTCAATTTTTTTGTCCGCCGCCAAAACATCTTCAGGACCATTGCATTTCGGTATACGTATGGCAGCTGGAACACATGGTATGATCTCTTTCAGGTCGTCATCAAAAAATTCTGTATCTGCTCCGTTTACTCTGACAGTTACTATGAGATCTTTAAAATCATAATCTTTTAAATAGCAGGCAACCATTTTTCTGGCTGCATCCTTCTCTGTGAGAGCCACTGCATCTTCAAGGTCGAGCAGTATGCTGTCAGCTCCAAAGACTGGCGCATGCTGGATCATGCCGGGGGAGTCACCCGGGATATATAGCATTGAACGGCACGGCTTCATTCTTTCGCCACTCCTTTTACGGCACGTATGAGAGCTGTTTCGAGTCGCGCTTTTATCGTTATCTCAAGGGCACCCTGATCCTGGATCGATATTTCAGCTCCGCTAAGACAGCATTTTTTTGATACGCTTTCAACAAGCTGCATCGTCCTTTCAGCAAAAACTTCGCTGTTGGCCCCTTTATATTCCAGTTTAAGCTTTTCAGCCGGTGAAACCGTCACCAGACAGTCGGATGATTCCAACGTCCCGGCGCTGGCCGTATTAAGCAAGATCAATCTGCCCATCACCTTTCATTCTTAGTTGAAGGAGGAGGAAAACTCCCCCCTCCTCCTTTGATTATATTACTTTATTTTAGCCTCTCCGCTACCGCATGGAGAAATTCTTCAGTCGTCACGACCTTTTTGTCATATACGTCCGCTATAGATGCAATGTCCTTGGTCATTATTCCCGCTTCTATCGTCTCTGTTGAAGCTCTTTCAAGCCTGTCGGCAAAGGACTGGAGCTCTTTTATCCCATCAAGTTCCCCGCGCTTCCTGAGAGCACCCGACCATGCGAAGATCGTCGCCATGGGGTTGGTAGAAGTCGCTTCACCCTTGAGATATTTGTAATAGTGGCGTGTAACTGTACCATGTGCCGCTTCGTACTCAAATACTCCATCCGGGGAGACAAGGACTGATGTCATCATTGCAAGGCTTCCGAAAGCAGTGGCTACCATGTCAGACATAACATCACCGTCATAGTTTTTACAGGCCCAGATAAAGCCCCCCTCAGAACGTATTACTCTTGCTACTGCATCATCGATAAGGGTGTAAAAATATTCTATCCCGCATTTTTCAAAATCCGCTTTAAATTCAGCGTCATATATTTCCTGGAAAATATCCTTGAATCGGTGGTCATACTTTTTTGAGATGGTGTCCTTGGCTGAGAACCAGAGAGGCTGTTTCGTTGCCAGCGCATATTTGAAGCATGAACGCGCAAAGCTTCTTATTGACCTGTCAAGGTTATGCATGCCCATAACGACACCGCCGCCCGTGAACTCATGGACCAGCTCTTTTTGGGCTTTCCCCTCATCGCCGTCAGCAGGCTCAAATGTTATATAGACCTTGCCAGGAGTATCGATGACCATCTCTACATCCTTGTATATATCGCCGTAAGCATGACGTGCGATCGTTATAGGTTTGTTCCATGTCCTTACAGTGGGGCTGATACAGTCCAAAAAGATCGGAGACCTGAAGACGGTTCCGTCAAGAATGGCTCTTATAGTTCCGTTCGGGCTTTTCCACATCTGTTTAAGATCATATTCTTTGACTCTCTGCTGATTTGGCGTGATCGTCGCACATTTTACTGCTACGCCGTATCTTTTTGCCGCCTCAGCGGCCTCTGCAGTTATCCTGTCGTCTGTTTCATCGCGTTTCTTTAGTCCCAGGTCGTAGTATTCTGTTTTCAGGTCAATATAAGGTTCAAGCAGGATCTCTTTTATCTTCCCCCAGATGACCCTGGTCATCTCATCCCCATCCATCTCTACCAACGGTGTCTTCATTCCAATTTTCATATCATTCCCACCCTTCTCTTTGTGTTTCTAAATGTATTTGATAACTGCTTTTTTTCTGTTTATTTCACTCTGAAGGTCATTCTGCAGCGAGTAATGATTCATGAGGCATCCTGCAAGGATGATCTCCCTGTCCTCACTGGTGAGACCCGGCATTTTGAGCATGATATCCGTCCTTGAAGCTCCGTGTATCACTACTGCATCAATTTGATCGTGACCTTCCCTGACCGCATTGCGGATCCCCTGTATGAAAATCCAGTCTCCGACAGAAAGTTTTACCTTATCTTCCGGGGCAATGATAAAGGGTATCATTCCCCAATTGATAAGATTGCTCCTGTATCGTTTGGTGGCATACTCTTCTGCAATGTTTGCCTGCCCCCCGAGTACTTTCTGGGAAGAGGCCGCCTGTTCACGGGCAGAACCGTCTCCGGGCTTGACAGCGAATATCGTGCTGCCTATTCCTGTATCCTTTATGGCGTTATCTGTTTTGGTCAGTGCAAGCACGGATCTGAGATCAAAAGGGATCTCCCCGGATCTTGCCTCAACCGTCTTCCTGCGCGTGTTTTCAAGAGACTGCGCAGCCTTTGCCCTGCCTACATATCCGGGATCCTTGCGTGAAAGGGCGTATTCAGCCAGTTTCAGAGGATTGGAGCGAAGGGAGGACGTCTCACCGGACGGAATAAGTTCATCCGTGGTCGTGACAGGATCGGTAATTACCGAGGCCACGCTGAGCATCAGATTTTCTGCCAGAGGATAGACCCTGGGCCAGGGACGGATGTTGGGGCCATATACGAGCTCCCTTTCGGGCTGAGGTTTTCCAAATCCGCGATAGACCTTTTTGTCATATATCTCTTTTCGGAATGTATATTCGATATCATGCAGGATTTCCCCATATTGCTCCGCCGAGGTGAGGATACCTCCATTCGCGGCAGTTGCTGCTATCGATCTGGCATCCATCAGAGCTACAGAAGCAAGTTGCCCGCCGTCCGGTTTTGAGCCCTCCCGGTTTGGGAAATTCCTGGTAGTATGCCTGATGCTGAGCCCGTTATTTGCAGGCGTGTCACATGCTCCGAAACATGGACCGCAGAAGGCTGTCATTACAGT
>WOYI010071846.1_pt1 | contig 12052 bp, 11 predicted proteins | sample 6423411 | NCBI WGS metagenome assembly WOYI01 (sample SAMN13441803, study PRJNA592873) | oil field metagenome | biome: oil field; feature: oil-well bore; material: oil-contaminated soil; isolation source: oil-contaminated soil from oil-well borehole | place: Germany: Wietze | collected 2016-10-18 ... | reverse complement strand
GGCGAAGATCATCTCGCGCATCACCGTCAGGCGGTCCTCGTCGAAGAACATGTGCTCGGTGCGGCACAGGCCGATGCCTTCGGCCTCGAACATCCGCGCGGTGCGGGCGTCGTCGGGCGTGTCGGCATTGGCGCGCACGCCGATGTCGCGGACATTGTCGGCCCAGTGGAGAAGCGTCGTGAACCATTCGTCGAGCGCGGGTTCCAGCATCTCCGCGGTGCCGGCCAGAACCTCGCCGTTGGTGCCGTCGACGGTGATCACGTCGCCTTCGCGGAAGAGGCGGCCGTCGCGAACCTTCAACACCTTGTCGCGGGCATTGAGGCTGAGTTCCGACGCGCCGACGATGCACGGCAGGCCGAGGCCGCGGGCGATCACCGCGGCATGGCTGGTGATGCCGCCCCGCTCGGTCAGGACCGCGACGGCGGCATGCATGCCGCGGATGTCCTCGGGCGCGGTTTCGCGGCGGACAAGGATGCAGCGTTCGTCACGCGCCGCCGAAGCCTGGGCGTCGGCGGCGGAAAACACGATCTTGCCGGAGGCGGCGCCGGGGCTCGCCGCGATGCCGCGCGCGATCCGGTCGCGCGGCAGGCGCGGGTCGATCTGGTAGTGCAGAAGCTCCGACAGCGCGCGCGGCTCGACCCGGAGGATCGCCTCCTCGCGGCTGATGACCTTGTCCTGCGCCAGCGTCACCGCGATGCGGACGGCGGCGCGCGACGAGCGCTGCATCTTGACCGCGTCGATGACCTTGAGCGCGCCGTTCTCCAGCGCGAATTCGATCAGCATCTCCTCGCGGAGCTTCTGGCGGCAGCTTCGGCACTGGTCCTGAAGCGCCGCGAAGACCTCCGGTGCGGCCTCTTCCAGCGAATGGCCGCGCTTGTCCTTGACCAGATAGAGCGTCTCCTCGGCCTTGCGGTTGGCCGGATTGAGGCCGCGGAACCGCCCCGTCACCTGCGGCGCCCCGGTCACGCCCTCGACAAGCTGGATGGTGCCGGAGCCGGAAAGCCCCGGCCCCACCGCCTGGGCCATTTCCTGCACGATGAGGCCGAGCGCCGCGTCCGACGGCGCCCCCTTCGCCTCGCGCAGGAGCCGCGCGGTCGTGCCTTCCCAGGCCCGCGCCATCGAGCGCAGCACCTCGCCGATCTGCTTGGCGGGGGATTGCGGAAACGCCTCGTCCATCTCCGCCTCGTAGGCCGCGAGCGCGGCGGCGAGCGCTTCGGACGAAGGCTCGGCGGTGAACATGTCGGGGTCGAGCCGCGCGACATGGATCGCGTAGGACTGCACGAAGCCGAGATAGAGCGCGTTGGCATGGGCCGCACCGTGGTCGCGGAGCAGTTCGGCGTGCTTGGCGGCGTTCATGCCGACGTTCAGCACCGTCCCCGGCCCGCCCCAGTCGGGATTGGCCGGCGACGGCCGGATCGAGACCAGCGCGCCGGCGAAGACCGCCGCCAGCCGCGCGGTATCGGGCATCTGGCCCGTCGCGATCAGGCGCACGGTGTCGCAGGGCAGCACCACGGTCCGGGGCACCGGCAGGTCGATCCGGATCAGCCTCTGCAGGCACTTGGCCCGCCAGCCATGCCGCGCGGAATCGATCGCCGCGCTCGGCGTGATCTCGGTGAATTCGGCGAAATCGGCGTGTTTCTGCACTGCGGCGTTCCCTTGATCGGCCGCAGAATACGCGCCTGCCGATTCTGCGCAAGGAAAAGCCGAGCCGGCGCGGCCGCGCCGCCGGATCAGCCGCCGGCTTGCACCCGGGGCACGCTTCGGTCATGACTGGCGACGTCGGAAAAGGAGCGGACGCATGGCATTGCCGGCCCGGCAACAGCTGAAATACTGGAGCATCGCGGCGGCGGTGTTCTTCGTGCTGTTCTGGGGGCTCGGCAACGTCATCCTGCCGTTTCTCGTGGGCGGCGCCGTGGCCTATTTTCTCGACCCCGTCGCCGACCGGCTCGAACGCGCCGGGATGAGCCGGACGGCCGCGACCTCGGTCATCTCGATCGGCGCGGTGTTGATCTTCATCATGCTCGCGCTCCTCATCGTGCCGATGCTGGTGCGCCAGCTCTCCCAGCTGGTGAACGAGGCCCCGACGATCTTCGGCGAGTTGCAGGGGTTCCTGACCACGAAATTCCCCTCGGTCATGGATCAGGAAAGCGTCGTGCGCGAGACCCTGAATTCCATCGGCAAGACGATCCAGGCGAAGGGCGGCGAGCTGGCGGGCGGGCTTCTCTCCTCGGCGCTGTCGGTGATCAACGCCATCGTCTTCATCGTCGTGGTGCCGGTCGTCGCCTTCTACCTGCTGCTCGACTGGGACAACATGGTCGCCAAGATCGACGGCTGGCTGCCGCGCGACCACCGCGAAACCGTGCGGATGCTCGCGCGCGACATCGACCGGGTGCTCGCGGGCTTCGTGCGCGGCCAGGTCTCGGTCTGCCTGATCCTCGGCACCTTCTATTCGGTGGCGCTGATGGCGGCGGGGCTCGATTTCGGGCTGATCGTCGGGGCCATCGCGGGTTTGATCACCTTCATTCCTTACGTCGGCGCGCTGATCGGCGGGGTGCTGGCGATCGGCCTCGCCTTCTTCCAGTTCTGGGGCGACTGGGTGCAGATCGGCATCATCGCCGGCATCTTCGCCGTCGGCCAGTTCCTCGAAGGCAACATCATCACCCCGAAGCTCGTCGGCAATTCGGTCGGGCTGCACCCGGTCTGGCTGCTCTTCGCGCTCTCGGCCTTCGGCACGCTCTTCGGCTTCGTCGGCATGCTCGTCGCCGTCCCCGTGGCCGCCGCCTTCGGGGTGCTGGCCCGATTCGGGATCTCGCAATACCTCGACAGCCGCCTCTACAAGGGCCTGTCGGAGGAGGACGAGGCCTGACATGCCGCGCCAGTTGACCTTCGACCTGCCGGTGCGCCCCGCACTGGGGCGCGAGGATTTCCTCGTCTCGCCGTCGAACGCCGAGGCCGTGGCGATGATCGACGCGCCCGCGCTCTGGCCGCAGCGCAAGCTCCTGCTGATCGGTCCCGAAGGCGCCGGCAAGAGCCATCTCGCCGAGGTCTTCGCCCGCGAGCGGCAGGCGATGATCGTCGAGGGAGGACAGATCTTCGATCCCGGGATCCCGCCCGACGCCGTCGTGGTCGAGGATGCCGAAAAGGTGGCCGGACGGCACGAGGAGACGCTCTTTCACCTCCACAACCGGATCGCCGAGGCCGGCGGGCTTCTCCTGCTGACGGCGCGCCGGGCGCCGGGCGAATGGGGGTTGCGGCTGCCCGACCTCCTGTCCCGGATGCAGGGCACCGCCGTCGCCACGCTGAACCCGCCCGACGACGCGCTGCTCGGGGCGGTGCTCGTCAAGCTCTTCGCCGACCGCCAGATCACCGTCGCGCCCGCGCTCGTCGGCTGGCTCCTGCCGCGCATGGACCGCTCCTTCGCAGCCGCCCGCCGGCTTGTGGCCGAGCTTGACGCGCGGGCGCTGGCCAGGGGCAGCGCCGTGACGCGGGCGCTGGCCGCCGAGGTGCTGGACAGCGACGCACCCGGCGCGTCATGATAATCCGCGCGCGACATGAAATCGTTACGAAATGGGACCGATAAGCCGCATATGACCCAGGCAGATTTCCTCAAGGCCCCGTTCCCCGCCCCCGTGACCCTGCCCGAGGCGGAAATCACCGGCGCGCACCGGTTCTTCAACCGCGAAATGAGCTGGCTCGCCTTCAACTGGCGCGTCCTCGACGAGGCGCGCAACCCGCGCGTGCCGCTTCTGGAACGGCTCAGGTTCCTGTCGATCTCGGCCACCAACCTCGACGAGTTCTACACCGTCCGGGTCGCGGGCCTGCGCGAACTGGTGCGCGAGGGCAACGCGCTGCCCTCCGACGACGGGCTGAGCCCGGCCGAGCAGCTCAAGCTCATCAACGACGATGCGCGGCGGCTGATGCTGATGCAGCAGACCGTCTGGAACAAGCTCAAGCGCGAGATGGAGACAGCGGGGATTGTGCTTCTCACCCGGTCGAAGCTGACGAAGAAGGACGAGGATTTCCTCGCCGACTACTTCCTCAACCGGGTCTTCCCGGTCCTGTCGCCTTTGGCCATCGACCCCGCCCATCCCTTCCCGTTCATCCCCAATACCGGCTTCTGCCTCGCGCTCGAGCTGGAACGCGCGACCGACGGGCGGCGGCTTCAGGCGCTTCTGCCGATCCCGCAGCAGATCGCCCGCTTCGTCGCGCTGCCGGGCGGCAAGCGCTTCCTGCCGATGGAGGAGCTTCTGCTCCTGCATCTCGGCTCGCTCTTCCCCGGCTACCGCGATACCGGCCATTGCAGCTTCCGCGTCCTGCGCGACAGCGACCTCGAGGTCGAGGACGAGGCCGAGGATCTCGTGCGCGAGTTCGAGACCGCGCTGAAACGCCGGCGCCGGGGCCAGGTGATCCGCATGAAGATCACCGCCGGCGCCCCCGAAGCCCTGCGGGCGCTGATCATGGAGGAACTGGCCGTCACCCCCGACGAGGTGATCGAGGTCAAGGGCATGGTCGGGATGGCGGACCTGAAGGAACTGGTGCTCGACAGCCGGCGCGACCTGCAATGGCCCGCCTTCACGCCCCGCGTTCCCGAGCGGGTGCAGGACCATGACGGCGACATGTTCGCGGCGATCCGCCAGAAGGACATGCTGCTGCATCATCCTTACGAGACCTTCGACATGGTGATCCGCTTCCTCAACCAGGCGGCGGCGGACCCCAACGTGCTCGCGATCAAGCAGACGCTCTACCGCACCTCGCAGGACAGCCCGATCGTCGCGGCGCTGTGCGATGCGGCGGAGGCGGGGAAATCGGTGACCGCCCTTGTCGAGCTCAAGGCCCGCTTCGACGAGGCGGCGAATATCCGCCAGTCGCGGCGGCTCGAACGCGCCGGCGCCCATGTCGTCTACGGCTTCATCAACTACAAGACCCACGCCAAGATCTCGACCGTGGTGCGGCGCGAGGGCGATACCCTCGTGACCTACACCCATTACGGCACCGGCAACTACCACCCGATCACCGCGCGCATCTACACCGACCTCAGCTTCTTCACCTGCGATCCCGCGCTCGGGCGGGATGCGACCAAGGTCTTCAACTACCTCTCGGGCTACGTGCAGCCCGAGGGGCTGGAGAACATCGCGATCTCGCCGATTTCGCTGAAGCCGCGGCTTCTCGAACTGATCGCGGCCGAGGCCGACCATGCCCGCGCCGGCAAACCGGCCGGGATCTGGGCCAAGATGAACTCGGTGATCGAGCCCGACGTGATCGACGCGCTCTATGCGGCGTCCCAGGCGGGGGTGAAGATCGAGCTCGTGGTGCGCGGCATCTGCGGGCTTCGCCCCGGCATCAAGGGCCTGAGCGAGAACATAAGGGTGAAATCCATCGTCGGCCGCTTCCTCGAACACAGCCGCATCGTCTGTTTCGGCAACGGCCAGGGCCTGCCCTCGAAGAAGGCGCGGGTCTTCATCTCCTCGGCCGACTGGATGGGCCGCAACCTCTCGCGCCGGGTGGAGACGCTGGTCGAGATCATGAACGACACGGTGAAGGCGCAGATCGTCAGCCAGATCATGGCGGCGAACCTCGCCGACGAGGCGCAGAGCTGGGTCCTCGGCCCCGACGGGCGCTATTTCCGCGACCTGCCCGACGGCCGCGACGATCTGTTCTCCTGCCACCGCTTCTTCATGGAAAACCCCTCCCTGTCCGGCCGCGGCTCGGCCGGCGCCAAGGACGTGCCGAAGCTTGCCCACACGGTGGAATGAAGGGTAAAGCGTGGGACGGAGCCGCGAATCCCGAAAGCCCCGGAGGGCGAATGCCATGGACGCGACGAGCGAGACGCATGGCGACGAGTGGGGGCCATTCGGCCGGCCGCTTTTCGACGACCCCTCGGCGCGGGCGCTCGAGCGGGTGGGCGTGGTCGATGTCGGCTCGAACTCCGTCCGTCTCGTGGTCTTCGACGGTGCGGCGCGCAGCCCGGCCTATTTCTACAACGAGAAGGTCATGGCCGGCCTTGGCCAGGGCCTGGCGCAGACCGGACGGCTGAACCCGCAAGGCCGCATCCGTGCCCTCGACGCGCTGAAACGGTTCGCGGCGCTGGCGCGCGGCATGAACCTGCCGCCGCTGACCTGCGTCGCCACCGCCGCCGTGCGCGAGGCCGTGGACGGGCCGGAGTTCCAGGCCGAGGTCGAGCGCGAGACCGGGCTCAGGCTCTGGGTCATCGACGGCCCCGAAGAGGCGCGGCTCTCGGCGCAGGGCGTGCTTCTCGGCTGGCCCGAAGCCGAGGGCCTCGTCTGCGACATCGGCGGCAACTCGATGGAACTCGCCGAAGTGTCCGGCGGCAAGGTCGGCCGCCGCGTGACCTCGCCCCTTGGCCCCTTCCGGCTCCAGCAGGTGCCGGGAGGCAAGAGGGGCCTCGCCGCCCATATCCGCGCGACGGTGGAGGCGCTCGCCGCCGAGATCGGCACCGGGCATGAGCGCATCTACCTCGTCGGCGGCTCGTGGCGCGCGATCGCGCGTCTCGACATGGAGCGGCGCGCCTATCCGATGACGGTGCTGCACGAATACCGGATGGGGCCGCAATCGGTGCTGCAGACGGTGAACTGGATCGCCGAGAACGATACCGACGCGCTCCGGTCGCGAACCGGCACCTCGGCGGCGCGGATGGACCTGGTGCCGCTGGCGAGCCAGGTGCTCCGGCAACTGGTCCTGACCTTCCATCCGAAGGAGATCGACGTCTCTTCCTACGGCATCCGCGAGGGGCTGCTCTACGAACAGATGCCCGAACGCCTGAGAATGCGCGACCCGCTGATCGAGGCCTGCCGCTACGCCGAACGGACGATGGCGCGGATGCCGGGCTTCGGCAAGAAGCTCTACGCCTTCATCCTGCCGATCTTCCGCGGGCTGAGCGAGGAGCGGCTGCGGATCGTCAAGGCCGCCTGCCTCTTGCACGACACGACCTGGCGGGCGCATCCCGACTACCGGGCCGAGGTCTGCTTCGACAACGCCACCCGGGCCAATCTCGGCGGGCTCAGCCATCCGGAGCGGGTCTTTCTCGGGCTGGCCCTCCTGCACCGCTACAAGAACTCCCGCGCCGGATCGCGGCTCGAACCCCTCTTCGCCTTGCTGAACGCGCACCAGATCCAGGAGGCCGAGGTTCTCGGCAAGGCGATGCGCTTCGGCGCGATGTTCGCGGTGAAATCGCCCGAGGAAGCGGGCGAACTGGTCTGGCGGCCGAAGAAGAAGGTGCTGGAGCTGCGGCTCCATGCCCGGTCGAAGGCGCTATTCGGCGAGGTGGCGCAGGCCCGCTTCAAGTCGCTCGCCGACGCGCTCGGCGCCGAGACGAAGGTGACGCTCGTCGCCGGGTGACGACGCCTCGGGCGGAGCGCATGCCGCTCCGTAAGGTGGGTTCAAACCCACCTTACCTTGGCGGACCGTTCCCTGGTTCGTGCCGTGCGAAGGTTCGTAAGGTGGGTTTGAACCCACCTTGCCCGAAAAGCCGCGGGGCCCCTCAGATATCGATCTCGTCCCCGGGTTCGGGTGCCGCGAGTTCGGCCGGGCTCTTGCGGCGGATGATGATGTCGCCGTTCGGCAGCAACTCGGGCGCATGATAGTTGCGGATATCGCCGATCATCTCGACAAGCTGGCCAAGCGCCGGCCCCATCTCGTCCATCGCCTCGTCGAAATCCTTCTGGAGATCCTTCAGCGTCGGCCCGACCTCGTCGATCATCGAGCGCAGGATGATCTTCGCGCCTTCCTCAAGCAGGCTGAACCCTTCCTCGGCCGTCGCCTCATCGTCCTTCCCGACGTCCTGTCCGACGGCGGGAAGGCCGGCGATCAGCAGAATGGCGAAGGCGGACACGATCCGTTTCATGGCCCCAATGTAGATCCTCACGGCGAATTTTTACAGGGCGGGATCAGAGATCGACATCAATCGTGACCGGGAAATGGTCCGAGGCGGTCAGCAGCGCCTCGCGCAACTCCGGCACGCCGTAGCAGCCCGGATCGTCGAACGGATGCCAGATCCGCCATTTCGGCGCCTTCGCGCGCAGGTCGGGCGAGACCATGATGTAGTCGAGCAGGGCCGAGAAATACTGCCCCTTGTCGCCGAGATAGAACCGCGCCGTCGAAGGCATGGCGGCAAGCTTCTTGCCGAAGGCCACCCGCGCATGCGGATCGAAAAGCCGCGTCTCGTGCGGTTCGTCCCAGCCGAGCACGATCTCCACCCCCGAGCGGCCGAAGAGCTTCTCGTATTCGTCGAGGCCCGGACCGTCGTTGAAATCGCCCATCACGATCAGGCTGTCGCCAGCCTTCAGATGTTCGAGCACCCGCTCCCGGAGCCAGATGCACTGCGCGAGCTGTTTCCGGCGGTTCTCGATGGCGAGCCGCTTGATCTGCGCCTCGCCGTTCGCGCCGTGCGGGGCCTTCGACTTGATGTGGACGCCGATCATCCGGAAATCGACGCCGCCGGCGGTGCGCGCGGCGACCTCGAGCGGCGGCTTGGAAAAGCGCACGACATCGAGCGTCGCGTCGATGTCGAGGTCGATCTTGTAGCTCCCGTCGAAGCGCGGGCTCGCCATGCCCTCGACCGGCTGGTCCGGCAGGCCGATCGGGTCGTGCGCGGCCGACATCCGGTCGGGATCGTAGAGCAGCGCGATTTCCTGCTGGGTATCGTTCTCGTAGCCGATCAGCGCCTTGCGCGTCCGCAGTTCGTAACGTGCGGCGAAGGCTTCGAGCATCTCCACCGTCTTGTGCCGGCGGTTGTTGTCGGGCGCCTCGACGATCATCACCGCGTCGGCGTCGATCGCGGTGAAGACGATGCCGAGCGAGGCGAGTTGGTCGGCCCGGGTCACGTTGTAGCGCGCCGACCAGCCGCCATCTTCCAGAAGCGCGCCCTTGCGGTCGAAGAGATTGCTGAACCACTCGACATTGTATGTGGCGATGCGCATGGGCCTCAGGCCGCCTCTTTCGCCTGGATCTCCTCCCAGGCGCGGTTCACGTCGATCAGCCGCTGTTCGGCCATCTTCAGCGCCTCGTCCGGCAGGCCGCGGGCGCGCATCCGGTCGGGATGGCTGTCACGCACCGCCTGCCGCCAGGCTGCGCGCACATCCTTGAGCGGCGCGTCGTGCGGCACGCGCAGCACATCGTAGGGATCGCGCGGCGCATCCGGCACGAAGCGCGTCAGGAGCGAGCGGAAGCAGCGCTCGTCCACGCCGAAGATCCGCGCCACCTCGCGCAGGAACGTGTCCTCGTGCGGGTGGAACTCGCCGTCGGCCATCGCGATGTGGAAAAGGCCCTCCAGCAGGTCGACGAGGACCGGGTCGCCCGACCCGAGCATCGCGGCGATCTTGCCGGCATAAAGCTCGAACCCCGCCACATCCTGACGGGCGAGGTTGAAGATGCGGGCGGCGTTGACCTCCTCCTCTGCCGGGATCGCGAAGACCTCGCGGAAGGCGGTCACCTCGTCCCGGGTCACCTGTCCGTCGGCCTTGGCCATCTTGGCACCGAGCGCGATGACCGCGATGGTGAAGCCGACCGAGCGTTCCGGCGGGGTCCTCAGCCGGTCGAAGACGGTCGAGAGCCCCTCGCCCTTGGCAAGGGCGGCAAGCGCGTCGGCGATGCGGGTCCAGATCGACATGGCCCCACCTTAGCCGCAGCGCAGCGCCGTGTCAGGGGGGAAGAACGTCCGGATTGTCGCCTCAGCCAAGGCGTTTCATCATCAGCACGAGGTCGAGCCAGCGGCCGAATTTGCGCCCCGCCTCGGGGTAGCGGAAAGATGCGTCGAAGCCGATCCGCCGGTGGAAGGCGATACCCGCCTCGTTCTCGCCCGACACGCCGGCGAAGAGCGTATGCGCGCCCCCCGCCCGGGCATGGTCCTCGAGCCGCGACATGAGCGCGCGGCCGGCCCCCTTGCCCCGCAATTCGGGGGCGAGAAGGATCGTGTGCTCCATCGCATGGGCATATCCCGGCCCGCTGCGGAACTGGTCGTAGGAGGCAAATCCCACCGCGTCGCCGTCGCGCGCCACGAAGAACTCGCGACCGGCCGCGCGGCGCTCGGCGATCAGGGCGCGCAGGCTCCCGGCGGTCTTTTCGAGCGTGGTGAAGGTGATCGTCGTGTCGCGGATGATCCGGTTCCAATGCGCGACGAGCGGCGCGATGTCGGCCTCCTCGGCCGGGCGGACGATCATTCGAGCACCCTTTGGCCGTGCGGCGTGGCGATGGTCGCCCGCAGCGCCCGGTCGCCCGCCACGTGCGCGATGCGCGGGTCCGAAAGCGGCAGCGCCGCGCGGAGCGCCGCCGCGTCGGGATGCGCGATCTCGAGCCGGACGAGGCGGCAGCCGAGGTCGGGGAGTGCGGCGGCGGGATGCAAGGTTTCTTTCCACTCGATCAGCGCCGGGAAGGCGTCGTCGCAGGGCAGGCAGCCATCCGCCGGCACCCCCATGCGCCAGCGATAGAGCCCGCGTTCGAGGTCGACCGCCCGCCCCGCCCCCGCCGGCGCGCGGCCAAGGGCTGCGTCGAGGTCTTCGACCCGGACGATCCAGTTCGACAGCCGCGGCGCCCCGGAAAACCGGTCGAGCCGGAACCAGCGCGGATGCGGCGGCGCGGGCGCGGCGGGGTCGATGGCGATCACCTCGAGGTATTCGCCGGGGCCGAGGCCCAGCAGCCTGTTGTGGGTGCCCATGAAGGGATGCGCCCCGCCCGGGCCCACCGGCACGCCGAGCGCCGCCTCGACGGCGGCCGCCCCCTCGTCCAGCGTCGCGGCCGAGACCGCCAGATGATCGAATGCCGCCATGTGCCCTCGCCGTTTCCGGCGCATCCTAGAGCGGCACGGATTTCCCGCAAGCGGGGAAAAGCGGCCGGACTTCGGCAGACATCCCCCGCCCCGGCCCCATCCTGGACCAAACGCACCGAAAACCATCGGGATTTCGGATGGCCTTCCTGCGCGCCCTCGACCGTTCTTGCTGTCACGATGCCGCCGGAGACGTCCTGTTCATGGCCGCTTCGCGTGTCGCGCCGATCGTCGCGAATTCCGGCCTCCCGGACGGCTGCCATGTGCTCCTGCTCAAGACATTCTCGGTACTTCTCGATGGCGAGGGCCTGTCGAAACCGCCGATCCTGTGGATCGACGACGGGCTTGTGGCGGTCTTCTTCTTCCTCATCGGGCTGGAGCTGAAGCGCGAGATGGTGGAGGGCAAGCTGACGATCCCTTCGGACGTGATGTTGCCGGGGATGGCGGCGCTCGTCTGCATGGCGGCGCCGGCGCGGGTCTACCTGTCGCTGGACGGGACGGACCCGGTGACGCGCGGCGCCCGGGCGCGCCCGACGGCGACCGACATCGCCTTCGCCGCCGGCGTGCTGGCGCTTCTCGGCAAGCAGGTGAGTGTCTTCGGCCCGACCTGGCCGATCGTCAGGGCCGGCTGGGCGGGTTGCCGCATGCGGCGGTTTCGGCCGGCGGGATCGGCACGGTCACGGCCGGCAGCGTCCCGGTCAGGCTGTCGAGGAAGGCCTCGACCTGCGCCAGCGCGTCGAGCAAGGTCGATTTGCCGGCATTCGGCCGGAGCGCCTTAGGGCGCCGCATCCCTCACCGGGGATTCGTGGGCGCGCGGCTGCACCGCGCCCTCGCGGGGGCAGCGTCGGGCCGGGCGCCCCCAACCCCGGGACAGGCCGATGACGCCGGTCATCCCCGCGCCGCCCGGATCAGGCCAAGAATGTTCTTCGCCGCCTCGGGGATGTTGGTGCCCGGCCCGAAGATCGCCTTCACGCCGGCCTTCTGCAGGAACGCGTAGTCCTGCTGCGGGATGACCCCGCCGCAGATCACGAGGATATCGCCCGCCCCCTTCTCCTTCAGCGCTGCGATCAGCTTCGGTGCGAGCGTCTTGTGCCCCGCCGCCTGCGACGAGATGCCGACGACATGGACGTCGTTGTCGACCGCGTCCTGCGCCGCCTCTTCCGGGGTCTGGAACAGGGGGCCGACATCGACGTCGAAGCCGATATCGGCGAAGGCCGTCGCGATCACCTTGGCGCCGCGGTCATGGCCGTCCTGGCCCATCTTGACGACGAGCAT
>WOYI010757705.1_pt1 | contig 12058 bp, 11 predicted proteins | sample 6423411 | NCBI WGS metagenome assembly WOYI01 (sample SAMN13441803, study PRJNA592873) | oil field metagenome | biome: oil field; feature: oil-well bore; material: oil-contaminated soil; isolation source: oil-contaminated soil from oil-well borehole | place: Germany: Wietze | collected 2016-10-18 ... | reverse complement strand
AGATAGGAGTAATCCTAAAATAATTAACCCTCCAATAATAAGAGGTGCTATTCCTCCGTTTACTTTTTCTAATTCATGAGCATTCAGCTCCATAAATCCTGAATTCTTCATACAAAAATACATTTAAATTGTTAATAATGAATTGGTCTTGTAACTTATTTGCGCGCCTTTAAATTACAGAGGTAAAAATAGAGGAGCAGAATGCAATAAAATTGCACTTTGTCCTAAAAATTACTCCGCCATGAATATTTTGGGCTTCCGAATCCGAAATATTTTTTAAAGAACAGGAAATGTGCAGATACTTATCGCCACAATAACAATAGGTTTTCCGCGTTCTATCGTATCGAATATCCACTCCCATTATTCTCATTTCCTCCAGAATATTAAACAGCTGCCGTTTGTTCAAACGCAGTTTACGGGCAAAAGAATCCGGCGAACCCGTAGATTCATTGTAGATAAGATCATGAATATACTCCATCCGGTCAATTTGTTGAAAAAGTGTCATACCCTTTTGTGATTATAAAATGAAATAATCTATATCGCTTAATGTGATAATAGTCAAATACAACTGATTTATACGCCAGATCGTATTTTGACCAGGTTGCCTGCTCTTGGCAGTTCGCCAGTCTCTATTTTGTCCTATTCATCGAATTACATTAAATTGCTCATTCCACAATTTGGCATAGACGCCATGGTTCTGCAACAGCACTTCGTGCGATCCTTGTTCTGCAAGGCTCCCCTCTTCCAGTACCACGATATTATCGGCATCACGCACCGTACTCAACCTGTGGGCAATTACAATAATGGTTTTCCCTTTTGCAGCAAGATCGTTCAAAGTATTTTTTACGAATCTTTCGGAGATAGAGTCGAGCGACGACGTTGCTTCGTCGAAAATCAATACTTCCGGATCTTTATACAGGGCACGGGCAATGGCAACACGTTGTTTTTCGCCGCCCGAAAGTGTAGCTCCGTGCTCACCAATATAAGTGGAGAAGCCATTCGGCAAATTATTGATAAAATCATTTAATCCTAATTGTTCAGTTATCCCGAAGACACGCTTCATATCCGGCTGAAAATCACCCAGAGCGATATTTTCGAGGATGGTACCCGCGAACAGTTCAATTTGTTGCGGCACTGTACTTACAAGCTCCCGAAGACTTTCATTGGTAATTTGTTTGGTATCGTAACTCCCGATTTTGATGGCTCCGCTCTGAATCGGATAAATATTCTGCAGCAACGATATTAAAGTAGTCTTACCCGAACCACTTTCGCCTACAATGGCGGTTGTTTTTCCTTTCGGGATTACCAGAGACAGATCGGTAAACACCTGCTTGCGGGATCCATACCGAAACGCGACATGTTCTAATGTAATATCTCCTATATGTTCGCGCCATAACTTCTGTTTATGTACACCTTCCTGTTCTTCGCGTTCCAGATCCATAATCTGGAACAGACGGTCTGCCGCGATCAGGGCATCTTGTACGGTCTGGTTTGCCGTAATAAGCGATCCGACAGGGCTAATTACATAGCCCACAAGTGAATAAAACAACATTAACGTTCCAGGGGTGATTTGTTGTTTGATAACAAGTGTGCTGCCCACCCAAAGTACCGCCACGGTAATACCCGATGAAACGAACTGAATACCTCCCTGTGCAATAATCGCCCCGTAAATACTGCGAAATGTATTACGCAATAAGCGTACGAAGCGATTCTCGGTTTTCACATTTGCAAAATCCTCCACTCCAAACCGTTTGATCGTACTGATAGAGTTGATTGACTCTACCAGCTGACTTTCCAATTCAGCATTGGATTCCATTATCCGCCGCTGATATTTACGGTTTAGACGGTTAAATCCTACATAAATGATTAGAAATAGCGGTGCCGACGCCAACGTGATCAGTGCCAGTTGCCAGGAATAAATAAACATCACACAGAGGGTAACAAAAAGGATCATCACATTCACAGCAAGATCGATTGAGACATTGTTGATAAAATTTCTGATCTTAACAGCATCACCTATACGGGAGATAATTTCTCCTACGCGCATCATATCAAAAAACTGTTGTGGAAGAGTAAGAAGATGTTTATAATATCCTAAAATCAGCACCGCATCAATATGCTGTCCGGTACGTAATGCCAGAATACTTTTCATGGAACCGATAAAGGTGCGCAACAATATGATGAAGATCATAATGATCCCCATCAGGTGTAACAGATTGTAGTTTTTATCAATCAGTACATAATCGGTGATCTTGCCCACATACACCGAAGTAGAGAGACCCAGTATACTGAATATGACCGCACCAAACAACGCCTGAAACATCAATGATTTATGAGGCAACAGAAGCTCCATAAAACGATGCATCACACTTTGCGTCTGTTTTCCACCTTGAAACGATTCGTCCTTGGTTATCAGCAATAAAATACCGGTCCACTCTTTTTCAAACTCTTCACGGGTAAGCTTATGCATCTTGCCGTCTGCCGGATCCATCACGTGGATATGCTTAGGATCCGCTTTGTATATCACCACAAAATGATGCAGGGCATTTTTCACTACGATATGTGCGATGGCAGGATACACACCATGCTGTATAAGCGTATCGTAATCACCTCTTACCCCTCTGGCCACCAAACCAAGGCGTTTACTTACTTCAATCAGGCCAAGGAGGTTGGTTCCTTTCTGATCAGTAAAAGCATACTGCCGGATTTTTGCGATGGGATACCGCAAACCATGGTAAGCACATATTGATGCCAGACAAGCCGGACCACAATCGGTAATATCGTGTTGTTTTACGTTGGTCCCTCGTTTCATTAAGCATATCTGTCTAAGAGGCATACTGTGTGGGATTGAGCCAGAGATCAACCTTTTGATAGAGTAAGTCGAACAGGCTACGGCGTGTCAGTATAAAATGGGCATTTACAGTCATCCCTTTTTTAATCTGTCCTTTGCGTCCATTTTTCAATATAAGGTAATCACGGTTCAATTCACATTTTACCTTATAGTAGCTGCTTTGCGAGTTACTGTCAAAATAAAAATCACTCGATATCTCACGTACCGTTCCGTCAATAGTACCCCATTCGTTGTAGTTAAACGATTCCACCTGCACATTTACCGGCATTCCTTCATGCAGATATCCGATATTGCGGGGAGAAACATACACTTCAGCATAGAGCGTTGAATCGGGACTTACTACCCCCAATGACTGACCTGCCGATATACTGTTCCCTTTATAGATACCGGAAAACTGTTCAAGTGTCCCACTGACCGGACTGGTAACGTAATACATTTCTTGTTCTTTTTGTAATTGGTCGAGTGAGCTTTGTAATTCTGCACGATTCATGGTAAGGCTGTTTTTGTCGGTTTGCCAAACGCTCAACTGGTTGTTTATGAGGGATGAATATTCGTTTTCAGTTTTTCTCAGGGCATACATATACTGTTCATACTCATCTTGTGAGATAACCTCATTATCGAACAACCGTTTGTTCCGCGTATATTCACTACGCGCTTTTTCCAGAAGCGTTTCCAGCTCGTTCTTTCGTTTCATGTAGTACACGTTTTCCTGCATACGAACACCCGAAGCAAAATGATGTGGGGTATTTCCCTGCGCCAGTTGTCCTAAATCGGAAAGTTGCCGGGTCATATCTTCCATTTTTTGCTGTAGCAACAGTTGACGCGCCAATAAGTTATCGGTACGCAAGCGCAGAATAGTATCCCCTTGCTGCAAGCGGGCACCTTCGCGTACATAGACACTGTCCACCCACTCCGAAACAGAGGCTTTTAGTTCGGTTCGTTCATTTACCGGTCGTACCATGCCCACATTTTGTACCGTTACATCCACATTTATCAACGGTAACGCCACAAGACAGGCAATCACTGCAAGCAATACCGTAACGTATATGATCTGTGACTTCGTGGTATGTTTATAGATGTACGACTCCAAACAGTCCTGCATTAAGTTTTGCGGTAGTGGCTTCATTTAACTTTTCCCATAATAATTTCCTTTTAATTGTTTCAACTAATACCACTTCATCATCTCTCTGAAATAATCCGGTTCTCCAAATCCCGGTTCTTCCCTATCAGGTGGCGCATAGCCACCGAACGTACTCATCACTTCTTCGTTGGACAATGCCAACAATCTTTTCTCTGTTACCATCTTCTTCATTGCTTAAAAATTTAAAATTGGTTACTATCTACTCATCCTGAGGTAGATTTTTCATTTAATTATAATTTCCCATTTTTTAACTCCAATTTCATCATAATATATTCTCACTGTCACTGTTTTACCTCCGAAAATATTGGTAAGTTCTTTCTCATTAAGTGCAAAAAACTGGTTGTTCTTAAATTGTTCCATGATAAAATATTGCTTTGAAAACGTTACATAAACTTATTTAGTAATACGCTTCAAAATTAGAAAGACGTACAGAGACTTCAGGTTAACAAAACCTTACATAACACAATGCGAAATGTTATATAACATTGGGATAGAAAAGTCGATAAATTTTCTTCTAACGAAAACTTGAGAACATTGACAAACCCTATTTACTAATCAGTTATTTAATAACTTAGTAAGCAACGTGTAATGCTAATTAAAGAGAATAATGAGAAAAATATTTTTAAGCCTCTCTGACAATTTTAAAAAAAATTCTATCTTTGAGAAATTATCTGCGTGAGAATAGCTATGAAATCTGAGAAATACATAAATGTACTTACATTAATAGCAATGGTATTAATCATTCTCATGCAGTGCTTGTGGATTTTAAATGCCTTCAGACTTATTCAGAGACAAACTTATACGCAGATTGATAACACTTTTGAAACCTCTGTGAAAAAAGAATTATTTGAAAGATTATCTTTAACTGAGAGCGATACATCAATTATTCAAAAAGATAAAACAATAGGAGAACTTGACATTGACACTGAAGAAGGAGATGTCACATCCGTTGATTTAATGCTCCAGGAATATTTACACCAAAACCAATATACTATTTCGATAGACAAATTAAATACCATATTCCATTCTGAAATTGCCAAACAAAATCTCCATGGTAAATTTATTATCAACCGGATCAATCCCAGTACGGGAGAGGTCCTGGAGACCACTGATCCAAAAAAAACTGGTGTACTGAAAGGGGCATTGACATCGGAAATCATCCCTATCCGTATTGACGGAAGTGAAGGGGTGCAGGTATTGCTCCTTTCCCCTTACCGTACCATATTCCGGCAAATGCTGTTCGCCCTGATCCTTTCGCTGCTGCTGATCCTTTTCGTGGGTTACACACTTTTCTTTGTGATGCGCTCTTTCAATAAAGAACGACATCTGCGCCAACTGCAAGCCGACTTTTCTAACGCCCTCATACACAATATGGCCTCACCATTGCAAACCATCTATCAGGTAAACGCCCTGATGAAGAACGATCAGTTTGTTGCCGACACCGAAAAACGAAATAAAAGCATTGAGCTTGCCCGACAGCAGATTGTGAACCTGCAAGCCCTGACAGACCGGATTCTCACGGTAGCCCGGGCTGAACAGTCGCCCCTGTCTCCCGAAATAAAACCAACGGATGTAACACAAATCATCCTGCAACTAATAGAGAAATTCTCGGTTCAGGTAAAAAAGGAGGTACATTTCTCTACCTTTTTTCAACCCGATTATATTCTCTTTGATGCCGATGAATCAATGCTATACAACGCGATCAGCAACCTGATAGACAATGCCATTAAATACTCGGGAGAGTCGGTTGAAATCGAAATCGACTGCCAATTAAAAGACAACGGCTTACACATCGGGATAAAGGACAACGGCTACGGAATCTCTTCTGCCGACCAGCGTACCATCTTTGAAAAGTTTGAACGCGGAACTGCCGTCAAACGAAAAGAAGCTACAGGGTTCGGACTGGGACTCAGTTACGTGAAAAGAGTAGCAGAGGCACACCACGGCACCGTGAATCTCTTCAGTAAAAAAGGAGAAGGTACACTCTTCGAGTTATTTTTTCCTTTTGATAACGGAAAATCCGGGAAAAATAACAAGCAATCGGATCATGATTAAACTCCTGTTGGTAGAAGATGACGACGCATGTGCTTATGCTGTGCAGGGCGGGCTGGAGTTACTCAATGTATATGAGGTACGGTGCGCAGCTAACGGCAGGGAAGCTTTGGCTCTCTATGATTCTTTCCATCCCGATGTGGTTGTCTCCGATATTCAGATGCCGGAAATGGATGGTTTTGAACTGGCGCGCACTATCCGTGAAAACGATAAAAAGGTTATAATTATACTTGCAACCGGCCTCACCTCGCCCAAGGATCTGCGCGAAGGCTATCATACAGGTATCGACGAGTATGTAAAAAAGCCCTTTATTGCAGAAGAGCTTCACTACCGCATTCAAGCCATTGTAAAACGTTCCCAAAATAACAGCGTAACAGCATCAAAGCCTGAAGACAACATCCGGAACATAACCATAGGCCGCTACATCTTTGATCCGGAAAACGAAACACTGGCGCTAAATAGTCACGTTACACAAAAACTAACCACACGCGAGGCACAGTTGCTCCTGCTCCTGCATGAAAATCATAACCGTTTGATACACCGCCAGGATATCTTGCAACAGTTTTGGCCGGGAGAAGATCCGGTATTTTCCTCCCGCAGCCTCGATGTGTTTATTTCGAAATTGCGTAAATACCTCTCAGAAGACCAGTCGGTGAAAATCGTAAACGTACGGGGAAAAGGATTGAAACTTAAGAAAGAGTGATAGACAAAAGATCTATCACTCTTAGTGAATAAAAAAGTAGAGTAGAAATACGCGCAGACAGTCATTGAATGAATGCTACTTTTCTATTCATTACTCATGGATACTTCCACACGGTTGTTTTGCCCGATCAATTGTTTCGCAAATTGCAGCAACGAGGCTTCTGACAACTCGTTCACCTTCTTCACGTAATCTTTTTCCAAATCAACATTGTACAGATAATACTGCCAGGTGTTGGAAAGCGCATAACTGTTTTCTTTGAGATTGTCGGCATGCTGTTTCAGCATATACTCTTTTACCTTTTGCAGTTTTTCGGAATCCGGCCCCTTTTGCTGCACATCGGTCGTTATGCCGTTCATCACTTCAACCAGTGCAGTACGCCGGGCGGGATCGGTATCGAACCGAAACTGCAGCGTGAATCCCTCTTTCGGCAACTTCTCCGCTTCCTGGTGCACCTGCACCCCATAGGTTCCTCCTTCCTCTTCGCGAATCTTTTCGGTAAACTCCATCCGGAAGATTTGTCCCAGAGCATCCAGCTTGATGATATTTTCCGGTGTATAGGGCATGTCTCCCGTATAAACAATCGCGGTAGACGCTTTCGGTGTCTCCATCGGCAGTGTGAAATGGTTGCTGTAGATTCCTCTCCGGGTAGCAATCACCTTCGGGAGTTCACCCTTACCCGGGATCCCCGGCAAGGCGGCTATATATTGCGCTACAAATGGTTTCAGTTCCTCTGGCAAAATATTGCCGACAAAGGTAAAAGTGAAATTCGCGGCGTTGTTGAAACGTGACCGGTAGAGCTCGAGCAACCTGTCGTAACTCACTGCATCTATCTCCTCCAAGGTGGGTAAAGTAAATCGGGGATTACCCTGATACATGGTGCTCATCAGCGAATCGTTAAACACAAAATCGGGATTGCCGGACAGCGTAGGTAAAATACCTCTTAATCTCCCTGACAGCGACTGATAAGCCTCTTCGTCTTTGCGTGGTTCGGTAAAATTCAGGTAGAGGAGTTGCATCATCGTTTCAATATCTTTCACACTGCTCTTCCCGCTTATCTGCTCGTTAAAAGGTGCCACCCTGAAACTCACTTCGGCATTCTTCCCGGAAAGATTCTTTTTCAGGTCGGTAGTGCTGAACTTACCCAGACCTCCCACAGCGACAACATCTTCCATCAGCTTGATCTCGGGAATAAACTGATCATCCAGGAGGGAAGCGCCACCCGGTGCAAAGCCGTGTAAAAGTATTTCATCCTGTTTAAAATCGGTAGTTTTCACCACCACCCTGGCCCCGTTGGACAGCGTCCAGAGGGTTGTCCCCTTGTCGGCATTTTTTTCCTCTTTTACAATACTCCCTTTCGCGGGAAGCGTGGCCATCAGCGGTTCGGTTACACTGTTGTCCTCATAGGCGGTTAGCTGTTCATGATCTATTGTTTGTATAAGCTCCTGTATGGCCGCTTCTGTGGGATAGCTTTCTTTTTCCTGTTCACTTCCCATCAGCACCACAACCCGGTTTTGATCCGTGACCAACTGTTGCATCATCTGGTTCACAACTTCTACAGGCAGACGCGGTACCAGTTGGTTCATGGTGTTATAACGATCCTCGATGGAAGGAATCGGTTCATTCTTCAAAAAGCGGTCAATATACTGTTGTACATAATACCTGTTGGGTTGTTTATCGCGCTCGTTATACAACTTCTCCATACTGGTCAGGTAGTTGGCTTTGGCTCGTTCATACTCACCTGCCGTGAAGCCGAAATCACGCGCTCTTCTTGTTTCCCGCATCAGCGTGGCAATCGTGGCATCCGCAAAACCGGGTTTGGCAACCCCGATGAGCTGCAAGGCATCTTTTGTCCCTACACCAAAATAGGCTCCGTTTCTTACGACAGCGAAGGCAAAGGGAACATCGCTCTTCTGAAGCATCTCCTGAAGCCTGTCATTGAGCATCTGCCCGATAATCTCAGTAACATAGTTGATCATCAGGTAGTCCATCCCGGTTTTCTTGTCGGGTGGAATCTGATTCCTTTTATAGGCAACCAGGATATTGTTCATCGGCAACTCTTTGTCCGTAGCCACCGCAACAATCGGTTCCACGTTATCGGGTATCTGCTCATACACACGCTCTGCCGCATTCACGGGCATGGCAATGGAAGAGAAAAGCTCTTTAATCTGACTTTCAATTTCATCGGCATTGATATCACCCACCACGATGATAGCCTGCAGATCGGGACGATACCATTTGTGATAATAATCACGCAATGCCTGTGGTTCGAAGTTATCCACCACACTCATCAGGCCGATCGGCATTCTGTGGGCATATTTGCTGTCTCTGAATATCGCGGGGGCAATGCTGTCGATCATACGTTGCGAGGCATCGCGACGTGTGCGCCACTCTTCATGGATCACTTTACGTTCTTTGTCGATATCTTTTTCCCGAAGTAGCAATGCATTCGACCAGTCGTGGAGGATCATCAGGCAGGACGCCACTGCTCCCGGTGTGGTGACGGGGACATCGTTGATATTGTAGATGGTCTCATCCATACCGGTACCGGCATTAAGGTTCGTACCAAATTTCACTCCAATGGTTTCCAGATAAGAACTCATGCTTTCCCCATCTTCTCCGCCGGGGAAATTCTCAGAGCCGTTAAAGGCCATGTGTTCCAGAAAATGAGCCAGACCACGCTGATTTTCTTCTTCCATGATTGAGCCCACCTTTTGCACAAGGTAGAAATCCGCGCGATTTTCGGGTAATTTGTTTTCCCGGATATAGTAGGTTAGCCCGTTCCCGAGAACACCAACCCGTACCAGACTATCGACGGGTATGGAAGGCATCTGTTGTGCCTGAACCACCAGTGTGCCAGATACCAACACAAGCGACAGAAGAAATAAGCGAATTTGTTTCATCATCAGAATCGTTTTTAATGCGTAAATCGATACTGATGGCAAATGTAGTGGATAAGGAATCCACCTTACGTTATGGGAACGTTATATAACGTTTACTTAACGTTATGTCCTGTAATCAATTCATCCGTAATATAATGCTGAAACGTGATACACATGCAGATGAGGGTAGCAGGTGAAAATAGAAAGGAACGACTCTTGAGCGGAGTCGTAAAGGCAACATCGGGGGAGGTAGGTTTCAGGTGATTTCAGTTTTGTTCTTTCTCTCCAGCGTGAGGGCTTTCTGCCTCAAACGAGAAGCGTAAATATATTCTTCGTGGCTGCTGCGGAAAGTTTCGTAGTATCTTTCCACCACATTTTCAGTATTGGAAATGGCATCGGTGTATTCCCTGTAAACATTATTCAGTTCCTGGGTTGCCAAAGCAATCTTTTGGGCAAGATCAGTGTGTTCAGTACTCTTCAACTGTTCCTGCAGGTACTCAAGCGCCTTCACAAATCGCTCATGCTCTTTACCGGAAATGCCACGCATATCTTTGTATTTATTGGAAAATTTAACGTCGATCTATATGAGACGATAAAGGAACAATATTTTTGTTACGATTCAATTACGCCAAGGTTAAGAGATTGTTGCGTTAAAACATTCCCTGAATAGCATCACTGGTTTTCTCTCTTCACATGCATTGGCTCAATCACCAATTTTTGTACCTTTGACACGCGAACAACAATCATACTGCAAGAAATTATGACAGAAAATAAAAATTATATTCCCTCGTTCGATCCTTCCAAAGGGATTGAATTCGGGATCTATACCCTGGGCGACCATTTATCGAACCCGCATACGGGAAAGCGTATCAGCGCCCAACAGCGGCTGCGGGAGATCGTTGAAATGGCTAAACTGGCCGATGAAGCGGGACTCGATGTGTTTGTCGCTGGCGAGAGCCATCAGGATTATTTCGTTTCACAAGCACATAGCGTGTTGTTATCGGCTATAGCCGAAGCAACTACGAACATAAAGATTTCAAGCGGATCGACCATCATCAGCACTTCCGATCCGGTGCGGGTGTATGAAGATTTCGCCACCATCGACCTGCTGAGTAACGGGCGTGTCGAGATTGTTGCCGGACGCGCTTCGCGGGTAGGGCTTTTTGAACTGCTCGGCTATGATTTACGCGATTATGAGGCGCTGTTTGAGGAGAAATTTAACCTGTTGCTGCAAATCAACCGCAGTGAATCGGTTACATGGGAGGGAGCGTTCAGGGCGCCGCTGAACAACGCGCGTATCATTCCCCGCCCGCTGAGAGGGCAATTGCCCATTTGGCGGGCAGTAGGCGGAAGTCCCGGTAGTGCGGTATTGGCCGGACGTGCCGGTGTGCCGATGTACATGGCTCACTTAGGCGGTACTGTCGGCGCATTCAAGAATACGCTCGCCGCTTATCGCGAAGCGGCCGCGGAAAGCGGTTACGATCCTGCCTCCTTGCCGGTTGCCACGGCCGGATTTTTTTATGCAGCCGATGACACGCTCACTGCTTTACGCGAATATTATCCGCATATCAACGAAGGGATGAAGGCCACCAACGGACGGGGTTTCCCCAAGCAATTCTTTGCGCAGGCGCAAGATGTCCACAGCATTATAAATGTCGGTTCGGCGAAACATATCATTGAAAAAATTCTCTATCAGCACGAACAATTCGGACAGCAGCGCTACATTGCCCAACTGGATTTCGGCGGTGTACCCTTCGATAAAATCCGTAAGAATATCGAAATCATCGGCAATGAAATTTTGCCGGCAGTTAAAAAATATACAGCTAAAAAGGAGGGTTAACCGATGAATGTTGTTGTTGTTTCCAGCTCCAGGGTGGGCGTCAAAACAGAGACAGCCACAAAGAAAGTGGCCGGACTGATACAAGAACATTACCCCGAAGCGTCATTGACGTTATTGGATTTGAAAAAGCTCGACATTGCGTTCAGCGACGGGCGCAATTACCTTGATTATACGGGAGATACGGGATACGTAACGAAAACAGTCATGGATGCCGACGTGATCTTTATTGGGTCACCTACCTTTCAGGGTTCCATCCCCGCCACGTTAAAGAATATCTTCGACCTGCTGCCGGTGAACGCTTTATATCATAAAACGGTAGCGATCATCATGACGGCCGGAACACCTAAACATTTCCTGGTGGCGGAAACCCAGCTCAAGCCGATATTGAGTTATATGAAAGCCAACATCGTACCGAATTATGTGTTCATTGAAGATAAGGATTTCGTGCTGCAGGAGATTGTCAATGACGATGTTTTGTTGCGTTTGGAAACATTGGTTGAGAACACGATGGTTTTAGCACGAACCTACCAGGAGATATGGCGCCAGCAGGAAGAGTCTTATGATTTTTAACCCGGTTCTAACCATAAATTGA
>WOYI010385090.1_pt1 | contig 12060 bp, 22 predicted proteins | sample 6423411 | NCBI WGS metagenome assembly WOYI01 (sample SAMN13441803, study PRJNA592873) | oil field metagenome | biome: oil field; feature: oil-well bore; material: oil-contaminated soil; isolation source: oil-contaminated soil from oil-well borehole | place: Germany: Wietze | collected 2016-10-18 ... | reverse complement strand
CCACGATCGGCGAGGTCGGCAACGCCGAGCAGTCGAACATCAACTGGGGCAAGGCAGGCCGCAACCGCTGGAAGGGCGTCCGCCCGACCGTCCGCGGCGTCGCGATGAACCCGGTCGACCACCCGCACGGTGGTGGTGAGGGCAAGACGTCCGGTGGACGTCACCCCGTGACTCCGTGGGGCCAGAAAGAGGGCCGCACGCGTCATGCCAACAAGGAAAGCGACAAGTACATCGTCCGTCGTCGCAACGCCGGCAAGAAGCGCAAGTAGGAGCAGAGGAAGATGCCACGCAGTCTTAAGAAGGGCCCCTTCGTCGACGAGCACCTGCTTCGCAAGGTCGTCGTCCAGAACGAAGCGGGAACCAAGAACGTCATCAAGACCTGGTCACGTCGTTCGATGATCGTGCCGGCCATGCTCGGCCACACGATCGCCGTCCACGACGGTCGCAAGCACATTCCCGTGTTCGTGACCGAGACCATGGTCGGCCACAAACTGGGCGAATTCGCGCCCACCCGCACCTTCCGCGGCCACGAGAAGGACGACAAGAAGGGCCGTCGCCGCTAGGCGATGCGAGAGGAGAGAGAAATGGTGGAGTCCATCGCACGAGTGCGACACATCCGCGTGACCCCTCAGAAGGCTCGTCGTGTCGTCGCCCTCATCAAGGGCAAGCAGGCCCAGGAGGCCCTCGCCATCCTGAAGTTCGCGCCGCAGGCAGCGAGCGAGCCGATCGGCAAGCTGGTTGCAGCTGCGATCGCGAACGCTCGGGTCAAGGCCGACAAGGACAGCGAGTACCTGGACGAGCGGGATCTGTACGTGGCCAACGCGTACGTGGACGAGGGGACGACGCTCAAGCGCTTCCAGCCCCGCGCCCAGGGTCGCGCGTTCCAGATCAAGAAGCGCACGAGCCACATCACGGTCGTGCTCTCGACGCCGGAGGTGGCGGTCTCGACAGGCTCGACCACCGGCGGGAAAGCAGCCAAGACGAAGAAGGCGAGCAAGTAATGGGCCAGAAGGTAAACCCGTACGGCTTCCGCCTCGGCATCACCACCGACCACGTGTCGCGCTGGTTCTCCGATTCGACCAAGCCCGGACAGCGCTATGCCGACTACGTGGCCGAGGACATCAAGATCCGCAAGCTGCTGCAGTCGAGCCTCGACCGCGCCGGAGTGAGCAACATCGAGATCGAGCGCACGCGTGACCGCGTCCGCGTCGACATCCACACCGCCCGCCCGGGCATCGTGATCGGCCGCCGCGGCGCCGAGGCCGAGCGCATCCGCACCGACCTCGAGAAGCTCACCGGCAAGCAGATCCAGCTGAACATCCTCGAGGTCAAGAACCCCGAGGCCGATGCCCAGCTGGTCGCACAGGGCATCGCCGAGCAGCTCTCCGCCCGCGTGGCATTCCGCCGCGCGATGCGCAAGGGCCTGCAGGGTGCTCAGCGCGCCGGCGCCAAGGGCGTTCGCATCCAGGTCTCCGGCCGCCTCGGCGGCGCCGAGATGAGCCGTTCGGAGTTCTACCGCGAAGGCCGTGTGCCCCTGCACACCCTGCGCGCGAACATCGACTACGGCTTCTACGAGGCCAAGACCACCTTCGGCCGCATCGGCGTGAAGGTCTGGATCTACAAGGGCGATCTCACCAACAAGGAACTCGCTCGCGAGCAGGCCAATGCGCCGAAGGCACCCCGTGGTCGCGACGACCGTGGTGGCGACCGTCGCCGTGGCCCCCGCAGCGACGCCCCCGTCGCAGAAGGAGCGTCTGCCTGATGCTTATCCCCCGCAAGGTCAAGTACCGCAAGCAGCACCACCCGGGTCGTTCGGGCCAGGCCACCGGTGGCACCAAGGTGTCGTTCGGTGAGTTCGGCATCCAGGCGATCACGCCCGCCTACGTGACCAACCGCCAGATCGAGTCCGCTCGTATCGCGATGACGCGTCACATCAAGCGCGGCGGAAAGGTGTGGATCAACATCTACCCGGACCGTCCGCTGACCAAGAAGCCGGCCGAGACCCGCATGGGTTCCGGCAAGGGTTCGCCCGAGTGGTGGGTCGCGAACGTCAAGCCCGGTCGCGTCCTGTTCGAGGTCGCCGGCGTCAACGAGCAGCTCGCTCGTGAGGCCCTGACCCGGGCCATTCACAAGCTGCCCCTGAAGGCACGCATCATCAAGCGCGAGGAGGGCGACGCGTAATGGCGATCGGCACCAAGAAGCTCGCCCCGAGCGAGCTCGACACGTTCGAAGACCAGCGCCTCGTCGAGGAGCTGCGCAAGGCCAAGGAGGAGCTGTTCAACCTGCGCTTCCAGTCGGCCACCGGCCAGCTCGAGAGCCATGGCCGCATCCGTGCGGTCAAGCGCGACATCGCGCGGCTCTACACCGTCATCCGTGAGCGCGAGCTCGGCATCCGTGCCACGCCCGCGCCCGTGGAAACGGTGACGAAGGCGAAGAAGACGAAGGCCAAGAAGGCGGATGCCGCCGACTCGGCCGTGAAGGAAGAGGCCGAGTAATGGCTGAAAAGACGAAGCCGGCCACGGAGTCCGCCCCGGAGGCAGCCGAGGCGGAGGCCGAGGCCAAGGGTCACGAGTCGTCCGCACGCGACATCCGCGACATCGACGCCCGCGGTTACCGCAAGGCCCGCCGCGGCTACGTGACCAGCGACAAGATGGACAAGACGATCGTCGTAGAGGTCGAAGACCGCGTGAAGCACCCGCTTTACGGCAAGGTCATCCGCCGCACGTCGAAGGTCAAGGCGCACGACGAGGCGAACTCCGCCGGCATCGGCGACCTGGTCCTGATCAACGAGACCCGTCCGCTGAGCGCCACCAAGCGCTGGCGTCTGGTCGAGATCCTCGAGAAGGCCAAGTAGGCCCCGGCCTGCTTGGAACCCAAGGAGTAAGACATGATTCAGCAGGAATCCCGAGTCAAGGTTGCCGACAACACCGGCGCCAAGGTGCTGCTCACCATTCGCGTGCTCGGCGGCTCGAAGCGCCGCTACGCGGGCCTCGGTGACACCATCGTCGCGACCGTCAAGGACGCGATCCCCGGTGGCAACGTGAAGAAGGGCGATGTGGTCAAGGCCGTCATCGTCCGCACCGTCAAGTCCACGCGCCGTCCCGACGGCTCGTACATCAAGTTCGACGAGAACGCCGCCGTCATCCTGAAGACCGACGGGGAGCCCCGCGGCACCCGCATCTTCGGACCGGTAGGTCGCGAGCTTCGTGACAAGAAGTTCATGAAGATCGTCTCGCTGGCGCCGGAGGTCATCTAAGTCATGGCGAAGATCAAGAAGGGCGACCTGGTTCAGGTCATCTCGGGCGCCAAGCCCGAGCGCGGCGGCGACCGCGGCAAGCAGGGCAAGGTCCTCGAGGTCCTCGCCGAGCAGAACCGCGTCATCGTCGAGGGCGTGAACTACGTCACGAAGCACAACCGCGTGGGCCAGACCCAGCGCGGCACCAGGACGGGCGGCATCGAGACCTTCGAGGCTCCCATCCACATCTCCAACGTCGCCATCGTCGACCCCTCGACCAAGCAGCCGACCCGTGTCGGTCACCGGCTCGAGGAGCAGACGAAGGACGGCGTGAAGCGCACCGTCCGCGTGCGCTACGCGAAGAAGTCAGGCAAGGACCTCTGATGAGCACCACCACTGCTGCGCCGGTTGGCAAAACCCTGCCGCGCCTGAAGCAGAAGTACCAGGCTGAGATCAAGAAGCAGCTGCAGGACGAGTTCGGCTATGCCAACGTCAACCAGATCCCCAGGATCGTCAAGGTCGTCGTCAACACCGGTGTCGGCGAGGCGGCTCGCGACAGCAAGGTGATCGATGGTGCGGTCGAGGACCTCACCAAGATCACCGGCCAGAAGCCCGTCGTCACGGCGGCGCGCAAGTCGATCGCGCAGTTCAAGCTGCGCGAGGGCCAGGCCATCGGCGCGCACGTCACCCTCCGCGGTGACCGCGCCTGGGAGTTCCTGGACCGGCTCGTCTCGCTCGCGCTTCCCCGGATCCGCGACTTCCGCGGTCTGTCGCCCAAGCAGTTCGACGGCAACGGCAACTACACGTTCGGCCTGCAGGAGCAGTCGGTCTTCCACGAGATCGACCAGGACAAGATCGACCGCGTCCGCGGCTTCGACATCACCGTGGTGACCACGGCGAACACGGATGCCGAGGGTCGTTCTCTTCTGCGCGCCATCGGCTTCCCGTTCCGGACCGAGGACAACTAGATACTGCGGTTGTCGAGTAGGCGGCGAAGCCGTCGTATCGAGACACGATACGCCGCTGACGCGGCTACTCGATCACCGATTCACAAAGATCATCGAAGGTCGGCTCTCGTGTAACGGCAGCCGAAACCGAATGAACAAAGGAAACAGCTCATGACAATGACAGACCCGGTCGCAGACATGCTGACCCGTCTGCGCAACGCGAACTCGGCGCACCACGACTCCGTGTCGCTGCCGAGCTCCAAGCTCAAGACCCACATCGCCGAGATCCTCAAGCGCGAGGGGTACATCGCCGATTGGAGCGTCGAAGACGCCCGCGTCGGACAGACCCTGTCGATGACGCTGAAGTACGGTCCGAACCGCGAGCGGTCGATCGCCGGCATCAAGCGCGTCTCCAAGCCCGGTCTTCGCGTGTACGCGCGTTCGACCGAGATCCCCACGGTTCTGGGTGGCCTCGGCGTCGCCATCCTGTCCACCTCCTCCGGTCTGCTGACCGACCGCCAGGCCGAGCAGAAGGGCGTGGGTGGGGAAGTCCTCGCCTACGTGTGGTGATCTGACATGTCGCGTATTGGACGTCTTCCGATCGACATCCCCGCTGAGGTGACCATCTCGGTCAACGGGCAGGAAGTCGCGGTCAAGGGCCCGAAGGGCGAGCTCGCGCTCACCGTCGCACGCCCCATCGAGGTCAAGATCGAAGAGGGTCAGGTGCTCGTCAGCCGTCCCGATGACGAGCGCGAGTCGCGTTCGCTGCATGGCCTGACCCGCACCCTCATCAGCAACAACATCATCGGGGTGACCCAGGGCTACACCAAGGGCCTCGAGGTCGTCGGCACCGGTTACCGCGTCGCGCAGAAGGGCGGCTCGGTGGAGTTCGCCCTCGGCTTCTCGCACCCGGTGCTCGTCGAGCCGCCCGCGGGCATCACGTTCACGGTCGAGGGCAACAACAAGGTCACCGTGAGCGGCATCGACAAGCAGGCGGTCGGCGAGGCCGCTGCGAACATCCGCAAGATCCGCAAGCCCGAGCCCTACAAGGGCAAGGGTGTGCGGTACGCCGGCGAGGTCGTTCGTCGCAAGGCCGGAAAGAGTGGTAAGTGACCATGGCTGTCAAGACAAAGACTCAGGCGCGTACGCGCCGTCACGCCCGCCTTCGCAAGAAGGTCGTCGGCACCGAGCTGCGTCCGCGCCTGGTCGTGACCCGCTCGGCCCGCCACGTCTTCGTCCAGGTGGTCGACGACGCCAAGGGTCACACCCTGGCATCGGCATCCACCCTCGAAGCGGACCTGCGGGCGTTCGACGGTGACAAGACCGCCAAGGCGCGCAAGGTCGGCGAGCTCGTCGCCGAGCGCGCGAAGGCCGCAGGCATCGAGGACGTCGTGTTCGACCGCGGCGGCAACCGCTACGCGGGCCGTGTCGCGGCGATCGCCGACGGCGCCCGCGAAGGGGGACTGAACCTGTGAGCGATGCAGTGACCAACAACAACGGGGAGACCGAAGTGGCAGTGGATGCCGAGCAGACCGCGCCCGAGGCGGCGGCTGCGACCGAGGCGGCGCCCGAGCGTGAGCGCGAGCCGCGCCGCGGTGGCCGCGAGCGCAACCCGAACCGCGATCGCGGTTCGCGTGACGCAGACAAGAGCCAGTTCCTCGAACGCGTCGTCACGATCAACCGCGTGTCGAAGGTCGTCAAGGGCGGCCGTCGCTTCAGCTTCACGGCGCTGGTCGTCGTGGGCGACGGCAACGGCGTCGTGGGTGTCGGGTACGGGAAGGCTCGCGAGGTTCCCCTCGCGATCTCGAAGGGCGTCGAAGAGGCCAAGCGCAACTTCTTCCGCGTTCCCCGCGTCGGCGTGACCATCCCCCACCCCGTCCAGGGTGAGGCTGCAGCCGGTGTGGTGCTGCTGCGCCCCGCCGCGGCCGGTACCGGTGTCATCGCCGGTGGCCCCGTGCGCGCCGTGCTCGAGTGCGCCGGCATCCATGATGTCCTGTCGAAGTCGCTCGGCTCGTCGAACACGATCAACATCGTGCACGCGACCGTCGCGGCGCTGAAGCAGCTCGAAGAGCCCCGCGCGGTCGCCGCGCGTCGCGGACTCGAGTTCGACCAGGTCGCCCCAGCCCGCCTCGTGCGTGCAGAGGCCGAGGCCGCCGCCGCTGCGAAGGTAGGTGCCTGATGGCCGCCCGACTCAAGGTCACACAGACGAAGTCAAAGGTGAGCGAGAAGCAGAACCAGCGTGACACGCTGCGCAGCCTCGGTCTGAAGCGGATCGGCGACACCGTCGTCCGTCCCGACGACGCGCAGACGCGCGGTTACGTCAAGACCGTCGCCCACCTCGTGAAGGTTGAGGAGATCGACTAATGGCCGAGAAGGCTGAGAAGGCAGAAAAGAAGGTCGCCGTCGACGCGAAGGCTCCCGAGGAGTCGACGTCGAAGGCGCCCGCCAAGGCTGCCCCCAAGAAGGCGCCTGCCAAGGCTGCCGCACCGAAGGCCAAGGCCGCTCCGAAGGCGGATGCCGCGGCATCCCGCCCCGGCGTGCTCAAGGTGCACCACCTGCGTCCCGTTCCGGGCGCCAACACCGCGAAGACCCGTGTCGGTCGCGGTGAGGGCTCCAAGGGCAAGACCGCAGGCCGTGGCACCAAGGGCCAGAAGGCCCGCTACCAGGTCAAGGCCGGCTTCGAGGGTGGGCAGATGCCCCTCCACATGCGCACTCCCAAGCTGCGCGGGTTCAAGAACCCGTTCCGCGTGGAGTACCAGGTGGTCAACCTCGAGAAGCTCGCCGAGCTGTACCCCAAGGGCGGAGACGTCACCATCGGCGACCTCGTCGCCAAGGGTGCCGTTCGCAAGAACGAGAAGGTCAAGGTGCTCGGCACCGGCGCGATCGACGTGAAGCTCACGGTTTCGGTAGACAAGGTCTCCGGCTCGGCTGAGCAGAAGATCGTCGCTGCAGGCGGTTCCGTCACCTAGCCGCACCCAGCCGGGGCCGGAGCATGCTCCGGCCCCGCTGGGTTACCCTGGAGGTCGACGCGCCCGCGTGCGTGTCGGCATCCCCTCTGGAGGCATCCTCTTGTTCAGCGCCATCGCGCGGGTCTTCCGTACCCCCGACCTTCGTCGGAAGATCGCATTCACCCTGGCGATCATCGCCCTGTATCGTTTCGGCGCGCACGTCCCCGCGCCGTTCGTCGATTTCCCCAACGTGCAGGCCTGCCTCAAGCAGAGCGCCGGCACCGAGGGGCTGCTGTCGCTGGTCAACCTGTTCTCCGGCGGCGCCCTCCTGCAGCTGTCGATCTTCGCGCTCGGCGTCATGCCCTACATCACGGCGACGATCATCGTGCAGCTGCTGCGCGTCGTGATCCCGCACTTCGAGACCCTTTACAAGGAGGGCGCGGCCGGCCAGTCCAAGCTCACGCAGTACACGCGCTACCTCACGATCGCGCTGGCACTGCTGCAGTCCACCACGCTGGTCACGGTCGCCCGCAGCGGTCAGCTGTTCGGAACGACCGGCATCCCGGAGTGCGAGCAGCTGCTCACCAACGACGTGTGGTGGGCGCAGCTGCTGATGATCATCACGCTGACCGCCGGCACCGGCCTCATCATGTGGTTCGCGGAGCTGGTCACCGAGCGGGGGATCGGCAACGGAATGTCGATCCTGATCTTCACCTCGATCGCGGCGACCTTCCCCGCCTCGATGTGGGCGATCTGGCAGTCGCGTGGCTTCGAGACCTTCCTGGTCGTGCTCGCGGTCGGCATCCTGGTCGTGGCGCTGGTGGTGTTCGTCGAGCAGTCGCAGCGGCGCATCCCGGTGCAGTACGCCAAGCGCATGGTGGGCCGTCGCACCTATGGCGGCACGAACACGTACATCCCGATCAAGGTCAACATGGCCGGCGTGGTGCCGGTCATCTTCGCCTCGTCGCTGCTGTACATCCCCGCGCTCATCGCGCAGTTCAACCAGCCCCAGGCAGGGCAGGAGGCGCAGGGATGGGTCGCCTGGATCGCCCAGTACCTGACCTCGGGTGACAGCCCGGTCTACATGCTGGTGTACTTCCTGCTGATCGTGGGCTTCACGTACTTCTACGTGGCCATCACGTTCAACCCGGTCGAGGTCGCCGACAACATGAAGAAGTACGGCGGCTTCATCCCCGGCATCCGGGCGGGGCGTCCGACGGCCGAGTATCTCGACTACGTGCTGACACGCATCACGCTGGCCGGTTCGCTCTACCTCGGCTTCATCGCCCTGTTGCCGCTGATCGCCCTGGCGGCGGTCGGCGCGAACCAGAACTTCCCGTTCGGCGGCGCCTCGATCCTGATCATCGTGGGTGTCGGTCTCGAGACGGTCAAGCAAATCGACGCGCAGCTTCAGCAGCGCCACTACGAAGGGCTCCTGCGATGACAATTGCACGCCTCCTGATCGTCGGCCCGCAAGGCTCCGGCAAGGGAACCCAGGGAATCCGCATCGCCGATGCGTACGGCATTCCGGCCATCTCGACCGGCGACATGTTCCGCGCCGCGGTCGCGAGCGGGTCCGATCTCGGCAACCAGGTCACCGAGATCATGCAGTCGGGCAACCTCGTCCCCGACGAGCTGACCAGCGCGGTGGTGCGCGACCGTCTGACGCAGGCGGATGCCGCGCAGGGCTTCCTGCTGGACGGCTACCCCCGAAACGTCGGTCAGGTCGCCGACCTGGACGCCTTCCTGGCCGGCCGCGGCGAACAGCTGGACGCCGTCATCGAGCTGGTCGTCCCGCGCGAGGAGAGCATCGAGCGCCTGACGCTGCGCGCCGCCGAGCAGGGTCGTGCCGATGACACCGAAGAAGCCATCGCGAACCGTCTGGCGATCTACGAGCGCGAGACGGCCCCGATCCTGGACGTGTACCGGGAGCGCGGCATCGCGGTCGAGATCGACGGCGTCGGCACCCTCGACGAGATCACCGATCGCCTCATCGCCGCTCTGGAGGGGCGCGGGCTGAGCCGCTCGACCGCCGCCTGAGTCGTGAGCCCTCTGCTGCCGACGCGCCGGTCGATCTACAAGACGCCTGCACAGCTGCGCGCGATGATCGAACCCGGCCTCATCACAGCCGCCGCGCTGGACGCGGTGCGCGCCCTGATCGCCCCCGGTGTCACGACTCTGGAGCTGGATGCCGCGGCATCCGCTGTCATCACCGGTCGCGGTGCGAAGTCGAACTTCCAGATGGTGCGCGGGTACCGCCACACGATCTGCGCGTCGGTGAACGAGCAGGTGGTGCACGGGATCCCGTCGGCGCGCGGCCTGGAGCCCGGCGACATCGTCTCGATCGACGCGGGCGCCGAGTTCGAGGGCTGGAACGGCGACTCGGCGTTCACCGCCGTCGTGCCCGACGCGTCGCGGCCTGCGCTGGTGGCGGAGCGGGAGGAGCTCTCGCGGGTGACCGAGGGGTCGCTGTGGGCCGGAATCGCTGCGCTGGCCACCGCCCGCCATCTGGGCGAGGTGAGCGCCGCCGTGCAGGACCACATCGACGGCGCGGGTCACGGCTACGGCATCCTGCGGGAGTATGTCGGTCACGGCATCGGCCGCAAAATGCACGAATCGCCTTCGGTCTTCAACTACCGGGTTCCCGACCCCGGCGCGCAGGTGCGCCCCGGGCTCGCTGTGGCGATCGAGCCGATGGTCGTGATCGGCGACCAGGCGACCTTCGTCGAGGACGACGAGTGGACGGTCTCCACGGTCGACGGCACGGCCGGCTCACATTGGGAACATAGCGTCGCCGTGCATGATGGCGGCATCTGGGTGCTGACTGCGCCCGACGGCGGCGCAGCGGGCCTGGCGCCGTTCGGTGTCATTCCCCGCGAGATCGGAGAGGAAACGTGATGGCTGCCACTGCGCGCAAGACGAACTGGTTCGCGATCTGGGTGAGTGTCGCGGTCGTGGTGGTGCTGGTGCTCGTCGCGGTGCTGGTCGTGTGGATGAACAACAGCGCCGGCAACCCCGCGCCGGGCCCCACGCCGGATGCCGCGAACATCGACGTCGAGACCGGCGCGATCGCGGTCGGCGACGCCGACCAGACGATGGACACGTACATCGACTTCATGTGCCCCATCTGCGGCCAGTTCGAGCAGGCGTACGGCGAGTCGATCCAGAGCCTGGTGGACGACGGCACGATCACCCTCAACATCCATCCGATCTCGATCCTGGACCGCGCCTCGTCGGGCACCGAGTTCTCCACCCGCTCTGCGAACGCGATGTACTGCGTCGCGGCGGCGGACGGCACCGCGGCCGTGCCGTTCATGCAGGCGATGTTCGCGAACCAGCCCGAAGAGGGCTCGGCGGGTCTGACGAACGAGCAGATGCTCGCGATCGCCGCCGGCGTGGGCGTGACCGGAATCGACTCGTGCGTGAACGACGGCGAGTACTCGTCGTACGTGACCGCCATGACCGACAAGACGCCCGTCGCCCCGGGCGCGAGCGGCATCGGCACCCCGACGATCGCGATCAACGGCGAGGTCATCGCGAACTCGAGCCTGCCCGCCCCGGCGGATCTGGCGACGCTGTTCGAGTGAGAGACGCTGTTCCGGCAATGCCCCGGTTTGCCGGCCCCGCCGATATCACGTATGCTTGATCCTTGGTGCGTTGCGCCTTCATCGGCGTGTCCACGCACCAGAACCCAAACCCAACCGCAGACCGACCAGTCTGCTGAGCGTTAGCGAGTGTATGGCGAAGAAAGACGGTGTCATCGAGATCGAAGGCGTGATCTCCGAGGCGCTGCCCAACGCGATGTTCCGCGTTGAGCTGAGCAACGGGCACAAAGTCCTCGCCACGATCTCGGGCAAGATGCGGCAGAACTACATCCGCATCATTCCGGAGGACCGCGTCGTCGTGGAGCTGAGCCCCTACGACCTCACGCGCGGCCGGATCGTCTACCGCTACCGCTAGACCGGTCGAGAAGTAACACCCCAGTTCGGTCCCTGAGCTCGTCGAAGGGCCGGCTGCCCGGTGAAGACAGCGAACAGGAAAATCACAAATGAAGGTCAACCCCAGCGTCAAGCCCATCTGCGATCACTGCAAGGTGATCCGCCGTCACGGCGTCGTCATGGTCATCTGCAAGTCGAACCCGCGTCACAAGCAGCGCCAGGGTTGAGCCGAATCGGATCAATGCGAGATCGAGTAGCGCGCCAGCGCGTATCGAGATCCACGCGTTGATGCGCTTGCGGCTCAAGATCGAGTAGGCGCGTCAGCGCCGTATCGAGATCCCGCGAACCACCACAACTGAACACACGACCGGCAGGACCAGATCCTCTTCGGAGGGGACACCTCGGGCTGGAGGCCCGGGCACCGATCCTGCTCCACACCTCCACGACACTCCCAGGAGAACCGCATGGCACGTCTTGCCGGCGTTGACATCCCGCGCGACAAGCGCGTGGTGATCGCCCTCACGTACATCTACGGCGTTGGTCCGAACCGCTCGAAGGACATCCTCGCAGCGACCGAGATCAGCCCCGACATCCGCGTCAAGGACCTCAGTGACGACCAGCTGATCCAGCTGCGCGACTACATCGAGGGCAACTACAAGGTGGAGGGTGACCTGCGCCGCGAGGTCGCCGCCGACATCCGCCGCAAGGTCGAGATCGGCTCCTACCAGGGCATCCGCCACCGCCGCGGTCTGCCCGTGCACGGTCAGCGCACGAAGACCAACGCACGCACCCGCAAGGGACCCAAGCGCACCGTCGCCGGCAAGAAGAAGGCGCGCTAGGCCGCCGCCTGCGCATCAGGATTCAGGAGAATCGCACATGGCTGCACCCAAGACCGCCGCGCGCAAGCCGCGTCGCAAGGAAAAGAAGAACATCGCGCTGGGCCAGGCCCACATCAAGTCGACGTTCAACAACACGATCGTCTCGATCACCGA
>WOYI010201314.1_pt1 | contig 12063 bp, 10 predicted proteins | sample 6423411 | NCBI WGS metagenome assembly WOYI01 (sample SAMN13441803, study PRJNA592873) | oil field metagenome | biome: oil field; feature: oil-well bore; material: oil-contaminated soil; isolation source: oil-contaminated soil from oil-well borehole | place: Germany: Wietze | collected 2016-10-18 ... | reverse complement strand
TGCACACGGGTAACGAGATCCTGGGCATGTTGACCCTGATCCACCATTTGCCGGGCCGTTACGGGCTCGAATCCCAGAAGATCACCTCCGCCTTTGCCAGCTACGTGGCCATCGCGATCGAGAATACCCGCCTGTATGAATCATCCCAGGAACAGGCCTGGATCTCCACTATCCTGCTGCAGGTCGCTCAGGCCACCCAGACCCAAACCAACCTGGACGAGCTCGTCCAGACCATCGTCCGCCTGACCCCTATGGTGGCCGGCATCAAAGGCTGCGCCCTGTTCCTGCGCAACCCGAATATGGAATGTTATTCGCTCCACGCCATGTATGGGATCGGGGATAACCAAGAGGAGATCGACCTCAAGCAGCCGCTCCCCCTGCCAAACGCGCCCCTCCTCGCCGAACTTTCCCTCGCGCAGGAGCCCATGCTGGTATTGGACCCGGAAGAAGACCTGAACCTGCCGGAGGACCTCGCCCGGGAGATCGAAGGTGACACGCTGATCCTCTTCCCGATAGTGACGAGGCATGAAGTGCTGGGCGCGTTCATGCTGGCCAATGAGCCGGATGCGCCGATCATGAATGACCGCAGCGAGTTGATCAGTGAAGAAAGCCTGAGGATTATTCGGGGCATCATCCAGCAAACGGCGATCGCGATTGAAAACATCCGCCTGTTGGAAGCCCGTCAGGAAGAAGCCTATATCTCCACAGCCTTGCTGCAGGCGGCTCAGGCCGTCGTGACCAGCGCGGATCTGATGGATACCCTCGATTCCATCGTCCACCTGATGCCCATCCTGGTCGGCATCGATTCGAGTGCCATCTACCTTTGGGATAAAGAAGCGCAAACTTATACGCTCACCGAAGCCACGCTCAAAGACACGCCGGACGAAGAGCAATTGATTGGCACGACCTACGAACCGGGGATTTCCCCATGCTGGATACCGTCTGCGAGAACAACCGGCCGACCGTCTTCCCGTTTGTCGGGACGGTGCTCTTGCTGGAAGACTGGGACCTGGCGCTGCCGGATGAAGGCCAGATTGACCCCACACCGGTCCTGCAGACGCGCTATCCTTTGCTTTTGGGTTTCCCTCTGGCCGTCAAGGATGAGGTTTACGGTGTCCTGCTCGCACAGGATAAGAATTTCACCGCCAACCGTGAACGACGTTTTGAACTGCTCTGGGGGATCGCCCAGCAGGTCTCCCTGGCGATCCAAAACGACATCCTGAACAAGGAAATGCTGGATCGCCAGCGCCTGGAACGCGAGTTCCAGCTCGCCCGTGAAATCCAGCAGACCTTCCTCCCCTCCCAGACCCCGCCGATGCCGGGCTGGGAGATGGATGTCCGCTGGCACACCGCCCGCCAGGTCGGTGGTGACTTCTATGACTATTTCCTGCTGCCGGATGGTCGGCTGGCCTTTGTGATCGCCGATGTATCGAACAAGGGCCTGGCCGCCTCGCTTTATATGACCGTCACGCGCACGCTGATCCGTGCTGCCGCCCTTGAAAACACCTCCCCTGCCCGGACCTTGGAGCGGGTCAATGAGCTCCTGCTGATGGATTCACAAGATGGCCTTTTTATCACCACATTTTACGGTTTGCTGTCCCTGGAAGATGGCGTGCTGACCTACTCAATCGCCGGACATAATCCTCCCCTGATCCTGCGGAGCGAATTGAACCAGGTGAACGAGCTGACGCGTGGCGGGATTGCCCTCGGCGCCATGCCGGATATCACCCTGGAAGAACGCAGCCTGAAAATCCTCCCCGGTGACTGCCTGGTGCTCTATACCGACGGGGTCACGGAAGCCTTCAATGCTGAAGACGAAATGTATGGGGCGGACCGACTGAAAAACCTCCTGGGATCGGCCATCGGCAAGACCGCCCATCAGGTTCTGGAGATCATCGAATCAGATTTGGAAGAGTTCCTGCAAGATGCCCTGCTCAGTGACGATACCACCCTGCTCTCGATCTGCCGAGAGGCCTCACTGACAGACCAGAACCGGGACGGACGTCTTTCTCAAGACACCGTCAACGGTGCTGCCAAAGACGGCTTCAAGTAACGGCGACAAGCCATATCCCCCCATCACAATACCGTCCGCCTGCTGCTCCCGGGCCACGGTCAGAATGGCGTCGGCCACCCGGCCGGTTTGCTTCCGGAAGATCGCGTTCTCGCAGCGGTCCCCCAAATAAGTTTGCGCTTCCGATAACAAGGCTTCCCCGTCTTTGCTGTCGTTGTTAACAACCAGCACCGTCACCCGCTTGTTATATTTGCTTGCCAAATAGGTGGCAATATAAAGCGCTTCCTTCCCCTTCTGGCTGCCGTCATAGGCCAGCAGCATATGGTTAAACTGGCTGGTCTGGTTGCGCACCATCAGGATCGGCCGCGGGCAGCGCCGAACCAGCGTGCGGATGCCTGATTCCAGCCTGGGGAAAAGCCTCGCCGCCGGCGGATGAGTCAGCCGGAGCACAACAAGATCATTAACCTTCATCCGCTGGAGGATCGTATCCGATATCGTCCCGGTGGCGTATACCAGGTTACCGGAGACCTGGGCATTTTGCACCTTCTCACTGAAGGTGTTCGCCACAAATTCCCGATCAATGGCCGCCTGCCGGTCCTCCTGCAGGACTACCAGGCCGCGGACATCAGCCTGCTCCCATTTCGCCAGGATGATCGCCTGTTCCAGCGCGATCCAGCTTTCTGCACTGCCACTCATAGCAACGAGGATATCCGTGAAGAGGTTTGGCCCGGCGTAATGCCCTGCACTCAGGGAGATGTTGGCATGCGCCGGCCTTGACAGATTTTTTGGCGTGAAGAACTGAACGAACTTCTCGCCGAACCACCGGAAAAAACGGCCCACTTTCCCGCTCTTCGCTTCAACGAGATCAGAGGCGGCTTTTTCAGGCCGGATCCGCCAGCCCAGTTCTTCTTGCAGGTAAGTCTGGTGATCGAGGATCCAGACGTAAAGGTCCGCTTCGGTCCGCTCAGGAAAATCCCGCAATAGGTCCTGCTCCCGGACGACCCGGACGATTGGCAGATAAACCGTTTCATACCAATCACGGACGGCTTCCTCCCAAGGGATTTCCCGCGACTGTTCAATGCCCATATAATGACGATGTACCCGGATGTGTTCGAGCAGTGTGTCGTATAAACCCGGGAAGGTCAACTGCAGGTCCGCATCAGGTAAGATGCGGTCAATCTCAGTCTCTTCCAGAAAGTCCGCATATTCTTCTTTCAGAATGATGTCCTCAGGGGAATCGTCCGGCGATAGTGTGACTTTGGAGCGGATCTCGGTCACGTAGGCTTCCACCGTCTTGATGCCCATTTCCTTGGCGATCGAGACCCGGTGGTTGCCATCGAGGACAAAATAAGCATCCCCGAGCTTATAAACCCGGATTGGCGGCAGCCCGGTGCTGCCCGGCGAGGTCATCATCGCCTTCACCGAGGCCCAGCGCTGGCGGTCCTGATCGCGCAGCGGCAGGAAGTTGTGATTGAAATCCTGATAGCGGTTCACGCTGCCAACGATGGCGGCCACCGGGATATCCTGCAGGCCTTTTGAGGAATACCCCGTGGCACGCATCTTCCTGGTGATCTCATCATACGGTAAAAGTTCCTCGGTCTGCCCTGTGAGGGCCGCCCAAAGACGCTGTAATTCCGCTTTTGATCTTGCTCTCCTGAAATCTTCCATTGCCCGCTGGAACTCAACCGGGCTTTTTTCATCAGTCATAATCACGCTCCTGATTTTTGCATTCAATGTATAATGTCGTACTCAAGACTATCTTACTGACCCTGGTATACTTCTGCAAGAGGGTTTTTATTATGACACTGTATAATCTTATTATCGTTTTTTATTAAATCAAATTCAAATGGTTAAGGTTTGTTAATCAAAATGGTAAAACGCATTTCTCACCACTTTGCCAGCCACGCGTTTCAACGTCACCTGTTCTTCTTCGCGCTGGCGTTTCTGGCTGTGGCCGTGAGCGGCTATCACTTCGGCACCTTCGATCAGGTCTTCCATATCCCCTTCCTGAAGAAATTCGTTGACCCAACGCTCTATCCCGGGGATTCCTTCCTTTCGCTGCGCTGGTACCATTTTTCATTCTTCTGGTTCCCCTTTATCCCATTTTACAAGGCAGGCCTATTGGAAATCAGCCTGTTCGCCGTCCATATCCTGACCGTTTACGGCACGATCTGGATGTTCTGGGCGCTGACCGAGACCCTCTTCCACAACGAGGTCACGGACCTGCTGGTCGTCCTGGCGCTGATCTTCCCGCATTTGGGCTTCCCGGGGTTTCAGATCATTGAGTTTTCCCTGCTCAACCGCACTTTCGTGCTCCCATTCCTGCTGGGGAGCATGGTGCTCTACCTTAAGGACAAGAAGTGGCAGGCTTTTCTGGTCCTGGGACTGATGTTCAACCTGCATGTGATCTACGCCGCCTTCGTCCTCTGCATGTTCCTGCTCAACGAAGCGCTGACCTTAAAATGGCGCGCGTGGTGGAAACCCATCGCATTGACCGCTATTTTCCTGGCAGTTGGGTCACCGGTGTTGATCTGGCGGATGCGGACCGGCAACGGGATTGATTTCTCCCTGCGTCCCGAGATGCTGGACTTCGCCACGCGCGGGCTGCTCTCTACGATATATGATCCCCTGACCGAATTCGCTTACGGGCTCGGCAACCTCGCCGCTGGTCTGGGCACAGTCTGGGCCTTCATACTTGGCCTGCGGCGGGCGCCAAAGACGGCCGAACACCGCACAATGCGCAACTTTGTCTATGCCATTGGGCTCCTGACGCTGGTGGGATTAATCGCTTCGTACCTCCTGCCGGTGACCATCCTGCTCCAGATGCAAATCCTGCGCGTCGGCGTCTTCATGCTCTATTTTGGGACGATCTACCTGGCCTATTTCATCAGCGACCCGTTTACTTCCGGAGAGATCGGCCGGGACCTTTTCCTGCTCCTGGCGCTCAGCTTTGTGCTGCTGGTCACTCCCCTGCTGACCATCCTGATCTACTATCTGGACCGCCTGCTGAACCGCACGCGCTTCAAGCCGGTCTGGCTCGTTCCCGTGGTGATGGCGATCCAGGCCATCACCGTCGCAATTGGGCTGGATAACAACATTTGGGCGCCCGGATTCCATATTTACGGCCCGCAATCAGATTGGCGGGAGGTCCAGGAATGGGCCAGAGCATCCACCCCGCAAGACGCCATGTTCATCTCACCGCCGCAGATCTTCTGGCACTACATCCCCGATTGGCGCGTATTTTCCGAGCGTGGCACGGTCTTCACCGCCCCCGAGCTGATGGAGGCCCCCTTCGCCCCAACCTTCATACCCAGCATTGAAGAACGCCTTTCGGCCGTCGCGCCCGGGGCGCTGGAACAATTCAACGGGAATTATCTGAAAACCCTGGAGCTCACCGGTGAGGCTTTCTATACGAATTCGCGTGATGATTTTATCGCCCTGGCCTGCAACTATCAGGCGGATTACCTCGTGGTGGAAAGCGGTCACCCTTACGATTTCGAAACCGTTTATGAAAACGATGGGTTCCTTGTGTATCGTATGCCAGGGTGTCCATAATCCAGACTTGTCCCAAACAAGTCACCCCTTCATCCAGCCATTACGGGATATTAACTGCAGCTGAGTTGTCTCAGGTTGTTAACGTTGTCGGCGTCCGGCATCTTGATGGACTGCAATCCAGCCGGCTGAACGGACGTCCAAAACCCATTCATGCTATAATTTTCAAAGTGCCCTTTCACCTGGCCGCCGGGTACTGCAAGCCCCGCGGATATGAAGACTCTCATGGCAGAAACCACAGCGCAGACAATTGAACCGGCTGACAAGCCCATCAACTACCTGGTGGTCGGGCATATCACGGCGGACCTCACACCGCAGGGCACGCAGTTGGGCGGCACGGTGATCTTTTCCGGCCTGACGGCGAAAGCGCTGGGGTTCCAAACCGGCATTGTGACCTCGCACGGCCCCGATTTGGACACATCATCCATCAACGATCTCTGGATCCGTAACAAGGCCAGCTCTGTCACAACAACGTTTGAGAACATCTCCGATGGGATCAGGCGAACGCAATACCTCTACCAAAAGGCTGAGCCCATCAACTCGGAAGATGTGCCGGACTTCTCGCCGCCGCCGGCCATCCTGCACCTCGGACCGGTGGCAGATGAAGTCAGCCCGCAAATTCTCACCCGTTTCCCTGACAGCCTCAAATGCCTCACCCCCCAGGGCTGGTTGCGGGGCGTCGATTCGGAACGGAAAGTGCACGCCAAAGCCTGGAAGGCGCGCGAACAAACGCTCTCGATGGCAGATGTGGCCGTTATCAGTCAGGAAGATGTACAATATGATGAGAAAACAATTGGGCAAATGGCTGCCGCCATCCCGATCTTCGTGGTCACCGAAAACATCAAAGGCGCGCGGGTATACTGGCATAACGAACCCCGGTATTTCAAAGCACCTAAGGTAAAATATGTGGATGATACCGGTGCGGGCGACATCTTTGCCACCGCTTTCTTTTACAGATACTGGACCACCAGGAACCCCTGGGAAGCCGGACGGTTTGCAGTCCGGATCGCGTCAAACTCCGTTTCACGCAGCCGCCTGGACAGCATCCCCACGCCGGCAGAAATAGAACGCGCCAAAATAGAAGTCATTTAACAACGAGGTCGTGTTTATGGGTTTAGGAAAAATCTACACCATCGTGAACCAGAAAGGCGGCGTAGGGAAGACCACTACGGCGATCAACCTGGGCGCTTACCTGGGCTATTTCGGCCAGCGTGTGCTGATCATTGACATTGACCCCCAGGCCAACGCCACGTCCTGCCTCGGGATCGATAAAAATGAGATTCAGGGCGGCACTTACGAGGTGCTGATCGGCGCCCAACCCATCCTTTCGCAAATTTTGCACAACCCCCGCTTCAAACTTTCGCTGCTGCCTTCCTCCCCCGCCCTTTCAGGCGCTGAGATCGAGATGATCGACCTCCCGAACCGCGAGACCCGCCTGCGGGACGTTCTGGAGCCGATCCGTTATCGCTATGATTACATCCTTGTGGATTGCCCCCCCTCGCTGGGTCTGTTGACATTGAACGGGCTGGTCGGCGCAGCGGACGGCGTGCTGATCCCGGTGCAGTGCGAATATCTGGCGTTGGAAGGCCTGGGGCAATTGACCCAGACCATCGAGAAAGTCCGCCAGGCCATGTTCAAGGATTTGAAGATCCGCGGTGTGATCCTGACCATGTACGACGGGCGGACCAACCTGGCCGACGATGTGGTGCATGAAGTGCAGCGCTTCTTCGGCAAGCAGGTGTTCAACGTCGTCGTTCCCCGTTCCATCCGCCTGGCCGAAGCGCCATCCTACGGCATGCCAATCTCCGTTTTTGCGCCTGAATCCACCGGCGCAAAAGCTTACGCCACATTGGCGAAAGAGTTACTGGTGACCGATAACGTACAGGTTCCAATTGTACAGGAGGCGAACTGATGGCACGCAGACCTGGTCTGGGAAGAGGTTTAGATGCGCTGATCCCCGGTGATGAAGAGCAGGGGGAAAGTTCCGCCGCCCGGAAGTCCACTCAGGGTGTGATGCAGATCCCCATTGACCAGATCCGGCCGAACCCCCAACAGCCCCGCAGTAACCTGGAGCCGGAATCGTTGAACGAGCTCGCCGACTCCATCCGCGAACACGGCATCATCCAACCGATCCTCGTTTCTGCGGACGCCGATTCGGATAGCTTTATCCTGGTGGCCGGTGAACGCCGCTGGCGCGCCGCCCAGATCGCCGGTTTGACGATGGTCCCCGTGATTGAACGTAATGTGACCGAACAGGGACAGCTGGAACTCGCACTGATCGAAAACGTGCAGCGCGCTGACCTGACCCCCCTGGAAATGGCCGAAGCCTACCACCAGCTGGCATCCGCCTTCAACCTCACCCACGAGCAGATCGCCGAACGGGTCGGCAAGAGCCGTGCCAGCGTCACCAATACCATGCGGCTTTTAAACCTGCCCGAGCCGGTGAAAGCCGCCCTGGCGTCCGGCAAGATCAGCGAAGGCCACGCCCGGGCCCTGCTCGGCCTGCCCTCAGCACAGGCGCAGCGAGCGGCCCTCAATACCGTCCTCAACCTGGAATTGAACGTCCGGCAGACCGAAGCTCTGGTCAGGAAAATGTCCGGAGAGCGCCCGCCTGCCACGCCCAAACCCCAACCCGCCCCCGAAGTCCGGGAACTGGAATCCCGTCTGCGGCATTTCTTCGGCACCAAAGTGAACCTCAACAATGGTAAAAAAGGCGGCAGCCTGGTCATTTATTATTATTCCGATGAGGAATTGAACACCATCCTGGACAAAATCCTGCCAGAATAAACCCATGAACATCTATCACAACGCCCATATCTTTGCGCCTGGCTATCCCGGCGCAACCGCCCTGGCCATCGAACAGGGCGAGATCATGGCTGTGGGAGCCGATGACCTGATTCTGGATTCCTTTCCGGCCGGCAAAACGGTGGACCTGGGGGGGCGCACGATCTGGCCCGGCCTGACCGATGCCCACGTGCACCTGCAGCACCTGGCGGAAAGCGTCGCCATGATGGATTGCGAGACGGACACCCTGGAGGAATGCCTGGCGAGGATCGCAGTCGTAGCGCAGCGCGCGCCGGAAGGCGCCTGGCTGCGCGGGCACGGCTGGAACCATAACGTCTGGGGCGAAGGTTACGGCACGGCCGGGCAGCTTGACCGGGTCTGCCGGGGTCACCCCGTTTTCCTGACCGCCAAATCCCTGCACGCCGCCTGGGTCAACACCAAAGCCCTGGCGCTCGCCGGGATCACCGCTGCCACGCCGGACCCGCCGGGCGGGCTGATCCAGCGCGGTCGGGATGGGCAGCCCACGGGAATCCTGCTGGAAAACGCCGCCATCCAGCTCGTCAAGAGCCGCATCCCCAAATCAAAGCCGGAGGAGATCACGGCCCGGCTCAAGGCCCTCCAGCCCTATCTCTGGCAGCGCGGCCTGACGGGGCTGCATGATTTCGATGGAGAGGAATGCTGGGCTGCGCTGCAGTCCCTGCATGCCGCCGGCGGTCTGAAAGTGCGCGTCCTGAAAAACATGCCCTATGAGGACCTGGACGCCTTCACCCAACCGGGGTTGAAAACCTATGACGGGGATGACTGGCTGCATATCGGCGGGGTCAAACTCTTCGCCGATGGCGCCCTCGGCCCGCAAACCGGGGCCATGCTGGCACCCTACGAGGGCACCGCGAACACCGGCCAGCTCCTGCTTTCAGAAGAGGAGCTGATACTGCGCGGTAAAGAAGCCCTGCGGCACGGCCTGGCGCTCGCGATCCATGCCATCGGCGACCGGGCCAATCGGGTCGTATTGGACGCCTATGCCGCAATCAGGCAATTTGAAACCGAACAGGACCTGCCGCACTACCCCCACCGGATCGAACACGTCCAAATCATTGATCCCGAAGACCTGCCCCGGCTGGCCGCCCTCGGTGTGGTGGCGTCGGTGCAGCCCGTCCATGCACCTTCCGACAGGGTCATGGCCGACCGCTATCTGGGCGGGCGAGCACGCTTTGCCTATGCTTACCGCTCCCTGCAGGAAAGCGGCGCGACCCTCATTTTCGGCTCCGATGCCCCCGTGGAAAGCGTCAACCCCTTCCACGGCCTGCAGGCAGCCGTCACCCGCCGGGGCTTGAACGGTGAGCCGGGGCCATCCGGCTGGCAGCCGCAGGAACGCGTTTCCGCGGAAACGGCCTTACTGGCCTTCAGCCAAACGCCCGCGCAGGTCGCCGGACGCGAAAATCTGGGCCGGCTGGCACCAGGCTTTAAAGCGGATTTCATCATCCTGGATAGCGACCCATTTACGGCGCTTCCGCTGGACATAGCCGGTTTTGAACCTGCGGCAACGATAATTAATGGCGAGTGTGTTTACAGGCATCCGGATTTCAGCCTTGACCTTTGAACCGATCAAATTGCACTTTACAAAATCGGTTTTCCAAGACATCGTTTAAGACTTTTTAATCCAGATACGCTATAATGAATTTAAATGACAGACTCATCCCCTGAGAGGCACAAAGATTTTTATGGCGCAGTCCACCGATAAACCCCTCCAGCGTATTTCAATCATTCGCAAAACGCTGCAACGCAGCGTCCATGATTGCGCAGGCATCCTCGGCATTTCCGAAGCAAAATACCTCGCTTTCGAGCAGGGCAAGGGTTTCCTCTCCCTGCCTGAGTTGGAACTTCTCTCCCTGTATCTCAATATCCCCCTGCAGGAACTTTTCGAAAGCAACGTTCAAACAAATGCAACCCACCACTTGCTGCAGCAGGACATTCGACGGCAATACAAGCGGCTGCGTGAAAAAATGATCCAGACCAAACTGATCCTGGCGCGCCAGACTAAGGGACTTTCTTTAGATGACCTGGCCCGGGATACCGACATCCCCAGGGATACGCTGCAGGCCTATGAATTGGGCCAAAAAACCATCCCCCTAAACGACCTCAAATTGATCTGCCAGGCGCTGGCCTGCTCCATTGAGGAATTCTTCCCCGAAGAAGGCACTCTGCTGACGGAACCGAACGGAAATGGTCATCGCGGTCAATGGCAGCCGGAGTACCCGAAAGATGGCAGCACATCCGCCGGGGAGGAGGATCCCTACCAGCAGCTGCTGGCCGCCCTCAAGCAGATCCCTGAGGAGGACCAGGTCAAGATCGCAAAGCAGCTCCTCGACAAACTCAAGAACACCTGAACGGGAACCCCACCCGTTCTTTTTTATTGAATCACGCTCACCGGGCATAGCTTAATCCGAAAGGCGGCTGATGCTGAAAGAACAAACCTCACCCACGCATCACAATTCGATCATCGAAGCCACTCAGGCGGTTTATGACCGCCTGGCCAATTTCCTCAACCAGAATATCAGGACACACCGTCATCTGGACTGGTTCTCCTCTCTGGAATGGCTCGGCAGCCATCCTTATCTGCTCAGCATGGAAGAAGACCAGATCCGTGCGGCCTTATGCGCCGCGCCCGAAAACGAAGAGTCGGCCTGGATCCGGCTCTACGGTGTCACGAAGACCCTGGACGAAAGAATCCCCTGGGATCAAATGCTGCCTATGGCCATAGCCAAGCTGCGCGAAATGGAGGTCCAACAACTGGCGGCACTGGCCCTGCACCCCTGGTTTGAGACCCTCCTGAAAAATTCCGGCTTCACCAACTCACAAAATATCATCGTTCTGGAATGGCAGGGCAAATTCCCGCCCATTGTGCACCGGAGCTCCGATATCGGGATCCGCCCGATGCAGTTCGATGACCTGGCTGAGGTAGAACGGATTGACAAAGCGGCCTTCCCATCCCTCTGGCAAAATAATCCGGCCGGCTTATCCAAAGCCTTCAACCAACCCGGCATCAGCACGGTCGCGGTCAAAGACGGCAGGATCGTGGGCTACCAGATCAGCACATTAATGACGATCTACGGTCACCTGGCCCGGCTGGCAGTCGATCCGGCCTGCCAGCGCCAGGGGATCGCCTACACCCTGGTCTATGACCTGCTGAAGCAATTCGAACACCGGGGATTTTGGCGGGTCACCGTGAACACCCAATCGGATAACCAGGCCTCGCTGAGGCTCTATCAAAAATTTGGTTTCAAGCGCACTTCAGAAGAGATCAAGGTTTACAGCCTGGATCTGTAAGTTACCTTATCATCAGCCTTGCCCTGCCCTCCTGCTGGACAAATCCATGACCTTGTGGGAAAATCATTACCGTTGCCCATCACTATGGAGGTTTTTATGAGCGCCAATCTTTCAAAAAGAGAGATCCTGCGGAGAAAACGCCAGGAGCAAAAACGCCGCAACACGATCACTTTCCTTTTGGTTGCTGCTGCCATCATCGTTCTGGTCCTCGTTGCTATTTTTCTTCCGAAATATTTGGCGGAAAACTCGAGCGACACGGCTACCCCCGGTTTTTCCATCGGCGACCCGGACGCCCCGGTGACCGTGGCAGAGTTTTCTCAATACACCTGCAGCCATTGCTATACCTTCAATGAAGAACAGGCCAAGGATTTCATCAGTACCTACGTAGA
>WOYI010825734.1_pt1 | contig 12069 bp, 7 predicted proteins | sample 6423411 | NCBI WGS metagenome assembly WOYI01 (sample SAMN13441803, study PRJNA592873) | oil field metagenome | biome: oil field; feature: oil-well bore; material: oil-contaminated soil; isolation source: oil-contaminated soil from oil-well borehole | place: Germany: Wietze | collected 2016-10-18 ... | reverse complement strand
GTAGGGGCACGGCTGTCTTCGATTCCTCGACACTTCGTGCCGTGCCCCTACGAATGAATTGTAATTATTTTATTATTCTAGAAAATTATTGGAGGGGGGATGAAGACGAAACCTTCTTTGATTTTCTATTAATAAACACCCTCATAAAGACAATGTTTATTAAAGGATCAATTCTGGTAAAATACTCTTGCATAGAAAATGTCGGCGGAAATTCTGCACAAAGAACAATTTAGCAAGAAAATCTGTGCACATTGAAGCCGGTCACACGCCGAAATTGAGGCCATAAAGAAATCTATCACGAAGACCCTGCAAGGGTCAGAAAGTTGTCATTTGAGGTTTGATACAATGCCAGTCCCGATTAAGACTGGTACGGTACTTCGCAATCGGTATCAGGTCAGTAAGATCATCGGTCAGGGAGGTATGGGGTGCCTCTACCTGGCTGAGGACCTGCGCCTTGAAGGTCGCCTTTGTGCTGTTAAAGAGGTGGAATATGATCGTGCGCTCCCGGAGGAAATGCTCCTTGAGGCACGCAACCAATTCCAACGGGAGGCGACGATATTAGCGCGCCTGGATCATCCGAACCTGCCAAAAGTTTCAGATTTCTTCTCTGTGCGCGATCGCGACTACCTGATTATGGATTTTGTGCCCGGGAAAGATTTGCGCCAGTTGATCATGGAAGCACGTCAGAATAAAACCTTCATCCCTGAAGAAAAGGTGCTCGATTGGGCAAAACAAATTGCAAATGCCCTCAAATATCTCCATTCACAGGAAAACCCCATCCTCCATCGCGACATTAAACCAGGCAACCTCAAATTAACCCCCAACGGCCTGGTGAAGCTGGTAGATTTTGGATTGGTGAAGATGCTGGCGCCCGGTGAAGTGACCATCACCGTTTTGCAAGGCCAGGGGACAGCCTTATACACACCCCTGGAACAATACGGCGGAGATTCGGGTCACACAGATGCACGCAGTGACATCTATGCCTTTGGGGGGACGCTTTACCATTTGCTGACGAACGAACCACCTGTAAATGTTCGCGATCGATTTTTGAACCCGGGCAGCTTACCCCGCATTCGAGAGATCAATCCAGATGTCAGCGGGAGAACAGAGCGTGCCGTCCATTGGGCTTTACAACTCCACCCCGAAGACCGCCCAAAGGATATCGATGCCCTGCTGAAAGCACTGTTTGTTGAAGATGCCCCCGTCACCCAGCCTTTTCGTTCAGACAGGCTTCAGCCAAAATTAATTCAAAAATCTGAGAAAATCCTGCTTTTCCTGGCAGGCGGGTTAATGGTGATCAGTTTCCTGTTAACGCTGCTCAGAAATTTTTAGTTTGATAAGACTGCTTCCGACTTTCTCTTACCCCCAGCAAACGGATTGGTCAGCATAAATTTATCCTCGTTTTTTGAGAGGGTAGCGCCCGGCAGTTCGCATCCACCAAATTAATGCCCCTATCCAGCCAAATAACAAGCCAACAACAACAACCTCAACGACAAAGACCGTTCCCGATTCCACCATCCAGTATTTTGTCCCATTTGTACCAAGATTAAGAAGGGTATATGCCATCAATCCGCCAATCAGGGCGCACAATGCAGAACGCAATCCCCAACGGGCAGATCCCCACCAATAGAAACCAATCAAATATGTAAAGATAAAACCCAGCCCCATCACGATGATCCCCATTGCCCATTCACCCAGGGTGGGGAACTTATTATGCTTTGGTTCCGGGATAGGGGTAGGGCTTTGAGTCGCTGTTGGCTCAGGAGTTGGAGAAGCAGTCGGTGAAGGAGAAGCCAGGGGGGTTGGTGATATTGAGAGGATCGATGTAACCCCTTCAGGAGAAATATTAATCTGGAGGGTTTCAGATCGCATCGCCGGCTCGCTAGTTGCGCTGATTTCAAGTCCGCCCGCGGCTTGAATTCGGTAATTAAAATAAGCCACGCCGCCAGCGGTGGTGGTTTGAAATTGCTGTGTGATCCCCGGTTCCCCGGAAATTTGGAAGTTAAACCGGACAACTGTTCCATCCGGCACAATATTTTGGTTGTGATCATAAATGCGCCCGGTACGAATGGTCAGGGTATCCCCGACATTAAAGCTGGGCAGCGGCGTTGGCGCTGGCGTTTGGGTCGCACCAGGGGTTTGTGTTTGGGCAGGGACTTCTGTAGGCACCTCTTCAGGCAAGACCAATTCAAGGTCAATTACCTGCTCAGGGTCTGGTGATGTAACCGTGATCAGGTCATAGCCCACGGCATTCAATGAGATCGGCAGCGCTCCGGACGGTACTAATTCTTGCATCAAAACTCGTGCAGCTACATCCAAAAAAGCTGGCGAGCGGCTGTAAAGCGCATAATAAGCTGTTAACTTTGTAATATTGGTCGAATCCAGGTAAATCGGCGGCCCCATCGAAAAAACAATCACCTTTTTCCCGGATAAAAGATCCGGGCGATCAACCAAAAGTCGTTGAAGTGCGTTCGAACCGGGTTCATCAGGGTTAAGATCAATGGTATTGAAGATCACCCAGTCTGCTACCTGGAGGTTCTCAAGTAAAAATTCGGGAGCTTCCACTTCGGCATTGTCCAAGACATTGACCAGCTGCGAGAAAGTGTAGGAAAACAGGTTTTGTTCTAAAATCTGGCCGCCTGCCTGGGGTCCGTACAGGTTCAGAAGGGCGTTCGCCATGGATTTTGTCCCAACCTGGTTGTAAGGAGGGCAGGTGTCACATTGGGAAACTGTGCGCACGTCGGTAAAAATGACAATATCCTCATACCAGGCTGGCGGTGAGGGCAAAATCGTGTCGAATTCCTGTGCCGGCGGGCTGATCATGGTGACCGCTTCCTGCGCGACGTCAAATGTAACATCTTCAGATGTGCCAAGTTCGGTCAAATTTTCACCCAGCTGAAGCACATTCTCTATGTCAAATTCGCCGTAGATTTTCTCTTTTGCTTTTAAAACTCTCAGCACTGATGCATCGACACGCTGCGCAAAGGCAGAATCTTCACGGTATTTTTGAACAAAAAAATCGATGATGGAAACCAGGGTTGTATACGCATCTGGGTCAGTCGAGGATCTCAAATTGTTCACATACAACACATCGTTCCCTGCAAGGAAAGCATTCCTGGCAACAGGGAGCGCATCAAAGTTAGTCCCATTGGGATCGAAAAACCGTCTTAATGATTCGCTTCCTAAATTGTCACTGAAAATAAGCCCGCCTTCATCCCGCCAGGCTTGAAATTCCGGCAGGGACATAATTTCCTGGAAAGCAGTGGAATCAAAGCTGATTGGGCGTGTTGTTTCTCGAATATTTCCCTGGAATCCCTGGTAGCGAATATGTGAGACCATGAGCCCATCCACCCGTCCGGGATCGCCATAGGCAGGTTTCGTCACAGAAAAATATGGAGGCAGTTCAATTTGTTTAAGCTGATCAAGCGACTTGCGGACGGTGGCAACTTCAAATTCAGGGGATCGATCAGAATTACCAGTGCCGGGGAAATTCTGTGCCACAACCAGCAAACGATCATCACTGGCTGTGTGAATGCCGCTAATCAGTGATTTCCCCATTTCCCCTACCCAGAAGGGATCACCGCCAAATGTATTCACTCCGAGGGAGTCTGCAGCTTCACTGCTGCCGGTTTCAACAACATCCAGATTCGGCCCAAGATAGAGATTGATACCAAGACGGCTCAATTCGGCCCCCAAAACCTGACCGACCTGATTCGCCAGCTCCAAATTCCAGCTCGCACCAATGGACATATGGGAAGGCAAGGGGGTTAGACCTGTAAGAATCTGATCCCCGGGGAATCCATTGCCGATCTGCTGCATCCCTATCCATAATGGAATATAGTTTGGAGCGCCCTGGTCCCGAACACCCACAATATTCGACTCGCTGGAAGCAGCGTCCCAGGCCAGGTTTTGGAGGGATGCAACCAGTGTTTGCGTTTTTGCGATTGTATCTTCGGAAGCAAAATTATTATTATCAGATCTGAGGACCACGCCGCCAACATGGTAATTGGTAATCAGGTCATAGATTTGGGTTTCTTCATCAACAACCATCCCATCAAATGTCACCAGGAACAGCTGTCCCACTTTTTCTTCCGGGCTCATCAACTCTAAAAGCGCTTGTGGATCACCTGCATCCGCAGCTTGTGTTGGCATAGCACTTAACAACAACGCGAAGAGAACAAAAATAGCGATGATGGATCGAGCGATGGACTTAAAACCGAGCATCCTTATGCCTCCAGAATTGCCCTGGTACGCATGGGGTCATTTGTGATGATGCTGTCAACGTTCAAAGCTGCCAATCGCCTGATTTCTTCATCGTCATCGACTGTCCAGACATTGACTTGCCGATTTCTGTCATGTAAGGATGCCACCAGCACCTGGTCCACATCGCTAAAATAGGGATGCAAGGCATCAAAATGGAATAACCGCCAGATCCACTTTTTTGCCTGGTTGGCTTGGGTGAGCAACCCCAAGCTGACATCGGGCAGCTGAGCATGAAACCTAGGAAGGTTAAAAGGATTAAATGAAGAGATTAAAATCGAGTCTTCAATTTGATATTTCTTTACCAATTTTGCTACTTCAATTGGCAGCGCGTCAAAAATTGACGCATAATTCTTTAATTCAACATTGATCAGAAAGCATCCACCAAAGACATCAAAGACTTCTGCCAGGCTTGGGATTTTTTGTCCATCCCCTGCGTCCAATGATTGGAGTTCCTGTAAAGTCATCTCCTTCACAGGTCCAAAACCATCCGTGGTTCGGTCCACTGTATCATCATGGATGACAACCAGTTGATGATCTTTCGAAAGCATGACATCCAGCTCAATACCATCTGACCCTTGATCCAGGGCAAGCTGGAAGGCTGCCATTGTGTTTTCAGGTGCGTGGGCACTGGCGCCACGATGCGCAATAATTTTCGGCATTATTTATCTTCTCCGTCTTGTGTGTAATTATAGCATGTCGAAGGAGTCATGGGCACCCCTTGCAATCATCCCTGCTGATTTACAACAATTTGGATAAAGGGGGTGGATTATAATTAGGCATAAGCCCGTCAAAGGAAATGAGGAGATTTAATGCCTGAAAGTAAAAGATATCCTGTCGAAGCACTGAAAGATTTCACCATCCGTTATTTTAATGCGATGGGAGTTCCAGAAATCGATGCAAGAATTACAGCAGATGTGTTAATATCTGCTGATTTGCGCGGGATTAATTCTCACGGCGTGATCCGGCTTCACAGTTATTATGGCGATCGGCTGCAAAAAGGCTTGATTGATCCAGCTTCACCCATAAAAACGCTTTCGGAGAACCCTTCCACATTGTCTTTGGATGGGGGGAATGGTCTCGGACAGGTCGTTGCTTATCGTGCAATGTCTCGCTGTATTGAAAAAGCAGATGAAACAGGCCTGGCTGTGACGACAGTCAGGAACAGCAACCATTTTGGCATTGCCGGTTATTATGCGATGATGGCTTTGCCAGAAGACATGATCGGCATCAGCCTCACCAATTCACAACCCCTTGTTGCCCCAACCTATGGCATGAAAAGGGCTTTAGGCACCAATCCGATTGCCGTTGCCATCCCGGCGGGGGAAGAAAAGCCTTTTGTGCTGGATATGGCAACAAGTATTGTGCCCCTTGGGCGGATTTCCGTATATGAAAAAACCGGACAGCCCATCCCGGAGGGTTGGGCAATCAATAAAAACGGCGAGTTAACACAAAACCCCTCTGATATGATCAACGGCGGTGCTTTATTACCCCTTGGTGGTCCGGCAGTGATGCGGGGGTATAAAGGGTATGGACTGTCCCTACTCGTCGATTTGCTTTCCGGGGTTCTAGCCGGAGCAGCCTTTGGTAAGGATGTTGGCCGCCCTTCAAAAGACAGACTTGCGGATGTTGGGCATTTCTTTGCCACCATCAAAATTGAAAACTTCCGTCCGATTGACGAATTTAAATCAGATATGGATGCCTATATTCGAAGTCTGAAAGCCTCACCGAAGCTTCCCGGGCAGGAGCGCATCTTCATTCACGGCGAAAAGGAAGAAGAGCTTTCGGAAAAGCATTTGCGTGAAGGTATTCCGCTGTTGAATGAGGTCGTTGAAGCCCTGTTAAAGGCGGGTGAGATCGCCGGTGTACCTTTTGACCTTAAGCCAATTTAGTGAACAAAATCCCGTTTTAAAGGAAATGAATTAGTTCGTCGTGGGTCACATTCCCAACGTGACAAAAACCCAAGAAACATCTGCAAACTTTTATCCATATAAAGTCTATTTAGCCATAAAACCCTATGTGTCACGCAGGTTGCTGACGCAATCATACGTGACCTACGATGGTCTCAAGTTGATTGCAGGAATAAAACCTTGTACTTTCCAAAATTAACTTTCCTTTTTGCACTTGTATTTTAGAACAAATATGCTATACTATTAATTATCAAATTAGAACATATATTCTATACGTCAAACAGGTGCAGCAATGAAAAGAACCATCGTTATTCCCGCCGTTTTTATTGGATGTTTAATCGTAATTTGGGTCGGCACTGTGGCCGCATCCCACATGCCCTCGCAGGAGCTCCTTGCGCCGACCCAAACAGCCATTGCCCAGGCAGTACAATCCGCCTCCAACGAGGCTATCTCCCCTGAGGCAGCTGGCGAGGCTGCAAATCTCAAAACAGATTGCGCACTTTCGCAACGTTACCCGGCTGAAATCCAGCAGTGGTGCCACCTGATTGAGGCAGCTTCAGCCCGGACAGACCTGCCCTCCGGTTTAATCGCAGCCGTCATGCTGCAAGAAAGCGGCGGTAACCCACTGAGCTATTCAAGCAGCGGCGCTGTCGGTCTAATGCAGGTCATGCCCCGTGATGGATTGGCAGCTGATTTTATGTGCATCAACGGACCCTGTTTTGCTTCTCGCCCCACTATCGAGGAGCTTGAAGACCCGGAATTTAATATCAATTACGGCTGCCGCATGCTGGCAAACCTTTACCTCACGCACGGCTCATACCGGGAAGCGCTCTTTCGCTATGGGCCAATGAACATCGGCTACCATTACGCGGACCTGATCTTGAAAATTTGGGAATCTTATGGGTAAATATTGCTGAATTCCCCCGGGTTTTCACACAAATGAAAATTTTTATCAAATTTCTGAAATCCATAATTGCAATAATTTTTTGAATTCAAACGAAAATTATTCGATTAATTTCTATTTTACGCCATATGACTGATCAGTCATATGGCCTGATACTTTCTTTTTCCAAAATTTAAGCGTCATTTTATGACCGGCCGGTCACATTCGGAATATTAAGTGATCTCGATTTGTACTCTTTTTTAATTGATTATTTATTACTTTTGATCCACCCTGAAATCATAAATGCCATCGCGGTATTCCCAGGTCCTGCCGCATTCGTGACATACCTGGTCCATCTCACCCCCAGGAAGCAGCGAACCGCAAACCGGACACTGGAACAAGTGATCCTCCTCGGCAGTGCCAGAATCACCCACAGCAATACACTTCGAAAACACACTTGGGCTGACCTGGATCAATGCGCCGGTTGGCTGTAAAAGTGCATCTAAACCTGTCAGGATTTTTAGAGGAATGCGGCGTTTCAAAAAACCAACTCTGAAATGAGACACGGTCAATTGCTTGGCAATCTCGAACCCTGCTTGATCCAGGTACCGTCGGACAGCTCGGGGATGGAAATCAAAATTTAAGTCTGCAAATTCAACCGGTTCTTCAGTAAATGGACTCCATGCCTGTCTGCCCAATAAATACCGACCGATCGCTTTCAAATTGCGTTTGTTTGCAAATTCCAATATGAAAACGCCCTCTGACGCCATCACCCTTCTAACCTGGGAAAGCGCCAAGACGGGATCCGCCATATGATGCAATGTGCGGATCATGGTCGCACCATCAAACCGCCCATCCACAAAGGGCAATCTATAAATATCTGCTGCCACAAACACATAACGCTGGTTCAAGCCCAACAGGTCTCTTGCCTGTTCTAATTGTGTGCGAGAAAAATCCACCAGGGCAACCCGTTTGAAGTTCTTATACCGCGGCGTATTGCGCCCAGCACCTGCACCCAACTCAAGCATAAAATTGCCCACACCAGGCAAAAGGCGCTTCAAAGCGATTTCTTCTGCGGCATCCTCATAAGCGCGTCCGCCTTCATCCCAGAAATCCTTCTGGTATTCCGAACCTTCATAATTGCAAACTGGGGGGGTGTTTGAGGTCATATTATTTCACTAATGGCGTTGATCCATATAATATTTTTCTATGATTTCTTATAAAAAATGCCCGGGTAGGATTCCCGGCGGCACCCGGAGATACCTCCTTACCGCTGCTTCCTCTCGGACCTGACGGGGTTCGTAGGGCTCCGCCGCGCCGGTCCCACCCGGACGGCATTAAGAATACTTCACGCCCCAAGGACTGTCAAACAAATCAATAGTTAGATAAAATCGACCAAAAACATCCCGATAAAACTGGAAAAAAAACGCCCTTCATTGTATACTTTAATACGATTATAAATACACCATATGGACAGGAGAGGTCCCCCCCGATGAAAGTTAACGTTAAACAACAACAGCTTGCACACTGCGTCAGCATGGTTTCCAGGGCAGTATCACCACGGAGCACTTTGCCCGTTCTCTCGAATATCCTGGTCAAAACAGATAATGGACGTTTGCGCCTATCTGCTACCAACCTTGAACTGGGAATAACCTGCTGGATTGGTGCCCGTATTGAAGGAGAAGGCGCGATCACCGTGCCAGCTCGAACTTTCACAGATTTGGTCAGCAACCTGCCCAATGATCAGGTGATATTTACGCTGGATAACAGCACCCAGACGCTGAATGTGCGCTGCGGCACCTCTGAGACCAACATCAAGGGCATTGATGCGGAAGAATTTCCACCCATTCCCGAACCAAACCTGGAAGAAGGGGTCCCTCTCAACGTCGTAAACTTCAAGGAAATGGTTCAACAGGTGGCTTTTGCAGCCTCAACGGATGAAGCCCGCCCAGTATTGACAGGGGTACTGCTAAAAATTGACGGCGATCACATCACGATGGCTGCTACCGACGGCTTCCGCATTTCAATCCGTGAAGACGAAATCCCCAACGCGGTATCCCGCCCAATTGAAGCCATCATCCCCGCCAGGGCGCTGGTTGAACTCGCTCGCATTATCAGCGGGGGTGATGAGACATTGATCATGACTTTCCCCCCCGACAGGGGACAGGTCATCTTCCACATGGATGATCTGGAATTAGCATCGCAACTGATTGACGGCAGCTTCCCGGATTTTCGCGCAATCATCCCGCAAAGCTTCAAAACACACACGCTCCTCTCCACCAGCGGTTTATTGAAGGCATGCAAACAGGCGGAAATCATCGCTCGTGATAGCACAAATGTCGCCCGCCTTAACATCATCCCCGAAACCGATGAAGCCAAACCCGGCACACTTGAGATTTCTGCACAATCAGAGCAAACAGGAACTTCCGAGGTCCTGGTAGATGCCTCTGTGGACGGCGTTCCGTTATTGGTGGCATTTAACGTTCGGTTCTTGCGAGAAGTTCTTGAAGTGATAAAATCGGACAATGTCTGGCTTGAGACCAATGCAGCAAATACGCCTGGCTTAATCCATCCACAGGGAGACGAGCATTTTAAACACATCATTATGCCCATGCACATTAGCTAAGGCTAAAAACATCGTATAATATTCAATTTGGCGCTTGCTTTGCAGGCGCCTTTTTGTATCCCTGGCACCAAATGGGATATTATCAATAAGAATAAATCCGTCCCTAAATTTTTTGAGGTGATAAATCATGACCTTACCACCCAGTGCTACCGATCGATTATTAAGCGTTTACCTTGTCCTTTCGCAATACCCCATTCTTTCCTCACGCGTTCGTGACTTAATGCGAAGGGAATTGTTCCAGCGTGGGTTTCTGGATCATAAGGAATTCGAGCAGGAAGTCATTCGCAAAGCCATCCAATCCCAGGAACGGGAAGGCTTACAGCACCCTGAAATTGAGGAACCTGCAGAGGTCTGGGAACGGCGGAAAGCGCTTGTCCGGGATCAATTAACGGATTTTCACTTCTCTAACCACCTTAGCTTTGAATTAATCGAAGACCTGATCGCTGAGGTGCTCAACGAACGCGGAGTTACCTCTCTTGATACCCTCTATCAATTCAACCCTGAAGTCGCTCCCGAGGAATTATTGTTCAACCAGGGCATGATGATTGAAAAAATGCCCCCTGAAAAAAGAAAACACCTTGAACCACGGCTAAGAGAAATTAAAGTGGTCTTGATTCGCAACATGATCAGCGATCAACTGCGCTACATTAACATTGCGCGGGATTGGTTCACAATTGCAGACCTGGGTGAAGTCCGGCGGCATAAAATTGGTCATGGACGCATTGGCGGTAAGGCAGCCGGCATGCTCCTCGCTGCTCGCATCCTGAAAGGCAGCCCGAACCTAGATCTGCGTCAAAATTTGCGTACACCGGAATCCTATTACATGGGGTCCGACCTGCTGTATACCTTTATCTCTATCAACAACCTTCATCATTGGAATGATCAAAAATATAAATCTGAGGATGAAATGCGCCGCGACTATCCAAAGATTGTTGAAGACTTCGTTGCCAGCGACTTCACCCCCAATATTGTTCAACGGCTTGAGACATTGCTGACCTCGGTCGGAAAACAGCCCTTGATTGTTCGTTCCTCCAGCTTACTTGAAGACAATTTTGGCACCGCCTTTGCTGGAAAATACGAAAGCATCTTCCTGCCGAACCAGGGGTCAATCGACGAGAACATGACTGCCCTGACCCAGGCAATTGCCCGCATTTATGCCTCAACCCTCAACCCCACTGCTCTTTTGTACCGCCGAAGTCGCGGCTTACAGGACTATGATGAACGCATGGCTGTTCTGATCCAAACAGTTGAAGGAAACCGTTACGGTCAGTATTATCTGCCCGACCTCTCTGGCGTGGCGTTCAGCCATAATCAGTACCGCTGGTCGCCCCAGATACGGGCAGAGGAAGGCTTCATCAGGATGGTATGGGGCTTGGGCACACGCGCTGTTGACCGTGTTGGGAATGACTATCCCAGGTTGGTTGCGCTCAGCCACCCCACACTGAGACCCTCCAACACAACCAAATCTATTCGCCGCTATTCACAACAATATGTTGACCTGATTGATTTAAAAGATAATGCCATGAAGACCCTCCCGATCCATGAGGTGCTTGAGGGAGATTACCCGCCTCTACGCTATCTTGCCCAGGTTGACCAGGAAGGTTATTTCCGCTCAATCCGCTCACGGTTGGTGGACGCAGATCCCTCACAATTGATATTGACCTTTGAGGAATTGCTGCGGCGAACCCCCTTCGCTGAACGGATGCGGTATTTGCTGAACTTCCTTGAAGATGAATACCAATCCCCTGTGGACGTTGAATTTATCGCTGATGTTTTTGATGACAATGGAAAACCTGAAATCAAATTATCCCTGATTCAATGCCGCCCATTGAGCTATATGAAAGAAGAAGCTCAGGCTGATTTACCTCAGAGTCTCAATCCTGAGCAAGTCATCTTCTCCTCAAGCATCATGGTTGCGGGTGGTTGGCTGGAAGAGATCAATTATGTCTTATTCGTTCCGCCCGAAAGCTACTTCAGCCTGCCCTCGCAATCAGCCCGTAACAAACTGGAACGAGCCATTGGAAAGCTTAATGCTGCCCTGGGAAACGAAGACTTCATCTGTGTGGGTCCCGGAAGGTGGGGAACCTCCAACCCCGATTTAGGCGTCCATGTTGACTATGCAGATATCTTCAACAGCAAAGCACTTGTTGAACTCTCCGGGGAAGGCATTGGCCCTGCCCCCGAACCTTCTTTGGGAACACATTTCTTTCAAGACCTGCTTGAGGGGCAAATTTTCCCACTGGCGACTTATATCGGCGAAGATGATTTCAATCGCGATTTCTTTTATGAGACTCCCAACCGCCTGGCAGAATGGATTAACGTGGAGCCGTCATTATTCGAACGCTTAAGGCTGATCAAAGTCAGCGATTATTTGCCAGATCACCACCTCG
>WOYI010120948.1_pt1 | contig 12069 bp, 12 predicted proteins | sample 6423411 | NCBI WGS metagenome assembly WOYI01 (sample SAMN13441803, study PRJNA592873) | oil field metagenome | biome: oil field; feature: oil-well bore; material: oil-contaminated soil; isolation source: oil-contaminated soil from oil-well borehole | place: Germany: Wietze | collected 2016-10-18 ... | reverse complement strand
GCTTGTCGTCGAGCGGCTGCTTGTCGTCGAGACGCTGCTTGTCGTCGAGACGCTGCTTGTCGCGGGGCTGCGGTGCGACGAGGGTCTCGGCGGTACGGGGTGCAGGAGCGGCGGTCTCGGCCATGCGGGGAGTCTACCCGCGGCTCGTACGCTGGACCGATGACGACCACCGTCAGCCCCGCATCCGGCCTGCGCACGCCGCGCCCGTGGCTCATGCTCGCGGTGGGCGTGCTCGCGCAAGCCTCCACCACCGTCGTGGTCTCGACCCCGGTGTTCCTCATCCCTCTGCTGCACTCCGTGCGCGGGCTCAGCCTCGCTCAGGCCGGGCTGCTCGCCGCGGCGCCGAACCTCGGCATGGTGCTCGCCCTGGTGGCCTGGGGTGCGGCGACGGACCGCTGGGGCGAGCGGCGGGTGCTCGTCGCCGGGCTGCTCGTCACCGCGGTCGCGGTCGTCGCCGCCGGCTTCGTGAGCGGCTACCTCGCGCTCGGCCTTCTCCTGGTCGCCGCCGGCATCGGCGCTGCCTCCACCAATGCAGCAAGCGGGCGGGTCGTCGTCGGCTGGTTCCCGAGGGAACGGCGCGGACTGGCGATGGGCATCCGGCAGAGCTGCCAGCCGCTCGGCGTCGCGGTGGCGGCCCTGGCGATCCCGCCGCTGGTCGCCGCAGGATCGCTCGCGCCCGCCATGATCTTCGGCGCGGTCCTGGTGGCGGTGAGCGCTGCCGCCTGCGCGCTGTTCATCGTGGATCCTGCGCGACCGCAGCGCCTGCGCGTCGAGGGGGTGAGCGACAGCCCCTACTGCCGCGACGGCACGCTGCTGCGCATCCATCTGGTCTCGATCCTGCTCGTCGTCCCGCAGTTCACCCTCTCCACCTTCGGACTGGTCTGGTTCATCGCCGAGCTGCACTGGCCGGCGCCGGCTGCTGGGATCGTCGTGGCCGTCGCGCAGCTCCTCGGCGCGGGCGGGCGGGTCGGCATCGGCATCCTGAGCGACCGCCTCGGGAGCCGGCTGCGCCCGTTGCGCTGGGTCGCGATCGTCGGCATCGTTCTCCTGCTGCTCACCGCCGCGTCTGGCGCGCTCGAGCTCGGGATCGCTGCGGCTGCCTGCTATGTGATCGCCAGCTGCGTCAGCGTCGCGGACAACGGACTCGCCTTCACCGCGGTCGCCGAGTTCGCCGGTCCGCACTGGTCGGGTCGGGCGCTCGGAGCGCAGAACACCGGACAATTCCTGGCCGCGGCGATCGTGGCGCCTGCGGTCGGGGCGCTCATCGGGGCGGTCGGATACGCGGCGGCGTTCGCACTGGTCGCCGTGGCGCCGGCGATCGCGGTGCCACTGGTGCCGTCGGCGCTGCGAGAAGGGTCGTCGTCGTGGAACGGGCGCGGAGGCGGATGACGCGGATGAGGCGGCCGGTTGAGCGCCGATTCGCCGGGTTTCCTGTCGGCACCTCTCCCCACGCCTGTCCCCCACGTCACCCCCACGCCCTTTCCTCCACAGCCCCGAATTCAAGAATCTCTCGACCAATGTCCCGGACCCTCTTGTCGAACATATCTTCGAATGAGAACATGGATGCATGACCCAGGCCCCGCCCTCGCCGCTGAGCGCGACAGTGGTGCGCAGCTACTCCGACGAGGTGCTGCTGGCGACACAACGCGACCTCGCTGCTGAACGCCGACGCATCGACGCTCAAGCCGCCATCGTCGCGGCGGAGGTGGCGTACCGCTCGCGGCGCGACCTCGGCTATGAGGGGCTCGCTCAGCGACTCGGCGCCCGCACCGCCGAGAACCTGGTGCAGCAGGTCACCGGCTCCACATCGCGGGAGGCGCAGACCATGGTGCGGGTCGGAGAGTTGATGGCCGCGCCCTCGCCTCTTGATGCCGTCGGATCGGCTGTTGAGTCCGGCGAACTCTCGCTCGAAGCGGCCGAGGTGATCCGCGCCGGTCTGGGCTCGGCCGACGACACCGTGTCATCGAGTGACCTCGCCGGTGCTGCAGAGGATCTGCTGAGTCACGCCGGTACCCTCACGGTCGAGAAGCTCGCCGTCCGGGCGCGTGAGCACCGGGCGATGCTCGACGAGGAGCATGTCGCCGATCGGGAGGCCGCACTGCGCGCACGGCGGTTCCTCAAGATCACGAAGCAGTCGGACGGCATGACACGTCTTCACGCCCTTCTCGATCCGGAGTCCGCGGCGATCGTCGTCTCCGCCTACGATTCCGCGACCTCGCCCCGCCGAGGCGGGCCGCGATTCGTCGACCCGGACGACATGGCGCGCGCAGCGACGCTGGTCCGAGATGAGCGCACGACCGAGCAGATCGCCGTCGACGCGCTCGTCGACCTCGTCCGGGTCGGCGCGGCCGCCGACCCGAGCATTCTCGGAAGGCGTCAGCCGGCCGTCCGTGTCATCGTCCCGGAGAGGGACCTGCGTCGCCGGTCCGGATCGGCCCGCATCGAGGGCGAGACCGAGGCGGTCAGCATCCACACGGCCGAACGGCACGCCTGCTCTTCAGGGATGGTGCCGGTGATCTTCGACTCCACCGGTCAGGCGATCGATGTCGGCCGCGAGCAGCGCCTTTACACCACGCGGCAGCGGCTCGCGCTCGGGGTACGAGATGGTGGATGCCGCCACCCTGATTGCGATCGCCCTCCCTCGTGGTGCGAAGCCCACCACATCAACGAATGGAAACGCGACCGCGGCAGAACCGACATCGCCGACGGGGTGCTCCTCTGCCGATATCACCATCTGCTGGTCCACAACAACGGATGGCGGGTGATACGCGAGGGGTCCGAATACTCCCTGGTGCCTCCGCGAACTCTCGACCCCGCGCAGACGCGGATCCCGATGCCGAGCCGAAGCCCGCTCGTGCGTCAGCTGGCCGGGTGAGCCTTGCGGGCGACTGTCCATTCAGCCCGTGCGAGCCTCGAACCACGTCCCCGTGACCTCGCCGGCCAGAGCGGCCGCGACATTGCCCGTCGACGCCAGCAGCACGGGCGTGCCGGCGGCCGCCGCCAGCTTCGCCGCCGCGATCTTGGTGCCGGCGCCACCGGTTCCGACACCGGCCGCGCCGATGTCGCCCAGTTCGACCCCCGAGAGGTCGTCGCTGAAAGGAACCCGTGCGATCGGGCGGGCGCCCGGCTCGTGCGGCGGGCGCGTGTAGAGGGCGTCCACGTCGCTGAGCAGCACGAGCAGCTCCGCACCGATCAGCTCGCTGACCATGGCCGCGAGCCGGTCGTTGTCGCCGAACCGGATCTCATGCGTGGCGACCGTATCGTTCTCGTTCACGATCGGCAGGATGCGCAGGCCGAGCAACCGCTCCATCGCGCGTTGCGCGTTGCTGCGGTGCGTCGGGTTCTCGAGATCGCCCGCCGTGAGCAGAACCTGCCCTGCGAGGATCTTGTAGCGGTCGAGGCTGGTCTGATAGCGCCACATCAGCACGTTCTGGCCGACGGCTGCCGCGGCCTGCTGGGTGGCGAGGTCGGTCGGGCGCCCCTCGAGCTGCAGGAACGAGATCGCTGTCGCGATCGCTCCCGACGACACCAGCACCACCTCCGCGCCGCGGGCGTGGGCGGCCGCCAAGGCATCGACGAGCGGCTCGATCTGCCCCACCTTGTCGCCCGAGACCGACGACGAGCCGACCTTCACGACGATGCGTTTGGCGCCGACAACCTCCTGGCGAAGGGCGGCGGCCGATGCGCCGGTCATTCAGCGCCCCGATCTGCCCGATCCCGATCTGCCGCGCCCCGGTCTGCCGCGCCCCGGTCTGCCGTGTCCCGATCTGCCGCGTCCCAGGTGCCTGCGTCCTCGGTCCAGATGCCGGCCTCCCGCTCGGCGGCGAGTTCGGCACGGGCGGCGGCTTTGGCATCCATCCGCTCGAAGTACTCCTCGCGGCGCTGGCCGCGGGTCGCGCGACGGTTGTCGTCGAAGCGGGCGTCGGTGCCTCGGGGGCTGGTGATCAGTTCGGCAGCCGAGGTGAGCGTCGGCTCCCAGTCGAAGACCACGCCGGCACCTGCGCCGATCATCACCGTCGAGCCGGGAACGGCGCCCGCCTTGAACAGCTCGTCCTCGACTCCCAGCTTGGCCAGGCGGTCGGCGAAGAAGCCGACTGCCTCGTCGTTGGTGAAGTCGGTCTGCTGCAGCCATCGCTCCGGCTTGGCGCCGATGATCCGGTACAGCGGCTCGGCGCCGCCCTCGACCTTGACGACGAACTCGGCCTCGTTCACCGCCTTGGGGCGGATGACGATCCGCTGCTGGACCGGAACGGCCGCCTTCACGGCACGGTCGGCCTCCACGACGTCGGCCAGCGCGAACGACAGTTCGCGCAGCCCTTCGCGGCTCACTGCCGAGATCTCGAACACCCGGTAGCCGCGCGCCTCGAGGGTCGGCTTCACGAAGTCGGCCAACTCGCGCGCGTCCGGGACGTCGATCTTGTTGAGCGCGACCAACTGGGGACGTTCCAGCAGCGGCGTCTGACCATCCGGCACCGGGTACGCGGCCAACTCGGCCAGGATCACGTCGAGGTCGCTGATCGGGTCGCGACCGGGGTCCAGCGTGCCGCAGTCGAGCACGTGGAGCAGGGCGCTGCATCGCTCGACGTGGCGGAGGAACTCCAGCCCGAGACCCTTGCCCTCGCTCGCGCCCTCGATCAGCCCCGGGACGTCGGCGATCGTGTAGCGGACCGTGTCGCCTCCGCCCCGCCCCGACTCCACGACTCCGAGGTTGGGGTGCAGGGTCGTGAACGGGTAGTCCGCGATCTTGGGCTTCGCCGCGCTCATGGCCGCCACCAGGCTGGACTTGCCGGCGCTGGGATACCCGACGAGCGCCACATCCGCCACCGTCTTCAGCTCGAGCCGGACATCGCCCTCCCAGCCCTCGGTGCCGAGCAGCGCGAAGCCGGGCGCCTTGCGCTTCGTGGTCGCGAGCGCGGCGTTGCCGAGGCCGCCCTGACCGCCGGGCGCGACCACGAACTCGAGCCCGGGCCGATCCAAGTCGATGAGCTGCTCGCCGTCGGCCGACGACACCACGGTGCCGACCGGGACCGGAAGGACCAGGGCCTCGCCGGAGTACCCGCTGCGGTGGTCGCCCATGCCGGGGCCGCCGTTGCCGCTCGCGCGGTGCGGGGCGCGGTGGTAGCCGAGCAGAGTGGTCACCTGGGGATCAGCCACCAGGATGATGTCGCCGCCGTGCCCGCCGTTGCCGCCGTCGGGGCCCGCCAGGGGCTTGAACTTCTCGCGCCTGACCGAGACGCAGCCGTTGCCGCCGTGCCCGGCGCGCAGGTGGAGCGTCACCTGGTCGACGAATGTCGCCATGAGTGCGCCCTCCTGAACCGCTGCCTTAAACGCGTCGAGCGAGCCGAAGCTCGCCCGACGGGATGGCTCGAAACGAGCTGGAGGCTGTCAGGCCTCGACGATGTTGACGACCTTGCGGCCGCCCTTGGTGCCGAACTGCACCGCGCCCGCCGAGAGGGCGAACAGGGTGTCGTCGCCACCGCGTCCGACATTCGCACCGGGGTGGAAGTGGGTGCCGCGCTGGCGGACGATGATCTCGCCGGCATTGACCAGCTGACCGCCGAAGCGCTTGACGCCGAGGTACTGCGCGTTCGAGTCGCGACCGTTGCGGGTCGAGGACGCGCCCTTCTTGTGTGCCATGTCTGTGAGCTCCTCGCGCCGTCGACTACTTGATGCCGGTGATCTTGACGCGGGTGAGGTCAGCGCGGAAACCCTGGCGCTTCTTGTACCCGGTCTTGTTCTTGAACTTCTGGATGACGATCTTCGGACCGCGCAGATCGGTGATGACCTCGGCCGTCACGGTCACCTTCGCGAGCGCATCGGCGTCGTGGGTGATGGTGTCACCGTCGACGAGCAGCACCGGAGCGAGCTGGATGTTGCCATCCTTGTCGGCCTTGATGCGGTCGAGGACGACGATCGTGCCGACCTCGACCTTCTCCTGCCGCCCACCGGCGCGCACGACTGCGTAGACCACGAATGTTCCTAACCTGAAATGTGGAAGTCTTCGGCGCATGATTCGCGGGCTGAGCCCTGCGCGCACCAAGAGTCAAGAATAGCCGGAAAATCATCGGGGGGTCAAACCAGTCCCCCGGGAGAACGCCTACTCACCACGAGGAAGGCGGTCCACACGCACCACGACCTCGTCGAGGTCGGCGCGCGTGGTGCGGAAGGCGTTGACGGGGTGGTCGTGGTCCTCCCACCCGAACGCGACCCCTGCGATCACCACCTCGTCATCGGGTATCTGCAGTGCAGGTCTGACCACGTCGGATCTGCCGCCGATCGCCGCCAGCGCGATCGACCCCAATCCGAACGACCTGGCCGCGAGCACGAGATGCGCGATGTAGGCGCCCGTGTCGACGTATGCGTACGAACCGAGCAGTGTCGTTGAGGTGATGATCGCCAGGTGCGGAGCTCCGAAGAAGCGATAGTTCTCCCACGCCTGCTCGAGTCGGCGCTGGCGGTCCTCCCGGGCGATTCCGAGGGCCCCGTAGAGTGCGTAGCCTGATTCTCGGCGACGCTCCTGATGCACGCCGGTGTACCGCTCGGGTTGCGGCACGTCGAAATGCTCCGGCACCTCCTTGACCGCCATCATGCGCGCCGACAACTCGGTGACCGCGCCACCGCCGAGGAGGTATGTGCGCCAGGGCTGGACGTTGCACCATGATGGCGACAACTGCGCCGTCTGCAGCAGCTCCTGGACGACCTCGTCCGGCACCGGTTCCGGCAGGAATCCGCGGGTGCTGTGCCGGTTGGCGACCAGGGCCCGGAATGTCTGCGCAACGTCGGCCGTGGTCTCCATCGGCGGCTTCCTCTCCGGTTGGGCGCGCGGCCCGACATCCACATCCTCGTGCGCCGGCTCTCAGGATGCCTCAGCCCGCGCAGCCGGTCAAGGATCCGACAAGACTTGACGAAGGATGCCCGTGGAGCACTCGAGCGCACCGCGCGCGGTCTGCGCATATGATCGCCGAATGACCGTGCTGATCGATGAGGCGATCTGGCCGGCGCACGGCACGGTCTGGGCCCACCTGGTCAGCGATGCTTCGCTGGATGAGCTGCACTCCTTCGCGCGGCGCGCGGGCCTCCCCGAGCGGGGCTTCGATCACGACCACTACGACATCCCCCTGGAGCGCCGCGAGCAGCTCATCGAGCTCGGCGCAGAAGCGGTCACCGGACGCGAACTGCTGAGCCGGCTGCAGCACTCGGGGCTGCGCGTGACGCAGGCCGAGAAGAAGCGACGGGCGGCGCGGGTCCTGTAGCGCGCCCGTGGCGCTGCCGGTTGTCGGCGAGCGCTACTCGCCGCTCTCCGGTGGCGTCACGACGGCTCCTGCACTCGAGGCGCGCCGCGGGCCGCGCGAGCGGCCCTGCCCTGCCGCCTTCGGCTCGGGAAGGGCCCCGAGCACCGAGCCGAGGATCTGCTCGGCATCCTGCGTGCTGATCCGGCGCGAGGCGCGCGTCCTGGCGGCCGGCACCGGGATGTCGAGGATCTCGATGGCCGGCTCGACGGCGCTCTCCGCTGAGTGCTCGACCGTCGCGGTGACGACGACGCCCGTGGGAGCCTCGGCATCCATGAGCTCGTGCTCGTCGTGCTCAGGATGCGGAACCGTGCTCTTCGCGATCTGGGCGAGCGCGTTGCGCACGTCCTCGGTGATCGCATGAGTCCCGGTCGAGCCGTGGCCGTTCTTCACCGTGCTCTGCTGCGGCTGACCGACACCCGATCCCCCGCGTCCGCGACGCCCGCGCGGGGAGCCCTGCCCGTTCTGCGGCCCGTTCGACGAGCCGATCGGCTCCTGCGCGCGGTGCTTGAACACCGGGTCGTGGTGGATGATGATCCCCCGCCCTGCGCACACCTCGCAGTTCTCGCTGAACGACTCCACGAGCCCCAGACCGAGCTTCTTCCTGGTCATCTGGATGAGCCCGAGGCTGGTGACCTCCGCCACCTGGTGCTTGGTGCGGTCGCGGCTGAGGCACTCGACGACGCGCCGCAGCACGAGGTCGCGGTTGCTCTCCAGCACCATGTCGATGAAGTCGACCACGATGATGCCGCCGATGTCGCGCAGCCGCAGCTGGCGCACGATCTCATCCGCCGCCTCCAGGTTGTTCTTGGTGACCGTCTCCTCGAGGTTGCCGCCCGAGCCGACGAACTTGCCGGTGTTGACATCGATCACCGTCATCGCCTCGGTGCGGTCGATGATCAGCGATCCACCGGATGGCAGCCAGACCTTGCGCTCGAGCGCCTTCTCGATCTGCTCCGAGATGCGGTACTGGTCGAAGGAGTCGACGCCGCCCCGGTATGCCTCGATGCGGTCCACCAGGTCGGGGGCGACCGCGCCGAGGTAGGAGGAGATGGTGTCGAGCGCGTCGTCACCCTCGATCACGAGCTTCTGGAAGTCCTCGTTGAAGACGTCGCGCACGATCTTGATCAGCAGATCGGGCTCGCTGTGCAGCAGCGCGGGGGCCTGCTGCGTCTCCACCGCGTGATCGATCTCGGCCCACTGGCTGGTGAGGCGCTGCACGTCGAGCGTCAACTGCTCCTCGGTCGCGCCCTCGGCGGCGGTGCGCACGATCACGCCGGCGTCATCCGGGAGCACCTCCTTGAGGATCTTCTTCAGGCGGGCGCGCTCGGTGTCCGGCAGCTTGCGGCTGATCCCGTTCATCGAGCCGTTGGGCACGTAGACCAGGTAGCGGCCGGGCAGGCTGACCTGGCTGGTGAGGCGCGCTCCCTTGTGGCCGACCGGGTCCTTGGTGACCTGCACGAGCACGCGGTCGCCCGGCTTCAGGGCCAACTCGATGCGGCGGGCCTGGTTCTTGCCGTCGCGGCCCGCCTCGTCGGCGGCGGCCGCAGCAGCCTCCCAGTCGACCTCGCCGGAGTACAGCACGGCGTTGCGGCCGCGCCCGATGTCGACGAAGGCGGCCTCCATGCTCGGCAGGACGTTCTGCACGCGGCCGAGATAGACGTTGCCGATCAGGCTGGCATCCGCGGCGCGCGCCACGTAATGCTCGACCAGCACGCCGTCCTCCAGCACGCCGATCTGGATGCGCCCGAACTTGCTGCGCACCACCATCACCCGGTCCACGCTCTCGCGCCGGGCCAGGAACTCGGCCTCCGTCACGACCGGGCGGCGCCGTCCGGCGTCCCGTCCGTCGCGGCGGCGCTGCTTCTTCGCCTCGAGCCGGGTCGAGCCCTTGACCCGCTGCGGCTCGGTGATGAGCTTGGGCTCCTGCTGCTGGCGCGGCTGGCGCACCCGTACCGTCGTGTTCGGGGCGTCCTCGTCCTCGCGCGGCGCGTCGCCGGAGCGACGGCGGGTGCGGCGGTGGGAGGTGGTGCCTGCTCCGTCGTCATCTGAGGGGGGGACACCCCCGCCGCGCGGCTGCTGGCCGTCGCGCATCATCGCCTCGGGCGACGGCGTGGGCAGATCGGGCGCCTGGAAGAGCAGCGGGGCGATCGTTCCGCGGGCGGCGGAGGCCTCGACCGGCGGCGCGGGCTCTGCGGCATCGACGCTCTTCTTCCTGCCGCCGCGCTTGGGTTTCGCGGGCGCCTCGGCCGCGGCATCCGGTGCGGGATCGAGGGCCACGTCGATCCCGGCGTTCACGTGGTCAGCGGCGCTCTTCGCGGCGCTCACCGCCTTCGCGGCCCCTGCGGCCCTGCGAGGAGCCCGCTTGGGCTTCTCCGCGGTGGCGTCCGGGGCGCCGTCGGCGGCGAGGTCGTCGGTGTTCAAGTTCTCGGAACGTGTGTCATCCACCATCGCTGGTGCACTCCTCATCCGGACGATGGCCGCGCCATGCCGGGTACTCTCGTGCGACCGCCCGTCGACGGGCTTCCGCAAATCCTGTGGTTCGCGCCCTGTCACGGCGCGGCGCGGTAACTGCGGTTCGCAATCCTGCGCTTCGGAACTGGCTGTCCGACACGTGCTGCACGCGTTGTGCGCTCGTGGCCCGGATGCTGCGTCTGCAACGTGCCCGGTCAAGCTGTCTGTGGTGTCGTCGCGAGCGCGGCTCGTCACGACTTCTCATCAATTATCGCACGTCGGCGTGACTGTGAGCGTTTCCCCACCCCGGCGTTGCCATAATCGGCGAGTGACCGACGCCGCTGCGACGCCCCGCCGCCCCTGGATCTTCGCGATCCTCCTCGTGATCGCCGGCGCCGCAGGCTGGTGGTCGGCGTTCCAGCTGACCATCGACAAGTTCGCGGTGCTCGCCCATCCGGACATCGGGCTGAACTGCAACTTCAGCGTGCTGGTGCAGTGCGGCAAGAACCTCGACTCCTGGCAGGGCTCGGCGTTCGGGTTCCCCAATCCGATCATCGGACTCGGCGGGTTCGCTGCGGTGATCGCGGTCGGAGTGTCACTGCTCGCGGGCGCGAGGTTCGCCCGTTGGTACTGGATCCTCTTCAACCTCGGGGTCGCAGGGGCGCTCGCCTTCGTGATCTGGCTGATCGGCCAGAGCATCTTCGTGCTCGGCACCCTGTGCCCGTGGTGCATGGTCGTGTGGGCTGCCACGATCCCGCTGTTCTGGGCAGTGACCATCCGGAACCTGGCCGAGGGGGTGTACGGCGCCGCCCCGACGCGCTTCGGCAGGGCGCTCCGGCCGTGGATCATCCCGATCACCGTCATCTGCTACCTGATCGTCGCCGTCGTCGCGCAACTGCAGCTGAACGTCCTCGCCCAGCTGTGAGTGCCGAGCCGATCGGCCGCCACACGGTGGATATTCAGCAATTCCCGACTCGGAACCAATAGGTTCAGCCCGTGCCAGAAGAGCGACTCACCAGGAACGACAAGCGCGAAGCCGCCCGGGAGCAGGCCAGGCTGGCCCGCGAGAAGCAGAAGCGGCAGGAGAGCCTGCGCCGCTGGCTGATCCCCACTGGTGTGACCGTGGTCGTGCTCGCCATCGTCGCCATCGTGGTCCTCGTGGTCTCGACGAGTGCTCCGGCGCCGCAGACCGCCGAAGGTCCCAAGAACATGATCAGCGACGGCATCCTCTTCACGGGCTCCGGCGGAACGATCACGCCGACCGCCACCGGAGCCATCAAGGCCAAGGGCACCCCGACTCCGACCGTGCAGAAGAACGACGGACTGGCGCACATCGTGTCCTACGTCGATTTCGCCTGCCCCGTCTGCCAGACCTTCGAGGCCGCCAACTCGGCGCAGATCCAGCAGATGGTCGCCCAGGGGCAGGCGACGCTCGAGCTGCACCCGATCGCGATCCTCGACCGCAGTTCGCTCGGCGCGCGCTACTCGAGCCGCGCCAACAACGCCGGCGCCTGCGTGGCGAACTTCGCCCCGGACAGCTTCCTGGCCGTGATGGGCGAGATGTACAAGAAGCAGCCGGCAGAGCAGACGACCGGTCTGACGAACAGTCAGATCCTCGGAATCGTCCACACCGCCGGGCTGCGCAACGCCGATGTCGACAAGTGCATCAACGGCGAGAGCTTCAAGTCCTGGGTGGCCGCTGCGACCCAGAGGGCTCTCAGCGGCCCGCTGCCCAACACGAGCGTCGCCGCCGTGCAGGGGACGCCGACGATCCTGGTGAATGGGCAGCAGTACAAAGGGGCGTTCGACGACCCGGCCGCCTTCGCCGGCTTCGTGCAGCAGGTGCTCGGCAGCTGAGGCAGAACCGCTATCCGAACCAGAGCGCGAGTTCCCGGGCCGCGCTCTCGGGCGCGTCGCTGCCGTGCACCAGGTTCTGCTGCACGGCGAGCCCCCAGTCGCGACCGAGGTCGCCCCGGATGGTGCCGGGCGCGGCGCTGCTCGGATCGGTGCTGCCGGCGAGCGAGCGGAAGCCCTCGATGACCCGGTGTCCCGCGACCCGCACGGCGATCACGGGACCGCTCTGCATGAACTCCACCAGGGACTCGAAGAAGGGCTTGCCCTCGTGCTCGGCATAGTGCTTCTCGAGCAGTTCGCGGTCGGCGAGCAGCATCCGGATGTCGACCAGCTGGTAGCCCTTCGCCTCGATTCGGCGCAGGATCTCGCCGGTCAGGTTGCGGGCGACGCCGTCGGGCTTGACGATGACGAGCGTCTCCTCGATCTCGGTGGTCATGTGGTACCTCATCGGGGTGGGTCCGGTGATTCAGGG